>Ga0153933_1000372_pt1 | contig 17213 bp, 18 predicted proteins | sample TSNJ017MetaG_FD_102275 | JGI IMG/M metagenome (GOLD analysis project Ga0153933, IMG submission 102275) | Attine ant fungus gardens microbial communities from New Jersey, USA - TSNJ017 MetaG | ecosystem: Host-associated > Fungi > Mycelium > Unclassified | place: USA: New Jersey, Wharton State...
GAATGCAGGTTTTCGAATTCGAGCGGCGAGCAATAGCCGATACTGCTATGCAGGCGGCGTATGTTGTACCAGCCTTCCAGAAACCAGAAGATGCGTGCGCGGGCCTGCTCGTGGGTCGCGAAGCATTCTCGCATCAGCAGTTCCGTCTTGAGCGTGCCGACGAGTGATTCGCACATGGCGTTGTCATAGGCGTCGCCGGCCGTTTCCATTGATGGCTGCACGCCAGCCTCGCGGCAACGCCTCCCGAAGACAATGGACGTGTACTGGGCGGCCCTGGTCCGAATGATGGATGACGCCTATGGGGTGCCGTTGCGACAACGCCATGTCCAGTGCGCGCAGCATCAGTTCGTTGAGATGGTTTGACATTGCCCAGCCGACGATACGCCGGCTGAATACATCCAGCACGACGGCCAGATACAGAACCCCTTCGCCGGTCGGAATGTACGTGGCATCAGCCACCCACAGCACGTTCGGCGCGGCGGCGCTGAAGTGGCGGCGCACCAGGTCGGGGGCACAGCGTGCCCCTGCGCGTTGCCGCGTGGTGTGCAGCCAGCGCCGCCGGCTCGCGCCACGCAGGCCAGCCATGCGCATCAGGCCTGCCACCCGCTTGCGTCCCACGTGCATGCCTTCGCGTATCTGCTGCGCATGAATACGTGGTGCACCGTATGTGCCCCGCGAGCTCGCATGCAGCGTACCGATGCGCGCGAGCAACTGTGCGTCACCGCATGCGTGTGCCGAAAGCTCCCGTACCAGCCACGCGTAATACCCGCTCGTGGAGACCCTGAGCAGCCGCGCCATCGGGGCGATGGGTCAGCGGGCCCGGTTCGCTCCCATGAATCCGTATCCTGCGGCGATACGGCTCCCGTCTCCCGGGCAAACCAGACCGCTGCGTGAGAGAGTATGTCGCGCTCCATCTTCAACTGCCGGTTCTCGCGGCGCAGCTTCGTGATTTCCTGCCGCTCGGCGGCGGTCAGCCCGTCATGGCGCACGCCCGCATCGCGACCAGCCTGTGCCACCCCGTTATAGATCGTCTGCGCGGTCGGCTCGAACTTCTTTTCCAGTTCCTCCGGCCTGCGCCCGGCCTTCACCAGCTCAACCATTTGCGCCCGCAATTCCGCCGGGTACGGGGTACGATGCTTGCCCATTTCGGCACCTCCTTCTTCAAAAGGACAAGCGTCCGTTTTTGCGGGTCAACTTCAATGCGCGCCAAAGCGCGTGACGGAATCCAATGGCGTCCCTTGCAAAGAATCGGGAGGTGACGTCGACGACCCCTTGCTCACTGTCATCATCGAATGCCCGAAAGACGCGTGCGACGACCGCCTCCGCGAGGGCAAATTGCTGCTTTTCCCATGTGCTCGGGTCGAGGCGGCCTTCTGCGTCGAAAGTGAGAATGGAAAGCGCATTCCGAACGACGCGCACTGGGTTTCTGGCCACAAGTTCGACCACGACACTGCCATTCGCGCTCGTTGTCCCGCGAAAGCCGGCATACATTGGCTTGCTGGATCTCGCAACATCCTGTCGAACCAGGTGCTTGCGAGCCGCCAGAGAGTATCGTCACGAGCGATCAGAAACGTTCGGCAAGATAGACCCATATTTTTCTGCCCTTTGCATTAACGATGACGCCACCACGTCCGGCGAGGTCCCACTGCGCGGCTTCCCAGCGGAAGATTCGCCGCTGTACCTTGCACCGCTCGCATCGCGAGGCTTTGTATCGTGCGGGTCGATGTCCAAGTCCGCTGGACCTTTCCTGCACATAACACTCGTCGAAGTCAACGCGCTCGTGTAGTCGAAATCAGTCGCGTAAGCGACCACGATTGCTTGGAATCACCCCACCATCCGGTCGGGGCCCGCTGAGGACCACGCGTGCTCCTTGCGTCCCGAAAGCGGCCTGCGTCAATCAACGCATGACTTGGGTCGGAGTGAAGCGAGCAAGGGAGGACTTGGAGCGGCGACGGAAGCACTCGCGTCCTGGCGCCTCACTGCATGATCTTGCTCCTGCATCGATCACGGTTGGCCCGGAACGAACACTGCGAAGCGACGGGGCAGTGGAATTTTCGAGCGCGGTGGCTTAAGCCGACGCGGGATGAGGCTTCTCATATGACCAGAATGGCTGGAGCCTCGCTAGCCGTTGCGCAAAGACGGGGCTATCGGGCAGTGTGACGGCTGAACAACCAGAAATCGGGAATCGACAATGAACAAACAGGAACTCGTGGATGCGGTCGCGACGGCGACAGGTGAAAGCAAGGCCGCGACTGGGGAGGCGATTGACGCAGTGATCGCGGCGATTACCGGTGCGGTGACGAAAGGAGAGACAGTACAGCTGATCGGCTTTGGCTCATTTTCAACGGGCGCGCGCTGCGCGGGTCGGCCGCAATCCGGCGACCGGTGCCGAAATCCAGATCCCGGCCGCAAAGACCGTCAAATTCACGGCGGGCAAGGCGTTTAAGGATGCCCTGAACGGCTGACAGCCCGCTGCTGCTGGGCTGGCGGATGACCGTTGAAGGAAGGTCGTCCGCCTGAAGATGGCTCGCCTACGGGAGATTGAATGTTCCCGCATCCAGGACGGACCTAGGTCGGCCCGATAGCACGTCCTGCCGGGGCGCCGAGATTTACCGCGCCCCTGTTACTGGGTGGCTATGCATAAAGATTGTGATATGGAAATCAAACGATCGCGGATTCACCGGGAAGCCCTGTGCCAACAATCGGTGCGCTGCTGCTCTACCAGACGCGCATTGTGCGCGTCATCGCGGAAGCAAGGAGACAGCGCGCGATGATCGAATCGCTCGACACCGCGGGCAGGGCCTCTGTCAGCACCGTGAAGTGGAACAGCGTCCGCGAGCTCGGCGCCCAACTGTTTTAGGTCAAGACGCCGTCACAAAGCAGTTTGACGCTTTGTCTTCAAAGTCCAGGGCGGCGAACCGACTCTCCGCTTCGACGTAACTGGCCAATCCGTTGACCTTGCAGCGAACGATGCACCGTCTCGCACTAGATGCGGAAGTTTGCAGCTCTTATACTGGCACAGATACCAGTCAAGGAGACAGTATGCGGCGTGTGGTTGTCCGGCGATCCTCAGTCCATGGGAAGGGCGTGTTTGCGATGCGATCGCTCGTATCGGGTGAACGCGTGCTTGAGTACAAGGGTAAAATCACGGCGTGGCGCGACGCGGTGCGTCGCCACCGGCGCGAAGGCGTCGAGGGACACACGTTCCTGTTTGGCCTTTCTGACGGGCGCGTCATCGACGGCAGTTGTGGCGGTAACAGTTCACGTTGGCTGAACCACTCCTGCGCGCCGAACTGCGAGGCTATCGAAGACGGCGGTCGCATATTCATCCACACCATCCGGCCCATCGAAGCTGGCGAAGAACTGTTTATTGAATATCTGCTGGCTGCTGACGATCCATTGGATCAAAACCTGCGGGCCCAGTACGCTTGCCGATGTGCTACAGCGAGCTGCCGTCAGTCCATGCTGGCGGCAGCAGCGTGAACGGGGCGTCGCAGAAGATCAGGAACAGCATTGCTAGGCCCGAAGGCGGTCATCGCCTGGGACGGGAGAATGATGGCTTTGTCCGGATCGGCGTGAGTATGATCTTGCAGCTCGATGTATTGAAGGCCAAGTTGCCAAGGAAGATGCGTCCGACGGAGTTTTGGGCGCAAGTACGACGAAACAGATGTCACTGGAGCTTGATGATTTGTGGTGACTGCGACGCCGGTGGCCAAGGTCGAACGCTTTAACCGCTATCTCAAGGAGAGCTTCGTTGTGCCGCTCGCTGCGACGGTCAATTCATCGGGGTTGAGCCTGGATGTGGAGGCCGTCAACGCGAACATCGGCTGGTGTTTGACCGAAGTTGCCAACACGCGCCGTCACGCAACGACAGGCGAGCGTCCAGCGGCGAGGCTGGCTGCGGAACAGGCGGCGCTCCTGCCTTTGCCAGCGCAAACGTCAGCGCTTGCTGTGCCGGACAACCGCCGGGTGCTGCCACGTGAGAGCCTTCAACATCCGCTAGCGGTCCAAGACGCGTTGCTGGAGGTCGCAGCATGAATCTGCAACATGGACGGACTGTGCGGACAACTGAAGCTCGACTGCATCGCCACCGACTGGGCGCCGCTCGTACAACGCGCTGCAACGACTGATTCGAGTATGGCCGACTTCCTTGAACAACGTCTGCAAACGGAACTCGGCGCGCGCGAGCAGCGCAAGCGTCAGGTGCTGACGAAACTGGCGGCGTTGCCCGGCGTCAAGAGGCTGGAGCAATACGACTTCGGTTTCGCCAGCGGCGCGCCACGTGCGCAGATTCAGGAGTTGGCGAGTCTGGCGTTTATCGAGCGTGATGAGAATGTCGTGCTGCTCGGGCCATCCGGCGTCGGTAAGACACATATTGCGACCTCGCTTGCGTACCGCGCGGCGCAGGCGGGCATCAAGACGCGGTTCATCACGGCCGCCGACCTGATGATGCAACTGGCCGCCGCCCGACAGCAGAACCGCTTGAGTTCGACCAACTCGAGTTTCTCCTCGCCGACGGTTCGATATCTGAAAGGCACGAATCCGAAGGCGGCGCAAAGTGCCAAAGCCGGCTCATTTCGCGCCCCTGTGGAAACTGTTTCCACCTAGGTTCCGGTTGCGGCCAATAACGTCGACAACGGTTGTCGTGCCGCCCCTCGACGTTGGTATTGAGGCAGGTCCGTCAGCGAAGAAATCGAAGGTGCCAATCGAGGGTCGGACGAATCTATGCTCGCCACTCCGACCAGCACATCATCAATGTACGCGCCGAAGAAATGATCGGTAGAACGCCGAATATCTGCAGCGATTCTCTCTAGCGGGGGAAGCCACGTGGCGTCCAGCAGCTTCGCTTCTTGCAAATAAGCAGTGTATTGAACCGCCTGAATTTCTTCGGCGATCCTATCGTCGGTGTTATCTATGATCGCAACAAGGGCGGCCATCATGGCATTATGCGAAATTCGAGAAGTTTTTGATTGGCTTCGACAAGCCCTCGTCAGTGACGACAAGCAAATCTCAAAATTCAAATGTTAGGCACTGCCGCCCCACGACGGCGCATTTAAAGTTGCCCACACGCGACGACTGTAGGATGTCAAACTCCACTTAGCACGCTCGTAATCGTGTCGCAAAACCATTGCTGAGCCGCTGAATCTTCTGTGTGGGGCTGCCAATATAGGTTGACATCAAACGTCGAAATCGGGAACGGCAGGGGGAGCGTCCGCGTCCTTCCGTCGCTGGCGAAAGCTCGCGCAACGCGTGTGGGAAGTGTCAGGAGGAGGTCAGTCGACGCGATGACTGCAACGATGTTTGTGAAGTGCGGTACGCGAAGCGCGATCCGTCTGGTCAACCCCATCTCTGTCATCACGTCTTCCACCAGATGGTGCCCTGAAAACGGTGCGACCACGACGTGGCTTGCAGAGACAAATTCCTCCAAGGTCAGTTTTTCGCCAACGCGTGAATGCCCGGCACTGAGCAGGCAGGAATAGGTTTCCGTGAATAACGTTCGCTTACGCGCCTGACCGCCTGTGAGTTGCAGGTTTCCGACGGCGGCGTCGATGCCTCCGGTGGTCAACCAGTCCGTGATGCGTTCACTGTCTAGTTGGACGATTTCCAGTGCCACCGAAGGGGCGATTGCTTGAAATTCCCTGACAAGAAAGGGCAGGAAATGGTGTTCCCCCAAGTCGGACAACGCGAGGCGAAAGCAACGGGTTGAGCGTGTCGGGTCGAAATTGCGTGTGGTCGATATGGCTGTCTCGATGCTATCCAGCGCGTTCCTGAACGCATGAAACAACTGGGTGGCATTGAAAGTTGGGACCATTCCCTCGCGCGTCCTCGTGAAGAGTGAGTCTTGTAAAAGGTCACGCAACCTGCTCAGTGAATGGCTGACCGACGGCTGTGTGATGTTCAGTCGCTTCGCAGCTGCACTCACACTGCCGGTTTCGTAAATAGCGATGAACGCGCGAATGAGGTTCAGGTCAGTTGTCGCCACAGTGGTTACCCTATATAGACAACATCTATTATCAAATCAAAAAAATGGTGATTTGATTTATTTTATATCGAGTCCTAGCATCGGTGCGTTGACTAGGAAGAACCTCATGACCACAGTTCATCAAGCATGCTATGAAATCCTTCGCGAGCAAGGATTGACCACTTTCTTCGGTAACCCGGGCTCAAACGAGCTGCCGTTTCTCAAAGACTTCCCCAAGGATTTCCGTTACATCCTGGGTCTCCAGGAGGCTGCGGTCGTCGGCATGGCCGATGGCTACGCTCAAGCGACAGGGCAGCCGGGTTTCGTGAATTTGCACTCAGCGGCAGGAACCGGCAACGCAATGGGTGCGCTCGCGAATGCGTGGAACTCACACACGCCCCTGGTGGTAACAGCCGGGCAGCAGGTTCGCGCGATGGTCGGCGTTGAAGCACTGCTGGCAAACGTGGATGCTGCGGCACTGCCTCGTCCTCTGGTGAAATGGAGTTGCGAGCCGTCCTGCGCGCAAGAGGTGCCGTTGGCTCTCAGTCGCGCCATTCACACGGCTGGCACGGGCGCAAAGGGTCCAGTTTACCTGTCTGTCCCATACGATGACTGGAAGCAAGAGGCTGCGCCGGGAGTCCACTACCTTGCGACGCGCCGCGTTGAGGTCGCAGGTGTTCCCACGCCGACAACGCTTCAGAAGCTTGCGCGCGAGCTTGAGCAGGCGAAGAATCCGGCGATGATTGTCGGTTCGGACGTCGACGCCAGCGATGCCAACGGCTTTGCCGTCGCACTCGCAGAAAAGCTCGCAATGCCGGTTTGGATGGCGCCTTCAGCACCACGCTGTTCTTTCCCAACGACTCACGCATGCTTCCGGGGTCTTATGCCCGCAGGCATCGCCAGCATCAGCCGACTGCTTGAAGGCCACGACCTGGTGCTGGTCGTGGGTGCACCTGTGTTCCGATACCACCAGTATGAGCCAGGTGAATTCCTGCCCCAGGGCACTCGTCTCATCGCAATCACGTGCGACATCAACGAGGCAACCCGCGCTCCGATGGGCGACGCCATCATCGCCGAAATTGCCCCTACCCTTGAAGCGCTCTGCAACGCAGTCACGAATACGTCTCGCCCAATGCCTGCCGCTGTGCGCAGGCCCGAACCGGCACCTGCCGAAGCTGGACGACTGGCTCCGGAACGTGTGTTCGACATCCTCGATGAAGTGGCGCCGCGTGATGCAATCTACGTGAACGAGTCGACCTCGACTACGAATCTGCTGTGGCGGCGTCTGCGCATCACCGAGCAGGGCAGCTACTACTTCGCGGCGGCAGGCGGTCTTGGCTTCGCCCTCCCGGCGGCCGTCGGTATCCAACTGGCAAAGCCGGGGCGCCGCGTCATTGGTGTGATTGGTGACGGCTCCGCGAACTACGGAATCCAGGCGCTGTGGACCGCGGCTCAGTACAACATTCCGACCATCTTCATCATCATGAAGAACGGCACGTATGGGGCGCTGCGTTGGTTCGCTGGCGTTCTCCAGGCTGAAAACGTGCCGGGACTGGACGTTCCTGGATTGGATTTCTGCTCGCTCGCGCGTGGCTATGGCGTCGAAGCATTGCATGCAGACTCGGCTGAATCCCTTACTTCCGCCTTGAGACAAGCACTTGCTGGGAAAAAGCCTGTGCTCATCGAGGTCGAGACTCGTGCTTGAGGCGTAGAGGTGTCGGGTTATGAAAAAGCTCGTAAATATCCACACTCATTGCTGATTAAACCAGCTCGCCAAGCCGAGCGAGCTTTCAAGCAAAGCGTGAACATGTATCGCGGAGAAGTGAGATGAACAACATAGGTCAAGCGCAAGTTTGGAACGGACGCATCTTTTCAGACGGGTGGCAGGCCGGCTCAGGCGGAACGGAGCCTGTTGTGGAGCCGGCAACTGGCGAGAGAATCGGAACTATCGGCATCGGTTCACCGGGAGACATTGATAGTGCGGCGGTCTCCGCTTCCAAGGCCCAGAAGGCGTGGGCCGCAGTGCCGTTCGACCAACGCGCGGCAATCATGCGAGAGGCAGGCCACCTCTTGAAAGAGCGCGCCGAAGAAATCAACGATTGGAACGTCCGTGAGTGCGGTTCGACGCGGCCGAAAGCAGCATGGGAGTTGCACGCGACCTACGAGCAACTGCAGATGGCGGCGTCACTCCCAATGCAACCAGAGGGCGCGCTCTATCCGTCAACCATCCCTGGTCGGACGAACATCTGCCGGCAAGTCCCGGTCGGTACGGTCGGCGTCATTGCTCCTTGGAACTTCCCCATCCTTCTCGGAATGCGGTCGGTAGCCCCTGCACTCGCACTGGGAAACGCAGTAATCCTCAAGCCTGACTCACAAAGCGCCGTCGCCGGGGGGCTGCTCTTGGCGAAGATTTTCGAAGATGCCGGGCTGCCCAGTGGGGTCTTGCATATTATCCCCGGTGGGCCAACGATAGGTGATGCGCTTGTACGGCACCCGAAGGTCGGAATGATTTCATTTACCGGCTCGACCGGCGTTGGGCGTGCGATTGGCGAAATCTGTGGACGCATGCTGAAAAAGGTGGTGCTGGAGCTTGGCGGTAACAATGCAATTGTCGTGTTGGACGATGCCGACCTCGAGGCAGCAACGTCCAGCGGCGCATGGGGTGCATTCTTGCATCAAGGCCAGATTTGCATGCAGACCGGCCGCCATCTCGTCCATCGCTCCATCGCTGAAAGATACGGGCGAAGACTAGCCGAGCGTGCTCGAGGTCTCGCAGTAGGGAACCCCTTCACGGAACCGGTACATCTGGGCCCGTTGATAAACGAGAAGCAGCGGGACCGGATCAACGACATCGTGCAGTCGAGCGTCAACGCGGGCGCAACTATTTTGGCTGGCGGAAACTACAAAGACCTCTTCTACGAGCCGACGGTGCTCGCTGGCGTGACGCCTGGGATGCCTGCTTTCGAGCAGGAAATCTTCGGACCCGTCGCTCCTATCACCGTCTTCGACACCGACGAAGAAGCCGTTGAACTGGTGAATTCTTCCGCGTACGGCCTTGCTGCTGCTATCCATACCCAATCCATGTCACGTGGTCTTGCAATCTCCTCTCGCATTCGAACCGGAATGGTGCATGTCAATGACCAGACCGTAAACAACGAATTTCATGTCCCGTTTGGCGGCATGGGAGCGTCGGGTAATGGCGGTCGCTTTGGCGGACCGGCAAATGTGCACGAGTTCACTCAAGCGCAATGGGTCAGCTTGACAGACAAACCCATCCAATACCCGTTCTAACTCACAGGTCAAGTACCGCGACCCGCCGAGACCTCGACGTCTACGACGGGCAAAAATGACCGAAGGGTCGTGACTTTGGAGACGATCAATGAGTAAGCCCACAATGATGAGTCGGCGCGCGGTCGTCACCGGCGTAGGTATCGTTGCTCTTGCGCCTGCAATCGGGACCGGCGTCTTGGTGCGCGCCGGTGGGGGCGATCTGGAGACGGACCAGTCACGGCGGGTGTCGCTGACGGCCACGGAAGCGGCTTCGCTGGGTGCGCAACATTACGCCGGCCGCGGACGCGGCCGAGCCTCGAGAATCTGCGAGCAGCAAATCCAGTTCGGAAATCCATCTTTACCGCGCCTCCAATTTTTAACCCGTTCGGCAGCGGTGCTTCCGACCTATCAATGGTGTAACCATGAGCAAACAAATCGAACGCCTGCAAACCAACGCCCGAATGAGTCAAGTCGTAACGGCAAACGGAGTCGTATACCTATCCGGACAAATCCCCGACACGGCAGGAGCTGCCATCGAAATACAAGCGAAGGAAATTTTGAATCGTATTGACAACCTGCTGGCGTCCGTCGGCGTGGACAAGACGCGCCTTCTGACGGCCAACGTTTGGCTGAGTGACCCCAGGCACTTCGATGCATTCAACGGTGTCTGGGATGCCTGGGTTGCAGAAGGTCACGCCCCGACTCGGGCGTGCGTGACCTCCATCCTCATGAAGCCGGGCCTCGACGTCGAGGTTGCTGTTACGGCGTTTGCCTGACAAACACCGCATCAACTCGAGGCGGCGGATTGTCCGCATAAAGAGTGGACGAAAGGAACAGATGATGAAGGTCGACGCAATAGTTCTTGGTGGCGGAATCGTCGGCACTTCGGTGGCTTTGCAGCTACAACGCCGAGGCGTCAAAGTTGCGCTTATCGACCGCAAAGCCCCAGGTAACGAGACCTCGCTCGGAAACGCTGGACTCATTCAGCGCGAGGGCGTGTACCCGTATGCATGCCCTCACGATTTTGCCTCGCTGGCACGATATGCCGGAAACCGCGCGACGGATGTTCGCTATCACCCAATGGCGTTGCCGAAAATGGCGCCGTTTCTACTGAGGTATTGGCACCATTCGCGTGAAGACCGCCATGCGCTGATTGCGAAAGCATACTCAACACTCATTGCGCACTCGGTCTCCGAGCATCGAGAGCTTATTGATGTGGCCGGTGCGCAAGCTCTCCTCAGGAATAACGGGTGGATAAAAGCCTTTCGTACGGACAAGACGTTCGAGAAGTCAGTCGCTGAGGCTTTGCGATGGAAAGATGAGTACGGCATCGAATTTGATGTTTTGCAGGGCGAGGCCTTGCGTCATGCTGAACCTTCGCTCAGCTCGGTCCTTCGCGCGGCAGTACGTTACTCGTCGTCTGACTCTGTGAGCGACCCCGCGGGTCTCGTCCGCGCCTATGCAAATCTATTTGAACGGCTAGGCGGCACGGTTCTTGTTGGTGACGCCTCCACGTTAGAGCCCGGTTGGCGCGTCAAGACAGAGACCGGAATAGCAGAAGCAGAAACGGTCATCCTCGCAATGGGCCCCTGGTCCGGAGATTTGACTGCAAAGCTTGGTTACTCGTTGCCACTGGAAGTCAAACGCGGCTATCACATGCATTATGCAGCGATGCCGGGCGCGACACTGAGCCATCCGGTCCTCGATGCCGAGGTCGGTTACATGATTACACCAATGGTTCGAGGAATTCGACTGACAACGGGTGTCGAGCTTGGCTTTCGAGACTCCCCGAAGACGCCTGTTCAACTACAGGCCGTCGAACCATTTGCACGTGACGTCTTTCCTCTCGGCAAGCGACTCGACCCAGAGCCATGGCTCGGACGTCGCCCCTGTACACCCGACATGATGCCAGTGATTGGGCCCGCACCACGCCACAAAAATCTCTGGTTCGCGTTCGGACACGCGCACCATGGCTTGACCCTCGGCCCCATCACTGGTCGGCTGATTGCAGAATTGATTACGGGCGTGACTCCGACGGTCGATCTGCGGCCCTTCCGTGCAGACCGCTTCTAGATGGATAGGCGCAGTCCGAGCTTAATATTTTTCGCGCATATGAGAAGGTGAATTTGACCAGCATATGCTGGCTTTCACGTGAGGAGGATGGTTTCATAATCGGTGCTCTCATCGAGCAAGCTGTTTAGGATGACGTATTGAATTGCCTGATTTCATTCGTCGACAAGTACAGAAGTCCATTTGGAGATACAAAATGTTTTATCGTACTCATGTTAAAACGTCGCTTGCAGGTTCGTTTATCGTCATGCTAGCGGCGATTGCATCGACGAATGCTTGCGCAGATGAGCTTGTGGCCAAGATTGCTGTTGCGGGTCCAACAACTGGTCAACTGGCGAGCCTCGGCAAAGACGTTCAAAACAGTGGCGAGCTGGCCATCGACGCTTTGAATGCCAAGAACATCACGGTGAACGGAAAGCGGGTTCGCTTTGAACTCATTGCTGCGGACGATGGCGCCGACCCACGCACTGGTAGTATCGTTGCACAGCGACTCGTCGATGATCATGTTCTCGCGGTCGTCGGCCACATCAACTCTGGGGTCGCGATTCCTGCTTCACATATCTACAGTGAAGCAGGCATTCCATTCATCTCGAGTGGTGCTTCGAATCCCGCGCTTACAGCGCAAAATCTCAGAAACACCTTTCGAGTCGTAGCTGACGACAATGCTCAAGCACGCGGAATAGTCCAGTTCCTCGGCGCTCAGTTGAAAGCGAAGCGCATTGGGCTGGTCGACGACCGAACCGCTTACGGGCAAGGTCTGGGCGACCAGGTCGCCAAAGACGCAACAGCTTCCGGAATCGCTGTGACGCGGGAGTATACGAATGACAAAGCGGTCGATTTTCGGGCCATTCTCACATCATTGAAATCGAGCGAGCCGGACGCAATCGTACTGGCAAGCACCGATGCCATCGCGTCGCCGTTCGTCAAACAAATGAAAACACTTGGAATGACCCGAGTTCGTTTCGTCGGCGGTGACGGCATCTGCACGGAAAACTGGGTGCGCGTAGCGACCTCAGCTGCGGAAGGAGAATACTGTACGCAAACTGGCGCGCCGTTGGACCAGCTCCCAGGCTCAAAAGAGTTCGTTCAAAAGTATGAGGCTCGTTTTCAACAACCGCCTCAGTACTTCGGACCTTACACTTACGACAGCGTGATGGTCATCGGCGCAGCCATTCAGAAGACGGGCTCGCTCACCCCTCAAAAGATTATCGACGCCTTGCATTCTTTGGACTACACGGGTGTGACGGGCAGAATCGCGTTTGACAGCAAGGGCGACCAGAAGTATGCGGCTGTGTCGGTATACCAAGTGAAGGCGCAGAAAATAACGTCGTTGGGCATCATCGGAAAGATGTAACCTGCTGCCTGCAACGTCGGCGTTCTTATGGACGCTGACTCGCAAAATGGTGTGAGCGGACAGCAACTCAACGTGAATTGGCCGGGACGGGGCCGGGCGCACGCTTGGTTTGACGTAGAACGCAATAGATCTGTCAATCAGGAATGCTTGTAAATGCTGAGTTTCGCGGCGCGAATTGTCATGTTTATTCCAGTCCGAACGAAATAAACTCTTCAATTCGCACGAGTCCGAATTACATTGGTCAATTCGCGTCCCAGACTTCGATTTTTCTCCGTAAGCCATTGATCTTATGGGAAATGTTCTCGATTGTCAGCCGATCGCGCTCGACCGTCCACGCGGCGCCCATCGCCTCGAAGCGTTCAGCCCGAAGGCGGACCGACTGCTAACACTCACCGCCAGTCCGCGCTCGAGCAGTGGATAATGCTTGAGGAAGATCCCGCGGTCACCGCGTTTTGTGGGCGACCGTGTTTTATCCACGCTGAAGGGAAGCGCAATCTCGTGGATTTTTGGGTGCGTTACTTTGATCGACAAGAGTTAGTCATCCTATTTGATTCGGCATCCGAGCTGTCGGTAAGACCAGACGCGGCCCTCGACAATGCTGGTCTGACGGTCAGATCGGTTCAGTCGTCTGAAATCGCTGCCTCTCGCACGTGGATAGTGAACTGGCAGCGGATGCACAACACGACTGCGCGTCCCAGTGCCTGAATTTTACGTGCCCACCAGTGAGCGCTCCCGCACGCTTCAAGAGCGACACGCCCAGCAGGCTGCTGAGCCAGAAACGCGGTCAGATCTTCACGGCCAAACCGCCGGTTCGAAATCTCGCCAGTTTGGGCGTCGACCCAGTACAATTGGAACACCTGTTTTGCAACATCCTGTGATGTGTGTCGGAGCATTCATTTGGTGTCTCCGTTCCTCAAGTGGTTGTGTCGTAACTCTGGGCTGGCACATTGATGCCGTTCGGTTCTGGAGGGCCTCAATCATGCCCAGCTCCCCGAAGGGAGGGCGGTGTCCATTTCATCTCGGCCGGATAACGACTCACGACATTTGCATTTCTCAACCTGGCGAATCGCGTTCGATCGGCTGCACTGTTTGCCGACGGCGTCCCTGGTCTGAGATCGCTATGGACAGTTAGTCTATCCAGCAAGCCCGAGCCATTCCCTAACCGCGGCGGCGAAACCCTAAGGAACGGTGGCATCGCTCACGTTACCGGTCTGGCTCCGGCTCGCCCCTCTCCGTACCGAGGTCATCGGGCCGTCTCTCCGGCCCCCCGGGAGACTCGCCATCTCTCTCGAGAGAACGCCGGAGTGCGTCGCGTTCTTCCTGAATACGATGCTCAACCTTCTCCAGCAGAACTCGCCGCTGCGCGCTTCGCTCAAGCTCGATCTCTTCGCGTCTTTCGTCCATGACCTCGTTGAGGTCCTCACGATCGAAGCGCACGTAGAGGTCCCGATCAGCAGCCACGCGGGCAGCGGCACGCTGGAAAGGCTCCGGGCCGCTCAACGTCACCGTGACACCGAACTTCGCCACCGAGAGCCTCAAGGCGGCTTCAATCGCGTCGTCTTGAGCAGTCCAGACCCGAACAGAGCGACCTTCGTCCGACATGAACCCGACTCCGTCCCGCTGGTACGTCACAACACCATCGCGCTCTACGCTGTGGGTAATCACCGGGCCGCGATAGAAAAGCCCGTAGGTAGCTGGGCTCACGTCTCGACCACGAATGATTCCGACAGACGGTACCGGTGCCGGCTCGCGCAGCTGGATCCGCCTCAGCTCGCGTAATGCGCGTGCATCGCCATCGGCAGCATGCTCCCGGAGAAACTCCCTGTACTGTTCGCCGATCGGCGGTCGACGCACCACGCGCAGTGCGTCGCGCTCAGCTGCGACCGCTCGCTTCAGTGCGGCCTCGCGCTCCACTTTTGACATGCGTGCTAGTGAGATCGCTGCGCGCCTGCCGGCATGAGTAAGCGATGCATCACCTTCGATCCTGCCGCGAGCGTCATAGAACTGCTTTTTGAGTTCGAAGCGACGAACGCGCTCACTGTCGCGCTGTGCGCCCCAGATTGCCCGTTCATGCTCGAGCCCCCGCTCCCGGTATCTCTGAAACTCAATCCATAGTCCACGCTCCGGCGAACGCGCGTGATTGTGTGGCTTCTCATCCCCGCGCTGTGCCGCAAAGGTCTGCCTGAGTATCTTCGCGGCGTCTGCCCACGAGAGATGCATCTCCCGGGTGAGGAAGTCCGACACGTTAAGGTTGCGTGTGCCACATTGAATGCGGTCGCCTCCGTCGCGCCCCTTCGTGATGATGTACTTCTCCGGAATCAACCCGTGGCTGTGGGAGAGCGCCGCGATCAGGCGTGTGGCGTCGAGTTCCAGCTTGATCCGCTGGAACTCCGTGAGCTTGATGTTATCGGTACTGCGCCGGCGCTCAGCGAGATCGCGAGCAATCTGGTCCCTGACCGAATCGGACTCTCGTCCCGTCGACGTGCGCGCGCGACCGGACGCGCGACGCGCGGGCCTGCCGACCGGTCGCGTAACAGGTATGTCTTCGATCCGCGGTATGTCCCGATAGTCGCGAAATGAGCGACGCTCGAACGGATCACGAAAACTGCCGCGCTGACCTTTCAGGCCAAAACCTCGCACGTCGAACTTGCGCGCGGTTTCTGCAATCAGACGGTCACGCTCCTGCAAATCGGCCGAATCAAACGCCGCGTAGTAGGCATCGACTGTGTCGATAAACCCGGCGTCGATCGTCAGGATGTCGCCTGCACCCGCGTCTGCTCGATAGCTATTGCCAGGCCGTCGCAATTCGCCAGCGAGTTCTGTGCCGACGTCCTCCACATAACCGTGTGCATGATCCGGCAATAGTTCGACACCTCGCCCTCTACCGTCTCCATCCAGACCGCTGCCGGACACGCCTCGCACACCGTAGGTGGATCCGGCCGCCGCTCGACCGGCAACGCCATCAGGGTCGAACTGACGATCGAACCCTCCTCCAATGCGATCGCGCCCGACACGCCAGTGCGCCCCCGGGCGCCCCCGGGGGCGGCTGGGCGCGGCCGATGAAGCGATTCCGCGTTCACGCGCCCAGTCGTCGACGGCTGCTGTTCCGACTCCGTCGCCCCGTTCCCCGCCGATTCCGTCTGGTCTTCCGGTAACCCGCTCATATTTCAGATCTCCATGTGGCCGTTCATAGATCCCGTTTTCAAAGTCGAATTCGTGCTCGAATCCGTTTTCCAATCCTCTGTGCACCCCACTCTGCCCCGCCGCGTCTCCCCTTCCGGTCACCGACGTGCCGCCGCGGCCGCCATAAGCATGCTCGTCTTCGCCACCCCCGTACGCATGCAACGGATCACCCCAGACGCCATCCGTCGCCGGCGGCCGCCCCGCCGGTCGCGCGAGATCGGCATCCATCCGTCGATAAAACCTCTCTTCCCGATCGTCAAGGATCCGCCGGCGCTCATCGGCACTCGCCCCGGCATAAAATGGATACGCCTTGAGGTTCCCGCCGTTGAAGTACTTGACCTCTCTCGCGCGCGTCTCGTGCCACTCGCGCAGCGCCGCTCCGATCACTTGCGGGGATTGGCGCGCAGCCTGTGCCGTCTCGTAACTCTCCTCTATCTTCCCGGCAAGTACAGTCGCCTTTTCCGGGCCATTCAGCTCCATGAAGTCGCGGGAAAAGACATACTCTTTGAGATTCACGCCCCTGGCTGCGCCCTGCACCTTGATGTTCTGGTATTCGTTCTCTCTCCCCTCGTTTCGGGTTCGCCGCTCGCCCAGAGAGTCGAGTAGCCCCTGAAAGTCTGCATAGCTGCTGATTCCACGGTCGATCACCTGTTGCAGGATGCCCAGCTTCAGCTCACGATGGTTTCCATCGAACACATCCGCCTTGTAGCGCGAGATCATTTCCGACGCATCGGTGAGCTCACCGCGACGATGTGCCTTCGGACTGGCCAGTCCATACCGGTTGTTGATGTCCTCCTGAAATGCGTCAACAAAGCGCTCCTGATGCTTCACCATCGCAAACGGGTCCAGCTTCTGGCCGTTGGCCAGATTCACCTTCGGAATCACGATGTGGATGTGCGGCTTGCGTACTATCCTCTCACCGGTCTTCCGGTTGGCGTATGCCTTGATACGGGGAAGGTGGGCTTCCGCGTAAAAGCAATATTCCTCCGGCCGGAATGCCGAGAATGCAAAGCGCTCGAAGTCCTTCACGATGTCACGCAGAACCCGTTCGTCGACGTCGTCTTCCCGGAACGAAAGGGTAATCGTCAGATACCGTTCCGCATCGGTTTCCATTGCCTCGATAATCTGGTTCGAAATGTCGAGATCCCCGGCGAGAATTACCCGCTCGTCCATCTCGTCCCGATCGAAATCCCGTCCCTGCTTTTGACCACGTTCCAGATATTCCTTAACCCCGCCGACGTGTCCTCGAATGCGCATTAGCACGATTAATCAACCTGCCCTAACGTCGCTTTCAGATAACGCGAAATAATCTGAAGCTGGTAAAGCATGGTCTCGAGCGTCGAATCTGAAAGCGTACCCTTCAGGTTTGCACTA
>Ga0153933_1000374_pt1 | contig 17157 bp, 21 predicted proteins | sample TSNJ017MetaG_FD_102275 | JGI IMG/M metagenome (GOLD analysis project Ga0153933, IMG submission 102275) | Attine ant fungus gardens microbial communities from New Jersey, USA - TSNJ017 MetaG | ecosystem: Host-associated > Fungi > Mycelium > Unclassified | place: USA: New Jersey, Wharton State...
CGAGTGCAACGAAGACGGCTCCGAAGCTGTATACGGGATAGTGAGGCGGGCGGACGATGGTCTCTTTCCGCCCCCATTGTGTGTCGGTCATGGCTGTTCCGATGCCCCTTCTGCATAGCTGGCCAGCATGTCTGCCGCCGCCTTGCGCTTATTGGTTTTCACGTACCGGAGCATTTCTTTGAATTGCTCCGATGTCATCTTTTCGCCCCGCAGCAACGGCTCCAGGGTGTTGACGAGCAGGAGCCGAATTGCCTGAAGCTCGGTGAACGCGGCGACCGTCTGGGGGCTGCGCTGTTCCCGGACGGCGGCCAGCAGTACATCCCGAACCCACTCACTGAGCCATTGGCCGCGACTCTCTGCAATCTGTTCGACCTGGGCATACTCCGCCTCGGTCAGCTTGGTGCTCGCTGTTTTGTGACGGCTGATGCGAGCGGGCCGATGAAGAGAGTCCGGTGGCGAAATCTGGTGTGCGCCAGCCATTTCAAAGCTCCTTTCCGCAGGTAGCCATATAGCTACCGCAGTGCGGTAAACTGCCGCGTTTCAATGAGTCTCTATATGGCTACAAAAGTTGCCATACGTCTCCCTGCGAGGGATGGAGTGTCAATATTCTTCCGGTGCGCAGCACCGCTGTGGTCCTGCCGCGGATTACGATGGAGGATCATGCCTTCGATCCCGCCACAACTGCCGGTGTCTGTGGTGCGGATGATGCTACGGAAACAGACTTCTTCACGGACGGTTCCGCTACCTCATTTGCAGCTGCTCTACGCACACGCAATGTCGGTGTAATCCGCTGCGCTTCGGGAGTACGAAGGAACTCCTGAAACTCGCGGTCTTTAGAGAAAACATAAGCGAGCGCCTGCTCGACAACATCGTTTGCGGAAGCACGGATGAAAGCGGCGTATTGATCGACCTGCATAGCGGTCGTATCAGTCAACCGAATGGAGGCGCTGAGGTGGCGGGTTTGGGTAACTTCTAGCAGGGGCATTGCATTCTCCTTTAGGTGATGAATCAGGCGATCTCTTTGTGAGCAATCATCCGCTGTGCCGTGGCTGCGATCTCCCGCGCACGAGTGGAACAAAGCGCGTTGGGAAGCTCGGAACGGCGGCGAGATTCGAGCATCGTAATCACGTCGTCAATCCGTATGCCTTCGGTAAGCCAGAGGCGAGACGAAGCAACATCGACGGTGCGCTGCGCATAGTAAAGCGGATTGGGCTTGTCGGTGCGTAGCGACGCCAACTCTCGTGTGAGCTTCACGGCATCCTTGCCGTGGGCAAGCTCATGCGAAACCCATGCCCAATCGCTCTCCGAGTTGCTGTGCTTTCCGGACTGCTTCCGTAACGGGATGGCATGGTCGAACAGCATGGCATCCACCGCCGCAACATTGAGCTGGAAGTCGGCGGGAGTCCAGGCGGAATCGCAGGGATACTCCACAGTGACACGGTGCGCAGGATCGTACTTGCGATTCAGGAAACCGGGGATGCGGAGAACGCGGTTGCAGTCGGTGCAAGCGGGATCGCCGCCGAACGTGACGCTGAGCAACTTGAGCGTCTGTTCCTGACGCGCAAAGTCGAAACCATCGACCCGCCAAAGCACCTGATACTTGCCTGGTGACGTGGACAGAATAACCCTCGGCGTGGGCACTGCATCCGACTCTCGGAGCGCGGTGAGTCGGGTGTCGCCATCCGTGTCGATGTCGATATAAAGATGGCGAACGGATGCGATGTTCTCTTTAGTGCGCTTCCCGCTGCCTGAGCGAAGCGGATTGGCTGCAACGTATACGTTCGCTCCGTGTTGGTTCTCATGTGCGAGCCAACCGAGATAACGAGGTGCGAGCGCCTGTTCCAGCGTCACCACACGCTGCTGCGTCTTTGCGGGGATCTCCGTGCGGAGCAGCAGAGCAATCGTTTCTCCCGGCGCGAAGCAACGGGTCAGAAAGTCTTTGGCTATTTCATTCATCGAATCACCTCCACCGGCAGTTCATTGCGAGAGCGATACCAAGGGCCTTAGCAGCCGAAGAAGTCCGGCGATTGCCGGACTTCTGAGCGAGTGGAGACATCCCTAAAAAGGGATGTCTTCGTCGGTCGTCACCGGCTCGGCCTCCAGCTCTTCCGGGCTAGCCTTCTCCGCCCGGTCGAGTTTGAGGATTGAAGTGACCCGAACGCTATCGGAGCGCACTGGCTTCTTCGCCTTCTTGGGCGTGTACTCGGTGTGGCGAATCTCACCCTCAAGCTGGATATGTGCGCCCTTCTTGAGCGTGGCTGCGAACTCGCCGAACTTTCCGAAGACGATGCAGCGATGCCATTCGGTATGCGAGATGTACTCGCCGGACTCTTTGTTCTTGTAGGAGGACTTGGTGGCGAGGGAGAACGTGGTGAACTTCTGGTCGTTCTTGCCGGTGCGAACTTCTGCGTCGTTACCGATGAAGCCCATGAGGATTGCTTTGTTCTGATACATGATGTGTCTCCGTTTTTGAATTCCCGATCTTGCTCGGGTCACACCCGGCGAAGCCAAGCGAGTGGGGCCGACTCCCAAGTGCCAAGGGTGCATTTTCTGGAGCGGGGACCCAGGTGCATTTCAGCCTGGGGGAGGAGTCCAGAAAAAGCAGAACCCGCCGTGCCGCCGGGCGTCGGTTTTGCCCCCGAAGCAGTGACCGAGTAGGAGCCGGGATTCGTGGTTGGAGACACACAACTGAACAATGAACTCATTCGCTCCACGCCGATGCTATCCACCGGCAATCCAGATTCACTCTCCCCGTCCAGACCTCCGGCAAAGAGCCGCATATCGCAACCGTGTTCGCGTGTGTTCTGCTCGGCGCGGTCACGCTCAAACGCATATCTTCCGCATGAGGGTTTGTTCGTAGGATTGAGAACAAGAAGATCCATTGCACAGCTCCGATTCGTTTGGTTCAATCCGCAAGCTCTGGGCGCCAGCCGCGGACGATGGACTGGAACTCGGCATTGAAGCCGAGAGCGTCGGGATAGGCATTTGTACGAGCGACGTAGCCGAAGACGATCACCATGTCATCGGCAATCGAACGATCAAGGCCCCACAGGTTTGTAAGGTCAAAGCCTCCGCACTCGCCTGCGTTCCACCATGCCAGTAGAAAATCAGCGACTCGCCGTGCCTGGCCGGTATCGCTTTGTGCGATCGCAATCAGACGTTTTAGAACTGCCGCTGGGTCAGTTGTCATCATTGCTGCTCCCTTTGGAAACCCGATAGATGTCCTCGGTCTGGAAGGACTGCTCGGCATGGTTGTATCCGGTGACGTAGATCAACTCGCGGACACGGCGTTTGCCAGCGTGGTTGCGCTCACAATAGAGAACGAAGTCAATGGCCTCCGCCGTCTCCGAACGCACGAAGGCGTGATTGAGATTCGGTCTCGCACTGAGAGCCAAATCCGATAGCCGGTTTAGAGCATCCCAGGCGGACTTGGCGTGGATTGTCGAGAGCGTTCCGCCGTGACCCGTGTTCATGGCCTGTAGCAAGTCATAGCCGCACTCGTCGCGGATCTCGCCCATGACGATGCGGTCGGGACGATGACGTAGTGCGGCGGCCAGGAGTTGGCTCGGTGTGATGGCAACCTGACCGGGAATTGCTTCGACGGCTTCCCAACGAATAGCGTTGGGATGAGCTACCTTTAGCTCTGCCGGTTGTTCGATCACAATCAGCCGTTCGTGCAATGGAACATGGTCGAGCAAGGCTTTCATCAATGTGGTTTTTCCGGAGCCCGTTCCGCCGCTAATGATGCCGTTCTTTCTTTCCCCTACCAGGCGCACAACCGTATCTCGAACTTCTTCCGGCAAGCTGCCCGATGCGATCAATTCATCCGACGTATACCAGCGGTTGAACTTTCGGATAGTCATGGTGATGCCGTTGATCGAAGCTGGCGGCCCTACGACGGCGACACGCGAGCCATCGGGCAGGCGCGTGTTGAGAATCGGGTTCTGATCGGAGAGGTTCTGACCGAGCTTCCGCGCAATCTGCTGGGTCGCCGCCAGCAGCGTGTCGGTCGTCAGTGCGTTGGCAAGCGGGATGTTCTCGACCACCCCATTACGGTCGGCAAACACCCCCGTCGTCCCATTGATCATCAGGTCGGAGATGGTGTCGTCGAGGATGAGCCTCTGCATTTCTTCGGGGAAGAAACCGAGCACGAGATCCCAGCTCATCGGACGGCCTCTATCGGGCGTGCGGCGGTTGGAACTACGGTCGAATTTGGAGCCGTTATCGTCTGTTGAGGACCCGTAGGATCAATCGCCTCTACCGACAACCTGTTTTCGTGAAACTCGGTGATGGTAAGCCCGAGCGGGTTGATGGTCTCGAACTGAGGAAAGGTCTGTGCTGCGACACTCACTTGAGCCGGATTGAGGTAGTAGGTCACAGAGAGAACCCAGTGCTCCTTGCGCGGCTGCCGGGAATTGCGCGGGGAGTAAATCTTCGTGATGTTCACGAGTGCCGTGCCGCGTGCCATCGTTGCGTTCTTCACGGTCTCTTGCGACATGGACGTGATGGTTACGCCATCGATCTCGACATCGCTTTGCTCGATCTGATTGGCGAGGACTTGCGAGACCAAGTGCAGCGCATTGTCCTCTCCCATGTACTGATTTGCGAGCTGCGCGGAGAGGAAGTAGTAGTTCATCGGGTACTTCTTCGAGATAGTCTCCCGATTGATGGTGTACCGGTAGTTGGCCCAATCCGTCAGGTATGTCCGCACTTCGCCCTCGCGTGGTGAATAGGCAAGGTCTGAATACTGGATTGCAGTTGCCTTGCCCATCTCGTCGATGCGGATGTAGCGGTTCTGGACGGGGCGGTGGGCAAGCGAGACGATCACGCCAAACGAACCCAACAAAAGCACGGAGCCAGCAGCAATGACAGTGCGGCTCAGTTTGCGCTCCGCATAGAACCCGACATACTTCTCATTGGCAATCTCGTCGGTAAGGAGCACCTGGTTGGGAGTAAGAGTTTCAGGCTTCACAGACCCTCCTGCGTGGGGCGGTACTGGCGGCCCAAGTCATGCCGAATGAAATCGGGAGACATGGGCTGATGGGAACGCGGATGGAGAATCCATCCGTGATGCTCTGGCAGCGTCGTGAGAATACGCCAGAAGAGCACGATGACCATCGCGAGGACGACAATGAAAAAGCACATCGCGAGCCAGCGGAGGATGCGGCGGAAACCGCGCGGAGCAATGAGATAGGCATAAAGAAGTGCGAGCATATCAGGCCGCCATTCCGATCATTGCGGCACGCATCACCAGCGTTTCCGCGATCTGCATCACTCGGCCTGCAGCACCAGAGCCGCCGCCGAAGAGCGTTTGTGTGATGGTTGGTACCATCGCCATGTTGAGGATGAAGGCGATGAACACCGCGATCACCCCATAGAGGTTCGCGATCCACATCGGAAGCGAATAGTCCCCGTTGAAGGTCTGCTGAAGGAAAGTCACAAGAAACCCCGACCATACGAAGATGAACGCGGCAGCGACGGCGCGAATCATCGCGAAGCTCAATAGAACATCCACGAAGTTGTAGAACTTGCCGCGGAACGTCCGGCTCATCAGGAGCGGAACGAAGAGAGGACCGAAGAGCGCCGCAACTCCATAGAAGATGAAGGACGAGCAATTGACCAAAAAGAGAATGCCAGCGGCCATTCCTACGAAAACGTAGACGAGGAGATACGTCAGAATTTCCAGTGGCGCGAGGTAGCTCGGCTGGGGCGTGCTGTTCAAGGCATTGCTGAGGGCGCTTTGGAGTTGGCTCAGCGAGTTCTGATCCAAGGCAGCAACGATGACCTGGGCGAAGTAAGAGAACAGGTGATTGAACCCGAAGCTCGCCCCAGGAAAGGGCGTGACCCAATAGTTGATGATGAGCAGACAGATGATGAGCTGCATCAGGAACTCGACGAGGTCTCCGATGCGAACCGGCTGGGCGCTGAGACTGATTGTCATGGTGGATATATTCCAGTGCGCAACCATGCGCACGAGTTTGATAAGGCTGACGAATGCTAAGAGGGACATGCCGACGGAGGAGAGTGCGTCGCCGTTCTGCGTCGTGAGATTGGTCAGATTGTTGGTGAACTGATAAAGCCAATCGACGCCAGGACCGGCTTGCAGGAAAAGCGCAAGGGAGGCCATAGGATGAGGGATCATTTTGTGGATACTCCCTTGTGTTGAAGTGGGCTAACTCTGCAATTACTGTTTAGGCGTCGTCGCCGCTTTCTGAGCGTTCCGTTCGCGGATCTTCTGAATGGCAGCATTGTCGTCCCGGTCGATCTGTTCTGCCTTCTGTCGTTCGTCCGCTAGTTTGTGGACATCTACGGTTGTTTGTTTGCTGACTCGAAGCTGGTGCGCGAGCAGGACGCCGAGAGCAGTTACGGCAACCAAAATCCCGATCAACAGCTTCGTCTTAAGTGCCTGCTGCATCGTTCCTCCCTATTAGGGCAAATAGGTTTGCCAAGTGCTAGAACTATTTGCGGGCGCAGATGAGAAGACCATTCGCTGCTGTTGGACAAAGGCTGCGTTGTTGATCTCATCCGCAGCCGCGGTGCGCTGCGCCATATTCTGCACGGCGGCCTGGGCCGCTTGGCAGGCATGAAGCGCACCCTGCGCCTGGGCCTCATTCAGGTGGTGTGCGTTACCGATGTTGACCAGATTGAGTTGTTCGAGTTCGGTAGACGTAAAGGAAGTAGTGTCGAACTGCGACTGGTTGAGAGAGCCTTGTGGTTGCAGATTGTTATTCCGCTGCCAGTTGTAATCCCCGACAGAGTTGAGGCATTGGCTCGATATGCCGTCCATCGCTTCCATGCGCGTGAGGGTTGCGAGCGCGTGACTGGTGCCGAGGACCTGTCCACTCAGGAAAGAGGACGAAGTTGAATTGAGTCCAAGGTTCATCAACCTCCAGACCATACTTGCGGTTCCTGGCGCCTGACCATTCATCGCCGACTGCAGCCCGGTCGTCTCACCGTACTGATTGGCGAAACTCGCCATCGTGAGTTGGGACTGGATGGTTCTCCAGATGGATTTGCTGCTGAAGTTCTGGAGATTGCCATGGATCATGTTGTATGTGGTGATTGCCTGCTGGTAGTCCTTGTCGGCGGTGGCAAGCAATTTGATCGTGTTGGCGAGTTGCTGCTGCCAGGTGGCGCTGTCCTTCACTTGCTGGGCGATCTGTTGCAGTGCATGACCTGACTGGGTTGGATCAAAGACGATGCCCGAGCCGAACTGCGCCTGGCTGGGCAGCGCCGTGAGAAAGAGCAATGAGGTGATGAACGCTCCGATGCGAAGTTTGTTGAGACTTAGCTGCATAAGTAGCTCCTGAAGTTACATGACAGGTTCGACGCGGTGCTCTGCGTAGGAAGGAATGAGAATGTCACGGCCAATGTAGACCCGTGCGCGAGAGCCTTCCTTGAGCGTGATGATCGGAAGGCGGTTGAGGAAGTGGTTGAGAATCTGTTCGCCCTCTTCGCTGGTCTGGGACGTAATGCCATTGCGAATTTGGGCGGAGGGATCAAGGATGTTGTTGTTGCCGATCTGTGCGAGACCTCCTAACCCGCCGATCGCCGCTGCGACGGCGAACGTCTGGAAATAACGGTTGTCCACCTTGGTGGCGAGCCCGGTCGTGCCCAATGGATCAAGGCCGGCGAACTTGTCGAGATCGACGGAGAAGCCGTCCGGGCATATGGCGCGGTGGAAGGTGACGACCATCTTGCGAGCCTGGCTGGAGTTGACGGCTTGTACGCTTCCGATTAATCGCGTGCCTTGTGGCAGCAACAATTGCTGGTGATCGTGCGAGTAGTAGTCGGTCGTGAGCATGATCAGGATGGGGCCAGCGAGCCCGCCGTCGATATGGTTGGTCACAACTCCCTCAAAGACACTGCCCTCGAAGATCCGGTACAGCTTGCCGTCGTAGGTATCGAAGTCGTATTTGTCGATCGCAGCGTCTTTTGGCTCGGACTTCTCCGGCGTGTCAGTGACGGGCTTGCTCACTGGGTGACCTTCAGCAACGATTGGCGCGGGGGTAGGATGCTCAGACGTGGGCTGTGAAAAGTCCACCGCGACCGTATCGCTGTTGAGAGCGTCCTGGCGTTGTTTTTCGCGTGCTAGTTCAGCTTGCTTCGCCTGTGCCTGTCGTTCAGACATCTGCGAGGTTGCCTGGGGAGCGTTCGGATTATTCAGCCCATAGATAGCAGCGCGCTGTGCGGGCGTCATCGGCGGAGCGCCCGGTGCCTCAGGGCCGGGCGCATCTGCCCCTTGGATTGCTGCGAGCAAGGCGGCAGTCGCGGCACGTTGTTGTTGCTCTTCCTGATCCTTCTTCGCGACCTGCTCCTGCTGCGTCTCGAACGAATTGACCTGTTGCGGATTGGCAGTCGCCGGTCGCGCAGTAAGCTGGCTCTGGTGCGGTACGGCCTTCTTGGTGGCTGTCACGACGCTAGAGATAGCGAAGACCAACAGGATGATGAAGAGCAGGATGAGCAGCGGGCGCGTTTTGTTGATCGGCGCGGATGCCTCCGGCTGTTCGGGAACGGTTGCAGGGGGATTCTGATTCGGCTCTGGCATGGCTAGTTCCTCTCTCCCGTCCGATGGAAGTCAACCTTCTGCTTGCCGATGGCGAGATAGCCGCTCTCCAACTCTTTTGGCACGGTGTACAGTCCATTGCTGTAGTCGAAGTTGATGAGCGAGGGCTTCTTGTCCTTCACCTCGTAGAGAGCCGGGGTCTCCTGAAACTGCCCGCGCAGGTAGGTGAACTTGTCATCGCGCCATATCTGCTGAAGCCCGAGCGTCTTGCCCTTACTCTGATCCCAGGTGTAGTCAAAGTGCAGCGTGCCGGGGTAGTTTGCTTTGAAGGCTTCAGCGGCGGTGGCAACCGCCTTATGGTCTGCCTCCGCCGCTTTCTTCGCGTCGTCGGCTTCTTTCTTGAGCTGCGCCTCTTTTGCTTCTGCCTCCGCTGCCGGGACGAACACTGGAGCCTTGGCAATGTTGTCGGCGGCCTTCGGGTCGCTCGCCGAGATGTAAACCTTCGAGTCGAAATGCGGATTATCTTTCTCGCTCGAAATCTCACGAAGCTCAATCGTGTATTCGTTGCCGTGGTCGGAGACGATGTGCAGGTCGGTTGTCGTGTCCGCAACCTTTGGCTTGATGGAGATGTACCGGCTGGCGACATGACCCGCATCGAATACCCAACTCGCCGTGTCGCCGCCGAAGACAGTGGCTACTTTCTCCTCGACCGGCAACTCAATCAATGTGGACTGGAGCAAGCCGACGCGGACCACAGGCGGAGCCTGAGCATCGGCGATGACAACCGTGCGAGGCGCACTCGGCTGGAGGTGCGGGGTCTGGGCAAAACCCGCCGCGCTGATGGCTGCGGCGACGATGGGCAGGAACAAGCGTGGCGTCATGGATGAACCTCTTTCCGTGGTTTGAGAATGTGGTGGTGCTATGCCGTCTCGCCCTGGGCGAAACGCTCGATGCCTTCGTGGAGCCCGTACATCTCGACGAGCTTGGAGCGTCTAACCTTGTCCTTCGGCTTGGTCGAAAACTTGGCATAACTGCGAGAGTCGAGGTTGAGGGTGACAACCTTCGTGATCCCGTCGCGCCGCACATACAGGCCCTCGCGCGGACGCAGAGTTTCGAAGAGGTCTAGCTGCTCTTTGCTCAACTTGAATAACTCGCCATAGAACTTGCGGTTGAACGTCGCGTCCGGCAGGAACAGGAACGAGGTGCAGGAGTTCACAATCGAGTCCGCGTTCTCTCCGAGGTCGTTGGCGGACTGGCCGATCATGGTCACTCCACCGAGGTTCTTCCGCACCGTCTTAATAGAGGAGAGAGCGCCTTCGAGCAACTGTTTATTCTTCATGTTCGAGAAGATTTCTTCGATCAGCACATGCTTTGGGACACCCAGATTCTTCGGGTCGTACACGATCTCGTCGATGCGACGGAGAATCCATACCATCAGCGGTTCAATGAGGTCGGCATACTGCTTGTTGTTGATGCCCTGGAAGTCGAAGCACTGGAGCCGGGACAGGCGCAGGCTGTCCTCGGCGTTGTCGAAGACGGCATGGTAGACGCCGTGGTCTTTCCACTTCGCCATGTATCGGTCGAGGTGCTTGGGCAGCGTCAAATTGCCAAGTCGCCGCATGGCTTGCGGCAGGTTATAGATGCCCTTGACCGACTTGAATACATCGTCGTCATCTTCGGGGCCGATGCTGGCCCCAGAATTCGTGAGTAGGAGCTTCACGAACGAATGAAGGAAAGCAATGTTGGTCTCGGTTGGCTCAAGCATAAACGGGTTGATGCGCGGGCCGTCTTTTCCTACCCGATCGATCCTGCCTCCGTAGAGTTCGACCACGCTTTCATAGCTGCCGCCGATGTCGAAGATGAAGGTGAACCCGCCGTACTTCTGTTCAAGGCTCAACATCTGATTAGCGTGTACGCTCTTCCCGGTTCCTGTAGGACCGATGATGAGCTGCACGCGGACACCATTCACGTAGGCATCCTGGAAGTAGGGCGTGCGCGTCCGGGTCTCAAAGATGTTTAGATACTCGGCATCGAGGTCGTCCGAGTGCGGATGACCGAGATGTGGCGCGAAGATGCTGGAGAGGCGCGCATGGTGATCTTCGCGCAACCACAGCGGATAGACGTTGAACTGCCGGTTGCCCGGAAACATTGCATAGAACGCAGAGAGGTTGCCGTAGGTTTCTTCGATAATCGGGGCGCGGGCATCCACAAAGAGGCGATGCACCGCCGGGGCCGCGGCGCGCAACTCCGCCGCGGTGGTGGCGGCGAGTAGCAGCCGCAAGGCATAGTCACCCTGGCTCAACTTATCGAGGGAAGAGACGACTTCGGAGAGATTGTCCACGTTGCTGGCGACGGCCTTCGCCGTGGCCGTTGCTTCAAGTGGTGCGGTATTCCTGCCACTCATCAGCCGTTGGAAGGGTGAGAGCTTGAAAAACTCCAGAAACTTCTCCTGGTTCGATACCTCCTTGCGTGTGGCGTGGTCTGGTCGCGGTCGCCACACGGAGCACAGGATGCTGTCGCAATCAAGTTCCATCAGATTCGTAAAGAGGCAGGGACGGGAGATCTCCGGTGTGTTGGTCAGCGGGAACATTTGGACATACCGACGACCGATGCGGAGGTGGTCGCTGTGCCACTGCACAGGAGCGTGGACGAGTTGTCGGTCTACGCCAGCGTCCGAACGGAGTTGCACACCCGACGCCCACTCCTCCAAATTGAAAAGGTAGCTGAAGAACTGGAAGGCACGCTCTTTGTCGAGCAGCTTGAGACCGATCGAATCGCTCATGTGAGATTCGAGGATCGTGGCGGCTTTCTCAAGATCGAGAAGTTGCCGATCTGACTCAATCCTCTGATCCTTCCGCTTACGGCTAAGCGGATTGCTGGTGTCTGGTTCAATCGTCAGACACCAGTGCAGATCGATACGCCGAAAGCGAGCGGTCTTATCAAGAAACTTCGTCCGGTCGCTTACAAAGGATTCCGTCACAGAGTCCAGATACTTCTCTTGCCGGGGAAGATCGAAGCCAGCGATAACGCGGGTGTATTGATAGAGGCAGGAGCCTTGCGGGAGGCCACGCAGGGCGGCCTCGACGCCACGTACCCGCACGTCCAAATCTTCATCGGTGCGACTCTCGGGGTCGATGCCATCTAGCGAAAACAGGCAGCCGTAGCCACCACCCTTGAGAGCGAAGATATTGCCTCCCACAAAGTGAGAGAGAGGCAGAATGCTTGTGGCCGCGCCAGCCTTGGTAAACCAGGGAGCATTATTTGCGTGGGTCATAGTAGCTCTTTTGCTTCAGGCTCAAGGTCCAGAGTTGGAACATCTTGGGATGCTTGCGCACGATCAGCCATGCGCCAATCAGCAGCGCGGGAAAGCTGAAAATGGCGAGCCATTTGAAACCGGCGAGGAAAACCGTCACCGTGACGAAAACAATGGACATCCACGCTGACAGTTCGAGACCTAATTTGGTCCTGGGTCGATTCAGTGCGCCATTGATCGGTAACGGTTCTCCCCGCTTCGTGGTGTGCACGGCTACCTCACATCGATTGGCCGGTTAGTGAACCAATCCAGCCAGCACCCCATCCGAGTACGCCTGCACCGAACAGCGCACCGAACAAGCCCGGAATTGCGTCTTGGAAACGACCGCTCATCATCCGAATCCCAGCGAAGATGAGGCCGCCGAAACAGATGACAGCGCCTGCGTATACAGCGAAGGTTTTGAATGTGCCCATAAGAGTTTGAGCGCCAGAAAAGTCCATAGTTCCCTGCGCATGAGCGACGTTCGCTAATGTGAGAGCTATGAGCGTTGGAGCCATCATGCGAATGAGGTGGCTTAGCGCTCGGCCGAGTTTGCGTGCTCGAAGATATTGACGAAGTTTCATAGGCATTCTCCTGATGGCGTGTAGCCGTCGCCATGAAGGAAAACCTAAAGCCGGTTGAGTACCTCGTCCAACAGTTCCTATCGATTTCGCCACACATTTTCTCTATGGCGATAGATAGGCTCACGCGAGCAGTTCCAATTGTTCCGGGTTTCGCGACTTCAACGGAGGCCTTCTTCTTCGCGTGTCTGTCCAGGTCTCTCGAAGGAAGCGTTCTATGAATGGAAGGGCGACATGGTCGATATGGCTCAGGTAGACAAATGCTGTATCAGCGGTCCAATTGACACCAGTAATCGGTCGGGTGATGAGGCCAGGATCAAGAGGCGAGAGTTGATCGATGAGCGCGAGTCCGAAGCGCTCTTTGACCATCCATTGAATTTCAGCCGGAGTGCTCGCCGAGCAAGCCAGATGCGTTCGGATACCTACTTCCGCAAACATCTCCATGAGTCGCGAGTGCGCGGATGGATGAAGTTCAGGATCACGGAATACCGTGATACGGTGAGCAACCTCATGGATATCAATTTGTGCGTGCTCGGCAAGGACATCGTCTGAACGCATGCAGACGACCAAGGGGGACTGCGCTATTTGTTGGACAGAGTGAAGGCTTGAATCTACAGGTAGCGGAAGGATCGCACAGTCAAGCGTTCTAACATCGAGTCGTTGCAGGCAAAGCAGAGGGTCTCCGCTCAGCAGTTGAATGGCGCAACCGGAGAACATCCTCTCGTAGCCTTCTCGGAATTTCTCCAACAGCTTCGCGTTGACGAATGAAGAAAAGCCTAGGCGCAGGGGAGGAACCTCATTGCGCTGTACGGCACGCGCCATTGCCAACATTTGGTCCCACTCTCGCAGCGAGTTCTCAGCATAAGCGGCCACTATGCGCCCTGCCGGGGTGAGCTTTAAACCATTCTGTTGACGCTCAAAGATGGCGACATCGATGTTGCTTTCTAGCTTTCCGATCTGATGGCTAAGAGAAGACTGAGCAACGAAAACCTGCTCCGCCGCGCGGGTGAAATTCAAGGTCTCAGCGGACGCTTTGATGTAGCGAAGTAGACGGAATGTGAGGGAATCGGACATAGGCCTGGTTGCTCCACATGGCTTCGTCGATTTCCAGGCCCGTGAATATCGGCTGTGGAAAACCCGTACTAAATCCATTCTTCGCGCAGGGTCACAAATGTCAATTAGGCTCCGCGAAGATGCCGGCCTCCCGGCGGGAGCCTTGGCGGAGTTGAGCTAGAGACTGCCATAGAAAAAAACTGGGGCGAAATAGACAAGAAATGTTGGACTGAAGTTCGCGGAAACTTGACCCTCGAAGGTGATCGAGAGCGAGGTGCAGCATGGGGAATACGTCCGCGTTCGTTCCATCCTTTGACAGACCTGAGCAGATTGGATCTTCGAATCCACAACAGGGTCAGCCGTCGAGCCAGCATCTTCGTAAGCCGCCGATGAGAGTGGCAGAAGTCGAACCGCTGCTAACAGCGGAAGATGTCGCGAGACGGCTCAACGTGAGCACGGATTGGGTATGGGATCACTCCTCTCGCCGCAAGCCGTTATTGCCTGTCATTCGGATGGGAGACGGTACCTTGCGCTATCGGCATAGCGGGATCGAAGCATTCGTGGATGAACAGGAGCGCAGGTCGGCATTGCGTCGCAGAGCCTAGTTGCACCCTTTCGCAACCGCTCTGTGCGGCGGCCCCGTGAGTTGCTGGGGCTAGTCGATATATGTCGAACATCTGCGTAAACAAAGGCTAAAATGGGCGTAGCCCGTTATTCCGCCCACGGAAACTGAGGAATACATGGGAACCTCGTATCAGAAGGGGTGGGTCAGGCTACGCGGAAAGAAGTGGTACGGATACTTCCGACGCATTGAGATCGATCCATCCACCAGTGAACCCAAACCGGCTGTCGCTCAAGTGATCCTCGGATTCAAGAGCGAAATGTCGAAATCGCAAGCCAGGGAAAAACTGGAAGGCGAGATCGCGAAGCTGGGGAAACAACCACTCAACGGTGACAAGTCCATGGTCAATGGAGCTGTCACCTTCGGATGGTTCGTACTGCACCGCTACTTGCCGCTGAAAGAGGCGGACTGGCGCGATGAGACTGCCAAAGTCAAGAAGCACATCATCCAGGCTGACCTCGTTGATGAGTTCGGGGATGTGCGGCTCGAAAACTTCGACAAGTTCACGCTTCAGACTCACCTCAACAAGCTGGCTAAGACGCGGTCGAGAGACAGAGTCTTGCAGATTCGGGCATACATCAAGGCAATCTTCGCTGAAGCGGTCGATCAGGATTTTCTTCCGAAAGATCCTGCACGCAAGGTGAAGACTCCCGCGAACCTGCGGGAGACGGACAAGACGGTGCTGAGTTGGGAACAACTCGCAGCGGCCTTGGCCAGGCTTGGCCTGCGTGACCGGATTCTGCTCAAGCTCGATATGACGAATGCACTTCGCCCAAGCGAGCTGTTCGCGTTTCGGTGGAAATGTCATCGCGTTGAAGCGGTCTCGCTCACCATTGTGGAGACGATCTACAAGGGAAAAATTCGGTCCTACGGAAAGACGAAAGGAAGTCTGACGGAAGTGCCGATTGCGAAAGACCTCTCCGACGATCTCACTGCCTGGCGGCAAGCGAGCCAGGAGCAGTACGACAAGAAAAAGAAGAAGCATGGCCCAGCGCCTTCGGAGGAGGAAGCATTCATGTTTCCGAACCGAGACGGCTCCTTCATGGACCCGAGCAACTACCGCAAGCGGGTCCTGCACAAGCTGGCAACGGAACTCGGTCTGCCTAAGCTCACGTTCCAGGTCATCCGGCGCACGATCGCAACGCTGGCCCAGAAGAAAGGGACAGTGAAGGACGTGCAAGGGATGATGCGACACTCGCGCGTGGCGACGACCACCGACGTCTACATGCAGGAGTTGCCGGAGGGTGTACGCGCCACTGTGGACTCCATTCACCGGGAGTTGCAGGGCACGATGAAGAAGCTGGCGGCAAAAGGCAAGATGCGACCACCGGTCATTGCCGCATCTGCGGCGATGGTGAATTGATGGATAGGAATTTAGAGAGAAAATCAGCCGAAGGGTGGCGCTTCAGAGAGGAGATGGAGACGACTGACATGGCTTGGCTGCACGGCAGTTTGAAATTTGCTGCCAAATTGCTGCCAAACCTTTGGAGGGGGTTCCGCTAAGTTGTTGAGATATTTGGTGGACCTGATCGGGATCGAACCGATGACCTCTTCCATGCCATGGAAGCGCGCTCCCAGCTGCGCCACAGGCCCACATCGGAGGGGATAAGTCTATTGTCGTTTACCAGCTACGATTCGTCAATCCGCGGCGATACTTGCATTTGGTGCGAGTCTTGCTGCATCGTTGACGGATATGTCGATTCGGACACAAGCCGTGCCTGTCTCCGCGTTTTTTTTGCTGGTATGCACGGCCGCTTTTTCGCAATCCGTTGCGCCCGCGCCTGCAAATCCTCCCAGCGTGACTGCCATCATTCAACCTGTTTTGCAGAATGTGCAGCGCACCGTGGGGTCGCTCAACACCGGACGCTGGAAGACCTCGAATGACGTAAAAGCTTCCACAGACCGCTATCTCGGTTCCATTCAGCGCGATCTGGTCGAGACACTGCCCGGCCTGCTTACTCAGGCGGACAGCGCCGCTGGTTCCATAGCTCCGGCGTTTGCGGTCTACCGGAATGTCGACGCACTTTACGATGTCCTGCTGCGTGTGAACCAGACGGCCATACGATCTGCTCCAGAAAACGAGGCTTCGTCGCTCGAGACGTCGCTCGAAGGCCTGGAGATGGCGCGCAAGCAGCTCGGAGACATGATCGCGGCTTCGGCTGCGGATCGCGAAGCGCAGATTGTAAAGCTGCAGGCGGCGATCAAGGCGGCCACGGCAACTCCGCCACCACCTCCGCCAAAGCCCGCGGTTGTGGATGACGGGCCTCCAGCAAAACCTGCAGCCAAAAAAAGGCGGAAGCCCGCAGCAAAACCGGCTCCTACGCAGCCAGCGGCGACTTCAGGATCGACGCCGACTCCGCCCTCCTCGAACTGAAGCATCTTAAGTAACGTTATTTCTTCTCGGAAATACAGAAGCCCTGGGAACTAAAGACACCACCATCGGTGTCTATAGAGGTCAGAGTGAGCGAGACACTCGGCCGCCGGCGGCGCTGTTCTCCACCCACTCGCGAGTTGTGCATGCTTCCTGTTACTGTAGGAGGAGTTTTTTGATGCAAGCGGGAATTGCAGTGGGAAATCTGGCAAGCGCGATTGGAATCCGTCCGGAAGAGACTGCCTTGGTTGCCCAACTCAAGGCGGGGTCTGAGGATGCTTTTGCGTGGCTGATTGCCACGTATCATCAGCCGGTTTACAGTCTGCTGGCCCGCACCATTCCTCTCTCCACTGACGCCGCCGACCTCACGCAAGAAGTCTTCGTGAAGATATTCCGGGGCATCTCGGGATTCCACGGCGACGCCAGCCTGCGCACATGGATCTACCGCATCGCTCTGCATGAGGCCTCCAACCAGCGGCGCTGGTGGTCGCGGCACCGGCGGCAGGAAGTAACGATGGAAGCGGAGATCGGCGAGTCGAATGAAGGGCAGCCGCTGTGCATCAAGGACACGCTGGTGGACCAGCATGAATCGCCCTTCGATACGGCAGAGAAGCTGGAGATCCGCGCGCGTGTGGAGGCGGAGCTGAGGGAAGTTCCCGAGCCCTTCCGCACGGTGGTGGTTCTGCGCGACCTCGAAGGCTTGGCCTACGAGGAAGTCGCCGAGATTCTCGA
>Ga0153933_1000376_pt1 | contig 17142 bp, 9 predicted proteins | sample TSNJ017MetaG_FD_102275 | JGI IMG/M metagenome (GOLD analysis project Ga0153933, IMG submission 102275) | Attine ant fungus gardens microbial communities from New Jersey, USA - TSNJ017 MetaG | ecosystem: Host-associated > Fungi > Mycelium > Unclassified | place: USA: New Jersey, Wharton State...
TCAGTTAGTCCCGATGTTGACCGCAATGCGCAAGAGATTCAGATAGCAGCCTCAATAACTCTACCTTCCATATCAGCCGGAATTGGTAGATCGAGGATCCTGAGGATGGTTGGCGCCATATCTTGAATCTCCAGCCCTTGCAATTCTTCCCCTCCCTCTTTCGTTTTGGCTCGGCTGGCAATGAAGATGCCGTACTGGCTGTGATTCGCATCGTCCGGTCCAGTGTCATTTTCAAAAGTATGTATCGAATTGCGGCCTACCGTTCCGGCAGAACGCCAGGCTAAATTACCAAAATAAACCATCAGATCCGGAGCGACTCCATTTCTGATCCTATAAAACTCTTCCGGCCGGAAAACCTTGGTGCCAATTGGGTTGCCTTTCTCGTCCGGAATAGCCTCGATCTTCGTGATCAGCTCAGAGCACAGCGATTCGAAGCTACTGGGATCGACTATCCCTTGTGGCTCCCGACCCTTAACGTTCAGAAAGATCCGGGAATAGTACCCACCATCTCCCCAAGCTTTCGTCTTTGACCAATCGATCTTTAGCTTCGCAAATGGAGTCGGCACTGTTGGCATCTCATATAAAACCAAGTAACCTTCTCTGATTAGCCATTCGTTGATGCAGATAGAACCCTCCATTTTCTGAGCACCATGGTCGGACACCACAAACACGGTCGTGTCCGGGTCCGCCAGTTTTAGCAGTTTGCCAATTTCGGAATCAACAAATTGGTAGTAGTCAAAGATAGCGTTTTCAAAGGAATTACCAGCTTGGTAATTGCGGTGCGTCTTGTCCATATAGGCCCAAAAGGCATGCTGGATCCTGTCCACGCCGATCTCAACCATCATAAAAAAATCCCACTCTTTCTCCGTCAACAGATGCCGGGCCAACTGAAAACGCTTCCGCGTCATTTCAAAGATCTCTTTCAGGATAGCGTCTTTCTTGTCAGTCCGGAATTCTCTGACGTCCAGGATGTAGTCACCGACTACTTGAGCGATTTCCTGCTTGAATCCAGAGGGGTAAGTGTAGTCGGAGTTTGTATCTGGAGTTAAGAAGTCTCCTACCGAGATTCCATTGACCGGTTTCGGAGGAAAGGTTTGGGGAATACCCAGGAGGATCACCTTTTTGTTATGCCGCGAAAGTATGTCCCACACCCGGTCCACTTTGATCGTGGTTGAATTCGCGATCACGTGCTTATCATATGAATAATTACCCCGGTTACGAAAACCGTAGATTCCGAGTGTCCCGGGCTTTTTCGAAGCGGTCATTACTGCCCAAGCCGGCACGGTAATAGGTGGATCGCACGACCGCAAACGGCCGAAGCAACCGCGCTGGATCAGCGAACGGATATTTGGCAACCGATCAAGCCAACGTTCAAAAACGAGTTCTGGTTCGGCACAATCCAAGCCGATCACCATGACCCGGCGCTTTCGCCGCTTAAACCAATTTAGTTCTAAGTCCAATAAAATGTTAGGTTAGGGACGATCTCTCTGCCTGGCCAGCAGCAATGCCGACCAATCTATAAAGCAGAATGGACACGACCAATCGCCTTCCGAATCGCGGAGGCGCCGAAATAATAAATCGATTCGAGTTTGCTCAGTTCTTTTGCCGCCAAAATTAAATCAAGCTGTTTCTGTACCTCAGCCCCATATCTCGCCCGAGTCTCGTTGAACCTCGGAACCGCATATTCGTAAAGCTCCATGTCGTACTTGTTGCGCTCTGCAATCAGCTCGACCAAGGACCTGGGAAGGCTAGGTTTTTTTAAGCCACTCCTGGTTACATTGAATTTTGCGTATTTGGCAATCTCCCAATCAAAAATAATTTTCAAAATCGCCAGACCTTCATCAAAACGTTCCGTCAAACCCACCAGTGAGAAATTTTGGTCGAGATTTTGTTTCGCCATTTCCAGCATCTCATAAGTACAGGGACCGGCGTGATAATCTCCCACAAAAGGCCTGCCCGAGAGATACTTGCATTGGACATTGTGATTCGGCGACTGCTGCACATACTCTTCCAACGTCAGCTTGGAAATCCAGCTGTGGAGGGGATGCAGTAAATAGCTCCGGGCAAAGTAATATGCAGATATAACCCTTTCTACCGGATCGCGCAGGAAAGTTATGTAAGTAGCTTTTTGAGGCAACCGTTGGTGAATACCAAAAGGCATATGCCCCTTGAACACTTGCATGCGAGCAAGCCGTTTGGCCGGCCAGCGATTCAGCTTTTTGTAAGACCACAGGAACAATACCGGGTCTATGCTAAAGACCCGCAAAGGATCATATTCCCATTCAATAATCCGATTCAGCGTCGTCCCACCGCATTTGGGCAAATGCAGAAAGATAAGCGCTTCGTCTCTCGTAGCTGTACCCACTGTGCTGGCCTCTATCATCGCAGATTCCGATTCAAAATCTTGCCGTCAACGTACATACAACTGCCTTTGGTCTGAGATAGCCTGCAGTAGCTGCACTTCTCCCCGATAGGTCTGAAAGACGACCTTGGCGTTCTGGGACAAATATTGCCCCACCTGCGGCTGTACGATCTCGATCGGGACCGAAACGATCCAAATCCGTTTAAAGCGGCCTCGCAAGTCTTCCAGCTCTTCTAAACTACGGACACACGGGTATCCTCTAAACTTGTCGAGGAAAGCTGGCGTATCCAGGGCACCGCTATACGTAACTTTTTTATCCAGCATCGTGGAGATAGAATAATCCACATGCAGCTTGCTATAATATTCGAAAACATGCGGGATACTGACAATCAATCCGTCTCCTGGGCGAAAATGGTCGGCCACAAATTTCGCGCACTCTCGATAGCCGCAGCGATAAATTCCCATGCGATACCCGTAGAAGCCGAAGGAACTGGATTCAGAAAGACGATAGGTCTGCAAGACAAATCCATTGGTACCTATTAGGAAGACTGTGATTATCCCGGCGACAGCGGCCCATCTTAATTTCGATTCACTGAGACTAAGGATCCAGTCCACCAGCTTGAACAGAATGCCAACCGAGGTGAGAATCAGCAAAACCTGGTAATCATAAGAATAGCGTTCTGCATAAGCCGGCAGAAACTCGGTATACCACATTACGAGCAGCACGATGGTGACGAAGAGATAGCGGATAGCCCGGTCGCGCCAACCCCACCAGATCCCACAGATGGTAACCACCGTCATTAGAAAAATGTTCTCCGAAAAGAGACAATGTTTGAAGTAGTAATCCGGGTCGTAACGGGTTAAATCAAGCCAGACGGGCAATGGTGTCGTGACGTCAGACAGGCTGATGCCGGTCTGCATATATGCCGGCATTGACTCAATCTGACGGTAGGTCAATTGGATACCGACAGCAAAACATAGCACCACGAAGCATCGCCAGAGATGCCAATCCGCCATCCAATCGTAGGTTCCCCATCTCCGCACGAACATTAACGCAAGCAGGGTTGGTAATAAGAACCCGGTACCCTCCCAGCTAAAATACCCCAGAACGAAGCAAACCGTTGCCGCGTATAAGAAACCAGGTCTAAGCGGACCCGCTCGGGTGGCCTCGTAAAAACACCAGATCGTGCCCAGGGCAAATAAGAGCTGCTGCGAGGGCCAGAAAGCATTGACGCCATAATAGAGAGCCGTCGGTAAGACCGAAAACATGAGCGCCGAGGTCAATCCCACTCGCCATCCCATCATCCGAGAGCCAGCGATGCCCACCAGAACAATCGCCAGGGTGGCGTAGACTAAGGATGGCGTTCTAAAGGCTGCCTCGGTTTCACCGAGAAACTGCCTGCTGGCGGCTATGGAGTAAGAAATCAGTTCGTAGGTGGAAATATCCTTTTGAAAGCTGCCCAAGCGGATGAAAGGGAAACCTTTTTCTTGTACTCCGCGAGAGAACTGGATTAACCCAAATTCGTCAACGTCCAGTGATTGGGTGGTTAAATTGCGCACCCTCAAGTAAAATCCTAGGAGGACGATGCAGCCCAAAACCACCATCTTCCAATGGCGACGGGCCCGATCCAGCAAAGAGTTAGCCCGTCTGGGCGCTTTCGCTACGGTAACCGATCTTCTCGGCAGCAACAGCAACAGTCGACCGGCTAACACCAGAACGATCAAACCGTAAACTACCCGCGGTTGGAAACACCAGTTCCTGTCAAAACGAACGTCGAAAGTGAGCAGCCAAAACAGCAGCATCAAGACGAGTACACACAGCATGAATACAGCGTCACCAGTCCATAACTTGTAAACGGGAACTCGGCTTATCAGAGTGACAAAAATCGAACTCAGTATCCATATCGCTAGCAGTGCTCCCACGACGGTGAGGGCGATGACAGACCAAGTGACTATCTGGATAAGGTCAAAAATTGGACTAACGGTCGCCGTGGCCGTGCTTTGCAACAGGTCTCCCCAAGGTTGGTCACCGTAGTTCCCAACGACCAGTGCCGGCCGCGACTCTCTGGTGTACAAAAGGGCCCGCCAACTTGCGTCGGTACCAAACCGTTCTAGGCGGCCACCAGGAAGAACGGTGTATCCATCCGCCAGCACCCAAGCTGGTGCGAGGGTTTGGGACCTTATGCGTACCGCCAGCGAGTTGAGACCGCTATGCAGCCAACGCGTCACATCGTAAGCCAACAGGGACGGTTGCACGATAAGAGCTTGGGCGGCCGGAAACTTAACCGTCCCACTGGTTGCTGACTGCTCGACCGTTGTCACTAAATGGCCGTTGACAAACAAGTCGTAATCTCCGGTAGCGGCTACTTCCAGCCAAGTCTCTCGGCGATTCGCTGGTAACCGCAAATCCCCAACGAATGAAGCTTGGCTGCCCACGCCCGGGGGCGCCGCAATCCATTTGCCGAGTGGCTCGGCTTCGAGTAAACGCGGATCCATCGTCACCGTATCGATATTCGCAAACCGACCATTAGCCGGCGCCAGCCGCGGCAGACTCCAGAAGGAGTCATCTAAGAGTGGGTGACACCAACGGTAGCCTTTGACGATACCGTCAGGAGTGCTCGAAGCTCGCCACGATTGATCCGCTGGATCGGACCAAAATTCCTGCACCGGCGACCCGACGATCCGAAAAAACCCGCGCACGAGCAACTGCGCGTTTCCAGGAAAAGAATCACGGATCACTTGAACCGCGATAACGTTCTTTCCTGGCTGCAGCTGCCTCTTGATGTCGTAGATGCCAGAGACGCAAACACTATCAAGGGTGTGGTATTCGACTACGTTATTGTTAACAAACAGCGTGAAGTTATCTGTGGAAGCGATCTCAATCCAGGCGCGGTCGATGGGTCCCGAAAGGTAGATCGTCTTGCGGAAGTAGGCGTCCGGAGAAGGCGTGACTGCTTCGATCCATTCCGCCTTGCCAAAATCCAGGTGATATTGGCGATTAAGCGGCTCAAAAAAGGTAAGACCTACGAAAAACGCCAAAACGAGTCCGGTAGCGATAACTAGCAACAAAGAGCAGCGCCCCTCGCGTGTCTTGAGATACGGAAAAAAGCTCGGCAAATCTGACATCGAGATACTAGTATTTTTCTGGCCCGGGCAACGAGTTCATTCCTTTCGATCTAGAAACAGCTAAGGGATATTCCTGCCGTGAGATTGATCGGAGTCCTCTAACGACACATCGCTTTGCGCTCCCACCACACCGCTAAGGCCCCGCCAATTGTAGACGTAGTCAATCAGATAGGAAAGTCTATAGGCGACATGCGCATCACTGATTTTGCCCAGTCTCATTTCGCCATCGCCAAGGTTGGAATCTAACTCTGCTATCAGAACCGGATCACGGACCACCTTGATTAAACTCTGAGTGAGAGTGACAGATTCCTGATAACGCCCCACCTCGAAATAGGCTCGGCAAAGGCAAAACCCGGCCAACCAGGAAGCCGGATCCTTAGCTAAAGCCGCTTCCCAGGCTGGGATGGCAGCCGCGATGGCATGTTCTTTGTAAAGCTGGGTACCATAATCGGTCCACATTTCTGCCTCCCGCTCCCGCAGGATCGCCGCCCGCTTTCCCGCTCTGGGTAAGATCTTCTCTAACTCCGAGATCGCTTCTGCATAGTTGCCGGCCGAAGCTAACATTTCACTGCAGTAGATAGAATATTCGACCGTCTCGACGCGGCCGAACTCGGCATCGATGGCGCCGATCCGCTGATCCAACTGGGTATGAACCGCAAACCAACCATCCAGTTGCATCGCCCGGCGGTATCTTCTGATAGCCAGATCTGGATCACCATGAGCCTCTGCCGATTGCCCCCAGGCGACTAAAGTATGGGCAAGAGCCGACCTGCTAACAAAGGCCACCGTCAGACAGCCAGCCACCAAAAGAGCCCCTTTTGTTAACCGGGAACGCTCCTGCGCAGACGCTAAACGAGCCTTACCGTAAAAGAAACAGAGTAAACCCACGACGATGGCGGCATACCATCCGGTTCCCATAAAATACCTAGCCGCGAACAATCTATCGTAGACGGTCTCAATGCTTGCTGCCATAGGCGGGCCAGCGGTATTACTCTCCTCCTGCCGCAAGGTGGTCGGTAGAAAGGCGTTCTGAAATTGCTGAAGACCAGTCCATTGGGCTTCCTCTGCTGCAAGCCTCCTGAGCAAGGCAGGTTCACCGAGACCTAACTGCAACACGCCGCAGAGGCAAAACCATAGCAGGGCCGCGCCCGTTAATGCCAGGACTCGCCATAGTTTAAACGCATAGCTCACCGCAGCGATAAGAAACAGCACGGCTGCTACTACACCCCAAGAGAATAGTGAATGATGCGGATGGTCAGGCAGATAGCCCAGAATTGACAAATTCAAACCGCTGATCTGATTGCTAATGGTCAGCGAAACCCAATGCCCCAGCAATACGAGCGCGCTCGCAGCGAGCGCCGCTAAAAAGACCCAAGCTCGGAGGGTCCATCGGATGACAATTTCAACTATCCTCGCAACCCACAAGCTAAACGCCAATACTAAATTTATCAGCTTCATTTCAGTATGGCCGGCTGTCCGGTCCACTTTGCTAAAAAAGGCCTGACGAATCCCAAGCCTTCCTTTGCCAACCTCAAATCACTATCGCTAAAGGTACCTAACAAGAAGAGGATAATGAAATAAAGGACCAGCGCTCCGGCGGTCGCCGGAAGCAACCAAAGCAGAGAAAAGTTTCTCAAAAAAAAGAGAGCACTGCCGATGCAGCTAGTGGCTAAGAATGGCCGCCAGATGATCTGCACAAGCGGCAAAGGAAATCCCAATCGAGTTAATTTCGCGACACAGACTAAAACCATCACCGTTTCGCTCGCAAAAAATGCGATACAAGGACCCAAATAGCCATAGAAGGGAATGAGCAGAAAATTTAGCCCGATCCTCAGCCCGAGCGCAAACAGCGAACTTACCATTAAAAACCGCTGCCGATGCAAAGCTGTGAAAAGGAAAGGAAAAGGACTTGAAACAAAGAAGGGTAAGAAAGCAACCCCCAACAGCTGCATAGCACCCAAAGCGGGCTGATATTTATCGCCGAGCAGCAGCGTGATCAGTTTCCCGGAAAAAATCATAAACAGGGTCGCAACCGGGAAACCGGCTAACAAGAAGAACTTCACGCTGCGCTCATAGGCAGCATGAAGTTCCTTTTGGCCGTCCGAACGGAAGGCCAGCTTCGAGTACATTGGGTAGAGTGGAATGGCCAAAGTCTCCGGGATGAATCGGATCGCCATCGAAATCCGATAGGGACCACTGAATAGGCCCACAGTGCGTAGATCGCTCAACCACGATAGAATCAATACGTCCACTTGCTGGGCCAGCAGTCGCACCATGGTCGCGCCTCCGACCGGGATGGAGTGGGTCAGCAAGTATTTCCACCGGTTAAAATCGACTCGGATCTTCGGACGCGCATACCGATGTACGACCATCCACCGATAATAGAAGCAGAGTAGAATATTCGGGATCAAATGAGCGAGCACAACTGCCACCAAAGCTAACCCCATCTTCAAGCCGGCTAAGATAAAAACGCAAAAGAGGACTTTGTGGGAAAGAAATCCGATGGCGTGAAGCTCGTTATCTTCCTGGGAGCGCAGAGCTGCGCCATAAGCAGTACAATGCAAAACGGCCAGAGTCGCAGCCCCCATGGCCAAAATGAGCATTTTGATCTCCAGGCTGAAATTCAGGAAGGGAAGGATCGCGAGAATTACTAACTCGACTCCAACGCTTAAGCACCAGATAAGTGATAACGCCGCACCCAAAGTCTCATCCATCTTTTCGGGGTGCGTAGCCAACTCCCGTACCAGGATGGTGCTCAAGCCGGAATCTGCTAGAAGCTGGAAGAAAACCGCGAAAGCCAAGATAAACGAATATATCCCGAAGTCGGAGACGCTAACCGACCGAGCAACGAATACCACCGCTGCCAGCTGCAGCAATCCACCAATGCCTACGGCGAGACCGCCGGCCAACACATTCTTTACAATGCGTTGTGACTGTTTCATCGGTTCCAGACCCACACCCCGCCGGAAAGCCTCTGTAATTGAGCATATTGCACGCGAAGGAGAAGGCGGGTCAGAAGGAGGTCATCTTTCGCGCCGATTAAACCGAGTTGCGCGTCCACTAAGGCCAACTGCGTGGAAATTCCCTGGTCATGCTCGGACTCAATGAGATCTACATTATTATTGGCCTGGACTAAATTTCGCTCCAGGTCCGCTAAAGTGCTTTCAGTCGTATGGATTTGACTGAGCTGTCCAAGGACCGATTCTCGAATTTCAAGCTTAACTTGATCCATTTCGATCTGGGCGGACTTCAACTCATCTCGCGCCTGATGTTCGGCCGCTAAGCCGCTCCCGAAGTCGAAGATCGGCACTTGTACTCCGACTTGAGCTGAAAATAGATCTAGATTGTCCGCGGTAAAGGCGGTCGAACCGCTATAGCCAACGCCTGCCTTGACCGTCGGGTACAGAGCCAATTGAGCCAGATGATATTTTTGTTGAGCTACTTCAATATTTGCTTGCTGAATCGCCACAGACGGATGGGCAGCTGCTACCCGGTTAAGAAAGGCCTCCAAAGGCGGTACTACCGGAATGGCCGGCGCGGATTGGTCAAGTTTAACCGGACGCGTCGGATCCCGGCCCAGGAACTCCGCTAACAACCGCTCACTGTCCATCGTCCTCTGCTGAGTCGTTTGCAGCAATTGTTGATTTGCCGCCAACTCTGCCTTGGCCAACTCGACTTGTTGAGGAAGGACCAGATTGAGGCGCAACTGCTCCTGCAGAATTTCCAAGCGTTTCTGGGAGAGCCGTACCTTTTGCTGATCGAGATCTACCTTCTGTTCTAAAGCTTGGGTACTGAGAAAGACTCCGGCAACCTTTTCGATGACTTCTTGTTGGGTGAGCCGAATCGTCCAATCTTGTTTGTTGTAATCCGCCTTTGCGATCTTAACCGCTGGCGGAGTATTCAGCCCGAAAATACTCCCGGCGGCATAGATGGGATACTCCATTCCGATTTTCCCGGTCGCCGCAGGCTGTAAACTGACGCGGAAAGGACCCTTGGATTCCTGCACTGATTTAGAGTTGGTCTTTACCAGCAACCCGACCTTGTCGACTTCGTTGACACCCAGAATCTCAAAGGGGCCCTCCGGGCTACCGGTCAGGAGCCACAAAGTTGATATTGCCGTTATATCCGGTAGGAAACTAGCTTTGACCTTCCAGATCGCTTCTTTGTCCGCGGCTAAGGCGTACCGCTGCGACTCTAGTGCCGGGTTTCGTCCAAGCCCCTCATTGAGACAATCTTGTAAGGTCAGTGGTCGGTCACTGACCTTGTTGCCGGCAGCCCAATGCGCAACCGAGGCGAGCAGCAATACTGACAGAAGTATTTTCATTGGTTCCACGGACCAGAATGATTCACATATACCCGATCGTTATCCCGCAAATCCAACTGGCCCACAGTAACGACTTGTTCGCCCTCCTCCAAGCCGTCGAGGATCTCGGTCATGCCGTCGGCCATCAGACCGCGGCGAACGACTCGAGCGTGGGCGCGTCCGTCCTTTCCCAAGATAAAAACTGTCGACTTATCTCCGACCGGGTCAATAACCGCCGTACTGGGCACAGCCAAGACCGAAGCATGGTTCTGCAGTCTCGCGTAACCAGTGATACCGGGTATTAGGCGCAGGTCGTGATTCGGAATGCTTAGGTAAACTCCGAAGGTACGAGTCAGATCGTTGATGCTACCGTCGATTTTTGCGACCGTGCCCGTGAAAACGACACCAGGAAATCCGTCGGTACTAATCTCGCCCTGCATCCCAATATGCACTGAGGCGATCTTTTCCTCTGCCACCTGAGCCACCATATAGATCGGCTCGATGATCCCGAGCTTAAAGGACGGGCTACCTACCGCAGTGATCTCGCCGGGATTAATATTTCGCAATAAAACAATCGCCGGCGCCGGGCTGGTGATTCGCGTGTTCGCCAGATTGAACTCAGCCTGAACGACCTGATCCTGTGCTGCCGCATCGGACGTTTGGGCGTCCTCCACTTGCACCGCTGAAGCGTAACCTTTTTGCTGCAAAGCCAACATCCGCTGCAGTTGTTGAGACGTGTGAAAACGGTTCGTTTTGGCATAACCCAGTTGGGATTGAAAGAGCGTCTCGTCCAACTGCGCCAACAAATCTCCCTGTCTAACTACCGTGCCGATTTCGACCGGTACTTTGAGCACTTTAGCCACAACGCGGTTGGTCAAAAATGCGTCGGTGGTTTCCATCGTGGTTCCGCTCGCACCCACGACTTCGTGTAAAGCGGTAACCTTCGCGATCAGCGTTTGGACGGGTATCGCCTGACCTAAGGGGCGAGCTTTGGTTCCGTCTGTGGCCAGTAGATATTTGGCCGTTAGCGCGAGCGCTGCTGCCCCGACCAAAATGAGAAAGGCGAAAAGCGCAATATCAAACCATCTGCGGACAAAAACTTGCCTCAACTGGGGTAAATCAATCATGATAACGCTGCGGACGGGCCAACGAGTGACGCCATAGTTACTATATCAGGCGGTGCCGGACAAGTACTTGACCCGGCTGCCCGGTTCAATTTGAGGAACCTAAGCCTGCGTAGATTTGCTCTATCTTTTTTGCCAGGATTCTCCAATCAAAATTGTTCAAAACCGTTTCTTGCGCATTGGCCCCCAGTCTTTTAGCCAGGACAGGATCACGCAGAATCGTTAGTATGGCCTTGCCCATTGTCTCCCAGTTGTGATCTGGGACAATCAAAGCGTCATGCAGGTGGGTAACGCCCTTAGCGGAGGCGGCAAAGCAGACGATCGGTTTCGCCGCCATCATGTAATTTAACAATTTGACTGGGTGGCCGGGACATTCTGGCCGAGGAACGACGGTGACCGTGGCCAAAGCTAAGTAACTGGGCAACTCCTCCAGCTCATGCGGACCAATGAAGAGCACGTTGTCGGCAATGCCCAACGATTGGGCTAACGCCAGGTTTGCCGGAAAATTCGGTTCGTTGGCCAGAGGACTGACTATCATTAGCAATGCTGAAGGCTCCGCCTCTAGAACAACTTTGAAGGCCTGCAATAACAAATCGACTCTTTGAAAAGCGTTGTTGATGCCGGTGTACATTACTACCGGGCGAGAACCGACCCCGTACTTGAGCCGAAATGGTTCCGGGTCCGCCTTGGCAAATAGCCGCGGGTCCACTCCGAGGGGAATCACGCTAAGGCGTTCTTTCGAAACACCGCGAGCTAAAAACCAGTCATATAACTGCTGCGTCAGCACGATAATATGATTCGGAAAAATCGGTACGAACCAGTCTAAAACCGCCGCCACCCATTTCGCTAGGAAAGCGGGTTTAATGAACCCGTAGGTATGCAGCTCGTCCGACATCAAGTTCACCGCGTTGTAAATCAACGATTTTCCGGTGAAGAACTTCGCGAATGTACCAGCCAGACCTCCCTCGTAATTGTGGGCATGGATGATCTCGAGTTTTTCGGTCCAGATCACCTGACAAAGCTTAATGACCAGCAAGAAATCGATCAACAGCTTGTTGCCGGACGGTCCTACTTGCGCCCCGGCGGCGGACTTTCGCCAGTAAGAAACCCGATGCAGCCGGGCACTCCCCACCGACAGGTTCTCGCCTTCGGGGTACGTCACAATGTGCACATTGTGCCCCATTTCAGACAATGTCTCGCACAATTCCCGGATGGCACCGGGCGAGCCGTAGTTTGCTGGAAACGGACAAGCCGCCACCATCGCTATCGAAAATGATCTCATGGCCTGGTCAATCGATATAGCCCAGAGCTTTGAGACGTGCTTCGACTAGGGCGGCTTCATCAGCGGAATATGAGGCCTTGTCGTCCGGCGCTTCCCCGGAAGCTTTCTGGTATTGAGCCACATGCTGCTCCACGTAACTGGCTTCCAACGCATCAACCAAGATCCGGCCATCCAGATCATCAGGAACTTTCTGACCCATGATATGCAGTACGGTCGGCGCCATATCGACCAGCCGAGCCCCCTCGATAGTGGCGGCTCTTCGGAACGGGCCGCCTCTCATAATCAGTATGCCGTCCTTCCGATGCGTACCTCCCCACTCGGCTCCTTTCACGGGGCCGCGCGGCCGAACTTGCAGAACTGGTTGATCGCTCTCTTCTGGGAAACTAGGCTTAACCGAGAAGGCGTTCGCACTCCACCAATCGAGAATCAGATCGGGCGCTTCCTCCGAAAATGGACCGTGAAAAAGCTCGTCCCGTCGGTAGACGCGCGGGACAACCGGTTGTTCTGTTCGCGGGTCCTTCAACTCGGCAAGCTTCTGCGTGATCAAATCCAACAAAGGTTCGTATTCTTCGTCTGAAACAATACCGGCCGGCTTCTTGTCTTTGCGATTGATCCAAATGCTGGGGGGCGAAGCCAGAATTTCGCTGCAATAAGCTTTTGTAGAGCCCCAATCTATATTTGCAAACGACGTATAGGCCCCTTCAAAACGCTCGCGTAGCCCGGGGAACAAACCGGCCAGGAACTTCTTTTGTTCCGGTCCCAGTATCCCATAAAGGATTCGGTAAACTGAGCGAACAACCTGTTGCTTTGCCTGGCCGAACAGCGACTTCTTCTGCTCCTTGTATTTCAACAAGCCGAGCTTCTCCAGAAAACGATTTAGATAGAGAACCCGATCCGAGACCGGGCCGCCACCATGGTCAGATACGACCATTACCATGGTCTCTTCGGGCAACCGCTCTAAGAATCGCCCCACCACGCCGTCAAGCCGTCGATACACTTGCAAAATTGCATCTTTAAATCGGCGAGCTCCGACGGGATCATGCAGGAAATGCCCCGCGTCCAGGTACTGCCAGAAATGGTGCTGTACCGTATCGATCGACATAAAGGTGAACATCATGACTTCGGCCGGATGCTTCTCCAGCAGATAGAGACCGGCTTTGGCCCATTGCTCGTCGATCTTTGCCATCTCCGCCAATACCTGCTCGCGCCGTTCGTCCGTCGACATGAACCCAAGATGGGTAATATCAAAACGAACCTTCCCGACGGCGCTTTCCAGCTCCTGCCGAAGCTCCGGCGGGAAAATGAAAGCGCTCTGCTCCGAGGGTGTGTCCATCCCGGAAACCTGAAAACCGTTTAAGGGCTCCGGGGGATAAGTGAACGGTATATTCACAGTACCCACTTTGCAGCCCGCGTCCGATAGCAGTCCGAAGAAGGTTCGTGACCGTCTAGAAGCGGCGTTGGCATACCGCATCGCATAACTGCCGGGCTGCGGTTCGAGGAAATAAAATATTCCGTGTTTGCCAGGATTCTTGCCGGTCATGAAAGAGGTCCACGCCGGCGGCGTCAGTGGGGGTATAGCGGACTCCAACCTGCCATGGACCCCCTCAGTAACTAATTTCGCGAGATTCGGTAACTGGCCCTCCGCCATCCATGGCTCCATCAGGTCCCAAGTCGCAGAATCCAAGCCGATAATTACAAGCTTCGGATGACCCATTTTTTAACTTACTTCGTCAAAATGCGAACAATCTGTCTTATCGCGGGAGATCCAATACCGAACCCTCCGGCTTTGCAAGCTCCGTGTGCGGGCTGCCGGCAGAAAAATTGGGCCTACCACCATAAACTCCCTTCCTAAACTCGGTGTGAGCCGGCCCATTAGAAAGTCTTCGTCGAGCCCGAGCTATTGGCTGACAGGCCGCTGCTTGCCATCCGCGGGCAGCCGGTTTTCTTCAACGATCGTTCCGTGCGATCTCCTACTGCCGCCGACCTTTGCCCTTCCGATCTCTGTCACATGCCACATGTGAACAACGACTACAGTCGCACCAATCCCAACCAAAATGACCGGCAGATAAGGAAGATATTTTAATAATTTCTTCATCAAGTGGTCGATGACTTGTTTGATCGCCGCTTTTGGCTTCCAAGCAGAAATCGGATCTATCGGGTCGTAATCAATTGACGAAGCACGTAAGGTAAAATTCCCCCGTGTCGGTAGTAGTCAACTTCAACCGGAGTGTCAATTCGCAGAACAACTTCCACGATTTCCGTCTGGCCCCCCGTTCGTCGAATTTCGAGAGGCAATCTCTGCCGCGGCTTAATTTCGTTGCTCAAATCCTTGACACTAAAGACCTCAGATCCATCCAATCCGAGAGACTGAGCGCTGACGCCATCGGGAAATTGTAGCGGTAACACTCCCATTCCCACGAGATTCGACCGATGGATGCGTTCAAAACTTTGGGCAATCACCGCCCTGACTCCAAGCAACAAAGTGCCTTTAGCCGCCCAATCGCGGCTCGAACCGGTCCCATACTCATGACCCGCCAGCACCACCAGAGGAACACCGTTTTCCCGATAGCGAAGCGCTGCTTCATAGATCGGCAATTGCTCTAAATCAGGATGATAAGTGGTTACCCCACCTTCCACTCCGGGCACCATCAGGTTTTTAATCCGCACGTTAGCAAACGTGCCTCGGGTCATGACCAGATCGTTCCCGCGCCGACTGCCGTAGCTATTGAAATCGACCGGTTTCACCCCGCGGCTGATCAGGTATTGGCCGGCGGGTGAGCTCTGCTTGATCGCTCCAGCTGGGGAAATGTGATCCGTGGTTACCGAATCACCAAAGATCCCCAGCGGCCGAGCTCCGATGATATCGCCAATATCGCCAAGATCGAGCGAGAATCCCTCAAAATAGGGCGGGTTATGGATATAGTCGCTGTGCTCATCCCAGCGGTAAGTCACGCCCGCGGTGGCAGGAATCTCGTTCCACTTCGGATTTTGACCGGCAAAATCGCTGTAGAGGCGGCGAAACACTTCCGGTGAAAGCGCTGAAGCCATGGCATCGCGCACTTCCGCCAGGCTTGGCCAAATCTCACGGAGATAAACCTCTTTGCCACCGGCATCCCGGCCGAGCGGTTCACGGGTAAGATCGATATCAACTCGTCCCGCCAAGGCGAATGCCACCACCAACGGCGGAGACATCAAGAAATTGGCTTTGATACTCTGATGGACTCGAGCTTCGAAATTCCGGTTACCGGACAGAACCGAGGCCGCCACTAAATCCCGTTCCGAGATCGCGCGTTCGATGTTGGGATGAAGAGGGCCGGAATTGCCGATACAAGTGGTGCAACCGTAACCGACGATATTGAAACCGAGACGATCAAGGAAAGGTTGTAACCCGGTTTTGGCTAGATAATCCGTTACCACTCGGGACCCAGGAGCCAACGAGGTCTTAACCGTAGGATCAACTTTTAGTCCACGTTCGACCGCTTTTTTGGCTAGTAATCCCGCGGCCAGCATGACGCTCGGATTGCTCGTGTTCGTACAGCTAGTAATCGCGGCAATCAGCACGCTACCGTGGCCAACCGAGCCTTTCTTTTCTGACGAGGCAGCGGGTTGGTCCCCGTTTACCGACACGGTCACTTTTTCCTCTAAGGCATCAGCGCTTTTTCCGTAGCCGCCTTCCTTAGCCGGTTTGCTGAAGAGCTCATGGAAGCTGACACCAAGATGATCGAGGTCGATCCGATCCTGTGGCCGTTTTGGCCCGGCTACACTGGGCTGCACTGATCCCAAGTCCAATTCCAGGTCGACACTATAATCAATCTGGCCTTTTTGCGGCATACCGAACAGCTGCTGCGCGCGAAAATATTGTTCAAACCGGTCTACGGTCTCGTCGGAGCGGCCGGTTAGACGCAGGTAGTTTATCGATTCGGTATCCACGGGGAAGAATCCCATGGTCGCGCCATATTCGGGCGCCATATTGCCAATGGTTGCCCGATCCGGCAGTGGCAACGAAGCGGCTCCCTCACCATAGAACTCCACAAATTTCCCGACCACTTTCGCCGCCCGCAACATCTGGGTTACCCGCAAAGCCAGGTCAGTCGCCGTAACTCCTTCTCTCAGCTTTCCGAACAGATGAACCCCCACCACCTCCGGCGTTAGAAAATAAACCGGCTGCCCCAGCATTCCCGCTTCGGCTTCGATCCCGCCTACTCCCCAACCGACGATCCCTAGTCCGTTGATCATCGTGGTATGTGAGTCCGTTCCCACCAAGGTATCCGGATAACAAACCTCTTCACCGTCCAAACTCGAGCTGATCACTCCTTTGGCCAGGTATTCGAGATTCACCTGATGCACGATGCCGATTCCGGGTGGAACCACCCCAAACGTCTCAAACGCCTGTTGGCCCCACTTCAGAAATTCGTAGCGTTCCCGGTTACGCTTGAACTCGTAATCGAGGTTAAGGCTGAGAGCCTCGGCAGATCCGGCAAAATCGACCTGAACCGAGTGATCTACCACCAGATCCACCGGTACCAGCGGCTCTATTAATTTAGGGTTTTTGCCCAAAGTAGCGACGGCATCCCGCATCGCCGCGAGATCCACGAGCAGAGGTACGCCGGTAAAGTCTTGCAGGACGATCCTGGCTACGATGAAGGGGATCTCCTCTTCGGCCGGGTCTTTGGCGTTCCATCGAGCTAGCGCAGTAACATCTTTCTCTGCGATTCGTTTACCATCGCAATTTCGCAGCACAGATTCCAGAACGACTCGAATGCTGACCGGCAATCTGGAGATTTTTCCGATACCGGCCTCTTCCAAGGCCGGCAACGAATAGAGTTTTGCAGTTTTTCCGTGGTGATAGCTGAACGAGCGGACTGTTTGCGAAACCAACATTTTATTAAAGTATAGAAAGCCCGAACGGGGGGTCAATTGGCAATAGAGGTCGCGTCGCAGGTAA
>Ga0153933_1000377_pt1 | contig 17078 bp, 13 predicted proteins | sample TSNJ017MetaG_FD_102275 | JGI IMG/M metagenome (GOLD analysis project Ga0153933, IMG submission 102275) | Attine ant fungus gardens microbial communities from New Jersey, USA - TSNJ017 MetaG | ecosystem: Host-associated > Fungi > Mycelium > Unclassified | place: USA: New Jersey, Wharton State...
TAAACCCAACAGAGCGAGCTGCTTCCAGTTCACCGCGAGGAGTCGCTTTCACGGCTCCGGCTAGTAGTTGGGTCGTGTACGCACACGTATTTACGGTGAAGGCGAGAATAGTGCAGTTTAGCGCATCTTTAAAGAAAGGGCCGAGACCCGGCGTATTCCTAACAAAATCGAGCCCGTAAATAGCCGAATAAATGATCAATAATTGGACGTAAAGCGGTGTGCCGCGAAACACGAAAGTAAAAAGCCAAATAGGCCAACGTACCCAGGCGGGACCGGCCGCTTTAGCTACCGATAAGGGCAAGGCAAAGATAAACCCCATCACACAGGATGCGACCGTTAACCATAAGGTCATCGCTAAACCAGAAATATGGTTCGGCGAACCCCATAGGAACGGCTGCCAATATTGTTTGATTAGGTCAATCATCGAGCCATCCGCTCGAAGCCAGCAGCATAGCGTTTTTCGAGATAAGCAAACACAAAGTTAGAAACGGTCGTCAACACCAGATAGAGCAAGGCGACCATCGACAGATAAAAAAGGACCTGCCCACCTCCCGGCCAACTTGAGCCTTTAATGGCAGCCTCGGCCGCGTAAATCACTTCGTGCAGATTGATAATCGAGACCAGGGCAGTGGCTTTAAGAATCACTTGCCAATTGTTGCTGATACCAGGCAACGCAAACCGCATCATCTGCGGAAACAAGATCCGGGAAGAAATCTGCCACCTGGTCAAACCGAATGCGGCGGCAGCTTCCAATTGGCCCCGAGGAACCGCTTTCACCGCGCCCCGAATCGTCTCGGTAAAATAAGCGCCGTAAATAAAGCCTAGTACAGAGACACCGGCGAGAAACGGATCGATATCAATTTGCGGTTGTCCCAATAGGTCGGTAACGGCGTTTACCCAGTTTTGAACGCTGTAATACAGCAACAGCATGAGCACTAAGTCCGGAACGGCGCGGATCAAAGTAGTATAGGCTGACCCGGCAATGGCTAACCAACGATTCGACGAGAGCTTGGCGGCAGCGCCAAGCAACCCGAGAATGAAAGCGATTAAAAGAGAAACAGCCGCCAGTTCAATGGTAACGCCCGTCCCAACTAGAAGCTGTCGCAGATATCCGCTCACGAGATCCGTTTAGCGTTTGGCGCTCGGCGTTCGGCGTTTACCGTCCTACGGCGCCCTCTCCCCCGGCCGGGTAAGGAAAAGCTGTCTTGGGCAAGTGGATCAACGATACTCTACGACGAAGGAGGGCCGGACTCTGGATAGCCCGATGTGGCGCTAGCAAACGCCAAATGCCAAACGGGCCTATTTGGGAGCAACATCGAAATCAAAATATTTCTTCTCCAATGCCTGATAGGTTCCGTCTTGGTGGATCGCTTGTAGGGCTTGATTTAATGCTGCCTTTAAGTCCGGATCGGATTTGCGCAGACCGATAGCCGAACCTTTCCCCAGGATTTCATCGTCCACCACCTCAGGGCCCGCGAAAGCAAAGCCTTCACCCTGCGGGCTCTTCAGAAAACCCACTTGCGCCTGGATTTCATCTTGGAGGGCGGCGTCGAGTCTGCCCGACCTCAGATCCGCGTACACTTGGTCCTGGTTCTGATAAGAGGTAATGGTGACACCCTTGGGTTCCCAATAAGTCTTCGCATAGGTTTCCTGGACGGTTCCCTGTTCAACTCCGACTGACTTTCCCTTGAGCGACTCAGGCGTCGGCAAAAGACTTGATCCTGCTTTCGCCACCATCCTGGTCGGTGTGGCGAAAAGAATATCGGTAAAATCGATCTGGCGTCTTCTTTTCTCGGTCTCCGCCAAGGACGAGAGAATCCCGTCGATCTTGCGGGCTTGCAGGGCAGGTATCATGCCGTCGAAATCGTTTTCCACCCAGACCGCCTTAGCGCCCATCTTCGCGCAAAGAGCGTTACCGAGATCGATATCGAATCCAACTAACTCTCCACTCGGCGCTTTTGACTCAAAGGGAGCGTAACTAGCATCCACACCAAACCGAACGGTTTTCCAGTCTTTTGCCGGGGAGAGCGAACACAAAATAAAAAGCAGTGGGAGGACCCAAAGTAAACGGTTTTTCATCAAATCTGCCGGAAACCGGCAACGCCGAACTATTTCTACTAGAGCGCTGACTGCAAGGAGAATGACAAATGACAGATGACAGATGACAAATTGTCGCCTTTTATTGCTTTATGGCTCTCCCGAGCTCCCAATTTGTCATTTGGCATTTTCGGTGAGCCTCAGGCGGATTAGACCACTTCGTCCCGATAGGGCATGCCGGCCTGCGCGCCGGACCGGGTCGCTTTCAAAGATGCAGCTTTGACTGCTCGCTCGACGGCGTGCTCCAGGTCGAGACCCTCTGCGATACCAACTCCTAGCCAGCCCACAAAACAATCGCCGGCACCTGTAGTATCAACCGGTACTACTTTGGTTGCCGGTACGAACCCGCTTTTCCCGTCAGTAAAGTCGGAGAACTGGGCGCCGGCCGCTCCCAACGTCACCACGACTGCCCGGCAACCGTGCTTCTTGAACCAAGTCACGGCGGTATCAATATCTTCTTCTCCACTGAGGCTACGAGCTTCGTGTTCGTTCACGACCAAGACGTACACCAGTTCATAGAGAACCTTTGCTAGTGGCCGGGTAGGCGCCGGGTTCAGGATGAAGCGCTTACCCAACTCGTCACAAATCTTGGCCACGGCGTCGATCGCTTCGTCCGTAATCTCTAACTGTGAAATCACCACATCTGCGGCTGCAAACGCCGAACGCGCCGCGGAAATCATGGCGGGTCCGACCGATTCATTCGCGGATTTGGCCACCGCGATCAGGTTATCCCGGGTAACTCCGTCAACCAGGATCAAAGCCACCCCGCTAGGCGCGTCCGTAACCCGCTGAAAATAATCGACGCGGATGCCTTCTTTCACGAGGCCTTCCCGAGCCGCATCTCCGAAGCTGTCCGCCCCGTAAGCCCCAAGAAAAGTCACGTCTCCGCCCGCCCTGGCCGCAGCCACAGCTTGGTTAGCGCCTTTGCCTCCTCTGAAAGTCTTGAATTCGCCTCCCAGAACGGTCTCTCCCGGCTTCGGCAAGCGTTGGCAAAAAACAACGAGGTCAGTGTTGGATGAACCAGCGACAAGTACTCGTGCTTTGGAAGATCTGGTTGGAGAAGACATGGTTAGGGATAAAGAAACTGTTTATAGGATATTTCTCCAGTAAATGAATGGACAAACTGCTTACCACCGCCAAAGCCATAGTTGCTGAGCTAGAACAGAACATCCTGTTCGCTCGGTCGCAGAGCACCCCGGTTCTCAGGGCAATCCGGAAAGATATCTCGCGACAGATCAAATCCTTGGAAGGTGATGTGATCATTCAAGCCGCTGTAAACCTGATTGCGCGCCGTAAGGTTCATCGCTTCATCCCCTGCGAGCTCGTTCAAAACCATCCCGCGGCCGTGGAAAGCATTACCTGGAAGGAAGTCGAACAGCTCGGCGAAGGCATGGAAAGCTGGAGCGAAGTTGATAGCTTTAGTTGCTCTATCTCGGGACCAGCCTGGGCCGCGGACCGAATCAGCGATGCTAAAATAAAGGCCTGGGCCATGTCACCTGATCGCTGGCGGCGTCGAGCTGCCTTGGTCAGCACACTGGCGCTAAACGGCAGTCCTACTGCCCGGGATGCAACTCAGCGAACCTTGGAGATTTGCCGAATGCTGATCTTTGATCGCGATGAAATGGTAGTCAAGGCGATGTCCTGGGCCTTGCGCCGTCTTGGGACGGCCGACCCTGAAGCCGTTCGCAGTTTCCTCAATCAGCACAAACAAAAACTGGCTCGCCTGGTCGTGCGTGAAGTGACTCGTAAGCTAGAGACCGGAAGAAAGGATGGAAGGCGGAATCTCAAGAGATAATTGGCGAGTGGTGGAGCGAAATCACCAATCACGAATCACGTTCCCCATCACCCTGCTTCTGCGGCGTGCGCCGGAACGCCGCCGGTCTCAACCACACGCCGTTCTCGCGCTCGGATGCCACGCCAATATTTTTGGGGAATCAGACCGACACCCATGATGATGCACTGGCTCGCTACAAAGGCCAGCAGTGGGCCGAACGCTTGATCCATGAACCCGTACGAATGAAGGCCGACTCCGAGCATGTTAACCCCGAACCAGGAAAGGCTGCCAATAACGTTCCCAAAAACCGCGAGGACGGCCAGCCCGCGTTCTCGAGCAAAGCCGCCCCAGCGCGCATGCAAAATAATCGCATTCCAGAGGACCACCAAAAGAGCGCCATTTTCTTTTGGATCCCAACCCCAAAACCGACCCCAGGATTGGTCAGCCCAGATGCCGCCGAGGACGGTCGCAACCAAACTAAACAAGGTGGCGAAGCAGACAACGCCATAGATCATTCGGCCTAAGGTTTTCGACGCGTTTTCGTCAAACGACGTCGTGAATACTCCGCGGAAAATATAGATTATCCCGATCAGCCCGGCGAGAAAAACGGCGGAATAACCGAGGACCTCGCCGACCACATGGGTCGCCAGCCACGCATTCGTGTCCAGGACGGCTCTGAGCATTTCCATGGTATCGCCGTCAAATTGCAGATTCTGGGCAATTAAAAGCGTGGTGAAACCGATAACCGCGCCACAGACGCTACCGATTCCATTCCGATAAACTCGTTCGAGCACTAAACAAAACAGAACCGTAGCCCAGCCCACAAAGATGGCGGAGCTGTACAAGTTCGTAACCGGAGGACGACCCTGAATGTACATCCGCAGGAACAAGCCCCCGGTGTGAATGAGGAAAGCAAACCCCAATAGCAGCAACGCGGATCGACTTAACGTCTTCGGCCAGATCAACCAGGAAAAGACCGCCAACAGAAAAACCACCAAATAGAGAACCAGCGATTGATAGAACGGTTGGGCCGCATTAAAAAAATATTCCAAAGTCGGTCGGTTGAGTTCCGGATGGAAATTCTTAGCCAGATATTGCTGATACTCATTTAGAACCTGGTTAAAGCCGGGTGCATCTCCACTGCGGTAGGCCGAAACCATGCGGCCGTAAGCCGTCACCGGGTACGGGATTTGCCCGCTAGCAATCGCGCTTAGCAACGCTTCTGAGACCGGCGACCAACGGTCGTTCTCGGTCTTGCCGTTAAGGTTCGGAATCGCATACGCGTATTTTGCCTGGGCTAAACTTTGGTAGCGATGAGTAAACAGCAGAATTCGTTGAAAAGCCTGATCGTCATATGGCTTGCCCGCATCCCGGTTCCGGACTGCTTCCAAGCCTGGCTGAATTGCTTGTTGAAAGACCTGAACCTCTTTCCCGAAGTCTGGGGAATCTTGCGGCTCAAGCGTATTTTTGAGCTGGACGTAAAGGCGCAGGACGTCGCGCAACCGGACGATGCCTCGCTGAAACGCATTCTGTGCGTCAGCATCGGTCTGGGCAGCCTGACCGGCTTGTTCTTCAATCTTAGCAAAGAAGGGTTGGAGATCGTTAAACGAATAAGTGCCCGCCTTTCGCCATCCAAACAGGTCAAGAATATCCGGATTTGTGACCTCGAAGACTTTGGCGCCATCGGCGTGTTCAGGCAGCATCAATACATCGAGCAACCATTCGATTTGGGACGCCTTCCGGGCCGGTTTTTGGTTCTCACCGCCTTCTTCGACGCCGTGATGGTTCATTTGCAGCAAAGAGACCCGAGCCAACGTATCCAGCGGCATCACTCGGCCGCCGGCCAGGACAGGCAGTTTCCCGAAGCTGGCCACATCGAAGGCGTCGCCCGATTTCTTCGGGATCATGCGGGACACCGCCCATCCCGCAAACAGGACGAAAATAATCCACGGAATCATCCGCTTCATGTGATGACGCGCCTCCTCACAAAACTGACCAGATGCATACCGAACTGGATCACTAAACCGAGCGCCATCATGCCACACGCGATGTAAGGCACCAATCGACTCGGATTTTTCATTACTTGAAGGACCGTGGTCTGGTCGTTATTTCCGAAGCCCGCCTGATACAGAATCAGATCCGAGTACCACAAGGGGTGATTCATGTAGATCAGCGCCTCACGATTCTCATGCGCTGATGGATCAACTAACCGGACCTTGCTGGAAAAGTTCTTGGCGATATCGGTGCCGGCATAGCGGTCATGCTTGAACTCTTCCAATGTGATCGAGAACGGCCGATAGTATCGCTTGGGGCGAAACACGATCGAGAAAGGATCCGAACCCACCTTGAATTGGACCGGCTGCGGGAAACCGCTGGATAACACCCAGGAACCAACGGCTTGGCCGTCTTTCAGTAACGTGACCGCCGCCGTCGGCTGGTTTCGTTCGTTCTGCTTATAGGTCTTAGGAACGGCCACGGCCACGGCCATTGGCCCCAGACGCACATGCGGGTAGTTCGGCGATGGTAGTTGATTGGGATTGATCAAAGCCGCGTTTTCATACGATTCGTCCACCTGCAATTGGAGCCCGCTCACCGGCAGAGAAATCGTCTGCCCCTTGACCAACCTACTCGACGGGACGCTGATCACTTGATCGGAGTCTGGCTTCGACTGATCGATGATAGCCAGTTCGTCCAAGTAAGGGCTCTCCGAATAGTTCTTGGTTTGCCCTTGATCGAGTTGGATCTGGCTCTCCTGCTCAAAAACGCTGGTCACCACCTGGCCAATCAACAACAGAATCAGGCCTGAGTGCAGGATCAAGATCCCTGACTTTTTCCACGTGAATTTAAAACGAGCCACATGGGCGGCGATCAGGTTAACCAGAAGAACGGCGCCAAGGGTATATCCCCCCGGAAAATAAGGGATTCGAAACGAGCTCCCGGGCAGAGTGAAATACAAGAAGAAGCTTTTGAAATAACGCAGCTGCGCCTCGTACACTCCAATTTGGACCTGATCTAATGTGCCCACGAAAACGATGAACATGGCGCAGGCGAGACAAATGATGGTCAGCTTAAGGGAAGCTAACGGCTTAAACACATTCCTCAGCAAAGCGGTTACCGTCAGTGACGGCATTCCCAGCATGGTCGGTTGCGCCTGTTGTTTAACGGTCATTGGTTGACTTTACCTGGCTTGGGGGCGGCTCTTCCTGCTGCTGGTTTTGCTCCGGTGCCGTAGACTGAAACCGGAAAGAGCGTACCAGTTCCAGGAAATTATCCTTTTGGCCCTTCAACAAATCGGGGGGCCCGGTCATTTTTACAAACCAGGTCCTATCAGAAGTCCGCAGGACTGCGCCCAGGATCGCGCTCGCTTTTTCGGCGCCGGCCGGAGTTTGCAGATCAACGATCATCGTCGGGACTCCATCAACGGTCTCTTCCTGGCAGCTTTGCGTAAGCTGATCACCTTCAAGTGCAGGTAGATGCACTTGACCACGCCAACGATTCACGTTGGATTCTAAACCGCCGGCATCACCCGGGAACGCCGTTACCGATACATCTGCCGACTCGCCGTTTGTTCCCGGCACTTCAAAACTGCCCAGGCGCATCTCGCTTAAAGGTTTCTCAGTCCAACCATCCGGTTTGCTCCAGCTCGCCGGATTAGCCGGCGGCGGTGGCGCTAAATTGCCTGATCCAGTCTGAAGCGAAACCTGGTTATTCTCTTTTGGGATCCGATAGACCGAGACGCTCTCGTTGTTACAGGCCGCCAAGGAAAACGCCAGGAGAGCGAGCGAGAGCAAGCGGGAACGGAAGGGAACGTCAAAAAACCTAATTCGTCGCCAGCGCCCGGGTAACCGAGCTAGCTCCTCGCGGATCAAACTGCTAAACACTGAAGGAAACCTATTGAGAAACATCAATTGCCGAACGCGCCGCTGTTTTTAAGCCTGTCCGACGCTGAATCTGCCTAATTTTCTGTCAGGATCAAACCGGGAGCGCGGGGGAAGCATATCGAAAAAGTTCATAGGGAACCCACTGGTGCCCTATATTAGCACTTCTATATTAGCACTTCTAAGGGAGGTCCCTAGGCCAAAATCAACCGGCAAACCAGGATTCCTAAAAGTAGTCCAACCCCAACCTCGACCCAGGTATGTCGCCGAAGTTCGACCCGAGACCAGCCTACGGCGACGGCAAAAAGCATGGCAACCAACGACAAACCGGCATTCAAAGGCCACAAAGAGGAAGCGGTCAACATCGCGAATGCCGCGTGCATTGACGGTTTCAACCACCGATTTAGAAACCAGCCGCCCACGATGAGGATCATGGCTGCGAGACAACCCCGCGCATAGACGATGGACTGGCCGGTAACCGTAAGTACCACCACGGTCAATAGTAAGAACGCGAAACCGATCAAAAAAAGATGAGGCCGGTCTTTACGCGCCGAAACATCCAGATCGCTCCATTCGCCGATCCGGACTTTCCGGAGGATATAAAGGGAGGCCGGAAGTAGGCAGCAAAGGGTCACGGTCAAAAGGCCATAAACCGACTGAAGCGGGCCAAAAAGCGCCGACCCCGCGAGCAGAGCGACAATTGGGGAAAAAACAAAGGGATGGCCGGCAATCGAGATCCACTTGGCGACCTTTGCCTTGCGTAAAGTGACGAGGAACCCTCGTATAAAATCACGAGCTCCTCGCGAATCTTTTGGCCCGTTTTCGGCGTACCAGCGACGAGCGTTCCTAACCCCGGTATCTACGGAGCGAACCGCTCGAACAACCATCCACCTGAGCGTGACCCGAAGGGCCTCGATAAGAAAGGTTCGACGATGCTCCCGTGGGATCTGGTTTACGAATTGATTCAAATATACGTCTCCCCAATGTCGGGCAGATGCCGGACCGACCCGATTAGAATCCGCTTCCCTGGATCACTACTGTATACGAGACGGCACAACAAGCTCCGTCTGGTTTGCATTTGATAGATCCTTTAAGACGACCAATTCGTCTGCGCAGCGGCAGCTCGATGAGCAGCATCGAGTTGGCGGCAGCTCCGAGCCATCATGAAAACAAAACCGCTCAGAATGGACCCGACCATGACCAGCATGAAGATGACGCTAGCCGAAAAACCTAAACTGATCCCGTCGACGCCTCCCCCCCCGGCAACGCTAGAAGGCTCTTTGCATCCTTCGCAAGCCAGAACCGTTGGTGCGTTCGCCAAAACCGCACCGATCAACGCAGGGAGGAAAAACCGCATGGGGAACAGTGTGCTATTTCGGCGGGTCGCGCAAATCGATAAACCCAAAATCCCGAATGGACGGGCGGAGTACGGGAGCGATGGAGTGTTGCGGTTGGCGTCTCGAGAGGCAACGCTAATTGCGCTGCGTGCTGCCGTAGCGGCTATTAGTTCGAACGCAATAGATTCCCAACATCGAGCAGGATCTTCTGCACAACCTCCGACGCGGACGCATCGTACACGCCTCGGATTTCGCCTTGCCGGTCAATCAGTACAAAAACGTTTCCTGCCGGTACCTCGGGCCGACAGTGCGCGATGGCAGAGCTCAAGTCTCTAGTGAAGCTAGGGGCATTGTCTTCAACAACGGAAACCAAGCGCCATCGATCAGACGCTTCATAACGCCGAGCATAGTCTTCCACCCCGTTCTTCTCCGCCCCCAAAAAGAACGAGACCAGGGCTAAGCCCTTTGCTCCTTGAAGACTCTGATCTAACTCAGCAAATTTGCTGCAGAGTAATTCAGCAACCTGCGGCTTCTCGGCATCGACCAGGCCTGCGACCCAGATCGTGCCTGACAACTCTGCCGTCCCAACTGAACGATCAGCTTGATCGACAGCTTCGAAGTGCGGCAACGCTCCCCATTTTGGCAAGGGCGTAACCGAATGTTGGACCGACCCGTTCCAGTATACATACGCCGGAAAGAAAACGAGTCCGGCGCCAATGAGGAGGATGGTCGCACCGATGATCTGATTGAGCGGGGATCGAGAAGGGCGCACTGGAAGACGCAAGATTCACCATGAAAACGCAAACGACACCAAGAATCAGTTGGTAGACTTTGACCGGCGCTCATGTCTTATAGAAATATTCATGCAGCACAAGATCGGCCGCGTAGGTCACGGCTTCACCACGGGTGAAGTCGCAGCGTGGCTTTCAATTCTTGTATGGAACGAAGGAAGGTCCCGGCTGGACAAGCGTCAAAAATTGTCGTCTGCAACCTTCGCGTTATGGCGTCGGCCAACAGACAAAAACAAAAACGGCAACCGTGCAAAACGGCTGCCGTTTTTAGCAAGGTCTGCCCGTTAAAGCAGAGGCTTAATGAGTATCAATTTCGAGCTGAACTCGATCAGAGCCACCATTTTGGTTAAATCCCCACAGATAAACGATATAGGTATCGTTATTCGGCAGCAAACCGGTTACTTTGAGGCTAGTCGCTTTGGTGAGGTAGGTATTGGCAACATAGTAGCCGTATTCATCCGGATGGAAGAATGTCACGATATAACCGGAGGCCAAGGTTGACTGGGTCCAGCTCAATGAAGCCGTTGTACCCTTTACGCCGACTTTAACCTTTGCGATGTTACCGGGCCATGGACCGGTTTGGTTTCTAGCTACGAGAAGGTATTGCAGAAATCCGCTTCCCCAAGGCGATCCATTCCCGGTAGTATTGCTATAACCAAATCCGTTGGCATAGCCCGGATAACCATAATCAGGAGTGTTCCCGTTTGAACCCTGCGTAACGTCAAAGAAATACTCCGCAGGAATTCCAAACGGATTCACGTCATAGAGCGCAGGATTGAAATAACCGACATAATTCAGGCCTGCCCAATTGTACACCGAGTTAATTATACTCAGATAACCGGCCCATATCGGTGCGGAAACGCTGGTACCGCCTAATTGAAGCCACCCGCCTTTGTCTTTGCAATAGATGCCGACGCCGGTGAACGGATCTCCCACAGCCGACACATCAGGAACATTGCGGTAATTCACGGAACCGCCATTGAAGGTGCAATAGCCATCTTCGGGTTCGGCGCTTTGGAAAGCAGGGATACGCCAATAGCTACTTACACCGCCACCGGTGGCACCAACGCCGACACCTAAATCATTCCAAGCTGATTCGACCTCATAGGCGCCATCCGTTCCCGTCAACAACGTCGTACCCCCAACCCCGGTGATATATGGTTGGGAAGCAGGATCAGCAACATTGTAAGGATAATTGTACCCATCGCCGTAAGCGCCGGAGTCGCCGGAACTTGCGAAAACGGTTATGCCTTCCGCCGCTAATTGGATAAGCGCATCGTTTTCCGCAGCAATCGCGCTACTTCCCTGATACCCTTCGTCCTGACCGTACGAAATACTGAGAATCTGCGCTTTATTATCATCCCCTACCTGAATCATCGCGTCTAACAAAGCCGTAGGAAAAGAGTCAACCCCATCTTCGTACACCAACACCTGCGACACATCGGGATTAATCGCGAACACCATATCAATATCGAGTACCGCCTCGACTTCGATGTCGGAACTTACCGTGATGGGCGCCCCGTCCACACTAACCGGCGTAACCGTATGGTGAGGCAAACTGTTCCAATCCAGAAACTTGGTGACATCAGACTCTCTGAAGCCGCCTTGTTCAAACAGCGCAACCACGCTCTTCTTATCTAGGCTGCCAAAGCTGGGAATACTGTACGCTTTCCGAAGATCGGCCGCAGAATAGGTCCCCCCTGGCCCGGTGCCATAGGCTGAGGTCACGCCGTCTTTGGTTCTAGCCGGCGTTTCCTGTCCTGTCTCTCCCAGCGTTTGTGCCACCTTATAGAGCGAATGATACTGCTCGCCCTCCGTCAGACCAATGACTCCGGCTACCTTCGCCGAGATCGTACTCGGAACCATCAACTGGCTCTCCGCTGAATCGAATTGTTGACCCTTCGGTGAACGGTAGGTGTTAATTCGGGTCTTAAAGATCTCCTGAAACTGAGCCACGGTGCCGTGCACCGTCAAAGCGGTTCGAGCCTTGGACTCTTTGGTGACAAGCAAGCCCTTGGCAGCCGCCCATTGCTTGAGCGCCGTATAATCGGTCGAACTAGCTCCAAATCTAGCCGCGAATTCTTCAGCCGTCAGGTATCGATGGAACAACGCGTCCCCGGACGTGGAGATATGCTTGACGAAATCAGCCGCCCCGGCCGGGTCAGCTAGAGGCAGCGTTAGCACTACGTTTAATTCTTTGTTACCATCGGCCGCCGTAAGGAAAGTTGATTTGGCCACTAATGGGTTTGGTGCGATCACGGCGGTCTCTGCAAAAAGCAATTTACCGGTCAGTAGCAGAATAGAAACTATCGCGGTTCTACTAGGAAAAGCCGTTGATAGCGGATTTCTTGATTTACCCAGAAGGTAGCAGATCGCTCGGTAACAAACCGGCGCGGTTGATTGAGATTTCATATTGCTATAGCTAAAGATTTGTAGACGATCTAAATTTTTCGATGGGAAGACTAAGCCTTTGTCTCTACCGGAAATCGACGAAGCCTAATGCGGACCAGAATTAGTTACGGTACGCTAGGGCACAGGGAGGAAGGTGACATCATCTTGATTCGTGCCGCCCGCGTTTACCGCTATCACAGCCACCTCGTATTCTGTCTCAGTTAACAGTTTGGTTAGTGTCAGTTTTCGCTGCTTAGTGATAGAGAGTTGGTTAGAACCAAACTGGTGACCAGTCTCGTGCCAGACCAGCACCAGATAGGCGGTCGCCTCCGAGGCGGCAGTCCAGGTTAGCGTCGCGGACGTGGCGGTTAGTTTGTCAAGTGTGAGATTGAAGTTGCCGGGAGGAGTTCCGCTATAGTTCGAAGCTAAAACGGTGTAAGTAAAAAAACCACCTGGTGGTGTCCCGAGACCGGTACAGTTGTTGTAGCCCTGGCCGGCGTTATAACCAGGGTTATCCCAATATTCAGCACTTCCGTTTGATCCGTCGATGACCGAGTACAGACAAAGGGAGGCATTACCGTGATCCAGGCTATATAAGAAAGGGTTAATTTGGCCGATGCTAGTCCCGGTCAGGTACTCTGTGGCCGAATTCAAGATACTGAGATAGCCAGCCCATAGGGGCGCAGAAACACTGGTACCACCCACTTGGAGCCATCCCCCGTTAACTTGCGAGTAAATGGCAACGCCGGTATTCGGATCGCCTACCGCCGCCAGGTCTGGCACGTTGCGCATCTTAGCTGATCCGCCATTCTGTGTGACAACTGAAGGCGCCTGGTAAGACGGGATTTTCCAGTGGCGACTGATGCCACCACCGCTGGCGCCACCGTAAGGGATATCGTTCCAAACCGTTTCCATGCTGTACGATTCATTAGAACCCGTGAATAATGAGGTCCCACCGATACCTGTGACCAAAGGTTGGGAGGCAGGGTCCTCGACGTTCAGCAAGGCTGGTTTTCGTGTCATGCCAGTGTTACCAAAAGCGCCGCGGTCACCGGAGCTAACGAGCACGCCGATTCCTTGGGCGGCCAACTGCGTCAAGACGACGTTTTCTGCGGCCATTTGGCCCTTGGGCTGCTCCCTTTCATCCAGCCCGTAAGAGATACTCAAGATTTGGGCAAGGTTATCGCTAGCGACCTTTTGCAAGGCATCGATAATCGCAACTTGGAAACTATCGGTTCCATCCTCGTAGACCAGTACCTGACCAACACTCGGATTAATCCCGATTACCATGTCGATATCGAGTACCGCCTCGAGCTCTATTTCCGGATCGTTAACCTCACCGTTATACCCATTGACGCTGACGAATTTTACCGGCGGATTTGGAAGACCCATTTTTTTCTGATAAATGGCGAGATCCGATTTAGAGAAACCGCCTTGTTCAAACAGGGCTACGGTTTGGGGTTTAATCGAACCGAAATCGGGAATGTTATAAGCCGTGCGTAGGTCTTTCGCGCCATAGGCGCCACCGGGTCCCGTGCCACCGGCGGTGTCCGTAGTAATCAGAGGCGTGGTGGCATCTTCACCGAAGGTCTTGGCTATTTTTACAAAGGGAGCATACTGGATACTGTTGGTGAGACCGATGACTCCGGAGATTTTGGGAGCGATAACATTCGGAATCGTCGGTTTGACGCTCGCCGAAAGGAACTGTTTCCCATCGGCGGATTGGTAAATAGCGAGTTCGGTCGCAAAAAGATTTTGGAATTGCTCAACCGTGCCGCGCAAGGTTAAGGCGGTTCTCGCGCTGGATTCTTGAGAGATGGTGAGGCCATTCTTGGTCGCCCAATCCTTCAGGGCAGCATAGTCGGCCGCATCAGCTCCAAATCGAGCCGCAAATTCTTCCGGGGTGATATACTTGCGGAAAAGCGGATCTCCGGGACTCGAGACATGTTGAACAAAGGCTGCGGCTCCCTGGGGATCTCCTAGCGGCAGCGTCAAAATCACGCTAATCTCTTGATTGGCAGCCGCGGGCGCCACCAGGTTTGACGTCGCCACGGCTGGCGAGAGACTGGTCGCGCCATAGCTTGGCGGAGGCGGATCAACCGTTAATTTCGATTCTGCCATCAGCGCCGACGCCAATGAGAACCAGGCGAGGGCACCTAGGGTTGTTGCTTTCAGCCGGCGACGGACTCCGTCTCCTCCGATGATGCCGGTCGATAATGGCCGGTCCTGCACTTCGAAAAAACGTTTCATATATGTATTCCTGAGCCTTGGGCACGTCACACGATCGAATGAGCGTTTGCGGGCCATATCTTCTAATCCGGAAAAAAGTTTCGGAAGTTCTGTGGTTTTTTTAGGGATTGCTTTGATTGCGCAGAATCTTTGCTAGCGTGTCTTCTCGGCATGACCGGTTGGCTGAGCTCTAGCGTTGGGGGACAAATTGGATTTGAGACGACTCAGTGGAGTTTAGTCTCTGCCGCCGGCGACGATGAACAGCGCAGGATCGCGCTAGAAAGTCTGTACCGGGCCTACGCCAGCCCCGTCTATGCCTTTATCCGCCGGCGCGGACATGGCCGCCAGGATGCCCAAGATCTCACCCAGGATTTTTTTCTGCACTTGGTCGACCGCGATGTGTTTGGCCGGGCCGACCCGAACCGCGGCAAGTTCCGAAAATTTCTGTTGGGAGCGCTGGAGTACTTTTTAATGAACGCAAACGATCGGGCTCGATCGGAAAAGCGTGGCGGACAGGCTAAGATGATTTTCCTGGATGACGAGTCCGCTGAAGGTGCTTACCAGCTGACCGATCCGGGAGAAACGGCCGAACAACTCTTTGATGCCCGCTGGATGGCAGCCCTGATCGAAAGCACCCTGAGCCGGCTGCGAATGGAGATGGTCAAACTCGGCAAAGGAGAATTATACGAACAGATTTCGGGATTTATTCTCGACGGCAAGCCAGTTTCTTACCTGGAAATCGCCCAGAGAAGCGGCCTCACGATCTCTGCAGTAAAAGGCGCTATTCACCGGTTACGAACCCGCTATCGGGAACTTCTCCGCGCCGAAGTCGCGCGGACAGTCACAAGCGCCGCTGACTTCGACGAAGAAGTCCGCTCATTACAAGCAGTGCTGCAACGTCGTTAGCGAAAACCCGAAGACAGAAATAGCCGCCAAAAGGCACAGAAAGCCCAAAAAAAGATGGCTGGCCGGGAGCCGCTTATAACCTTGCCAGCAGGCCATGGTTTTAATTAGAAGTCGTCCACCGATTATGGACGCCCACGCGTTGGCCGGAGAACAATTGGTTTGTAGTAGTTGCCACCAGGTCATCCAGCAGACTGGCTCCTATCATGGCTTTTGTGTTGATTGTTTACTGGCGCCGCTGTTTGACTTTGCCGATCCGAGCGATCCGAGAACCGATGGCTGGTTTGATCCTTACGAAATATTAACTCATCCGGACGGCGCTTTCATTGAACTGGGCCGAGGGTCGATGGGGGTCACCTACCAGGCCCTCGATACCACTCTCCAGTTTCAGGTTGCCTTGAAGGTGATCGATTTTAGGGCCGCCGGACTGGAGGGAAATCGGGAACGGTTTCTCCGCGGCGCTCGGGCCGCAGCGCGGTTGCGCCATCCGCACGTCGCCACCATCCTGTATTATGGCGTGCGACCGGATGGCCAATGTTTTTACGCCATGGAGTTGGTCGAGGGAGAAACATTGTCGGAACGGGTCCGGCGAGAGGGTCCGCTTCCCCTAATAGATGCTTTGGAGGTTACAGCCCAGATAGCCAGCGCCCTGGCCGCAGCCGAAGAATTTGGTCTGATCCATCGCGATCTGAAACCGGCCAACATTATGCTGGCTTCGGGAGGAAGTATTAACGTCAAGGTCATCGACTTCGGCCTGGCCAAACTAGTCGAAGACAAAGATTCGATTAATGAAATTACGCACCAAGGGTTCATCGGCACGCCGGCGTATGCCAGTCCGGAGCAATTTTCCGGTGATAAAATCGACCGGCGTTCGGACTATTTCTCAATCGGAAGCACCCTCTTCTATTTGCTAACCGGCAATCCGCCGGGCAACGAAAACCGCTCGACTGAAATACCGAGAGCCGGGCTAACTGCGGTACGCCAGGAATTGAATGCCGGCAGCGTGCCTGGCTGCGTTAAGCAGCTGTTCGGATCTTTGCTCTCTCCGAATCCGGCCAAGCGGCCGCAGAACGGGCAAGAACTTGTCGATTCGGTCCGAAAATGCCAAAGAGCCGTTGGCCAGGCAAAGCTAGGAAAGTGGTCATGGGCAGCAGCGGGCATTTTTGCTTTCGTACTGATCGCAACTGGCCTGGGCTATTTTTGGTTCGGGCTTGGACCAAAAAATGCCAACGCTAAATCGATCGCGATTCTGCCATTCGAGAATCTCAGCCCCATGGGGGACAAGGCTTATTTTTCTGACGGGGTGCAGGATGAGATTTTGACTAACCTAGCTAAGGCCGCCGATCTTCAAGTCATTAGTCGCGGCAGCGTTCAAGGGTACCGGGATCCGGCCAAGCGACCATCTCCTGCCGCGATTGGGCGCGAACTCCACGTTAATTATTTGGTGAACGGTAGTGTCGAGCGAGAAACCGATTGGATACGGGTAAACGTAAATCTCATCGAAGCTAAGACTGGCCGTGAGGTATGGGCGGAGCGCTATGACGGACAACTGTCTAATCTTTTCGCCATTCAGGTTCAAATCGCCAAAGCGATCTCGCAGCAGTTGCAAGCTAGGCTCTCGTCTGGGGAAAAAGCGGCGATTGAGGATGTACCAACGCACGATCTGGCCGCGTACGAA
>Ga0153933_1000378_pt1 | contig 17017 bp, 15 predicted proteins | sample TSNJ017MetaG_FD_102275 | JGI IMG/M metagenome (GOLD analysis project Ga0153933, IMG submission 102275) | Attine ant fungus gardens microbial communities from New Jersey, USA - TSNJ017 MetaG | ecosystem: Host-associated > Fungi > Mycelium > Unclassified | place: USA: New Jersey, Wharton State...
CCGCAAGAAGGGCGTGGAAGTGCTGCTGCTGACCGATCGCGTCGACGAATGGATGCTGTCGTTCCTGAACGAGTTCGACGGCAAGCCGCTGCAAAGCGTCGCGCGTGGCGACCTCGATCTGGGTGCGTTGAACGACGAGGAAAAGCAGGCACAGGAAAAGGTCGGCGAAGATCTGAAGCCGCTCGTCGAGAAGATGAAGGAAGCGCTCAAGGACAAGGCCAAGGACGTGCGTCTCACGTTCCGCCTGACCGATTCGCCGTCCTGCCTCGTGGCTGACGACGGCGAAATGAGCGGCTACCTGCAGCGCATGCTGAAGGCCGCGGGTCAGCAAGCGCCTTCGTTCCATCCAATTCTGGAAGTGAATCCCGAACATGCGCTGGTGAAGGGCCTGCATACGGATAGCGCGAACTTCGACGACTGGTGTCACCTGCTGTTCGACCAGGCACTGCTCGCAGAAGGTGGTGCGCTGGAAGATCCGGCGAGCTTCGTCAAGCGGACCAATGCGTTGTTGCTGGCTCGCGCGGGTTGAGTTTTTGACTGTCGGTTCTGACGCGGTTTTTAACGCGGCAGTAGATTGAGAAAATGCGCTGCTTCGGCAGCGCTTTTTTTTGCACGTTGCGGCGGCCCGTGTCGCACGCCGGGTTGCGACGTGGACGGGCCGCTGCCTTGTCGGCGCCTGATGGGCGCTTGTGAGTGCTTACCGGCCGCTTGAGATCTATCGATCAACGCGCCGGCGCATGCTCGTGCAGGCGTACCTGCGCGAGTACCGATCCCGCCAGTTCCTTCGCTTCCACGCAGGCGCTGTGGTCGGCCAATACCTTGGCCGCCAGGCTGCCGATCGCCGCGCTCGTCTGTTTCGCGGTGTGATGTTGCGCGAGCGCGGAGCCTGCCAGTTCCTTTTCCAGATGAGACGAACTGTGCCGTGCGAGCACGACGGCGGCCAGATGCGCGATGCGGTCGGAGGTTGCTTTTCCGTTCTGATTCACTTCGACTCCTTTGCGATTTTTCTGAATGCGACGTAAAGAGGTGGATCACGTTCGGCCGAACGAAAAATCAGTATGGTTTACTAAGTAAAATTTATCAACGCCATTAATTTGAGATTTAAATATGAGATGAGGTCGCGCGATTTAGTCATATTCTGTGGCGGTCCGGCTTCGGACGCCCGAGCAAATTTGAACTGACTTCAACGCATTGGGGCGGCGAGCGGACGTCTTATCGTCACTTCCTGGTTCTCCTCATGTCCGAAACAAACATGGCCACGCCGGCCGATCCTGTGTACCTTGTGTGGTCCATCCTGTGCGAGCAGGGCTATGACGCCGCCCAGCAATGCGCGGTCGCTTTGGTGCACGAAGGTGTGACGCCGCAGATTCACGCCGATCTGTGCGCGAGTGCGGGGCATTTCGAGCAGGCGTATCACAGTGCGTCGCTGGGGCAGGGAGAATCCACGAGCGGTCGCCGTTACGCACGGCTCGCGCTGTTTGCCGATGCGCAGGGCAAGCAGGACGTCGCGCGGCATTACAGCCAACTGGCCGTTGCAGCGCAATCCGAGGCGCAAACAATCGAATGGATGGCCTGGTTGATCGACCACTGCCGGGCGTATCCGGCCGCGGCGCATCTGTTGCGCGCATACGCGCAGCGCGCGCCGCACGATGTACTCGCACCGTGGTGGCTGGCCGTGGCGCTTGCGTCGATCCCGGGGGCGGAGGCGAAGGCCGAGCGACGTGAAGCGCTGGCGCGTGCCTACGCACTCGATCCGGCGATTCATCCGCTGTTGCCGCTGCATCTGGCGCTCGCTTACCGTGAGATCCGCGATTGGGATACGGTCGAGCGAGTGTGCCGCGACGTGCTTGCGAAGAATCCGGCTGATACGGAGATGGCGTGGCAGTTGAGTCACGCGCAGTGGCAGCGTAACGACGCCGCGGCGGCCGAGGCGACGATGCGTGCCGTCGACGCGGCAGCGCCGGGTAACGCAGCCGTCATCGCTGCGATTGGCCAGTATCTGGGCGAGCAGGCGCGCTACGCCGAAAGCGAGGCGACGCTGCGTGCCGCGCTGGCGCTCGATCCGCACGCCGTGCAAGCGGCCGTCGATCTGGCCGATCTCGAACTACGCCGTGGCGACTGGTCGAACGCGTGGCCGCGCTTCGAGGCACGGCTGAGGCGTGACGACCGCGAAGCGAACAACGTGGTGACGGTGATGGCGCGTCTGTGTCCGCGTTGGCGCGGCGAGCCGCTTGCCGGCAGGACGCTGGTCGTCCATAGCGAGCAGGGCAATGGCGACGACATCCAGATGGTGCGCTTTCTGCCCGAGCTGGCGGCGCGCGTGAACGACGAAGGCGGACGTGTGGTGCTGGCGGTGCGCGAGGCGCTGCAACCGCTGTTCGCACGCTTTTACGCCGATTGCGTGTCGATAGAAGCGGGCCCGCTCGGCAAGCCCGACTATGCGTTGCCGATGATGAGCATGCCGCACCTGCTCGGCGTGCAGCCGGAGCAGGTGCGCGGTGCAGCGTATCTGCAGGCGGACGAGCAGCGGCTCGCGCAATGGCAGGCGAGGGTGAGGGCTGCGGATGCGCAACAACCGGCCCGGCTCCATGTTGGGCTCGTCTGGTCCGGCAGCCCCACTCACCGTCGTGACGGCAAACGTTCCATCCCTTTCGCGTCGCTGGCGCCGGTGCTCGCGCTGCCTGACGTCGTGTTCCATCCGCTCACGCCGGGTCTGACCGCAGACGTCGCGGCCATGATGGCGCAGGGCTATCGCATACGTGATCTGACCGGGCGCTATGAAGCCGGCTTCGACGACGTCGCCGCACATGTCGCAGCGCTCGATGCTGTCGTGACCATCGACAGCGCGCCCTTGCATCTGGGCGGCGCGCTAGGCCGTCCGGTGCTGGCAATGCTCGACCATGTCTCGCATTGGAGCTGGGGTAATGCAGAGACGCAGCCCTGGTACGACTCCGTCGAACTCTACCGGCAGCCCGAGCCGGGTGCATGGGCGCCGGTGGTCGAGCGGGTGGCGGCGCGCTTGCGGGCACTGGCGCACGCAGGCTCGCCGTTGCCGCACGAAGGCGCACGCGCTTTCGGCCGCGCATAGCAGGGGGCCATGTCGTTGCACGATCCACATTTCGCATCCGCTTCTTCGTCGACCGGCATGCAAGAACTCGATATCCTGATCGCCCGCGCGGACGCCTGCCTTGCGGCGAATCAGACGCCTGAAGCCATGCAGCATTACCAACGCGCATTGGAGCTGCAACCGCAGCATGCGCATGCCCTGCACCGGATGGGCACTAGTTGCTTTCGACTGCAGCAGACCGAACGCTCGCGCCAGTATCTGGACCAGGCGCTCACCGTTGCGCCGGAACGGGCGGACATCTGGGAGCATCGCGGCATACTCGCGGCAGCGACGCACGACCGTGTCGCCGCCGAGGCGTTCTACCATCGCGCGCTCAACCTCACAGGCGGCACCGCCAGCCTCCATCGGAATCTGGCCGATTGTCTGCGCGCCTCCGGCCGTCTCGCTGAAGCACAACAGCACTACACGATGGCGCTGGAGCGCGAGCCGGGCTTGCCGCACGCCGTACGCGCCCTGGCCAGAATCAGCACGACGCTCGAGCAGTTTCCTGATGCCGCAGACTATTGGCTGCAAGCCTGCGCGCTCGATTCGATCGAGCCGTCCGACGCGGTCGAGTTCTTCGCCGCCTTGTCGAAAGCCGAACGCCACGCGCAGATCGATGGGGTACTCGCCCAGCTTCGCGAGCGCTTCGCCACGGACGGCGCCGGGCTGGAAAGGCTGGCCTTTGCGCTGAACGGGATTCATCGCTTCCGCGACGCAATCAGCGTGGCCGAGCAGGGAATTGCCGTCGATCCACGGAACGCCTGGCTGCATCACAACGCATCGTTCTCGTTCAACATGCTCGGCGAATTTGCGCCGATGCGGCTGCACACCATCGAAGCGGCCAGGCTGCTGCCCGACAACCCGAGCATGCAGTTCATTCTTGCCGCGACACAACTGCGTCTCGGCGATTTCGAGCAGGGTTGGAAGCAATACCGATGGCATGAAGCCCTGCCGGAAAACGCGAACCTGGTGCGCCCGGGTTTTCCGGAGTGGGCCGGCGAGCCCGTAGCGGGGCGCAGGTTTTTGCTCGTCGGCGAACAGGGGCTGGGGGACCAGCTTCAGTTTCTGCGGATGGCGGACTGGCTGAACCGGCAAGGCGCGCAAGTCGACGTTTGGGTCGACGTCCCCTTGGGGGAGGTGGCGTGCGGCGCGGTGGGCGTGCATGCCGCCTGGACCACGTCGCCGCCGGAGCCCTACGACTACTGGTGCCGAATGTTGAGGATGCCGGAGCATATGAAGCTTACGTTGTCGATGCTTCCGCTCGCGATGCCGTATCTGGCTGTAGAGCAGGCTAAGGTTCGGCGTTGGGAAAGCCGGCTGGATGTGATTGCCGGAACTCGCATGAACGGGGCGCGGCGCAAGCGCGTCGGCCTCGTGTGGGCGGGCAATCCCGCGTATGGACTGGACCGTTATCGTTCGATCCCGTTGAGCCAATGGCAGCCGCTCCTCGGGGCGTCGGACGTGCAGTGGTTCGCGCTGCAAATGGGTCGTGCCCAGGATGAGGCCGCCGCGCTGCCGGCTGATATCCACATGCACCTGCTGGGCCGCGAAATCAACAGCTTCGCCGATACGCTCGCGATCATCGAATCGCTCGACCTGGTCATCACGGTCGACACAGCCGTCGCCCACCTGGCGGGTGCGTCGGGACGGCCGGTCTGGGTGATGGTGCCCGCTTGCACGGACTTTCGCTGGATGATCGGGCGCAGCGACAGTCCCTGGTATCCGTCCGCGCGTCTGTTCCGGCAGCGGGAGTTGGGTCAGTGGGATGCACCGTTGGACGAGGTGCGCACTGCACTGCTGGAATTCGTGGAAACCACGCGCGCCTGAAGAGGGCGCGTGGGTGAAACAGGCGTAGAACGACGCTCAATGCACGCGGCGCGTTGCACGCCGCGCTGAATGCCGACCCAGAGGGCCGATGCGACTAGCGTCCCATCAAGGTATCCATCGTCTCGCCACGCACGAGGATCTCGGTGCGCCGGTTCTGGGCGCGTCCCTCGGGCGTATCGTTGCTCGCGACAGGGCTGTCATAGGCATTGCCCTTCGTGCGAATGCGCTCCATCGACACCCCTCGCGCCACCAGCGCGAAGCCCACCGCCTTGGCGCGTGCTTCCGAGAGTTGCTGGTTGTATTCGAGCGTGCCGACGTTGTCGGTGTAGCCCTCGACCACGATCGGCTTCTTGCTGCGACCGAGCAAGACCGCGGAACGGTTGACCACGGCCGCTGCGTCGGGACGGATCTCCGACTTGCCGAAGTCGAACAGCGCGATTTCGGGCAGCTTCACGGACACGCCGTTGGCGACCGGCTTCACCTCGATGCCGACGGCCTGGTTCAAGGAAGTCTCTTTGGCGCGATTCAACGGCGCCGCGCAACCCGCCAGCACCACAACCGCCATGGCGCACGCAGTTGCACCCAGGAATGCTCTCATCTTTATTCTCCTCCTACAGTATCGGATCACATGGCGCGCCCATGACACATCAGTGAGCGGCGCGCCGGCTTTGTCGTGCATCGATCTTTTATCGCGCGGGGCGGTATGAGGAAAATAAGACCTGTCTGAAAGCTGCGAGTGGATTGATGCCGGTCAGCACGGACGCGAGGGCGTGGGGAACCTTATGTCTTGCCCGCGACGAGGATCATCCTGATGGAGCGCCGTTATAATCCGACACCATGCTCATCCGTTTCGATGCCGCGGACGCCCACTGGCGCGTCGCGCCCTTACCCGGTTTCAGCCGCGACCAGAAAGACTGGCTCACGCGCGGCGGTTCGCTGACCGCGCATCTGCGCACGCTCGGTGCGGTGGCGGTGCGCGTCACGCGCGAAGCCGTCGCGATGCCGTGGGCGGACGAGCACGCCGCGCTCGGCGTCGAATCGCGCGCGCCGGTGTGGGTGCGGGAAGTGGTGTTGTCGGTGGACGGCACGCCGTTCGTCGCGGCGCATAGCATTGCGCCGCTGGCGGCGAGCGTCGGCGTCTGGCAGGCGATGCGCCGCTTGCGCACCCGGCCGCTGGCCGAACTGCTCTACAGCGACAGCAGCGTCGCGCGCTCGGCGTTGGTGAGCCGCCGGCTCACGGCGCGTCATCCGTTGTACCGGCTGGCCGCCCGCGAAATTGGCGGGGTGGATTCGCATCCCCAGGCGCTGGTCGCGCGCCGCTCGGTGTTCGAGCGCCACGGCGCGCCGCTGATGGTCACCGAATGCATGCTGCCCGCACTGTGGGCGCACCTTGCCGCGGCGTCGCCCGCGGTGTCCGCGCATGAGTCACAGCGGACGCATCCGCGCGAACATGGACGGCCGCTCGAGCACACGGCGTCACGCGCCCATCCGGTGACCCAGCATGAGCGCGGCGGGAAGGCGTCGTGACGCAGAAACGCTGCTTTGCGCCCGTCGTGGACGCCAATACACGAATCCTGGTGTTGGGCAGCCTGCCGGGCGAAGTCTCGCTGGCGCAGGCGCAGTACTACGCGCACAAGCAGAACCGGTTCTGGTCGCTGATCGGCGATGTCACGGGAGAGGACTTGCCAGGCTTCGACTACCCTACGCGCCTGCAGGCCCTGCTGCGTCACCGCGTCGGCTTGTGGGATGTCGTCGCGGAGGCCCAACGTGAAGGCAGTCTGGACAGCCGGATCCGCAACCATGCGAGCAACGACCTGCTTGCCCTGGTTGAGTCGCTGCCGCATCTCGCCGCCGTCGCGTTCAACGGCGGCACGGCTGCGCGGCTCGGCATGCGGGCGCTGCAGGACGCGGTCGGGAAGGTCGAATTCATCAGCCTGCCTTCGAGCAGTCCTGCGTACACGCTGCCTTATGCAGAGAAGCTCAAAGCGTGGCTAGCGCTGCGTGACTGGTTAACCGAGCCGCCCGCCGCCGACACCCCAAGCAGTCGCGCGAGGTAGGCCCGGCCTGCACTAGCCTAAACCCCAAGCCTCGCGAACTCGCCATACACCCGCTGCAGCCACACCTTGACGCGTTGCCGTTCCAGCAAGCCGAGCCCCGTAGCGGCACGGTCCGGATGATTCACCGCGGCCCAGAAGCTCGTGCTTTGCTGATCGATCTTTTGCATGGTCGTATCGGGCAGATGACGCAGGGTCATCACGCTGGCGCCCAATGCTTCGGCTCGCGCGCGTTCGCCGGACGCTTCCAGAATCTCGAAGCGGTCGCCGCGCAGTTCGTTCAGCACCAGTACCAGCTTGAGCTTGCCGCCGAATTGGTCGAGCCACTGCCGCAGCAGATCGACCGAATCGCGGCCGCTGTCCATGACGTGCCACCACGTCAGCGCGATGCCCAGTTCCTGCGCCATCCCGAGCACATCCGAATCGTCGAGCCATTTGGCGAGCGGCTGCTGCGTCTGGGCCGCGAGGTCCACCAGAATCCGCCGCTGCGGATCTTCGCTGGCGGCCTCCATGATGGGGTCCAGGCTGTCGTGCTGGTCGAGCACGGCCGGTGCGGCATAGTCCGCGTAAAAGCGCAGCAGCGCGCCATGCGAGCGGTCCGTGTCGAAGCCTAGAAACGGCACGCCGGTGTCGATAAAATGCTGGGCCAGCACGCGGGCGACGAGCGATTTGCCCACGCCGCCTTTTTCCCCGCCAATGAAGTGAATGGTGCTCATGCTTGCGGATCCCTTGTGGTGAGGTGTGAGGTGGTCTGAGCGGCGATAACCCTAGCAGGCTTCGGTGACGTCACGGCGAAACCCGGAAGGCAGGGAAGAAGCAGATTACACGGAAAAGAAAAGCGAGTCTGGCGAATGCTATGCTCTCATCCGAACCAAAATTGCGCCTTTGACGCGACCTCTCTCCATGACGAAACTGATCAAGCGCGCTTCGGCTGAAGCGCGCGCATTCCGCAACAAACAGTCCGACTCCGCTGATGCCGGCGAAAAAATGCAGAAAATCACGCGCACGAGCAAGCGCGCACGGCGCGACGACGACCTTGACGACGCCCCGCAAATCGAAGCGCCGCGCAAGCCGCGCTTCGCACCGGTGACGTTCTCGGAAGAGGGCGGCGTGCGCTATCTGCACTTCGGCACGGAATGGGTGCAAGGCGCGATGCGTTTGCGCAAGCCCGATCACATCGAGCTCGAATACGCGCAGCAAATGATGGCCTGGCTGCTGTTCCTCGAAACGCCGAAGCGCATCGTTCAGCTCGGCCTCGGCGCAGCGGCGCTGACCAAGTTTGCGTATCGCTTTCTGACGCGTGCGAAGGTCGAAGCGGTCGAGTTGAATCCGGCCGTGGTGGTCGCGGCGCGCACGATGTTCGAACTGCCGCACGACGATGCCCGTCTGACGGTGCACGAAACCGACGCATGGGACTTCGTCAACGACCGCGCCAACCACGGCACGATCGGCGCGCTGCAGATCGACGTCTACGACGCGACCGCACGCGGTCCGGTGCTCGACAGCGTGGCGTTCTACCGCGCGGTGCGCGCGTGTCTGGCTGACGCGGGCGTGGTGACGGTGAACCTGTTCGGCGATCACCCAAGCTTCGTGCGCAACATGAAGCGTCTGAACGAAGCCTTCGACGGCCGCGTGTTCGCGCTGCCTGAAGTGCACGACGGCAACCGTGTCGCGATTGCGTTTTCGGGTCCGGCGCTCGACGTACCGTTCGCGACCTTGCAGGCGCGTGCCAGGCTGATCGAAGCGGAACTCGGTCTGCCGGCGCGCAAGTGGATCAAGGGCCTGCAGGAGTCGACCGGGCAGCAGGACGGTTCATTCTCGATCTAGGCACACGGCCTCGCGCACACGGTTCGGTGCATACGGTTTGGCCTCGGGTCGTCCCTGCTTGACCGTACCTTTGCGACTCCTATACTCTTTCAATGCTTTCGGGGCGCCCGTGGCCTGGCCGCGGGCCGGCCTCCAGCCGTCGGGTTCGCCACCCGTCAACCACGGGACACAAATCAATAAAAGGAAAGAGGAGACGTCATGGCTCACGACGCCACCGCGAACAAGGCCAGCAAACACTGGCTCTGGTTGCTGCTGCTCCCCTGGATCGCGATGATCTGGGTGCCGTCATACAACAAGGTCGAACCCCAACTGTTCGATTTCCCGTTCTTCTACTGGTATCAACTGCTGTGGGTGCTGATCAGCGCGGTCATCACGGCTCTGGTGTACTTCAAGACCAAAAAACGTTCGCCGGATAGCTCGCAGGGGGGCGCTCAATGAATCCCGTCGCCACCTTTGTCTTCGTCCTGTTCTTTATTGGCGTCACGATCCTCGGCTTCATCGCCGCGCACTGGCGGCGCGGCGATCTCGCGCATCTGGAAGAGTGGGGTCTCGGCGGCCGGCGCTTCGGCACCATCGTCACGTGGTTCCTGCTGGGCGGCGATCTGTACACCGCCTATACCTTCGTCGCGGTGCCCGCGCTTGTGTTCGGCGCAGGCGCTACCGGTTTCTTCGCGCTGCCTTATACGATCCTGATCTATCCGTTCGCGTTCGTCGTGTTCCCGAAGCTGTGGAGCATTGCAAAACGTCAGGGCTACGTCACGTCCGCGGACTTCGTCAACGCCCGCTATGGCAGCAAGTCGCTTGCTCTGGCAGTTGCCGTGACCGGTATCGTCGCCACCATGCCGTATATCGCGCTGCAACTGGTCGGTATCGAAGTGGTGATCGGCGCGCTCGGGTTCGACACCACGGGGTTTGTCGGCGACCTGCCGCTCATCATCGCCTTCGCGATTCTGGCGGCCTACACGTACACCTCGGGCCTGCGCGCACCGGCCATGATCGCGGTCGTCAAGGACGTACTGATCTACATCACGATCGCCGCTGCCGTGATCGTGATTCCGCCGCAACTGGGCGGTTTCGGCCACATCTTCGCCGCCGTGCCGCCGGCCAAGCTGCTGCTGAAAGCACCGGACGTATCGAGCCTGAACGGCTATAGCGCCTATGCGACGCTGGCGGTCGGTTCGGCGCTCGCGCTGTTCCTTTACCCGCACTCGATTACGGCCGTGCTGTCGTCGAAGTCGGGCAACACGATCCGCCGCAACATGGCGATGTTGCCGGCGTATTCGCTGGTGCTTGGCCTGCTGGCGCTGCTCGGTTTCATGGCGCTCGCAGCGGGCGTGAAGGACATGCCCGAGTTCGCGCCGTACTTCAAGGCCTTCGGTCCGAACTTCGCCGTGCCGGCGCTGTTCCTGCACTTCTTCCCGTCGTGGTTCGTCGGGGTGGCGTTTGCGGCCATCGGGATCGGCGCGCTGGTGCCGGCGGCGATCATGTCGATTGCGGCCGCCAATCTGTACACGCGCAACATCCACAAGGAGTTCATCAACCGCAACATGACGAACGAGCAGGAAACCAATATCGCCAAACTGGTTTCGCTGATCGTCAAGGTGGGGGCGGTGGCTTTCATTCTCGGCTTGCCGCTCACGTATGCGATCCAGCTGCAGTTGCTGGGCGGCATCTGGATCATCCAGACGCTGCCGGCCATCGTGCTGGGGCTGTACACGCGCATGCTCGACTACCGCGGCCTGCTGCTCGGCTGGGCCGTCGGGATCGGCACCGGCACGTGGATGGCGGTCTCGCTGAAGCTGGCCAGTTCGATCTTCACGATCCACCTGTTCGGCCTCGCGATTCCCGGCTATGCCGCGGTGTGGTCGCTGATCGTGAACCTGGTGGTGTCGGTGGTGGTGAGCCTGCTGGTGCGCGCGGTGGGCATGAAGCACGCCGAAGACCGCACCCGTCCGGAGGACTATCTGGACGTGGTGGAAAGCTGACCGGTTCAGGTATCCGAAGAAAAGCATGCAACGAACGCCCGCAACGAAAATTTGCGGGCGTTTTGCATTTTGGTGCAGCATAGGCAGGTTGCCTCTCTCACTTCCGCACGCCCATGTCCTCAACCGATTCGGATCCCGTGGTCCCGCGCCGTACCGCCATCGGCCGGGCAATCAGGGTGATCACTTCGCCGTACTACCGTTACCGGCACGCCAAACTGCTGCATAGCGTGCGGGTCGGGCTGGCGATGATCGTGTCGATCCTCGCTACGACCGGCATCCATATCCCGCACGGCATCTGGTCGTCGGTGACGCTGCTGGTGGTGATCGGCGGCTTGCAGCATCACGGCAATATCCGCAAGAAGGCCGCGGAGCGGGCGGCCGGAACGTTACTCGGCGCAACCATCGGACTCGCGCTGATCCTGCAGCAGAACCTGTTCGGCTCGCTATGGCTCACCTACGTGCTGATGTCCGTCGTGGCCGGCATCTGTGCGTGGTACGCGATCGGCAAGGGCGGCTATATCGGACTGCTGACGGCGATCACCATGTGCATCGTCGCGGGCCACGGCGACAACCTGATCGATACGGGCCTGTGGCGCACGCTAAACGTGCTGATCGGCATTGTGATCGCGCTGGCGTTCTCGTTTGCGCTGCCGCTGCATGCCACCTATTCATGGCGTTACCTGCTCGCCGACAATCTGCGCGGCTGCGCGCGAATCTACATGCGCCTCGTGGATGGCGCACCGTTCGATGCGGACCAGCAGATCAAGACGTTTCTGGAGTTGAACGCGCGGCTGGTGCAATTGCGCGCGTTGATGCCCTCGGTTGCGAAGGAGATCGAGGCGCCGCCGGGCAAGCTGGAAGAGATCCAGCGCGTGCACCGCTCGGTGCTCAGTGCGCTGGAAATCATGGCGACCGGCGCGCTGGCCCAGGCGGACGCCGCCGGACGTGCGGCCTTCGCGCGGCAATGCGGCGCCGAGTCGCGCGCGGTGCGGGCTATGCTGCTGGCGATGGCGCGCGGCTTGCGCTTCGGCGGCGCGGCGCGATTTCTTGCACCCAAGGTCGTGCTGGCGCGCGTCCCGAGCCGTGCACTCGCGCCGCACCTGGCCCCCGAACTGCAGGGGCCGTACTGGCTGGGCGAACGGATGATCGAGCAGGTGGACCACTTGCGGGCGCTGCTGCTCGAAACGGAGCCGAACTGGAACATCGAGCGGCACGGCGACCCGGTCAGCGCCGCGGCCTAGCCGCGCTGAGGGGCGCTCCGTCTTCGTTGTGCCGGTGGTCCTTGTCCCCTTGTCCCTCAGCCGGCGGCAATGGACCTGGCTCAGTTGGCGTCGGGAATCGTCACCATCCAGCCGATGCCAAACTTGTCGGTCACCATGCCGAAGCCCTGGGTCCAGAACGTGGCTTGCCAAGGCATGTTGACGGTGCCGCCTTCCGCGAGCGCGTTGTAAAGCTTTTCGCCGTGAGCAAGGTCATCGCCCGTCAGCGACAGCCTGAAACCGTCGTGGGTGACCTTTTCGCTCATGCAGTCGTCGGACATCATCAGGATGCTCGAGCCGATCTTGACCGAGGAATGCATGACGAGATTGTCGTTCTTCGGGTCGGCCGGGCGGTTGGCGTCGGGCGGCGCGTCCTTGTAGTGCATCTTGAACAGCAATTCGGCGCCGAGCTTGTCGGCATAGAAGCTCAGCGCTTCTTCGCAGCGGCCATTGAAAAATACATAGGGCTGAATGTGCATCGTCGTCTCCGAGGAGTATTGGTATGCGCAGCGCCGTGATGCCCAAGCGGACAGAACAACGCCACAGCAAACGATTGTAGTCGTCTGCTGTGGCGTCAATTGTGAAAACCGGTCAAACCGTACGGCTCCCGGTCAAATCGTGACGGTTAACGCAGTTCTTCGATCAGCTTTTCCAGCTTGACGGCGTCGGCGGCGAACGCGCGGATGCCTTCGGCGAGCTTTTCGGTGGCCATGGCTTCGTCGTTGACGAGGAAGCGGAACGACGACTCGTCGACCGGCACGCGTTCGATATTGCCGCTCTGGCCCAGTTCCGGCGACAGCTTGCGCTCCACCTTCTCGGTGCTGTCCTGCAGCTTCTGCAGCAGGTCGGGGCTGATCGTCAGCAGGTCGCAGCCCGCCAGTTCCAGTACCTGGCCCGGCGTGCGGAAGCTCGCGCCCATCACCTCGGTCTTGTAGCCGAACTTCTTGTAGTACGCGTAGATGCGGCGCACCGAGTGCACGCCCGGATCGTTCGCGCCGCCGTCCTTCGCCTCATCCCAGGCGCTGCCGGCGTTCTTCTTGTACCAGTCGTAGATGCGGCCCACGAACGGCGAGATCAGTTGCGCGCCCGCTTCGGCGCAGGCGGCGGCCTGGGCGAGCGAGAACAGCAGCGTCATGTTGCAGTGGATGCCTTCTTTCTGCAGTTGCTCAGCCGCGCGGATGCCTTCCCACGTGGAGGCGAGCTTGATCAGGATGCGCTCGCGGCCGATGCCGGCGGCTTCGTACAGCTTGATCAGTTCGTGACCTTTGTCGATCGAACCCTTGACGTCGAACGACAGGCGCGCGTCGACTTCGGTCGAGACGCGGCCCGGGATGATCTTGAGGATTTCGGTGCCGAAGGCGATCAGCAGATGGTCGATGATCTCGCCGACCGGCTTCGACGCGTGATCGCGCACGGTTTTTTCGAGCAGCGGACGGTAGTCGTCTTTCTGCACGGCCTTGAGGATCAGCGACGGGTTGGTGGTCGCGTCCTGTGGCTTGTACTGGGCGAGTTGCTGGAAGTCACCGGTATCGGCGACGACGGTCGTGAATTGCTTGAGTTGATCGAGTGCGGTAGTCATGTCGAGCCTTCAAGGCGCACAGGCGCAATGGTCCAGAGTTGGAGGGTGCCGCAGCGGTAACCTGGGCGGTCGCGCCGGCGGCAGCATGTCACGCTGCGGCACTCCCGTGATTTTGCCGTGGAATGCCGCCCGATGCTTCTATTCTATGGCGGATCGGATGATGCAGTTTTGACATCGGCATGCGCCGGTCCGTTCAGCCTTCTGACGAGGCCTTGTTCAGCGAGGCTTCAGCCTTGGTTCAGCCGTGCTTCGGCCTTCACTCAGGCGCGCCGCGCGTTCAGCACCAGTTGCGTCAGCACGCCCGCCACCAGCCCCCAGAACGCCGAGCCGATCGACAGCAGCGTGAGGCCGGAGGCGGTCACCATGAAGGTGACCAGCGCCGCTTCGCGCTGCTTCAGGTCCTGCATGGCGTTGGCCAGCCCGCTCATGATCGAGCCGAACAGCGCGAGCGCCGCCACCGAGACCACCAGCGCCTTGGGCAGCGAGGCGAACAGGGCGGCGATGGTGGCGCCGAAGATCCCGGCGATCAGGTAGAACACGCCACACCAGACGGCGGCGGTGTAGCGCTTGTTGCGGTCCTCGTGGGCTTCGGGGCCGGTACAGATGGCCGCGGTAATCGCCGCAAGATTGATGCCGTGCGAGCCGAACGGCGCGAGCAGCAACGAGGCGATGCCGGTGGTGGCGATCAGCGGGGCGGACGGCGTGGTGTAGCCGTCGGCGCGCAGCACGGCGATGCCGGGCACGTTCTGCGAGGCCATGGCGACCACGAACAGCGGAATGCCGATGCTGACGATGGCCGCAACGGAGAAAGTGGGCAAGGTCAGCACCGGTCTGGCGAGGGCCACATGGAAGTGGCTGAAATCGAGCAGGCCGAGGCCGCCGGCCACCGCCGTGCCGACGATCAGCGTGGTCACGATCGCATAGCGGGGCGCGAGGCGCTTGATGACAAGGTACGTGAAGAACATCGCCAGCACCAGCGCGGTCTGGAATTGCGCCGCGCGGAATATTTCGATGCCGATCTCGAACAGGATGCCCGCCAGCAGCGCCGAGGCGATCCCGGCTGGAATCTTCTTCATCAGCGTATCGAACCAGCCGGTCAGACCGACCACGGTCAACAGCAGCGCGCAGACGATAAACGCGCCGATCGCCTCCGGATAGGCCACATGCGGCAAGGACGAGACCAGCAGGGCGGCGCCCGGCGTCGACCACGCGATTACGATCGGCGCGCGAAAGCGCAGCGACAGGCCGATCGTGCACAGCGCCATGCCGATCGAAAGCGCCCAGATCCACGAGGAAATCTGCGCGTCGGACAGATGCGCCGCCTGACCTGCCTGGAACATCAGCACGAGCGAGCTGGTATAGCCCGTCATCATCGCGACGAAGCCGGCGACCACCGCCGATAGCGAGGTGTCCGAGAACGGCCGAAGGCGCGCCGGCGGCGCGGCGGAAGGGGACAGTTCGGGCGACGAAGGGGAACTCATGCAGAAGGTCTCGGGTTTCTTGTGGGTAAGGTCTTGCCGGCGCCACGTAGGGCCCGGCTTGCACGCATCGCCTGGCCTCGCTTGTGCCAGGCGGGTCGATTCAAGCTACTTGCTCAACGCGCGCATCGCGGTTTCCAGGCCGGCGAGGGTGAGAGGATACATCCTGTGGCCCAGCACTTCGCGAATCACCGACACCGATTGCCGGTATTCCCATAGGCCTTCGGGCTCGGGATTCAGCCATGCATGGTGCGGGAAGTGGTCCGCGAGGCGTCGCAACCACACGGCGCCAGCCTCGGGATTGTTGTACTCCACCGAGCCGCCGGGCTGCAGCACTTCGTACGGGCTCATGGTGGCGTCGCCCACGAAGATCAGCTTGTACTCCGGCGTGAACTTGTGCAGCACGTCCCAGGTGGGCATGCGTTCCGCATGACGGCGGCGGTTGTTCTTCCACAGAAAGTCGTACACGCAGTTGTGGAAGTAATAGAACTCGAGATGCTTGAACTCGGCCTTGGCGGCGGAGAACAGCTCTTCGGTGCGTTTGATGTGGTCGTCCATCGAACCGCCCACGTCGAGCAGCATCAGCACCTTCACGTTGTTGTGGCGCTCCGGCACCATCTTCAGATCGAGCCAGCCGGCGTTCGCCGCGGTGCTGCGGATGGTGTCGGGCAGGTCGAGCTCTTCGGCGGCGCCTTCGCGCGCGAAGCGCCGCAGCCGGCGCAAGGCGATCTTGATGTTGCGTGTGCCGATTTCAACCTGATCGTCGTAGTCGCGATAGGCGCGCGCTTCCCACACCTTCACGCCGGTGCGGTTGCCGGACGACTCGCCGCCAATGCGGATGCCTTCCGGGTTGTAGCCGCCGTTACCGAACGGCGACGTGCCGCCCGAGCCGATCCACTTGTTGCCGCCTTCGTGACGGTCCTTCTGTTCGTCGAACAGTTCTTTCAGGCGCTCCATCAGCTTGTCGAGGCCGCCCATCGCCTCGATCTGCGCCTTCTCCTCCGGCGACAGGTCGCGCTGCAGCTTCTTTTTCAGCCAGTCGAGCGGTATGTCGAGCGCCAGTTCGGACTTCATTGCCACGCCGTTGAAATAGGCGCCGAAGGCCTGGTCGAACTTGTCGAAATACTGCTCGTCTTTCACCAGCGTCAGGCGGGCGAGGTAGTAGAACTCGTCGAGCGACGGCGCAATCACATTGGCTTTGAGCGCTTCGAGCAGCGTCAGGTACTCCTTCACGGAGACCGGCAATCTGGCCGCGCGCAACGAATAAAAGAAGTCGATCAGCATGCGGGTTCCTCTGCAGCGGCGCACCGAGTGGCGGGTGCGCCGGCGTCAGGCGTGCGTATCTGATCCAGACGGGTTCAGGCGGTTCAGGCGCACGCGCTCGGTTCAACGGTTGTTGCGGTTCATGAAGATGAGCCGCTCGAACAGGCTCACGTCCTGCTCGTTCTTCAGAAGCGCGCCATGCAGCGGCGGAATGATCTGCTTCTGGTCCGACGAGCGCAGCGCTTCGGGCGGAATGTCTTCGGCGAGCAGCAGCTTCAGCCAGTCCAGCAGTTCCGAGGTGGACGGCTTCTTCTTCAGGCCCGACACGTTGCGCAGTTCGAAAAAGCTCGCCATCGCCGCGCTCAGCAGGTCTTTCTTGATGTTGGGGAAGTGCACTTCGACGATCTGCTGCATCGTCACCGGGTCCGGGAACTTGATGTAGTGGAAGAAGCAGCGGCGCAGGAACGCGTCCGGCAGTTCCTTCTCGTTGTTCGAGGTGATGATGACGAGCGGACGGTGCTTCGCGCGCACCAGTTCGTGCGTCTCGTAGACGTAGAACTCCATGCGGTCGAGTTCGCGCAGCAGGTCGTTGGGGAATTCGATGTCGGCCTTGTCGATCTCGTCGATCAGCAGCAC
>Ga0153933_1000379_pt1 | contig 16992 bp, 14 predicted proteins | sample TSNJ017MetaG_FD_102275 | JGI IMG/M metagenome (GOLD analysis project Ga0153933, IMG submission 102275) | Attine ant fungus gardens microbial communities from New Jersey, USA - TSNJ017 MetaG | ecosystem: Host-associated > Fungi > Mycelium > Unclassified | place: USA: New Jersey, Wharton State...
CGCGACGAGGAGCCCGTCGCTGAGATTGAAGCAGAACGGATAGATGTCGCCTACAAGGAAGCCGTTTTCGTCCTTGTTGATCTGGTCGAGCGTCTTGGCCTTATCGGCTTTGATGGCCGCAACCGTCTTTTCAAGCATGGCCTTAGCGTCCGCCGCAGTACCTTGCGCGAATGCCGTAGTCGAGAACAAGGCAGCCATGGCGCCTAGCGCGCCAATCACGAGTTTACGAAACATGGACATTCCTCCCTGCTCTTCGAGCAATTTGCAATTGTCATGCACCGTGCGTAGGCCAGCAAGGCAATCATATCCAAACATTGCCCCAACTGACCAGTCTGCTCGTGCCCGCCGACGAGCTGATGAAAAGAGGGGGGCCATTTCCGGATTTGGCCCATCGCGTCGTTTGCTGCGATTGCACAAAGGCGGTCGATATCGGAGGAAAGCGGACATTGACGAAGGTTTATGAGTACGCGCCCTATTGTCCTGATCGAATCCGAAGTTCGCTCCGAAGGCGCGGCATATGATGCGAACTTCGGATTCGGGACACCAGGCGCCAGGCGCATATCGGTTGGATCAGGAGGTCATCATGCAGACATCGTCATCGGTCCCCGCACCTGCGGATGCCGCCGAGCGACGCGGCAAGCGCGCAGTCGTGGTTTATCCGGCCGAGACCCTGCGACCTGCGGATTTCGATCTGTTGAATGCCGCGCGGCAAACGCTCCGAAAGGTGAGCGAGGTCATCGTTCCGCCCCAGGACGCACGCAGCTTTACCGTTCCGCGGGGGCACTTCTTTCGCATCGTCAGCATGGAGGGCTCCCAGGTCGGCGATCTCAATCTCTGGAACGCAGACGACCTGTCCGAGCGCTTCTTCAGCGGCAAGACCCGCGCGCTTCACGCCACCCATGTCGGTGTCGGCGATCGGTTGTGGAGCACCCTGCCCTATCTGAGGCCGATGGCCACCATCACTTACGATAGCCTGGGCTGGTACGGCTGGGATGATGACGGCGCCGGCGTGCATGACGTCATCGGAACGCGCTGCGATCCCTACACCAACCGGCTCCTGAAAGGCGACGACTATCATCATTGCTGCCATTCGAACCTGGTCCGTGCGCTCTCGGCGGCCAGGGGCCTATCGATGCAGGAGGCCGAGCGTCATGTGCATGACGTGCTGAATGTGTTCATGTGCACGGGGTTCACACGGGATACCCACCAGTATTTCATGAAGGCGAGCCCGGTGAGGCCAGGCGACTATATCGAGTTCTTCGCCGAGATCGATCTTTTGGGCGCCTTGTCGGCGTGTCCCGGTGGCGATTGCAGCGCGAGCCATTCGAGCGATGCTGCTGCCTGCTATCCACTGAGGGTGGAAGTGTGGCAAGCCGATCCGGATAGCCTTGTCAAATGGGAGTATCCAAGCCCGAGTTCTTATGCCGGCGTTTGCGAGCCATTGCGGTGACAGCGCAGTAAACCGCTAGAGAGAGTTGGGTGCACTGTCACCGTAGTGCGCTGTCATACTTCGCAAGACCGGGCGATCTCGCATGAACGCCCGGCCGAATCGTCAAAGGCGCGATGTCTACTACGACTCTTGCGCGCGCTTTTCACCGAGTTCACCGAAATTGACGATATTCACGCTTCCTTCCGGAAAACGCGCGGTGATCTCCAGCGAGCCACCCAACACTTCGATGCAGCGTCGTAGATTGCTGACATACATGTCCGCGCGACGTTCCAGTTTCGCGACGGCAGGCTGGCCTACCTTCAGTTCACGCGCCAACTCTTCCTGCGAGCGCTCACGCGCTGCCGTAGCTCGTGTAGCGCCATGTCCTTCTTGAGAACGTCCACGCGAGCAGCAACGCGTGCCTCGCGCTCCGGCGAAAAGCTCTTGGTCAGTCCCTCGAATGAACGATGTCCAGCCATCAGATCAACACTTCCTTCTTGCTCTTACACCAACTCCACGCGCAAGTGCCGCCCGACCGCCTGTGCGGCACGGGCGAGTGTTCCCAACGTAACGGATTCGTTCTCCGGATCGAGCAGGCGGTCGAGTTGAGCGCGGCTCGTCTGCATGCGGCTGGCGAGCTCCGTCTTCGAAATCTTGTCGCGCTTCATCAAGTCGTCGAGCTGGCGGGCGAGAACGCGCTTGATGGCCCGCGCGGTGACCTCCTCGTAGCTCCCGTCCTGCTTCAGAAAATCATCGAAGGACGATCCGATGAAGCCGGTCCTTTTTTTCTTCGCTGTTTTGGTCATAGGATCTCCTTCATGCGCTTCAAGGCGAGGTCTACATCGGCTTGCGGCGATTTCTGCGTCTTCTTGATGAAGGCATGCAGCAGGATCATCATGCCTCGATGCTCACAAAACAGCACACGCGCGATGCGGCCTTGCGTCAGCGTGCTGCGAACTTCCCACAGGCCCCGCCCGAGGGAGCGGCAAAGCGGCATGCCGATCGGCCACGAGAACTCGACATCCTTGATGTCTTCCCCGACGATCTTGCGGTCGTCCTGAGAAAGAGCGCGGAGCCATTCTCGCACTGGCTCCCGGCCCGAGGGCAACGCATAGAAGTGAGCCGGAAGTCGCTTCACATTTGCTCCCAGCCTCATGTATCATTTCTGGTACATGACTGCAAGCCACCCGTTACGCCCATTGCGGCGACAGTGCGCTCGAGTCATTCGCGGCCTCGAAGGGCATTGTGCTGGGCGATTGAGTGCACAGAAAATGCGGTCGGACAGGCGATATGGCCTGAGGAGGAGTTAAGCGCACTGTCAACATAATCCAGAACAAAACTGCGAACTCCCATCCAGTGGAAATTGCGATATAGTTTCCTGCACCTATGGACGGGATCAACGATTGACTGGTCAACACGGGTGCGAATTCGTGAGGCGGCTCGTGGTCCGCCCCACGAACAAACAACGTGGTGAGCCATGCCGTCGGTCCGACCGCTATGGGCTGATTTTGCCATCACGGAGACTTTTGACTTGGACTGGTTTGAAAGACTGACGGGCTTCATCGAGACGGACTACGCGTCTACTCGCGCCAAGCTCAAAGTCAGCAGCGGCAAGCTGATCTCGCTGGTTAACGGCGCGAGCTACCGTACCGGACTGTTGGAGTTGGCCTCGCTGTCCGATCTTCGAGATCGGGTTAGATCGAGCCGTGCAGGACCCGGTCGATTGCGGGTATCTCTCATCAGCGGTGACGTCAGAGAAATGCACCGGCATCGCGCATTTGCTGGCGCCCTGTTTCAAGTTGCTTCGCAGTTCAACCTGTTGGAGATGATCGGGCCGAACAAGACCCCGGAGGACGGTGTAACCATCTACCAATGCGACGGAACGCAGGGGCCTGCTTGCGCGATGGCCGCGGGTGCCGCGACAATCTACCGAAATTACTTCGCGAAGGTCGGCCGTCGATTGGGCCAAACGAAAGACCGCCAGCTTGACGGCTTGGCTGATCTCGGCGCTGCGCTTCGCGAGCGCCTCGCGCCGGACGTGGGCGAGCTTTGGTCCATGGTGAATGGCTACGCGCTCGCCCATCGCCCAGGACTGGACGCGATAACCCGCGTCCTCGAGGGCAGCAAGCCGAACGAAATAGACGAACTCCGCGGTCATCTGCAAATCGGATTGCATTGGGATGTCGAGGCAACTGATGCCGGCCACCCGTTTCCTGTTGTTTCGCAAGCGTTCTGTTCCGCGTTGCCGGTAGCTTACAGCCAGCACGGATCGCAGCACTGGGCGCGGTTTGCCTGCCTGGTTCTCGAAGCGGCCTACGAGGCGACGCTTTGGGCGGCGGCGCTGAATGCGCAACGCGACGGCTCCAACATCGTCCTGTTGACGAGCCTTGGCGGCGGCGCGTTCGGAAACGACGAGAGCTGGATCGAGGCCGGTTTGGTGCGCGCTCTCAAACTGGCCTCTGGATTCGATCTTGATGTGAGGCTCGTTAGTTACGGCGCCCCCTCGCCTGCCTTCTTGCGGATTGAGCAAATGTTCGGATGACGAGAATTACGGTGACGGTCAACTCAAACAAGGCATCCACCCTCACCCCTTCGCCACGCTCGCATCGATCAACAGCTTCGCCACCGCGAACGCCGACTGCGCCGGGCCGTCTTCCGACTGCTGGCCGGTGACGTAGATGCCTTCGATCAGCAGCAGCAGGGCGTCGCCGAGCACGGCGGGGTGGCGCGCACCCATGGCGCCTGCGAGCTCGCGCAGGCGCTTGCGGAACACCTTCTTGTGGGCTTCGGCGACCTGGCGCGCAGGATTGTCGCGCGTGGGATATTCCACGGTGGCGTTGCTCAGCCCGCAGCCGCGATAGCCCTTGCGCACGGCGCGCGAGGACACGCCTTTGATATAGGCGAGCACGTGCTCGCGCGGATCGCCGTATGACTTTCCGTCGGGCTTCTCGAACTCCTCCCAGAAGGCCAGGTCGTAGTCGCGCATATAGGCGGCGGCGAGGTCGTCCTTGGAGGCGAAGCTGCGGTAGAGGCTCGGCTTGGTGACGCCGGCCTGCTCGACCACCTCGTCGACGCCGACGGCGCGGATGCCCTCGCGATAGAACAGCTCTTTTGCGGAGGCGCGGATCCGGTCGGCCGCGCGCGCCGGACGATCCGCGACTGGTTCAGCGCTCTTCTTCGTCATGACGGCGATCCTCCTGCACGGCAGGCTTGACAATGTTACTTACCGGTACGTATACACACGGCATCGCAATACGTACCGGTAAGTAACATGCCAGACAGATCCGTTCAACCCGCCTCCGTTCAAGCACCCCCCGTCTCGCGCCGCCCGTTCGGCCAGAACTACGCGTTCGTCGTCGTCGCCGTGATCTTCCTGGCGCTGCTCGCCTCGGCGGGCCTGCGCGCGACGCCGGGCGTGCTGATGCTGCCGTTGCAAAAAGCCTTCGGCTGGGACGTCGGGGTGATCTCGTCGTCGGCTGCGATCGGCATCTTCCTCTATGGCCTCGCCGGCCCGTTCGCCGCGGCCGTGATGCAGCGCTTCGGCATCCGCCGCACGGTGCTCGGCGCGCTGGCGCTGATGTCGGCCTCGACCGGCGCCAGCTATTTCATGACCGCGCCGTGGCAATTGTTCCTGAGCTGGGGGCTGCTCTCCGGCATCGGTTCGGGCGCGGTCGCCAACGTGCTCGGCGCCACCATCGTCAATCGCTGGTTCACCACCAATCGCGGCCTCGTGATGGGATTGCTGACGGCGTCGACCGCGACCGGCACGCTGATCTTCATGCCGGGCCTCGCGGCGCTGGTGGAATGGGGCGGCTGGAAGCCGGTCGTGCTGACGGTGGCCGCGTGCAGCGCAACGCTGATCCCGCTGGTGTACGTCCTGGTGCCCGAGCGGCCCGCCTCGGTCGGCCTGCGCTCGTTCGGCAGCCAGCACGACGATCATCCCGCGCCGGTGGCGCAGGGCAATCCGTTCATCGCGGCGCTCTCGAACCTTGCGCGCGCAGCGAAGACGCGGGCGTTCTGGTTCCTGTTCGCCACCTTCTTCATCTGCGGCTTCACCACCAACGGTCTGGTCGGCACCCATCTGATCGCGTTCTGCGGCGACCATGGTATCGTCGAGGTGCAGGCCGCAGGCCTGCTCGCATTGATGGGCTTCTTCGACCTGTTCGGCACCACCTTGTCGGGCTGGCTCACCGACCGGTTCGATCCGCGCAAGCTGCTGTTCCTGTATTACGGGCTGCGCGGCCTGTCGCTGATCTATTTGCCCTACTCGGATTTCTCGCTGGTGAGCCTGACGGTGTTCGCAGCGTTCTATGGTCTCGACTGGATCGCGACCGTGCCGCCGACGGTGCGGATCGCGAACGAAGCCTTCGGCGACAAGAACGCGCCGCTGGTGTTCGGCTGGGTGGTCGCCGGCCACCAGCTCGGTGCCGCCTGCGCCGCCTTCTTCGCCGGTTTCATGCGCTCCGCCCAGGGCGATTACCTGCAAGCCTTCATGATCGCAGGCCTGACCGGCATCATCGCTGCCGTGCTGTCCCTGATGATCACGCGACGGCCGGCGCAACCGGTGCTCGTGGCGGCGTAAGGGCCTCGTCGCAAGAAACGGGAGCAGGGTTCGCTTGCGGTCCACGACCGCCAGCGAACCTCCGCGGTCCCGCTCAGGTCCACGCCTCGGCCGGAGCTGAGGTGAAGATGCCGATCCCGAGGGCCATCAATGGCCGACGGAGCGTCGGTTCATTTCCTCCAGCGGGCCGCGCAGCGCATCAAACTGCGTGCCGAAGCCTTTCCAGTCCCCCGCCTTGAGGTGCTCCACCGCCTGATTGTAGCGATCGAGCGCCTGCTGCGCCGGGCTCGCAGCACCGCCCGCGGGGGACATCTCTTCCGTTGCGTTCGAGGTCGCCGGCACAGCACCAGGCTCTGCGAACAACGCGGCCAGGGCCTCGGCGAGCGTCTCCTTCATGACGACATGCTCACCATAGGCTGCGATCACGCGTTTCAGCTCCGGCAGGTGTCCGAGCTCGGCGCGCAAATAGAGCGGCGACACATAAAGGATCGAGTTGTCGATCGGGATCACAAGCAAATTCGCGCCGCGGATCACCCGCGAGCCCATCTGGTTCCACAACGTCAGCTGCTGCGAGATCTCGGTGGTCTGATTGATCCGCGCCTCGATCTGAAACGGTCCGTAGACAAGCTTGTCCTTGGGGAACTCGTAGACAATCAGCTTGCCGTAGTCGGGTGCGTCGCAGCGCGCAGCAAGCCACGCGATCATGTTGTCGCGACGGCTCGGCACCATGGGAAGCATCAGGAAGAACTCGGCCTGCGGCTCGCCGGGCAACCGCATGATGATGTAATAGGGTGTCATGACCGAGGTGCCGTCGCCGCCCGGCTGTCGCGGAAACTGCCAGAAGTCCTCGCGGTTGTAGAAGGTTTCGGCCTGCTCCATGTGATAGGTCTGATAGAGCCGCGCCTGAATCAGGAACAGATCCTCCGGATAGCGAATGTGCTTCTGCAAATCCGCCGGCATGGCCGTGAACGGCTTGAACAGGCTCGGAAAGATGCGCTGGTAGGTCGCTGCAACGGGGTCGCGCGGGTCGATCAGATAGAAATCGACCGTCCCGTTATAGGCATCGACGACGATTTTCACCGAATTCCTGATGTAGTTGAGATCGAGCTCCGGCACCGGCTGCGCGGAGGGGAAATAGGAGCTCGTGGTATAGGCATCCTGCATCCAGAACATCCGCCCGTTGCTGATGACCAGATAAGGATCATGATCGAGCCTGAGGAATGGCGCGATCGTGCGCATCCGTTCCGTGATATTGCGCCGGATCATGATCCGGCTGTCGGCCGTGATGTAGCTCGAGAGCACCAGGTTCGCATCATTGAAGTAGTAGGCGAACAGCGTTCTCCATCCCAAGGCTCCGATCGGCACGCCGCCGCTGCCGTCATAGGCCGCATAGACGTTGTCCTTGCCCTTCGGATAATCGAACTCCGGGATGCCGGCCTTGACGATGACGTAGTCGTCGCTCTCTTCGCCGAAATAGATGCGCGGCTCGTCGATCCTGGGGCCGCCGTCCGCAACGGGCGGAATATCGCGCAAATAGAACAACGGCAGCCCTTCGGTGGTCTTGCGGGTGACCGGGCTCATCACCGCGCCGTTGCCATGCGTAAACAGCACGTGGCGGTTGACCCAGGTCTGGGCATTCGCGGGCAACAGCGAGGCCCGCAGTTCGCGGGCCGAGAGCATCACGCTCTGGTAGGAGCCGTCGAGCCAATAGCGATCGACGTCAAGATCGTGGAATTTGTAGTAGGTGCGAATCTCCTGCAGCTGCGCGTAGGTATCCGACAGCGGCAACCAGTCCCACAGCCGGATGTTGTCGATGGTCGCCTTGTTGGCCTCCAGCGTCTCGAAGGTCAGCTTCTGTTCGGCGGCAAACGGCCGGGCTGCGATCCGGTCGAGATTGTAGGCCTGCCTGGTGAGCGCGATGTTGCGCTCGATGTAGGGCTTCTCCAGCTGCAACTCGGTCGGTTTGACGACGAATTGCCGGAACAGCGCAGGGACGAAGCTCGACAGCACGACGGAGCCGCCGCCAACGAGGAGGAACCCGACGACGAGACGCCGCCAGGTGCGGGCCCGCAAATTGGTCCATGCGACCAACGCCGCGATGATCGAAAGCCCGATCATCAGCCACAGGGCCGGCAGCCTCAGATGGACATCGGTGTAGCTTGCTCCGACCACGACGCCGTTGTCGCCGTAGAGCAGCAGATAGCGGTCCAGACCATAGGACCAGGCCTTCACCGCGAACAGAAGGCCAACCAGCGCCGAGCCATGTGCGATGACCGTCGGCGAGATCGATCGGTTGTGAATATCGTATTCGATGTCGCCGCGCGCCCAGTAAATCGCGCCGGCAAGCAGCGCGCTCAGGACGATCACGAGCAGCATCCAGTTCTTGATCGCGATATAGGCGGGTAGCGCAAAGAGATAGAAGCCGATGTCCTTGTGGTAGAGCGGATCCGCCGCGCCATAGGGCACGCCGTAGAGAAACTGCAGCAAGATGCTCCAGTTGCCGGCTTCACCTGCGGCAACCAGCACGGCGAGCAAACCCGTGACCAGCGCGACAGGCCGCGGCCGGGTCAGTCGATCGCGCAGTATCACCGACAGATCCGGCGGCGACGGAGCACCTGCCACCTTCCCTTGGCCGACCCGGTTCTGCAACGGCGGCATGGCAAACCGCGCCGCCAGCACTCCGTTCAGCCCGAGCACGACGGCGGTCGCCGCCAAGACGGCGAAAAAGACGGTTGCCTTGGCGCCGATCGCCGTCAGGAAAACCGGTAGATAGCCCAGCGAGGAAAACCACAGCCAATCGACCAGGACGTCGCTCGCGAGCGAGAGCAGAAACAGGCCAATCGTGATGATGACGGCCGCAACGATCAGCCTGACCACGCCACTTTGCCGTGGTGCCTTCCGGCCGGGTCCGGTAATCCCGATCGCCATGGCCTGATCATAGCGGAAATACGGGACGCCTGCCGCTTGATTCGTCATCGGGACTGCCCCGCCAGGGCGGGCGACGCGGGTGCCTGAAGCTCCGTCGCCGGGATGGCGAACGAGCACAAGCGCCAAACTCCGCTGATGCAGCGGCGCGATCAATCAGTTGTCGAGCAGAACGGCGCTCCCGAACGGAGTCACGTCGTGCAATGCCGCGGGATGTCGTGGATTTGGCGCTCCCTAGGGGAATCGAACCCCTGTTTCAGCCTTGAGAGGGCCGCGTCCTAACCGCTAGACGAAGGGAGCGTTGAGAGGCAAGGCAATAGCCTTGAAATCGGCCTGCCGCAAGATGCCTTGTGCATTGCGGCGGGGGTTTTGTCGGCATGCTTTACGCCGCGAGGGGCCGTTTCGGGGCTGAAACCGGCCCTGCCAGCTCGGGACATGCACGCCTCCCCTGCGAGCATTGTGCGGGAACACCACCGCACCGCTCCACCCCACACCGGTCCACGCGGCCGCGCTTTCGACAAACGGCGCATGCAAAACATGCAGACACAAAACACCTGCCTGTGAAGTCGCGCGGCGCCGGCCTCTGATAGCATCGCAACTCTTCACCAGGCGCGAGAGCATAGAGAGGAGCGCTAGGAACAAGGCGCGCGGCCTTGGCCCATTCAGCACATCGACATCTTGGCACCGAGAAACGACGCGGCCGCAGGTGATGGAAGATGTTCCGCGCCTCGCACCGCACCGGTCAACAGCTTAGGCAGAGCGAGGACAGACCATGATCAAACTCAAAATCAACGGCCAGGAACAGACCTGGGACGGCGACCCCGATCTTTCGCTGCTCTGGTATCTCCGTGACGAAGCCGGTCTCACCGGCACCAAATTCGGCTGCGGCCAGGCGTTGTGCGGCGCCTGCACCGTGATGGTCGACAAGGATGCGGTGCGCGCCTGCATCACCTCGGTATCCGACGTGGTCGGCCGCGAGGTCACCACCATCGAGGGCCTGCACCCGACCGGCGATCACGCCGTGCAGAAGGCCTGGCGCCAGGTCAATGTGCCGCAATGCGGCTACTGCCAGGCCGGCCAGATCATGCAGGCGGCTGCGCTGCTGGTCTCGAACCCGAAGCCCTCGCACGACCAGATCCGCGAAGCCATGTCGGGCAATATCTGCCGCTGCGGCTGCTACCAAAGAATCGAGAATGCCGTGCATCTCGCATCGACGGGGGTGTGACATGAATATCCTCACCGATCCCAAACGCCTTCGCGGCTTCGAGAAGCACGTCAAGGTCGAGAACGTCTCCCGCCGCAGTATCCTCAAAGGCCTCGGCATCGCCGGTGGCTTCGTGCTCGCCGCTCCCGTGATGTCGCGGCCGGCCTTCGCCTATGAGACCGGCGCCGGCAAGATGCCGCATGGCGTCGTGACCGATCCGCGCGTGTTCGTCGCGATCGCACCCGACGGCATCGTCACCATCCTGGCGCACCGCGCCGAGATGGGAACCGGGGTGCGCACCAGCCTGCCCTTGATCGTCGCCGAGGAGATGGAGGCCGATTGGTCGCGCGTCCATGTCCAGCAGGCGCATGGCGACGAGGTCAAATACGGCAACCAGGACACCGACGGCTCGCGCTCTACGCGGCACTATCTGGTGCCGATGCGCCAGATCGGCGCCGCGGCGCGCACGATGCTGGAAGCCGCCGCCGCCAAGAAATGGGGCGTGCCGGCAAGCGAGGTGAAGGCCGAGAACCACGAGGTGGTCCACAGCGCCAGCGGCCGCAGGATAGGCTTCGGCGATCTCGCCCCCGATGCCGCCAAGGAATCGGTACCTGATGTCAAAGGCCTCAAGCTGAAGGACGCGAAGGATTTCCGCTACCTCGGCAAGGGCGAGGTCGGAATCGTCGACCTGCACGACATCACCACCGGAAAGGCGCATTACGGCGCCGATACGCGCTTGCCCGGGATGAAATACGCCGTGATCGCGCGGCCGCCGGTCACCGGCGGCAAGCTGAAGTCGTTCGACGCCAGCGACGCGATGAAGGTGCCGGGTGTCGAGAAGGTGATGGAGGTCAAGGGCTGGCCGTGGCCGTCGAAATTCCAGCCGCTCGGCGGCGTGGCCGTGATCGCGCGCAACACCGGAGCGGCGATCAAGGGCCGCGACGCGCTGAAAGTGGTGTGGGACGACGGCGCCAACGGCAAATACGACTCGGTCGCCTATCGCGCCACGCTCGAGGAGGCCGCGCGAAAACCCGGCCTCGTCGTGCGCAAGGAGGGCGATGTCGATGCGGCCTTGAAGAGCGCCGACAAGGTCATTGTCGGCGAATACTATCTGCCGCATCTCGCCCATGTCAGCATGGAGCCGCCGGTCGCGGTCGCCGACGTCAAGGGCGACAAGGCGGAAGTCTGGGCGCCGGTGCAGAGCCCCGGCGGCACGCGCGAGGACGTCGCCAAGACGCTCGGCATCCCCGAGGACAACGTCACCATCAACGTGACGCTGCTCGGCGGCGGCTTCGGCCGCAAGTCGAAATGCGATTTCGCGCTCGAGGCGGCGCTGCTCTCGAAGGCGCTCGGCGCGCCGGTCAAGGTGCAATGGACGCGCGAGGACGATGTGCATCACGACTTCCTGCACACCGTCTCGGTCGAGCGCATCGAGGCCGGTCTCGACAAGGCCGGCAAGGTGGTCGCGTGGCGGCACCGCAGCGTGGCGCCGTCGATCGCATCGACCTTCGCCGCCGGTGCCAATCACGAGGCGGCGTTCGAGCTCGGCATGGGATTGATCGACAACCCGTTCGAGATCGCTAATCTCCAGTGCGAAAACCCGGAAGCCGCGGCGTTCACGCGCATCGGCTGGTTCCGCTCGGTGTCGAACATCCCCCGCGCGTTCGCGGTGCAATCGATGGTGGGCGAGATCGCGCATGCGACGAACCGCGACCAGAAGGACATGCTGCTGGAATTGATCGGCAGTCCGCGGATCGTCAATTTGTCGTCGGTGAAGGATCCCTGGAACTATGGCGAGCCCTATGACAGCTACCCGATCGACACCGCGCGCCTGCGCAAGGTGGTCGAGCTGGTCGCCGACAAGGGCGAGTGGGGACGCAGTGTGCCGAAAGGCCATGGGCTGGGCATCGCCGTGCATCGCTCCTTCGTCAGCTACATCGCGACCATCGTCGAGGTCGCGGTCGACGACAAGGGCAAGCTCACGGTGCCGCGGGTCGACACCGCGATCGATTGCGGAACCTATGTCAATCCGGAGCGCATCCAGTCGCAGATCGAGGGTGCTGCGATCATGGGGTTGAGCCTCGCCAAATACGGCGAGATCAGCTTCAGGGACGGCAAGGTGCAGCAGAATAATTTCGACGACTTCCCGGTGATCCGGATCGACGAATCGCCTGTTGTCACCAACGTCCACATCGTGCCGCCGGGGCCGGACACACCACCCAGCGGCGTCGGCGAGCCCGGCGTGCCGCCGTTCGCGCCGGCCCTGATCAACGCGATCTTCGCCGCCACCGGAAAGCGCATCCGCGCGCTGCCGATCGGCAAGCAGCTGGAGACGTGAGGGCGAAATATCCCCCGGCAAAGCCGGGGGCTCGTTCGATGGGCTGAACAGAATCTTCGTCATTCCGGGGCTCGCCAACGGGTCCGTGCGAAGCGCGGCCCGATGACAGGCTCCGCGAGAACCCGGAATCCATCGAGCCACGGCATGTGCGGCGAAATGGATTCCGGGCTCATGCTTCGCATGCCCCGGAATGACACGTTGACAGAGCGAGTTTGCTTCACCCTGTGCAAGGAGCAAGCGCCAATCGGGGCGCGGCGAACTCCCCATCCGCCGCGCCCCGATCGCATCGCCCCCTTGTACCGCTACTTCTTGTTGACAGCGAAGACCCAGACCACGCCGCCTTGCGGCACGTTGTTCTCGAAGCCGGCAACCTTGCCGGCCAGCGCGTCCTGGATGCGCTGGGCGTCGACGCCCCAGCCGGACTGCACCGCGATGTATTGCGTGCCGTCGACTTCATACGATATCGGCATCGCCATGATGCCGGAGTTGGTCTTCTGCTCCCACAGCAGTTCGCCGGTCTTGGCGTTGAAGATGCGGAAGAAGCGATCGTTGGTGCCGCCGGCCAGCACGAGGTCGCCGGCAGTCGCGGTCACCGCTCCGAACAGTTGCGAGGTCTTGTAGTCGTGCTGCCAGACCTTCTTGCCGGTCGAAGGATCCCACGCCTGCAACTCGCCGAAATGATCGGCGCCGGGGACCGCGGTCAGCCCGATGTCCTCAGGCTTGGTGCCGAGCCAGAGTTGGCCCGGAACCAGCGGCTGCTTCTCGCCGGTGAAGCCGCCGCAAAAATTCTCGTTGGCGGGAACATAGACGAGCTTGGTGTTCTGGCTGTAGGCCGCCGACGGCCAGTCCTTGCCGCCCCACAGTGACGGACAGAACTCGACCCGCTTGCCGAGCACCGGCTTGTGGTCGGGATCGAGGATCGGGCGGCCGGTTTCGGCCTCGACGCCTTTCCAGACATTGGTCTTCACGAACGGCCAGCCGGCGACATAGTTGATCTTGTCCGGCGTGCGCTCCAACACCCAGAAGATCGCGTCGCGTCCCGGATGCACCAGGCTCTTGAATGATTTTCCGTCGCGCTGCATGTCGATCAGCATCGGCGCGTCGACCTCGTCCCAGTCCCAGGAATCGTTCTGGTGATACTGGAAGTGGGCCTTGATCTTGCCGTTCTCCGGATCGAGGCCGAGCACCGAGCTGGTGTAGAGATTGTCGCCGGGGTGCATCGATCCCGGCCACGGCGCCGCGTTGCCGATGCCCCAATAGACGGTCTTGGTGTCCTTGTCGTAATTGCCGGTCATCCAGGCGGCGCCGCCGCCGGACTTCCAGTCGTCGCCGCTCCAGGTGTCGTGGCCGGGCTCGCCGTCGCCGGGAATCGTGAAGGTGCGCCACAGCTCCTTGCCGCTGTCGGCGTCATAGGCGGCGACATAGCCGCGCACACCGAACTCGCCGCCGGAGCCGCCGACGATCACCTTGCCGTCGACCACGAGCGGCATCAGGGTCATGTACTGGCCCTTCTTGTAGTCCTGCACCTTGGTGTCCCACACCGGCTTGCCGGTCTTGGCGTCGAGCGCCACGACATGGTCGTCGGTGGTGGCGAGATAGACCTTGTCCTGCCACAGGCCGACGCCGCGGCTGGTCGGATGCAACTGGAACAGGTCATCGGGCAGCTGACGCTTGTAGCGCCAATATTCCTCGCCGGTCTTGGCGTTGAGCGCGATCACCTGTCCCATCGGGGTGGCGACGAACATCACGCCGTTGTTGACGATCGGCGGCGCCTCGTGACCCTCGAGCACGCCGGTGGAGAAGGTCCAGACCGGCGCGAGGTCCTTGACGTTCGATGTGTTGATCTGGGTGAGCGGACTGTAGCCCTGTCCGTCATAGGTCCGGCGATAGAGCATCCAGTTGCCGGGTTCCGGATTTTCGAGACGCGCCGACGTCACCGGGCTGTAATTGTCGATCGGCCCTGCGAACGCACAGGTCGAGATCAGGCATGTGAACGCGACACAGCCTGACAATAGCGACTGCTTCCTGGTCATGAGATGCTACCTCCCTGTTCTGCTCTGTTTTGTTTTTTAGGTCGTGCAGAAATCCCGATGCGGCCTCATCCTCCCTGCTGGGCACCCACCTTTCCGATGAAACTTGCAGCGACTGAGATCGCGCCGTCGGCGACATCGAGCGGCAGCGCCGCAAGACGTCGCGGCGCCGGGCCGAACACGACCTGCGCATTCTGCCGCGGATCATATTCAGAGTTGTGACAGAGGCATTTGAGGACGTTCTTGTCGCCCTGCTCTTCCTTCACCCAGGCGGTGATCGGACATCCGGCGTGCGAGCAGATCATGGAGTAGCAGACGATGCCGTCGCGCGCGCGAGCGCGCGTGTCGTCGTCGAGTTCCTTCGGATCGAGCTTGATCAGCACCACTTCATTGAGCCGCGAGCCGTTGCGCACGACGGAGGTCTTCGGATCCTTCGGCCAGGCGCGAACCGGCGGACCGCCGAGTGTCAGGTCTTCCGCCTTGATGATCTCGCCGGCCTTGTCGCCCTCGGCACGGATCAGCACGTCGGCTTTTTGCGGCCGCTCACTGCTGCCGGGCTGCTCGTCATCGGCAGTGGCTGGTTCCGCGGTGGCAAGACAGGCGCAGCCGGCAAGCGCCGTCAGCAACAGCGCGCGCCGCGTCGGCTCAGCGCATGGAACCGCAACGTTGGATCCTCCGATCTCTTCGATGGAAGCGCTGTGGTTGGGCTCCGACATGGCGCAAGCTGAACGTGCAACTCGGCCGAAAAGATGGCGACGCAGGTGCAATAAATACTTTGCAGCCGTGGGTTGATCGGCAGCGCGCTTCGCGATGTTCCGGATCAGGGCGCGCTGACGAAGGTCAGCCGGCCGACAGGTCTCAGCGTCTTTGCATCAAATGTGCGGATCTCGGTCACGCCGCCGATATCGAGCGTCACGATCACGCGATCCGCCGAAACGCCGGTCGAGACGATGCGGGCGCCCTTCGGCAGCGCGGTAGTCACCTCCGAGACGGAAACGGGGCTTCCCTCGCTGCGATAAAGGCGGTAGCCCACGGCAATCAACACGACGGCCACGGCCAGCGCCGAGGTCAGGCCCGCGATCAGCATCATCCGCCGCACCCGCGCAATCAGCGCGGCCTGCTCGGGGGTAGGTTCGGTCACGGCGGTGTCGGTCATCACAAGGCTCTTCTTTGCAACAGGTCACTTTGAATAACGGTCGGAAGCTGGAGGTCATCGTCGCGGGCGACGAGGGCTCGGCGCGGCTCGACCGCGTGCTCGCGCAGCGCACCCCCGAATTGTCACGATCGCGCCTCAAGGCACTGATCCTCGCCGGTTCCGTGACCGTCAAGGACCTGGTCGTGCGCGACCCCGCTTATCATGTCGCCCCGGGCGATACGATCATAATCGACGTGCCGGAAGCGGCACCCGCCGAGCCGCAGGGCGAGGACATCGCGCTCGACATCGTGTTCGAGGACGACGACATCATCGTCATCGACAAGCCGAAGGGCCTCGTCGTGCACCCGGCCGCCGGCCACGCCACGGGAACATTGGTGAATGCGCTGATCGCGCATTGCGGCTCGAGCCTGTCCGGGATCGGCGGGGTGCGGCGGCCGGGCATCGTCCATCGCCTCGACAAGGACACCACGGGGCTGATGGTGGTCGCCAAGAACGACCAGGCGCACCAGTCGCTGACCGCGCAATTCGCTGACCACGGCCGCACCGGGCCGATGGAGCGCGGCTACATGGCGTTCGCCTGGGGCGTGCCGAACCGGCCGCACGGGACCATCGACGCGCCGATCGACCGCCACCCGCATGCCCGCGAGAAGATGGCGGTGCGCCAGGGCGGCCGCGAGGCCATCACCCATTTCGAGGTGCAGGAGAGCTTTGCCGGCCGCGATGGTAAGCCGGTCGCCTCGCTCCTGGCCTGCCGGCTCGAGACCGGGCGGACGCATCAGATCCGGGTGCACCTCGCCCATATCGGCCATCCCCTGCTGGGCGATAGCGTCTACGGCGCCCACTTCAAAACCAAGGCCGGGCAGCTCGGCACTGAGGGTAAGGACGCACTCACCGCCCTCGAAAGGCAGGCCCTCCACGCCTATCTGCTGGCATTGGAGCACCCCCGGACCGGGGAACTTTTGCGCTGGGAACGGGCTTTGCCGGAGGATTTGCTTCTCCTGAGAGGAGCGCTGGCAGCGGCGGTATGACGCACCCCCTTCTGAAAAGACAAGCTATGACAACAGGTTATAGCTGGCACACGGGGTCGTGACGTCAGCAATCCTTCCCTATCACGGACCGTTTAGTGTATGTTGCACCTGCGTTGAATATCCAACGCGGAACATCGCAGCACGGCCGGCTTTAACCCAGCGGCCGCCTGCCGGGCCCGCCGCTATCGGGGGCCTGAACCACTGGAGGGCGCACGAATGGCCCGTACAGCTACGTTACCGGTTCTCAATGGAGAGTCCGGTCTTTCAAGATACCTCGCCGAAATCCGCAAATTCCCCATGCTGGAGCCCCAGCAGGAGTAC
>Ga0153933_1000381_pt1 | contig 16878 bp, 11 predicted proteins | sample TSNJ017MetaG_FD_102275 | JGI IMG/M metagenome (GOLD analysis project Ga0153933, IMG submission 102275) | Attine ant fungus gardens microbial communities from New Jersey, USA - TSNJ017 MetaG | ecosystem: Host-associated > Fungi > Mycelium > Unclassified | place: USA: New Jersey, Wharton State...
CAGTGACCATTTCCAAGGTCAGTTCGTCGTGATTGCGCAGGAACAGCGCCCATTGGCATGCGGCCGGGATGTCGGGGGTCTGCCGCAGGATGTCGGTGATCGGAAAACGGTCCTCCTGGGCGATCGCCATGTAGATGCGCGGCATCAGCGGGAAGTGGTAGGCCATGTGGCATTCGTCGCTATGGCCGAAATATTCCTGTACGTCCTCCGGCCATTGATTGGCCTCGGCCAGCAGCACCTTGCCCTTGGCGTAGGCATCGAGCTCCTGGCGCAGCTGCTTGATGATGGCATGCGTTTCCGGCAGGTTCTCGTTGTTGGTGCCGTCGCGCTCGCACAGATACGGGATGGCGTCGAGCCGGAAGCCGTCGACGCCGGTGTCGAGCCAGCGCTTCATCACCTGCACGATGGCGCGCACCACCCGCGGATTGTCGAAATTCAGGTCCGGCTGGTGCGAGAAGAAGCGGTGCCAGTAGAACTGGCCGGCTTCCGGGTCCCAGGTCCAGTTCGACTTCTCGGTATCGGTGAAGATGATCCGCGTATCGAGGTATTTCTGGTCGGTGTCGCTCCACACATACCAGCTTCGCGCGCTCGAATTCGGCGGGCTGCGGCGCGCGCGCTTGAACCAGGCATGCTGGTCGGAGGTGTGATTGATGACGAGCTCGGTGATGACGCGCAGGCCGCGCTTCTTGGCTTCCTGGATGAAGCGCTTGAAATCCTTCATCGTCCCGAAGTCGGGATTGATGTCGCCATAGTCGGCGATGTCGTAGCCGTCGTCGCGGCCGGGCGAGGGATAGAACGGCAACAGCCACAGCGTGGTGACGCCGAGCTCCTGCAGATAGCCGAGCTTCTCCGTCAGGCCTGCGAAGTCACCGATGCCGTCATTGTTGCTGTCGGCGAACGCCTTGACGTGCAGCTGATAGATGATGGCGTCCTTGTACCAGAGCTCGTCCGCGGTCTCGGTCGCGACCTTCTCCTTGGTTTCGACGGTGGAGAATACGTTCATGACGGCTCCTTCAGCCCACGCAGCGCAGCAGCAGCGCGGGGTCGCGTTCGGGATCGATGCGCAGGCGCACGCCGCCCCATTCGAGCGGATGGCGCTCGCCGGTGATGAGATCCTCGACGGCCGCGGCGGGACGGCGCGCATCGCCGCTGCCAATTGTGGCATCGCCGAGCGGCAGCCAGAACTCACGAGCATCGCGTGACAAAGCAATCGCCGCAACGACCACATTGCCCTGGTCGGGTGCTTCCTTGATGAAGCCGATCACATTGTCGTCCTCGACGCCGATGAAGCGCAGATTGGCGGTCCGTTGCAGCGCCGGATTGTCGCGCCTGATCCGGTTGAGCGTGGCGATATAGGGCTTGATGTTGCCGGGATGATCCCAATCCCGCACCTTGATCGCGTATTTCTCGGAGTCGAAATATTCCTCGCGACCGGGGATCGGCGCATGTTCCAGCAGCTCGAAGCCGCTGGTGATGCCGTAATTGCTCGACAGCGTCGCGGCGAGCGCGAGACGCGACTTGAACATCCAGGATTCGCCGCTTTGCAGATGGAAGGGCAGGATATCCGGCGTGTTGACGAAGAAATTCGGCCGAAAGAAGTCTCGTTCGGGATGGCCGATCAATTCCCCGAGATACCGCTCGAGTTCGGAGCGCTGCGTGCGCCAGGTGAAATAGGTATAGGACTGCGTGAAGCCTGCCTTCGCCAGGCCCTTCATCAGCTTGGGCTGGGTGAAGGCTTCGGCCAGGAAAATCACGTTCGGGTCGTGACGCTGCACCTCGCGGATCAGCCATTCCCAGAACGGCAGCGGCTTGGTGTGCGGATTGTCGACCCGGAAAATCTTGACGCCCTGCTCGACCCAGAACAGGACGATGTCGTGCAACGCGTGCGACAACGCCGCGGCGTCCTCGCCCGTAAAATCGGGCATTACGACGTCGTCCCAGCGCTGCGGCGGATACTCGCCGGCGCGCAGCGAGCCGTCCGGCCGCCGTTTGAACCATTGCGGATGCTGCCGCAGCCAGGGATGATCGGGGGAGCATTGCACCGCGAAGTCGAGCGCGACCTCCATGCCATGCGCCTCGCAGGCAGCGACGAGCTTGCGGAAATCATCCAGCGTGCCGAGCTCCGGATGTACGGCGTCATGACCGCCGTTGGCCGAGCCGATCGCATAGGGACTGCCGGGATCGCCGGGCTGCGCCGTTGGCGCATTGTTGCGGCCCTTGCGGTGCTGCATGCCGATCGGATGGATCGGCGTCAGATGCACGACGTCGAAGCCCATCGCGGCGATGTCGGGCAAGCGCGCGATGCAATCGTTGAAGGTGCCGTGCCGGCCGCTGACCTTGCCCTGGCTGCGCGGAAACATCTGGTACCAGGCGCCGTAGCGAGCCCGCGGCCGGTCGGCGACCAGCGGAAACAGCTGCGAGCGCGTCAGATCGGTACGAAACTGGCTACTGGCCATCGCCTGCTTCAATTCCGGCGCGAGCAGCGCGCCGGCCTCGCCGGTCTGAAGGTAGATTTCACATTGCTTGATGATCACCGCGGCCTCGGCCGGGGTGCCGGCCTGCGCCTTGGTCAGCATGCCTGCACCTTCGAGCGCGTCCAGCGTGCGGTCGCTTCCGCTCGCCGGCTGCTGTTCGAAGCGCTGGCGCCAGCTCGCGAACTCGTCGGTCCAGGCCTCGATTGCGTAAGAGTAGCGGCCCGGCCGCTCGGGCGTGAACGCGCCGCCCCAGCGGTCATCGCTGTGCCCAGTCATCGCCGCGCGCCGCCATTCCTCGTCCGCCTCATGCCGCCACACAAGCGCCGCCGAGATCACATCATGTCCGTCGCGGTAAATGTCGGCCCACACCTCGACAGGCTCGCCCGCGACACGCTTCACCGGAAAGCGGCCGCCATCGACCGACGGATAGACGTCGGTGATATGAAAAGTGCCGCCGGCACTCTCGACAGGTCGGGCAGTTTTGTTCACGGTGATGCCGCCATTGGAATGCAAATGACGTCCCGGCGGCGGGAAGGAGGCGCGCCAGACCCATATAGAAAGCCGCTCGCCGGGCATTGGTTCCCTTGGAACGCCGGAAGGAGCAGAGCGTTAAACATCATCTATCCCCTTCCCGAATCTAAACAATTTCGCAACGGGCCGAATACCGTTGCGTGCAAGCAGCGTGCCGAATGGACCTTTACGCCAAAGCCCGGACCCTCGGAGTCCAGACCGAGTATATCGACGGCAGCGGTCACCGTCGTGTGACATCACCGGAGGCGCTGTCGGCGATCCTCGAGGCACTGCCGCCACAAACGCCACGGCGCATCCTCGCCGAGCCGGTCGTCATTCGTGCCGGCCGGACCGCACCTACCGAGCTGCTGGAAACCGCCCAGCTTCCGGTGAAATGGAAGATCATGGGCAGCGCCGCGCTCGCGCAAGGCGAGGCGCGCGACCGCAGCATCTCCTGGCCGCCGGGCTTGCCTGACGGTGTGCACCGCTTGCAATTGTCCGACGCGTCGGGCGCGAGCGAAGAGTTGCCGCTGCTGGTTGCGCCGGAAAGGGCCTTTGGCGGCGACTTCGATCGCTGCTGGGTGATTGCGGTCCAGCTCTATGGCGTGCGCTCCGCGCGCAATTGGGGCATCGGCGATTTCACCGACCTCAAGGGCCTGATCGAGTTCGCGCATCATCTTGGCGCGGACGGCGTCGGCCTCAATCCGCTGCATGTGCTGTTCGACGACCGGCCCGGCGATTGCAGTCCCTACTCGCCGAACAGCCGCCTGTTCCTCAACGCGCTCTATATCGACGTCGAGGACATCCCGGAATTCAAGCTCGACGCGGCGACGCGTGCGGCGCTGGCGCAGCTCCGCACCCATGATCTCGTCGACTATGTCGCGGTCGCCGCGGTGAAATGGCGTGCGCTGCGCTCGGCCTTCGCAGCCTTCAAGGCCAATCCGGGCCTCGGCCGCTGGCAGGAGTTCGAGACCTATCGCCGCGAGCGCGGTACGCTGCTGTCGCGCTTCGCCTGCTTCGAGGTGGTCAGGCACAAATTCGCGACGCCGTGGTGGGAATGGCCGGACGAATGGCGGCAGCCCAACGAGTCCGCCTGCGCCAAACTGCGCCGGGCCCGCGACAGCGCCGCCGACGTCGAGTTCGTCGAATTCGTGCAGTGGACCGCCGACCACCAGCTCGGCGCCTGCGCGAAGCTCGCGCACAAGCTCGGCATGCGGGTCGGACTCTATCTCGACGTTGCGGTTGGCGTGCAGTCGGATGGCTTCGACGCCTGGAATGAGCAGATCGCGATCTCGCGCCAGCTCGGCGTCGGCGCGCCGCCGGACCCGCTCAACACCGCGGGCCAGGACTGGGGGCTCGCCGGGTTCAACGCCGCAGGCCTCGAGCTCCGCGGCTTCGAGCCGTTCAGGCAGATGCTGGCGGCCGCGATGCGCCATGCCGGCGCGGTCAGGCTCGATCACGCGTTCGGGCTGAAGCGGCTGTATCTCGTGCCGCGCGGCTTCGGCCCGGCCAATGGCGCCTATGTGCTGATGCCGTTCGAGGCGCTGCTGGCGGCGACGGCGCAGGAGAGCGTCGCGCATCGCTGCGTCGTCATCGGCGAGGACCTCGGCACCGTGCCCGAGGGCTTTCGCGAGCAGATGAACGGCTGGGGCATCTGGTCCTACCTCGTGATGATGTTCGAGCGCGACGACCAGGCCGCGTTCCGCAACGCCGATTACTATCTGGCCGACGCGCTCGTCACCTTCAACACCCACGACCTCTCGACCTATGCCGGCTGGCGGTCGTTCAGCGATCTCAAGACCAAGCGCGCGCTCGGAATCGATCCCGGCGAAACCGACGAGGGCCGCTGGCATGCGCTCGGCAAGCTCGACGACGTCCTGCGCGAGCACGGCATCCAGAGCCACGATTTCTATTCGGTGACGAGTTTCCTGGCGCGCACCCGGTCACGGATGATGGCAGTGTCGATGGAAGATCTGCTCGGCCTGGTCGACCAGCCGAACATTCCCGGCACCGTCTATGAGCATCCCAATTGGCGCCGCCGGCTGCCGGTTTCGATTGAGCAGCTGGCGTCGGCGATCGATACCGATACGCTGAAGCGGGCGACGCATGAGCGGTCGCGCACCTGACAAAGTGGAGTGCTGCCCTTGGCCTCCCGGATCGAAGACTACGGACTGATCGGCGATTGCGAGACCGCGGCGCTGGTCGGCCGTGACGGCTCGATCGACTGGCTGTGCTGGCCGGCCTTCGATTCCGATGCCTGCTTTGCGGCGCTGCTGGGCACCGCGAGGAACGGCCGTTGGCTGATCGCTCCCACCGAGGAGATCACGAAAACCTCGCGGCGCTACCAGGGCGACACACTGATCCTGGAGACGCGGTTCGAAACCGCGAGCGGCGCGGTTGCGCTGATCGACTTCATGCCGCCGCGCGGCCAGGCATCCGATGTGGTTCGTCTGGTTCGCGGGATCAGCGGCCGCGTCAAGATGCATCTCGAGCTCGTCATCCGCTTCGGCGTCGGTGCCGACGTGCCCTGGGTAAGGAAAAACCCGGACGGCGGGGGGCTGCTCGCGATCTGCGGCCAGGACATGACCGTGCTGCGCACGCCGGTCGAGACCCGCGGCAAGGACCTGACCACGGTTGCCGATTTCGAGGTCGGCGCGGGCGAGACCGTGCCGTTCGTGCTGACCTATGGACCGTCACATCTGGAGGTCCCGGCGCCGATCGATCCGGAGGCGGCGCTGAAGGACACCGAAGACTTCTGGACCGAATGGTGCGGCCGCGCGACCTTTGACGGCGGCCGTCACCACAATCTCGTGACGCGCTCGCTGGTCACGCTGAAGGCGCTCACCTATGCACCGACCGGCGGCATCGTCGCCGCGCCGACCACCTCATTGCCGGAAAAGCTCGGCGGCGCGCGCAACTGGGACTACCGCTTCTGCTGGCTGCGCGACGCCACCTTCACGCTGCTGGCGCTGATGAACTCGGGCTATACCGAGGAGGCGGCGGCCTGGAACAACTGGCTGCTACGCGCAGTGGCCGGTACGCCGGCCAATATGCAGATCATGTACGGCATCATGGGCCAGCGGCGCCTGCTGGAATGGGAGGCTGAATGGCTGCCGGGCTATGAAGGCGCCCAACCGGTGCGCCTCGGCAACGCCGCGCATGCGCAGATGCAGCTCGACGTCTATGGCGAGCTGATCGACGCTTTCCATCAGTCGCGCATGGCCGAGTTGCAGCTCGCCGACGAGAGCTGGGCGCTGGAATGCACTGTCGTCGATCACCTCGCTGAGGTCTGGGACAAGCCCGATCACGGCATCTGGGAGCGCCGCGACGAGCCGAGGCACTATGTCTTCTCCAAGGTCATGACCTGGGTCGCCTTCGATCGCGCCATCAAGAGCACGGAGCGGTTCGGCCTCAAGGCGCCGCTGGTCAAATGGCGCGTGCTGCGCGAGGCCATCCATCGCGACGTCTGCAAGAGAGGCTTTGACGAGGAGCTGAACAGTTTCGTCGAAAGTTATGGCTCGAAGCTGCTCGATGCCAGCCTCCTGCTGTTGCCGTCGGTTGGCTTCCTGCCGCCGACCGACCCGCGCATCCGCGGCACCATCGATGCGGTTGAGCGGCATATGCTGCGCGACGGCTTCGTGCTGCGGCATGATCCGCGCGAAGTCTCCGACGAGACCCAACCGATCGAGGGCGCGTTCCTGGCCTGCAGCCTGTGGCTGGCCGACGCCTATGTGCTGGCAGGTGACGTTGACAAGGCGCAGGCGATGTTCGACCGCGTGGTCGCGGTCGCCAACGATCTCGGCCTGCTCGCCGAGGAATTCGACAGCGCCGCCGGCCGGCAGACCGGCAATTTCCCGCAGGCGCTGACCCATATCGCGCTGATCAACACCGCGCACAACCTCAGCGATGCCAGAGCTGCGGCCGAGAAGCCGGCGGTGCAGCGGTCGATGTAGTTCAGCGGCCAGTTCTCAACACGGTATCCATTGCGCGTGCGAAGCCGTCGCGCTCGTTGCTCTCGGTGACATGGCTGGCGCGCGATTTCACGTCGTCGCTGGCATTGCCCATCGCGAACGAGATGCCGCTGCTGGCAAACATCGGCAGGTCGTTCTGCATGTCGCCGATCGTTGCGACATTCTCCAGCGCGACGCCGAGACGCCTGGCGATATCGGCCACGAAGGTGCCCTTGTCGTGGCCGGGCGGGGTGACGTCGAGATAATAGGTCTGCGAGCGCACCGCAGTCGCCTCGCTGCCGACCATCTGCTGCATGTCCTTTTCGCAGCGCTGCAGCAGGGCGGCGTCCGAGCTGGCGCCGACGATCTTGCAGGCCTGGCCGAGATAGGGCGTGAAATCCGGCACGATGGTCGGATCATGCTTGATCGCGCGCTTCTCGTGCCCGACGTACTCGCCATCGGGATTGCGCGTCAGCCAGCGATCGTTGGTGAACAGCCAGATGTCGATGCCGCGCTCGCCGAGCATGTCGATGCAGCGCTTCCCCACGGCCGCGGGGATCAGATGCTGCTCGACCGGCTTCAGTTGCGCATCGACGATCGAGGAGCCGTTGAAGGCGCCGAACGGCAAGGTGATCGCGAGCGGCGCGATCAGGAATTCCATCCCGATGGTCGGCCGGCTGGACACGATGGTGAAGCCGATGCCTGCTTCGTGCAGCTTGCGGACCGCCGCCTTGGCGTCGTCGGTCAGGGTCTTGTCCTTGGTCACGAGCGTGCCGTCGACATCGGACACGACAAGGGCGATGCGGGTCATGAGCGGTCCAGATTGAGTTGGCTGACGATGTCTTCGACGATGATGTCGACGGCGCGGTCGATCGGAACGGTGATCGGCCGCTCGTCCGGCGTTGGCGGCTCCAGCGTCCTGAACTGGCTCGTGAGCAGCCCTGGCGGCATGAAATGGTCCTTGCGTGCGATCAGCCGCGAGGCGATCAGCTCCTGCGTGCCGTCGAGGAACACGATGCGGACATCCCGGCGGCCATGCACCAGGATGTCGCGATAGCTGCGCTTCAGGGCCGAGCAGGCGATCACCGCGCGCTCGCTCGCCCTGCAGGTCCGGTCGATCTCCGCGGCGATGGCCCGGAGCCACGGCCAGCGGTCCTCGTCGGTCAGCGGCTGTCCGGAATGCATCTTCGAGACATTGCTCGGCGGGTGAAACGTATCGCCGTCCTCGTAGCGCCAACCGATCCTGCCCGCGAGATGATCAGCGATGGTGCTCTTGCCCGAGCCTGAGACGCCCATCACGACAAGCGCGCAGGGAGTTTGCCCGTCAGCCACGAAAATCCTCCGGCAGCGCCGCCTGATCGACGAGCCAGATGGTCTCGTTCTGCGATCGCGCGCGATTCGCCGGCAGGTTCTCGCCCCCGAAGAGGCGCGTCAAGATCGCGCGCTTGCTCTCGCCTGCGATCTCGAACAGCATTTCACGGCAGGAGGCCAGCGTCGGCAGGGTCAGCGACACCCGGGGCACGAAGGGCTCGACATTGGCCTTGGGCACCCCGATCACCCAGCGTCTCGTTTCCTCGACCGCGGGATAGCCGGGAAACAGCGAGGCGGTGTGGCCGTCGGGGCCGACGCCCATCAGCACGAGGTCGAATAGCGGCCGCGCGGGATCGAGCTGCTCGGCGCCGTAGAAGGCCATCAGCTCGTTCTCGTAGAGCGCCGCGCTGACGTCGGGGTCCCTGAGGTCGGCGGTATCGGTCGCGATGGGATGCACATTGGCGGCCGGCGCGCAGCGGTCGAGGAAGGCCTGCCGCGCCATGCTCATATTGTGCAGCGCGTCCTTGCGCGGCACCAGGCGTTCGTCGCCGATGAACCAGTCGACCCGGTCCCACGGGATTTTTGCGCGATACTCCGGCGTCGCCAGCAATTGGTAGAGCGCCTTCGGACTGGAGCCGCCGGTGAGGCAGATCGCGATTCGGGCCTCGTTCTCCGCGATCCTTGCGATCAGCCGCTCGGCCGCGGCTCTCGCCATCGTCGCCGGATCGGCGACGGTGATGATCCTGCGCTCGTGGCTGCCGGTCATGGTCAGCCGAGCTTTCGCCAGCTACGCCCGTCACGCGTCAGCAGCTCATCGGCGGCATCGGGACCCTCGCTGCCGGCCTTGTAGGGTTGCAGGCCGCGGCTGCCGGCGTTCTTCCAGGCATCGAGGAAGGGCTGCACCGCCTGCCAGCCGGCCTCGACGCTGTCGGCGCGCTGGAACAGGATGTTGTCGCCGATCATGCAGTCGTAGATCAGGGTCTCGTAGCCGGTCGACGGCTCGGCCTTGAAGTAATCCTTGTAGCGGAACTTCATCTCGACGCCGTCGATATTGATGCTCGGGCCCGGCACCTTGGTGTTGAACTGCAACTCGATGCCCTCGGTCGGCTCGGTCGAGATCACCAGGAAGTTCTGCGACAGACGGTCGACCGGCGTGTTGCGAAACATGCCGATCGGCGCCTGCTTGAACTTGATCGCGATCTCGGTGCGCTTGGTGGTGAGCGCCTTGCCGGTGCGCAGGTAGAAGGGGACGCCCGCCCAGCGCCAATTGTCGATCGTGAGCTTCAGCGCGGCATAGGTCTCCGTCGCGCTGTCGGGCTTGACTTCGGGTATCTTGAGATAGTCTTCGATCTCGGTGTCACCGATCCGGCCGGCGCGATACTGGCCGCGCACCGAATTGGACAACGCCTCCCGCTCGCTCTGGATCTGGATCGCGGAGAGCACCTCGGCCTTTTCCGAACGCACCGCGTGGGCATCGAAGCGCGCCGGCGGCTCCATCGTCACCAGCGACAGCAGCTGGAACAGATGGTTCGGCACCATGTCCCGCAGCGCGCCGGTGGCGTCGTAGAAGCTGCCGCGATGGCCGACGCCGAGCGTCTCGTCGACGGTGATCTGGATGTGGTCGATGTGGTTGCGGTTCCAGATCGGCTCGAACATGCCATTGGCGAAGCGCAGCACCAGGATGTTCTGGACGGTCTCCTTGCCGAGGTAGTGATCGATCCGGTAGATCTGGTGCTCGTCCATCAGCTTCAGCAGCGCGGCGTTCAGCGCCCTTGCCGACGCCAGGTCGGTGCCGAACGGCTTCTCGACCACCAGCCGCCGCCAGGCGCCATTCTCCTCCAGCATCCTGGTGTGCGCGAGCTGCTGGCTGATCGGCAGGAAGGCGCTTGGCGGGGTCGCGAGATAGAACAGCCGGTTGCCGCCGGTGCCGCGCGCCGTCTCGAGCCTGTTGAGCCGCTCGTTCATGGCATCGAACGATGCCGGATCGCTCGGGTCGGCCTCGATCGCGGTGACGCAGGAGAACAGCCGCTCGGCGATCGCCTCCTCGATCGGACGCGTCGCGAACTTGCGCAGCCCCTGCTTCAGGCTGTCAGTCAACTGATCGCTCGACATGCCCTTGCGGGCGATGCCGACCACGCAGAATTTCTCCGGCAGGAGGTCGGTAGCGGCGAGGTTATAGAGCGCCGGGATCACCAGCCGGTGCGCGAGGTCACCGGTGGCGCCAAAGATGATGAAGGAGCAGGGGTCGGGTCGCTTCTGTCGCTCGTTTTCCATTCGCTTCAAGCCTTTTTGGGCGGCTCTTTGTGGCCGCCGAAGCCTGCGCGCATCGCGGAGAGGATCTTCTCCGCGAAGGTGTGATCCTTGCGCGAGCGGAAGCGGGTGTAGAGCGCCGCCGTCAGCACCTCGGCCGGCACGGCCTCGTCGACGGCGGCATTGACGGTCCAGCGGCCTTCGCCGGAGTCCTCGACAAAGCCGGAATAATTGTCGAGCGTCTGGTTCTCGGCGAGCGCCGATGCGGTGAGGTCGAGCAGCCAGGAGGGGATCACGCTGCCGCGCCGCCACACCTCGGCGATATCGGCGATGTCGAGGTCGAAGCGATGGTCCGTCGGCAGCGCCTCGATGTTGGCGTTCTTGAGGATGTCGAAGCCTTCGGCATAGGCCTGCATCAGGCCGTATTCGATGCCGTTGTGGATCATCTTGACGAAATGGCCGGCGCCGACCGGGCCGGCATGGATATAGCCCTGCTCGATGCGCGGATCGCGGCTCTCGCGTCCCGGCGTGCGCGGGATGGCGCCGATGCCGGGCGCCAAGGCCTTGAAGATCGGGTCGAGGCGGTCGACCACCGCCTTGTCGCCGCCGATCATCATGCAGTAGCCGCGCTCGATGCCCCAGATGCCGCCGCTGGTGCCGACATCGACATAATGCAGCCCGCGCTCCCTCAGCGCCTTGCCGCGGCGGACGTCGTCCTGCCAGAACGTGTTGCCGCCGTCGATGATGACGTCGCCGGGCTGCATCAGCTTCGCCAGCGCCTCGACGGTGGTTTCGGTGATCTTGCCGGCCGGCAGCATCACCCAGGCGGTGCGCGGGGCCTCCAGCTTGAGGACGAAATCCTCTAGCGACGACGAGCCCGCGGCGTTGTCGGCGGCGAGCGCCGCCACCGCCTTGGGATCCTTGTCGTAGACCACAGTGGTGTGGCCGTGGTTCATCAGGCGGCGGACGATGTTGCCACCCATCCGCCCGAGGCCGATCATGCCGAGTTGCATCGCCTGTTCCTTCAGTTCAGCGCAGCCGAGATCGCAGCGTCGAGCGCGGCAAGCCCGGAGGCGAGGTCACCCTTGAGATGCACGCGGAGCGCCCGCCGGCCGCGCTCGGTGAGCACGTCGAAATCGCCGCGCGCCTGCGCCGCCTTGATCACGCCGAAGCTCGCCTTCTGGCCGGGCACCGGCAGATCGCTGGCATCGTCGGTGGTGACTTGCAGGAAGACGCCGCTATCCGGCCCACCCTTGTAGGCCTGCCCGGTCGAGTGCAGGAAACGCGGGCCGAACTCGGCGCAGGTCGCAAGGTGCTTGGCGTCGCGCAGCCTCATCCGCATCGCCTGCATGGCGTCGATAGTGTCGCCATCGCGCTCGATATAGGCGAGCAGGGCGACATAGTCGCCGCTGCCGGAGCGCGCGAGATGCGCTCTTATCCACGAGTTGAGGTCGCCATTGGCCCCGGCCCGGCGCAGATCGCCGGCGTTCTGCGCGTCGGTGTAGAGATCGACGTCGGCCGCCGACACTACCGGCTTTTCCGCGGGTAGCGTGCCGGTCTTCTCGAACGCGGCGGTGAGCTCGCGGGTCTTGATCTTGGCGGCCTCGACGTCGGGCTGGTTGAACGGGTTGATGCCGAGGATCGAGCCGGCCACGGCAGTTGCGATCTCGAAGCGGAAGAACTCCTGGCCGATATGGTCGATCGATTTCATGACGATGCGCACCACGGGATGGCCGGCGGCCTCGAGCGCGGTGAGCTTGGCTGCGTGCCCGGCATCGTCCTCGCCCTCCGTGCGCAGGTCGATGAAGAAGCGGTCATGGCCATAGACCGCGGGATCGCCGATGGTCTCGCCCTCGATCGGGATCAGGCCCTTGCCGTCCTTGCCGGTCGATTCCGCGATCAGCTGCTCGGCCCAGGCGCCGAAATCGGCGACCCTGGGCGAGGAGAAGATCGTGACCTTGTCGCGGCCTTCGAGGCCGGCGATGCCCATCGCAAGGCCGAGCTGCACGCCGGGATTCTCATGCGGCGGCACGTCGGGACCGCAGGAGCGCACCATCGACAGCGTGTGATGGACGAGACCACGGATATCGATGCCCGCGGCCGCTGCCGGCACCAGGCCGAACGGCGACAGCACGGAATAGCGGCCGCCGATCGTGGGATCACCGTAGAAGATGCGGGCAAAGCCCTGCTTGATCGCGACCTTCTGCAGCGAGGAGCCGGGGTCGGTCACGGCGATGAAGCGGTGGCCGGCCTTGTCCTTGCCGACAGCCTTGCTGACGCGATCGAAGAAATAGTCCTTCATCACGTTCGGCTCGGTGGTGCCGCCTGATTTGGAGGAGACGATGAACAGTGTCTTCGAGATGTCGACATACTCCTCCATCGCGCGCACCTGCGCGGGATCGGTGGAGTCGAGCACATGCAGCCGCGGGAAGCCCGATTTATGTGGGAAGGTTTCCGCCAGCACTTCCGGGCCGAGGCTCGATCCGCCCATGCCGAGCACGACGGCGTCGGTGAAATGCTGCCCCTTCACGCGCTGTGCGAAATCCTCGTAGTCGGCGACATCGGCGGTCGCGGCGCTGGTCAGCCAGCCCAACCATTTGTTCTCGTCATCACCGGTCCAGACCGACTTGTCCTTCTGCCAAAGCCTGCGGATTTTCGCCGAGGCACGCCACTCTTCCGTGCTCTTTTCGACCGCCTTGCCGATGGTCGCGCCGAGCGTGAGCGCCTGGCGGTCGATGCCGCCGCCGAGCGAGGTCGCGCGCTTGTGGGCGACCGCGCCGTAGAGCTTGTCGGCCGCGTCGGCGAACAGCTTGACGCCGTCCTTGACCAGCTCCTCGGTGATCGCATCGAGCGAGATGCCGGATTTCTCCAGCTCCTCCAGCACGTGGCGGGCGTCCTCGACATTCTCCTCCAGGCTGTCGCGCGGCTTGCCGTGGTCGCGGAATGCGTCCAGCGTCGCCGGCGGCACGGTGTTGACCGTGTCGGGGCCGATCAGCTCCTCGACATAGAGCACATCGCTGTAGTCCTTGTTCTTGGTGCCTGTCGAGGCCCACAGCAGCCGTTGCGGCTTGGCGCCCTTGGCCTTGAGCTTGTCCCAGCGTGCGCCCGCGAACAGGCGCTTGTAGTCCTGGTAGGCGAGCTTGGCATTCGCGATCGCGACCTTGCCCTTCAGCGCGGCGAGCCGCTCTTTCTCAGAGGGATCGTTCGCTCGCGCGATCTTCTCATCGAGCTGCTTGTCGACCGCCGAATCGATCCGGCTGACGAAGAAGCTCGCGACGCTCGCGATGTGGGAGGGATCGCCGCCCTTGGCGACGTAGGTCTCGAGGCCCTTCAAATAGGCCTGCGCCACCTGGCGGTAGACCTTCTGCGAGAACAGCAGCGTGATGTTGATGCTGATGCCTTCGCCGATCAGGTGCTCGATTGCGGGCAGGCCTTCCGGCGTCGCCGGCACCTTGACCATCAAATTCTTGCGATGAACCTCTTTCCAGAGCCGCTCGGCCTCCACGATCGTGCCCTTGGTGTCCATGGCGAGATAGGGCGAGACCTCGAGGCTGACGAAGCCGTCGCCGCCATGGGTCCCGTCGTAGACCGGACGCAGCACGTCGGCGGCGTTCTGGATGTCCTCGACCGCGATGTGCTCGAACAGGTCGGCGACCGAGCGGTCGCCCTTCTTCAGCGCATGGCCGATCGCGCCGTCATACTCGTCCGAGCTGCCGATCGCCTTCTCGAAGATCGAAGGGTTGGACGTCACGCCTTTGACGCCGTCGGTCTCGATCAACCGCTTCAGGTCACCCTTGGTGACGAAGCCGCGGGCCAGGAAGTCCAGCCAGACTGCCTGGCCGTGGTTTTCGAGTGCTTTGACGGGATTCATGGGGCCTGTTCTCGTTCGATCGAGGGTCGATTTTTGGGTTCCCGGGCAGCTTTCTGGGGCGAGGGGGGATTGTCAACACGGAGGCGGGCGCCCGGACGGAATATCAGCCCCCAAGGCATAACGCCGTTCGGATCAGTTCGATCCCTGGTCGATTCCCTGGGGCTGGCGATGGCAGGATGAGCCTCATCCCGGCACATTTTATGACGCTTTATGATGCGTCGCGGCGTCCGTTCACGGCCGCAGATAGAGGTAGCCCTGGGATTGCAGCTCGGCGAGGCGGACCACCCCGCCGCGGTCGGCGCTGACGAAGCCGGGGAGCAGGTCCGCCAGGGTGATGTTCTGCGATTTCATGGTGTTGCCGCAGGCGGCGAGCTCGATCCCATCCTTGCTGAACTGGCCGACATGGTGCGACAGGTCGGGACTGGCGCCGGCCGCATGAAACGCCTTCAGCGCCGGGCCGTGCACCACCAGCGCGATCGTCACATGGTCGGGCCCGCCGACGCCGTTGAGATGGTTCTGGATGTTGCCGATCACGAAGCTGACCTTGTCGAGGTCAGAGAGGTGGTAGACCACCTTCAGCTTGTTCGCGGGCGTCTCGGAGGTGGCGCTGGCGCGCGAGGTGGCGAACACGGCGCCGACCGCCGAGAGCGCGCCCCACAACATGCTGCGTCGATGCATCGCATCCTCCCACGATTGTCGTTGATCGGGGAAGCCTATCACTTGTGACCGAGCGCGGCGAGTTCCTTGCTGTCGGTCACAAGTTCGGCGCATTCGCTGAGGTCTGCGCGATCGACGCGAAAGCTTTTGTCGTCGCCGGCGCCGGGCAACGTTTCCCTCGCGTGGTCGTCGTCGGGCTTGTCGCGATTTTTGACCATGACATGACCGATGCCTGCGACCGCGGATTTGTTATCCTTCGACAGGGCGATGGTCATGCCGACGCCTTCGCAATCGACATCGCACTCGAAGCGCACCCCGTGACCGCCTTCGGTCGCGATGGCGTGGTCGCAATAGCCGATTGTGTCGAAATTGCCGGGACGATCGCGGTACTGGACGCCGACGCGGTACAGATAGTTGATGGTCCTGTCGTCAGGTGCGTATTCGGTCCCGACCAGCAGCTTCATCGCGCTGACCTTCTGCTTCGGGTGCTGCGCCAGATGCTCTGCATCGTAGCGCCGCACGAAGCAGGCATGGGCGTTCGCAAGCTCCGGGCTGCCGAACATCCTGCTGTCGAAGGCGGCCGCCTTCGCCTTGCTGACGCCGTCCTCCGCCAGGGCGGACACGATCAAGCCGGCATATGCGGCAGCTACCAGGGCGATAACAACGGATATCCGCTTCATGACCGGCCTCGGGAATAAGCGATGCCTGCCTCGTATCTTCAATGATGCGCGGCGATAGTGCCGCGCCCAATTGTGCAGGCTCCTTGCCTTAGTCGCGGCGACAGGAAGGCACGTTCAAGAGCGCATAAACGAATGTTTATGCGGCAGACCATGCGTCCATCTTGACGCCACGGCCGGGCGGGCACACCTTTTCGGGGAGGCCAAAATTCATCGCCGGGCAGGCAACGTCGCCGGCCCAAAATGTCCGCCTCGGAGGGCCTGATACCCCCGGTAAACCACGGATGTGGCGGGAGCGCTACATCAGCCAAAAACAGGCCACTATGAGGGGATATTGATGAACTATTAAGCTTCCTGCTTGTTGATAAGGCAGAGGCTGCACGCGCCGTGCATTGCCGAAGTGAGTCGGTCGAGTGTCCAATGGACGTAGCGTGCCGACGCTGATTCGATCCTTGGACGCTCTTGGTTACGACTCGTGTCAGTCGTGCGGCGATAGATATCGTGGAGAGAGGGATCATGTACAACGATTCTTTGTTCAACGCCTTCGCAAGGTCGTTTGAAGCGCGAAGCCAGACCGACATGTCGATGGCCGAGTATCTGGAGTCGTGTCGAAGTGATCCGATGCGATATGCCAATGCGGCCGAGCGGTTATTAGCGGCGATCGGTGAACCTCACATGATTGACACGGCCAAGGACCCTCGCCTTGGCCGTATTTTTTTGAACCGTACGATCCGCTCCTATCCAGCCTTCGCCGGCTTCCACGGCATGGAGGATACGATCGAGCGCATCGTCGGGTTCTTCCGCCACGCCGCGCAGGGGCTCGAGGAGCGCAAGCAGATCCTCTATCTGCTCGGACCGGTCGGCGGCGGCAAGTCGTCGCTCGCCGAGCGCATCAAGGCACTGATGGAGGTTCATCCGATCTTCGTGCTGAAGGCCGGCGACGAGCTCTCGCCGGTGTTCGAGAGCCCGCTCGGCCTGTTCGATCCGGAGCAGCTCGGGCCGATGATCGAGGAGAAGTACGGCATTCCGCGCCGCCGGCTGAGCGGGTTGATGTCGCCCTGGGCCTACAAGCGGCTGGAAGCCTTCGGCGGCGACATCTCGCAATTCCGCGTCGCGCGCATCCAGCCGTCGCGGCTGCGCCAGATCGCGGTGGCGAAGACCGAGCCGGGCGACGAGAA
>Ga0153933_1000383_pt1 | contig 16802 bp, 16 predicted proteins | sample TSNJ017MetaG_FD_102275 | JGI IMG/M metagenome (GOLD analysis project Ga0153933, IMG submission 102275) | Attine ant fungus gardens microbial communities from New Jersey, USA - TSNJ017 MetaG | ecosystem: Host-associated > Fungi > Mycelium > Unclassified | place: USA: New Jersey, Wharton State...
ATTCAGCTCTTCCGAGCTGCTCGCGCACCGATTTGTCGTTCAAAAACTTGGCGATCGCAGCCAACGTCCTGAGATGCACCTGAAACTGGTCCTTCGGCACTACAAACAAGACGATGAATTTAACCGGCGAATTATCCAAAGAATCGAACTCGATACCGGCAGAGGATCGGCCAAACGCTGCTACAACCTCATTGACGCAATTAGACGAGGCATGAGGAATCGCGATCCCGAAGCCGATGCCCGTACTCATGGTTTCCTCCCGTTGGCGCAACGCCGCTAAAACAGATTCGCGGTCGGCTTTCCGAACAGCGCCTTTTTCAACCAGCAAATCGATCAATTCAACGATCGCGGCCCACCTCTCGGTGGATTTCATTTCCGGGATTATTTGATCTACAGATAAAAGAGAGCCCAAAGTCATAGCTCACCAGCCAAATTGCGGCACATTATCAAGGCAGAGACCTTTGACAAGATCGTTTCGCTTGAAAGATATAGGCCGCGTGCCATCGATTTTTGTTAGCTTTCCAGAAGCAGCGCACGGCTAAAGACACAGTTACGACAGAAACAATATTTACCTCCAGAAGCTACAGGACACTACGGTATGAAGATTTTGATGGCAACGAGTGAATTTGCTCCTCTTGCATCCACCGGATCCCTCGGCGAAACCGTTCGAACTTTGGCGGTCGAGCTGAAACATCTCGGACACGACGTGAGCGTGGCGATGCCTCTTTATCGCTCTATTAGGGAAGGGCGCTATCAACTGGAACCCTCCTACAACGAACTCCAGATCTCCTTAGGGGACAAAAAGGTGACCGCGGAGTTTTTGGTCACCAAGAGCCCGGAAGGTATCCCTATCTTTCTGGTGCGGCGAGACGAATACTTTGATCGTTCAGGCATTTATTCGGGCAACAGCCGGGCATACGAGGACAATTCGGAACGATTTATTTTCTTCGCCAAAGCAGTCGTCGAGTTAGCCCGCCAGGTCACTCCGGCGATTGACATCATTCATTGCCATGACTGGCCGACCGCGTTGATACCCGTTTTCGTTAAAGATCGCCGCCTGCCGTTTTTGACTGCCCTGAGTATTCACGACTTAGAGTACCAGGGGTCGTTTTGGAGCTTCGATTTCTCCCTAACCAACTTAGCCGGCGGCTATTTCTCACCACGCGGAATCGAGTTTTACAACCGGCTGAACTTCCTCAAAGGCGGCATCGTGTACGCCGATTCTGTCGTTTTCCCTGGAGAACTCGTTCTCCACGAGTCATTTACACAGGAAGGCGGATTTGGGCTCAATTTGGTTCTTCAAGAAAATTCAAATCGCACGGTCGGCATCCCTTTCGGTGTCGATTATTCCGTCACTAACCCGCCCTTTGAGAAACTGGTGACGCGGAAGACCAAAATTGACACCGGAAACGGGAAGGCGGCCTGCCGCCAAACACTCTTGAGCCAACTGGAGCTTGAACCCGGAAACAACGACCTGCTGATGATCTGTCCCATAGAGGAAGGCGATAGCCGGGCGCTAACCCAGGTAATTCCAATTTTCGACCGGCTACTGACCAGCAACCTGCGTTTTGTGCTGCTCGGACCGGGCGCTAACAACTGGGCATCCGATTTGATGATCACCCAGCGGAAATACCCAAAACGGTTTGCCTGGAGGCGAGAAACCGATGCCCGGCTCAACAGTCTGGCCTTGGCCGGCGGCGACTTGGTCTTGTTTCCAGGGTCGTTGGGCCCTCGTGGTATCAGCGCAATCATCGCCATGCGTTACGGCACAATCCCGATTGCAGGTAATCGGGGAGGGCTGCGCCAGATCATCGTGGATTTCGACCCGATCCGAAATGAAGGGTCCGGTCTCGTTTATTACCAAGACAATCCGGAGGCGATCTGGGACACAGTCCAGCGCGCCTTTTGGCTGAAAAGGCAACCGGAGACGTGGAATAAACTCATTGCCGGATCCGAGGTAGTCGATTTCTCTTGGGCCGCATCAGCTCGCTCGTTCGCCCAACTTTATGCCGATCTGTTGCGCCACCGGCAAGCCGCAACGGCGTAGCTTGCCAGGCTTACACCCGGTAAGCATGACCAATAGCCGATAGCCAATATTTCTGCTCCGCATTGGCTATTGGCTATTGGCTATTTATTTTGGCTTCGGGTCGCCGTCGAAGTCCAGGACCAGAGATTCAGCCATATTCGGCTTAATAATCTCTTCGACAAATTTAATATAGAACGGGTCCTCTTCAAAGATGCGCAAACGCTCTTTCGAATCGAAATCGACCGAGATAAAAAAGCCCCAAGGATTCGACTTATCCGTCCTCCGGCCGCATCGCACATTGGCCGCTACCGAGATCTTAAGGAGTTGGATACGGGTTTGCATCATGATCACTTCGAGCTGAGCAGCGCTAATATTTGGCTTCAGTTTGTAGAGAACGATGTGATGAAACATGAGCTTTTTCGTTTGTAGAAACTACCTTTGTCCGAGGCAAGTATTATCAGCAGCCGAACCCGCGTCCCTTAAAAAATGACCCTGTATTTAACGACTGGAGCAGGCTGCGAGCTACATACAATATGAAACTCGTCCCGCAAAGGGCCCTCGCTTGGAGAAAAATATGCCACGAAAAGTGGGTCGATAGCTGGCAAGAACGCCTGCTCTGGCTGGGTCCTGAGCGACTGGTTATCACTCAGTTTAGCGGTAGCAAACGGGTTCGGCTTGAGATTTACGACCTCACCAAGTCCGAAGCCGCCGTGCTCAAAAAGGAGTTCGGAGGCGAGATCCGGAACCTGAAACGATCCACCGCCGACTGGGTAAAGTCGATAATCCAGAAGAAGCCGATCCCAATTCGAGGCCGGCTGCGCATCGTCAATTTCGAGCCCGAAACCGGTAGAATCGCGGATCCGGACGTCATTTTCGTCCCGGCAAGCCTGGCGTTTGGAACCGGCGAACACGCCACCACCGCGGGCTGCTTGCGCTTAATGTGCGACATCGTGCCCAGGGACCAGGCCGATTGGTCTTTTCTGGATCTGGGTACCGGGACGGGAATCTTGGCCCTGGCCGCAGCTAAGCTCGGCGCGGGCCGGGTCGACGCAATCGACGCAGACGCGGTAGCAGTGCGGACCGCAAAACGCAACGCTCGACTGAACGGTTTGTCCCGAAAGCTCCGCATTTGGCTTCATGACGTCCTGAAGTTTCAGCCGGAATCTCCGTATGACATCGTGGCTGCCAATCTTTATAGCGTCCTGCTTCGCCAGGCCCTTCCCCGATTAGTGAAAGCCGCTCGCAAGGGCGGTTTCCTTATTTTTTCCGGGATCCTGAGGGAGCAGCAAGCCGAAGTAATAGAGTGGGTGAAAGCAACCGGTTTGGAGCTGGTAGAAACTCGAAGCCGCGGAAAATGGACGACGCTGTTGGCCCGGAAGCGTGGCGGTTAACGGCCATACGCGGGGTAGCTCGGTAGCCGTCCGGCTACCGGACCGCTACTGACGTGCTTGCCGGATGTCCTCTTAGCCGATAGCTGAGACGCAACTGCCGGACCGATACCATCGGCTTTCCAGTAAGATATTTAACCCCAATGGGCAGTCGTCCCCTGCCAGGAATTCCTACCCACCCAAATCCTTGGTTGAAATAGGTGGCTGACACATATAGTCCTGGAAGGTTTTATGCAACTTTCCTCACGAGCGAACAGCCTGACCCCTTCTCTTTCTCTTTCAGTTGATAGCAAAGCAAAGGCGATGAAGTCCGAAGGGCTCGACGTCTGCAGCTTCGCCGCCGGTGAACCAGACTTTGATACCCCGGAGCACATTAAAGCCGCAGCCATGGCTGCCTTAGAATCCGGATTTACGAAATACACCCCTAGCGCCGGGATCCCGGAATTACGGCAGGCGATTGCCGATAAACTAGAACAGGATAACGGCCTCAGCTATAAACCGAGCCAGATCATCGTTAGCACCGGGGCGAAACATTCCTGTTACAACGCGATCTTGGCCACGTGCCAACCGGGGGACGAGGTCATTATTCCTAGCCCTTACTGGCTTAGCTATCCTGAAATGGTGCGCTTGGCCGGAGCTGATCCTATCTTTGTTCAGACCAAGGAAGAGAACGGCTGGAAGATAACTCGGGACGAGTTCGAGAATGCGATGACGCCTCGAACCAAAATGATCATCCTCAACTCGCCCAACAACCCGACCGGCGCGGTTTATACCCGGCAAGAAATTGAGGGGCTCGCGGCGGTGGCGGCGGAAGAGGAGATTTTGATTCTGTCAGATGAGATCTATGAGAAGCTGGTTTACGACGACCATGAACATGTGAGCATTGCTTCTCTTGGTCAGGAGTTTTATGACCTAACCATCACGGTCAACGGATTTAGCAAGGCTTACGCAATGACCGGCTGGAGACTTGGTTATTTAGCGGCGCCGGAGCCGATTTCCAGAGCGATCGACTCCATTCAAAGCCATGTAACGTCTAACCCGTGTTCTTTTGCCCAAAAAGGAGCTCTGGCGGCGCTTAAGGGAGATCAGCAGGGCATTGTCGATATGCGCGATGAATTCGCCATGCGGCGCCAATACATGGTGGAACGTTTCTCTAAGATCCAGCACGTCAGCATCGTGAAACCGAGCGGCGCTTTCTACGTTTTGGCCAACATCAGTAAAATGGGGCTGACCTCGCAAAACTTTGCCGATCGGCTATTAAGCAAAGCGAACGTCAGCGTCGTACCGGGCATCGCCTTTGGTGACGACCGGACGGTCCGGTTCAGCTATGCCACCAGTCTCGATGTGATCAAAAAAGGAATGGATCGGTTCGAAGATTTCTGCCGAACGCTGTGAAGCGTTTCAGCCAGTACCTTGAAGTTTACCGTATAATGTTACGGAACTCCCTTGTCCGGGAGATGAACTTCAAGCTCAACTTTGTTCTCTGGCTGTTTACGGATGCGCTTTGGTTTGTTGGGCAGTTGATCTTTATAGAGGTCATCTATGCCCAGGTCGGCGCGATCGGGGACTGGACGAAGTGGGATATGGTCCTTTTGGTCGGAACCTACCAGATCATAAGCCAGATCTTCCAAGGATTCTTTTATCTAAACTTAACCAATCTGTCTGAGTTGGTGCGGACCGGTAAGCTCGACTTCGTCTTGTTGCAGCCGATCGATCCTCAGTTCACGGTGTCTCTTCGGCAATTTGGCATCGACGGCATCGTCAATGCCCTGATCGGCATCGTGATTGTTTGCTATTCTTTGGTGCAGTTACAGGTAGTACCGGCGGCGGGACAGATTTTGCTTTATGTGGTGGCAATAGGATTTGGAATATCGGTGCATTATGCCGCCATGCTGGCCTTTGCCACCGTCAGCTTTTGGACGGTAAGAACCCAGGGGATCACGTATGGTTATTACAGCTTGATCAGCCTGGCCCGCTATCCGGACTCGATGTTTAAGGGACTAGCGAAGTTTGTCTTCAGCTGGATAATTCCGGTGATGGTGGTTACGAACGTCCCGGCCCGGTTGTTAATCCACGCCACCTCAAGTCCGTGGCCATTGCTAGGGCATTTGGCAGCCGCGTCCATTTTAATGATCGTAGCTTCGCGCCTGCTCTGGCGAACGGCATTAAATCGGTATTCGAGCGCCAGCTCGTAAGGCCGTCGTCCTCGAAAAGCATGGTGCGTTCGGGTGATGTGTCATTACCCCACCCCCCTATAACCCCCGTCGGAACGCTACCGGGAATCGCCCTGGTTAGAGAGATTTGCGGTCATGGACGCCCCAACACAAATATCGCCAGATCCTCCGGGCACGATGCAAAGCGGCTTGCCCGACATAGCCTCCCCGAGTCTAGACGAAGGGGGAAGTCCGGCTCCCCTCAAGCCCCTGGCAACTCGACCAGATCGGACACCGCCCACCATCCGGCGTAAGCCTGATCACCCAATCGGGTGATTTTTAGGCATTGTTTAAACATCCACAGGGCGTTCGGCGTCGAATCTTTCTCGAACAAAACCACCTAGTCATCGTGACGAAACGCTGCGCCAAAAACCGAGGAACGGACGGCTGATTTTTCCCGAAATCTTTCGCTTGAACCCTGAGGCAATTGCCATTATATGTTCGCCTCTTTTAGGGGGTAGGCGGCGCGCGAGCTAGCTTTGCACAAATCTTTTATGGCGAAATCGAAATTACAGAAAAAGGATGACGCGTCCGCAAACGGGCACTTACCTGCGGACGAAACCAGAGTGGAGACACCTGTCTCTCCCGTCTCGCCGGCGACGAAAGATAACGGCGACGACAAACTGTCACCGTTTCTGCGCAAACAGAAACTGAAACTGCTTTACCTGCGCGACACCCTCCTCGACTCCATGATGGGAGTTTCCCGGGACACGCTACGCGCTCGGGCAGAAGGCAGTGAAGCCTCGGCGTTTGGCATGCACCAGGCAGACGCGGGTAGCGATGCCTACGATCGGGACTTTGCGCTGAGCTTACTTTCCCAGGAACAGGACGCTTTGTACGAGATCGAAGAGGCTTTAAAACGCGTCGATGCCGGCACTTACGGGGTTTGTGAGATGTCAGGTAAAGCGATCCCGCATGCTCGGCTCGAGGCAATCCCTTTTGCGCGTTTCACGGTTGAATGCCAAGCGCAGATCGAGAAGCAGAAGAAAGCAACTCGTATCCGCCAACCCGTAACTTCTTTGTTCGGTCTCACGGATGAAGAAGGCGGAGAGGGCGAAGAAGAAGAATCCACACCGGAGGCAAAGGATTAATCTATGCCACGCGATATCATCATTTTGGAGTGCACTGAAGCCCGGGCCGAGGGAAAACCGGTTTCCCGCTATGTCAGCACCCGGAACAAAAAGAGCCTAAATACTCCGGGACGCTTGGAGAAAAAGAAGTATAATCCTTTTCTTCGCCGGCACACCCTGCATCGCGAAGTTAAGTAAGCCATGGAACCCAAGAACGCTAAACGACGGTCGAATTTCCGGCGAGCGAATCGAGCGATGCCCCGGCGCCGGATTGATATTGCCTTGGAGGCGATTGATTACAAAAACCCGGATCTGCTTCGCAAATTCGTCACCGAAAGCGGTAAGATTCTACCGCGCCGGGTAACCGGCATGCCGGCCTATCTGCACCGTAAGATCACGCGAGAGATCAAACGCGCTCGCTCGGTGCTGTTGATGAAGTAACCGGTCTGCGCCGGTTACGGTAAGGGGAAAAACCGACTTTGGAGATGTTGCTGTTAAGAAGGCCTCTCCAAAGCCGGTTTTTTCTCTGGTAGCATTCCGTCGCCGCAAATGCTTACACATTTGCGGCGACGGAAGCTGAGGAAACCGCTTGCGCCCCTCTATTGAATGGCTATCTTTTGCCTCCCTCTGATTCCGTGAATAGCCGCCCGCGTGGGTCGCTCGGTTGCAGAGCAAAAATTAGGTAACCCGTGGTTTGTTTGATGTTTGTAATTCTTTTATGACTGAAATGCAGGAGCTAATCGCGAAGTCCCTGCGCGATTTTAAGGAAGGCAGCATTGTTAAGGGCAGAGTCCTAGAAATCCGCCCACGCGAGGTGTTGGTCGACATTGGATACAAGTCCGAAGGCGTGATTCCCTCGTCCGAGTTTGACGATATCGATCAAGTGGAAGTCGGTGACGAGGTCGAAGTTCTCTTGGAACGGCTGGAAAATGAGGACGGGATGGTGGTGTTGTCCAAAGAAAAGGCAGCCCACAAACAGAACTGGGACAAGATTGTCAAAGTTTTCGAGGGTGACGGCCTTATCAAAGGTAAGGTCAAAGCGGTCGTAAAAGGGGGATTGACCGTAAATATCGGGGTTGAGGCGTTTCTGCCTGGCTCGCAAATCGATATCGTTCCGCCCCGGGATCTTCAGCAGTTCGTCGGCAACACTTACGATTTCAAGATCGTTAAGATCAACGACGAGCGGAAGAACGTGGTGCTCAGCCGCCGGGAAATCATCGAACAGGAACGTGCCGAAAAACGCAGTCGGTTCTTGGAGACAGTTCAGGTCGGCAACACCGTCAAAGGCACAGTAAAGAATCTCACCGATTTCGGCGCCTTTATCGATCTGGACGGGATGGATGGTCTTTTGCACATTACCGATATGACCTGGGGACGGCTTACTCACCCCAGCGAGCTCCTCAAGATCGGACAGGAAGTCGATGTTGTGGTGCTCGATATCAACAAGGAGAAGGAGCGCGTCTCCCTGGGCTTAAAGCAGACCCAGCGTAATCCTTGGGATAAAATCGAGGAACGGTTCCCGGTCGGGGCCAAGGTGCACGGCAAAGTCACGAACCTTGTGCCTTACGGAGCTTTCGTTGAGATTGAAGAAGGTGTCGAGGGTCTCATCCACGTGTCCGAGCTCTCTTGGACTAAGCGCATCACCCGGCCTTCAGACGTATTGACTCAAGGTCAGGAAATTGAAGCCGTCGTTCTCGGCGTCAACAAAGAGGAGCAGAAAATCTCCCTGGGCGTTCGCCAGTTGGATCCGAATCCTTGGGATGCGATCGAACAACGCTATGCTTTGAGCTCGGTGGTTAAGGGCAAGATCCGCAACATGACCGCGTACGGCGCCTTTGTTGAGCTTGAAGAAGGCATCGACGGAATGATCCACGTCTCCGATCTGAGTTGGACTCGAAAGATCAACCATCCCAGCGAAGTTCTGAAGAAGAACGACGAGGTGGAGGCGATCGTGCTAGATATCGACAAGGTCAATCAACGGATCAGCCTGGGCATCAAACAACTCGAGTCCGACCCGTGGAAAGAGATCGACCAGAAATACAAGATTGGTGATCTGGTGAATGGAAAAGTAACGAAGCTCGCCAGCTTTGGCGCCTTTGTACAACTCCAGGATGATATCGACGGGTTGGTGCACATCTCTCAGTTAAGCGAAGAACATGTCGCCAAAGTGAAAGATGTCCTCAAAGTCGGGCAAGAAGTTGAAGCTCGCGTCATTAAGGTCGACAAGGCCGAACGACGGATTGGTCTCTCCATCAAGGCAGCCCATTACTCCGACGAGGAACTACGGCGCGAGACCGAGGCCTTCGACAGTTTACGCCCTGGCGAAGATATGGTGGGTCTAGAGCAAGCGTTCCAGGCGGCCGAAGAAGAGTACCGGCCTAGCGATCGAAAGCGCTAATCACGGGTTGCTATCCGTCAAAAATGCTGAAGCTTTAGCTTCGAAGACTGCGAGGCGGCAAAATGCCGCCTCGATAGGGTTTTCAGAGACTTTCGCTTTGGCCTGACCCGAGCGAAGGCTTAAGCACGATCACAAACAGATACCTATCGAAAATTGTATGGAAAAACCGCAAATCGTTGCCTACGTGAAAACTTATTGCGGCTGGAGCAATGGCGTTCGGGCAGTGCTAAAGAAGTACGAACTTCCCTACGAGGAGAAAGATATTATCCAGAACCCGGCATTTCGCTGGGAAATGGAACAAAAGAGCGGCCAGCCTCTTTCACCGTGCGTCGAGGTGAACGGTACGATGCTGGCCGATGTCAGCGGTGAGGAGTTAGAGGAATACTTGGTTTCCAATCAACTAGTACAAGCTAGCTCGGTTGGAACCGATGTACCCTTAAATGCCCCCTGTCCGCCGGAGCAACACGAAGCTCCTAACGTCGCATTTCGTAGGTAAGGCGAATTAGTCTAGGCCTGCATCGGATTTTACCGCGAGGCGGTTATAGAGGTTAGCCCAGGGTTTCAACCCTGGGTTACTCGTATTGTGGATACGCACCGAAGGCGGCGTCTGAGGGTATCGGTGGGTTGATGTTTGTTGCCGCCGCGGCAGACATCTGACGCCACTTTCAGGGAACGGCTCGCCCACCGATCCACCATGGGCTAATCTCTGTAACCGCTGCGCGGTAAATTCGAATCCTGAGCCTTATCACCTTACTCTACGAACTCCAATTCTACCGCGCTCGGCAAGACACCCTGTTCTTTGCCGCGTCCAAGAAACTGGCGAATCGCTTCCCGGCCGGTCTCGCCGTAGTCGAGGGTATAATCATTAACGTACATGCCGATGAATTTATCGGCCTGCGTTAGATCCAACCCTCGGGCCAACGGCATCGAGTGCTTTACTCCCGCCAGCCGGTTTTCCAGGCCGTATCGAATGCTTTCCTTGAGAATCTCCGATACTTCTTTACGGACAGCCGGAGGAATGTCTTTGCGGATTACGTTACCACCCAAAGGAAGAGGTAAACCGGTTTCGGCCTTCCACCACTGCCCCAAATCGAGGATCAGATGAAACCCTTCTTGCGCGTAAGTGAGTTGCCCTTCGTGGATCAGCAGGCCGACCTCCGCTTTTCCCGCGCGTACATAATCAAAGATCTGGTCAAACGGTACTACCACGGTTTCAACCGGTACCCCTAACAATTTCAACGCCAGATATGCGCTGGTTCGCAGCCCGGGAACAGCAACCAATTTCTTTGAAAGCCAGTCGCGAATTTCCTGCGGCTCACGGGGTGGCTCGACCAGAGAAACCAGCATTGGCCCGTATCCGTCTCCCATGCTTGCACCGCAGGGTAAGAGCGCGTAACGCTCGGTGAGATAGGCATAGGCATGAATCGACACCGCCGACACATGCAGTTCACCGCGCGCGGCTCTCTGATTCAGGGTTTCGATATCCTGTAAAATGTGCTGAAAGCGATGGCCGCGAGGGTCGATCTTATTCTCCGCTAGCGCGTAAAACATAAAGGCGTCGTCAGGATCCGGAGAATGACCAAGAAGAAATTCCATGGCTCAAGAAAGCGAAAGGTGTAGCGCGTGCAAGGACAACCAGGCAGCGAGCGAGAACGAGCGGAAACGAACCCGGAAGCTACTGAGCGTCTACTCCACCTAGGAAGCGCCTCGCCAGGCGTTGTCGCTAATTCTGGCTCGTCGCCCGTTGACGGCGTTCTCGGCGCTGTCAGCGTCATCATCCTGGCTATGCGCCCGTTCGACTTCGCCTTCCATCTGCTTCCAGCGTGGGTGAGCGCCAGGCCCGCTCTTGCCGCGAGGAGAATAGAACAAATAACAGAGCCCGCCGATGAGCCCGAAGAGGAAAAAGAAGGAGAACCCCAGCAGCGATATCAGGATTCCGACCTCACCGGGTACTTTGGCCAGATCTCTCAGCAGGATTTCGAAAAGGGATTCTCGAAAGCCGAGGCCGCCCGGCGTGATTGGCAACGAGATGATCGTAGTCACGATCGGCATTATCGTGACCATATCGAGCAAGGAAACGTTGGCGTGGACCGCCTGGGAGGCGCAATAGAAAGCGCCGTAAAAAGAAAAAAGTACCGGGAACGAAAGGGCAAAAGCCAAGGCGAGTGAGGTCCTAGCCTTGGCAAACAGATGGTAAGCTTCGGAGGCCTCGATGAGTCGTTCTCGGAAAGGAAAGTGCCGAGGCAGGCGATTGGCGAGCCTCAATCCGCTAATGAGGAACGATCCGCCTACAAGCGCCGAAAAACCGATCAGCATGCAGATCAGTACCCAGGCAAAGAAGGATGCTTGCGGCGTCTGTTGCAGCCATTGCCATCGAAAAGCCGTGGTGATAACCGCGGTCAACACGAGTGCGAGCATCCCGATCAGACGATCCATCACGATGGTCAGGATCGCCTCTTTCTTACGATCCGGGAACTCTCGCATCGAGTAATAGAGTCGGGCGAAATCGCCGCCCGTGTAACCCGGCATAAAGAGGTTAAAAAACAAACCGACAAAGAAAAGCCGCGACAATCGAAACCAGCCGATCCGCATGCCCTGCACCCGCAAAAGAACGTTCCAACGAATAATGTTGGCGATTTCACCAACGAAAGCTACGGGCAGGCCGATCAGCATCCAATGAGCATCGGCCCGGCTAAAAGCAGCTCCCATCTGCGCCCTTTTTTCCGGGCTATTGAAGAGATAGATGAGAATTGCAATCGTAAAGATCGCTTGGGCGGTACGGATAAGAGCCTTCTTCATCGATGCGCTGACGGCTTAAAGATGGGCTCGTAGTTGGGACGATTTCACGTTAGGAAAATTTATTGGCGAGCCTGTCCCCGCGTAATTCGCCAATACGGGTTGAAAGCTCTGACTGCGGCTAAGGTCTGGAAATTACGGGACGATACGCTCGGAAGTTCGGGTAAATCAAACTGCGATTTTGATACCCGTGTTGTCCCATAGGGAGGTTTCGGATTTATCCCGAAGGAATAATAGGACTCAACCTGGTTTCAACCCCAGCCCCCACGCCTCACGTTGAATTCCTCCCAGGCGCGGGCTACTGCTTCGGTGCAGATGAAATTTGTCGACCTGACTTCGCAGAGCAAAACCGAGTGGCGCAAAGAATTCGACCGGCGTTACGTGCCGCCGAATGAGCTCGTCGAACAGGTACATGAAATTCTCTCGCGGATTCGTGCCGAAGGAGATAGCGCTCTAGTCGACTTTGTTCGCCGGTTTGATAAAACCGAGCTTAGCCCAAAAGCGCTCCGGGTCGCTCAGGAAGAGATCGCTCTGGCCCTGGGGCATTTGGATCCCGAACTTCGCGATGCCTTATCGGCTTCGAAAGAGAACGTACAAGAATTCGCGCAACGCAGCCGGCGCACTGATTGGCAGGCAGAGAATGTCCAGGGCGCTATGGTTGGAGAGCGATTCGATCCGATTCGCCGGGTGGGAATCTATGTGCCGGCTGGAACCGCGCCGCTCGTGTCTTCTGCAATCATGACGGTGGCCATCGCCAGCGCTGTCGGCGTTCCGGAGATCGCGGCAGTGTCGCCGGTGTCGGGCTCAACTCAGATGAATAGCGCGCTTTTGGCTGCCTTGGATATGGCCGGCGCAACCGAGATTTACAAAATAGGCGGCGCACATGCCATCGGCGCATTGGCATTTGGGACCGAGTCTATTCGACCGGTCGAGAAAATCTTCGGCCCAGGAAACGCATTCGTGACCGAGGCGAAACGGCAGGTTTTCGGATATGTCGCCGTCGACCTCCTCCCCGGTCCTAGCGAGATATTGGTCTTGGCGGACCGGTCAGCAGTGCCTGAATGGGTCGCTGCCGACCTGATGGCGCAAGCAGAACACGGTCCTGGAACCGTGGTTGCTGTCGCCTCGTGGGAACGGCGCACATTGGAAAGCGTACAAAATGCGATCGAGAAAAGTTTACCGGCGTTCTCTCGCCAGGGATTTCTCAAAGAAGTATTGGCCGAGCGAACTTACCTAGTGCTCATCAGAGACCGGGAACAAGCCGTTGCCTTTGCCAATGCTTTTGCTCCCGAACATCTCACGATTGTAACCGAAGACGCAGCCGAGCTCGCGCCTGCGGTGACGGCAGCTGGGGCTATCTTTCTGGGCAATTATTCTCCGGTTGCTGCCGGAGACTTCATCGCCGGCCCCAGTCATGAACTGCCAACGGGTGGCGCTGCAAAATCGTTCGGCGGGCTCACGGCCGACCAATTCCAACACCGGACGAGTATCGTTCAGTTGGATCGGGAATCGTTACAGAAATCGCTCCCATTCATCCTTTCGTTCAGCAAAGCGGAAAAGCTGGATGCGCACGGCGCCTCAGCGCAGATCCGGTTCCGCAAAGACACAAATTAACATGAGAGGCGGGTTTTCCACCAAGTACCTCTCACCGCCACGCTAGGTCCGCCGTCTGCGCTTGAAACGGAGTTGCGCTATAGAACGAGCCAATGCGGCTTCCACCTCAGCCGTGTCGTCCGAGGAGAGGCTCTTATCTTTTAAGGCGGCTTGCGCGCGTTTGATCGCTTCCTCGGTAGCCGACTCATCGATCTGCTCGTCTTCGAGCGCGCTATCAGTCAGGACCGAAACACTATCTCCAGTGACTTCAATAAAACCTGACCCTACCACGAGCTCCGTGGTTTTGCCGTCTTTGACAATATGCACCTCGCCAGGCAGCAGTTGAGTCATCAGAGGTACGTGTGCCGGATAAACCCCGATCTCACCTTCGATGGCCGGAAGGACCACCATGGCGACATCGTCCGAATACGCCCGGCCTTCCGGTGTCACGATCTCCAACTTCAAGGTGGCCATGACGATACCAATCTATTCTTCGCTCTGATGAATTTCCTCGATCGAACCCTTCATATAGAAGTTCTGTTCGGGAACGTCATCGTGTTTCCCGTCCAAGATCTCGCGGAAACCCCGAATGGTATCTGCCGTGCTGACATATTTGCCGGCTTTACCTGTGAAAACCTCGGCCACGTGAAACGGCTGGCTTAAGAATCGTTGAATCTTGCGGGCGCGATAAACTGCTAATTTATCCTCCGGGCTAAGCTCGTCCATACCTAGGATGGCAATGATATCTTGCAGATCTTTATAGCGTTGCAGAACCTTCTGGACACCTCGAGCGACTTGATAATGCTCCTCACCCACGATGTCCGGGGCCAACGATTTGGACGTGGACGCTAACGGATCCACCGCCGGATAAATCCCGAGCTCAGCAATCGACCGTTCCAGAACGATCGTCGAGTCCAGGTGAGCGAAGGTGTTGGCAGGCGCTGGATCAGTAAAGTCATCGGCTGGCACATAAACCGCCTGAAAGGAAGTAATCGATCCCTTGTTGGTGGAGGTAATTCTTTCCTGCAAATCGCCCATCTCGGAAGCCAGCGTCGGCTGATAACCGACCGCCGACGGAGTGCGCCCGAGCAAAGCGGAGACCTCTGAACCGGCTTGAGAAAAACGGAAAATGTTATCGATAAAGAGCAATACGTCCTGATGCTTCTCATCCCGGAAATACTCCGCCATGGCCAGCGCGGTAAGGCCGACGCGCAACCGGGCTCCGGGCGGCTCATTCATCTGGCCGTAAACCAAAGCCACCTTCGACTTACTTAAGTCCTTCTGATCGATAACGCCCGCCTCCGACATTTCCGTGTATAGATCGTTACCCTCACGAGTGCGTTCGCCAACACCGGCAAAAACCGAGTAACCTCCGTGCCCTTTAGCGATATTATTGATCAGTTCCATGATCACCACGGTCTTGCCCACTCCCGCTCCCCCGAATGCCCCCACTTTTCCGCCCTTAGAGAAGGGACAAACCAAATCGATCACCTTGATCCCGGTCTCAAGAATGCTCGCCGACGTGTCCTGCTCCAACAAAGTAGGGGGCTTCCGGTGAATCGGGTAACGCTTTTCAAAATTAACCGGACCACGCTCATCGACGGCATCACCAGTCACATTAAAAACCCGGCCCAGCACACCTTCTCCAACCGGCACACTGATCGGGGCACCGGGACTCTGCAAAGCCATTCCTCGTTTCAGTCCTTCGGTGGAAGACATCGCGATGGCCCGCACCACCCCTTCACCAAGGTGCTGCTGGACTTCGAACACCAAATGGTGGGAAGCACCGTCGACCGAGTAATCAATCTCCAGAGCGTCGTAAATCTTCGGCATCTGCTCGAGAGAGCCGAAGTCGACGTCTACTACCGGGCCGATAATCTGAACAATGGTACCTTCATTCATAGGAACTGACGTTTATTGCACTGCGAGTTGAGCGGTGGTGATTTCAAGCAACTCTGTGGTGATACTGGCTTGCCGAACCTTGTTATATTCCAAGGTAAGGTCTTTTACTAACTGCTTCGCGTTGTCCGTCGCGTTCTTCATCGCAACCATCCGGGCACTGTGCTCTGAGGCTCGGGCGTCGAGCACCATCTGGTAGATTTCGTAACTCAGATAATGAGGAAGAATCGCTGCTAAAACTGCGGTCTCGTTCGGTTCAAAAACGAACTCAGCCACGCGGGCTTTGTCCTCCGGCGCAATTTCACCCGGCGCGATCGGTAGCAACCGGTGGAAAGTCGGTTGTTGATTCAAAGTGTTAATAAACTTCGGATAGAGAACCCGCACTTGATCAACCTCACGATTCAAGAACTTCTCCGCACAAAAGTTAGCCACCGGCCTGATCTCCCTGAACCGCGGAATTTCACTAGCAGGAAAGTCTGCCAACAGTTCTCTGCGCGTCCGAGCTAAAAACTGGACTCCTTTCTTTCCGACGGTGACAAACCCAACATTGGCCGAATCAATCGTCGTGAGTTCTCGGAAGATATTGGTATTTAACGGGCCACAAAGACCTTTATCGGTACTGATCACCACGACCAGCTCACGATGCACGGGGCGTTCCTCTAAGAGCGGATTTTCCCGCCAATCGACCTTGCCATGAAGAGCGGCCAGTACGCGATCGAGCGCTTCCTGATAAGGCCGTCCGGCCAACGCCGCCGCCTGCGCCTTACGCATCTTAGATGCAGCCACCATCTGCATGGCTTTGGTGATTTGGGCAGTGTTTTTGACTGACCGAATCCTGCGGCGAATGTCTAGCGTGTTAGCCATTTGCTATAAAGATGTCGCTCCTATCGAACCAGGTAATGACCTTGCTCTCTAAGGCTTGTAGAAGGACTTGAACTCCTTGATCGCGGCTTGCAGTTGCTGGTCGAGATCTTTGTCGATCGCTAGCTTCTCCAGCACTCCTTTCAGCACATCTTCTTTTCGGGTCCGGAAATACTCGATCATTTTTTCTTGGCAATCCTTCACCTTGTCCACGGGAACATCGTCGTAGTATCCCTTCTGCATGGCGAAGAGCAGGACCACTTCCATTTCAACCGGGAACGGCTCGTGTTGGCCTTGCTTGAAGAGCTCAACCACGCGTTGACCTCGATCCAGTTTCTTTCGAGTGCCTGGGTCAACGTCGGAACCGAACTGGGCAAAGGCTTGCAGATCGCGGAACTGTGCCAAATCCAACTTGGTCGAGCCCGCCACCTGTTTGACGGCCTTGATTTGGGCAGCCGAACCGACCCGGCTCACGGAAATGCCGACTGAGATTGCCGGACGGACACCTTGATAGAAGAGGTCCGTTTCCAAATAAATCTGACCATCGGTGATCGAAAT
>Ga0153933_1000384_pt1 | contig 16788 bp, 21 predicted proteins | sample TSNJ017MetaG_FD_102275 | JGI IMG/M metagenome (GOLD analysis project Ga0153933, IMG submission 102275) | Attine ant fungus gardens microbial communities from New Jersey, USA - TSNJ017 MetaG | ecosystem: Host-associated > Fungi > Mycelium > Unclassified | place: USA: New Jersey, Wharton State...
CCCGCCACCAAGCAGCTGCGCAAGATGCTGGCAGACGGGTGAAGAGAGTTCGGGACCACCAAGACTGCAACCACAAACAGGAGAGAGCCATGACGGACGTTCTGATCACAGCCGGCGAACTTGCCGGGCTCATCACAAAAGAGCCGTGTGTCATCATCGACACGCGGAATCCGGACGCCTATGCGGCCGGGCATTTGCCCGGCGCCGTCAACGTGCATGACATCTTCACCTATCTGGCGACCTCGACGCCGGAGGGCATGCACGAGCTGAAGACCAAGTTCGCCGCTGCGTTCGGCGCCGCCGGCCTCTCCGGCAAGGAGACCGCCGTGATCTACGAGCAGTCGATGAACTCCGGCTTCGGCCAGTCCTGCCGCGGCTATTACCTGCTCACCATGCTGGGCTATCCCAAGGTCAAGGTGCTGCATGGCGGCTTTGACGCCTGGAAGGCGGCCGACCTGCCTGTTACGACCGACGTCCCGGTGCCGGCGAAGGCCGCGTTCTCGATCGTGCCCGAAGCCGGCGACATCCTGATCGATGCCAAGACCATGCTGGCGGCGCTCGACAAGCCCGGCATTGCGATCCTCGACGTCCGCGACGTCGACGAGTGGATCGGCGACAGCTCATCGCCTTACGGGAAGGATTTCTGCCCGCGCAAGGGCCGCATTCCGGGCGCAGTCTGGCTGGAATGGTACCGCATGATGAAGCCGACCGCGGAAGGACCGCGCTTCAAGTCGAAGGACGAGATTTTGGCGGAATGCGCCACCGTCGGCATCTCGCAGACGACGCCGGTCTATCTCTACTGCTTCAAGGGGGCACGCGCCTCGAACACCTTCCTCGCGCTGAAGAACGCCGGCGTGAAGGACGTGCGGATGTATTTCGGCTCCTGGAACGAATGGTCGCGCGATCCGTCGCTGCCGATCGACGAGGGCCTGCCGACGGCGTCCGTCGTCACCGGCAAGGCGGCATAGAACCTGCATGCTTCCGGCCGTCCGGCGGTGCATAATGCCGCCGAACGGTCGCAAGGAGGAAACCTGATGAAACGCGAAGACCTCACCGAGAAGCTGCTCGACATCAAGCGCGAGAAGGGCTGGAGCTGGAAGTACATCTGCGAGACAATCGGCGGCTATTCGGACGTGCTGATCACAGGCGCCATCCTCGGCCAGATGAAATTGACAAAACCGCAGGCGGCCAATGCGGGCGAGCTGTTCGGCCTGTCGAAAGCCGAGATCGCGATGCTGAACGAGACGCCGATGCGCGGCATGCCGATGCCGCCGACCGATCCCTTGATCTATCGCTTCTACGAGCTCGTGATGGTCAACGGGCCGGCCTGGAAGGCGCTGATCGAAGAGGAATATGGCGACGGCATCATGTCGGCGATCGACTTCGACATGGTGATGGAGCGGCTGCCGAACCCGAAGGGCGATCGCGTCAAGATCACGATGAGTGGCAAGTTCCTGCCCTACAAATATTACGGTGCCAGCGGCAACGTGCCGGAATATGGGTTCAAGGAGGGATGAGTTCTTCGTCATTGCGAGCGCAGCGAAGCAATCCATCGTGCCCCGCACGCGGAAGGATGGATTGCCTCGTCGCTGCGCTCCTCGCAATGACGATCGGTTGTCGAGTTATCCCGGACTGGCCGCAAACATATCCCTGACCTCCTTCACCGGCGCCATGTCGCGGACGAAGCTGAACGCGCCAATGTCCTTCATCTCGCGGGCGGCGCGCAGGAAGGCGGCCAGCGCGTGGCGCTGCATCGCGCCGCCGACGCTGATGCGCTTGACGCCGGCGGCTGACAGCTGCTCGACGGTCAAGGTCGGGTCGGCAAAGCCCATCACATGGTTGAACGGCCGCTTCAGCGCTGAGACTACCGTCTTGATGGTGGCGAGGTCGTAGAGGCCCGGTGCATACAGCACGTCGGCGCCGGCGGCCTCGAACGCCTGCAGCCGCTTGATCGTATCGTCGATATCCTTGCGGCCGTGCAGGACGTTCTCCGCCCGCGCTGTCAGCGTGAACGGGAAGGGCAGAGCCCGCGCAGCCTCGACCGCTGCCTGCACCCGCTCGACCGCAAGCGAGAAATCATAGATCGGATGCTCGCGGTTGCCGGTCGAATCCTCGATCGAGCCGCCGACGACGCCGGCTTCGGCCGCGCGCGCGATGGCCTTTGCGGCGGTCTTCGGATCGTCAGCGCCGCAATTCTCGAGGTCGGCGTTGACGGGCAGGTCGGTGGCGTCATTGATCACACGGCAGTTCTCGATGATGGCATCGAGGCTCACGGTCGAGCGGCCGAGCGTGTTGGCGAGGCCGAGGCTCGTGGTCGCGAGCGCCTCGAACCCCATCGCGGCGAGCAGCTTCGCGCTTCCTGCGTCCCACGGATTTGGGATGATGAAGGCGCCGCTCCGCTGATGCAGCTCGCGAAACCGTGCCGCCTTGTCTGCCTGGGTGCGCATCTGAACTCCTGTCTGCTGGGATCAATAGGTGTCCGAGCGATAGGGCGGTTTCGCCCATCAGACAAATTTGTTATTTCTCTCGATATCATCAGCTTTTTGCATGAGGCGAGAGATGGACAGCGATGCGCTCAACACGTTCCTGGTCGTGCATCGGCGCGGCGGGATCTCTAATGCCGCCAAAGCGCTGCACCGCTCGCAACCGGCTATCTCGCGGCGCATCGCGCTGCTGGAGCAGGAGCTCGGCGTGCCGCTGTTCGAGCGGATCGCGGGCAAGACCCGGCTCAGCGATGCCGGGCGGGTGATGGTACCCTATGCGGAGCGCGCGGTGGCGGCCGCGCAGGATGCCGAGCAGGCGGTACGCGCGCTCTCGCGCGACCATTCCGGCCCGGTAGCGCTTGCGGTGACCGGCACGCTGGCCGGCCAGCAACTGACGAGGGTGCTGAAGCGCTTTGCCAGGCAGCACCCGGATGTCGACCTGACATTGCGCACCATGACCAGCGGCGAGGTCAGCGGCCTGATCCGGCGCGGCGAGGCGACGATCGGCCTGCGCTATGACCGCGACCGCTCGGGCGAGCTCGATTGCGAGGTGCTGTCGGCCGAACCGCTCCAGGTGGTGTGCGCGCCGGACCATCGGCTGGCGGCGCGCCGGGTCGCAAGGCTAGCTGACCTCAGGGACGAGCGCTGGATCGCCTTTCCCGAGCTGCCGGGACGCCGCGAGATCACGGCCGCGCACGTGTTTGCGCTGTTCCTGACCCACGGGCTCGGCGAGATCGACTGGACGCCGGTCGACAGCCTCACCGCGCAGAAGCGCCTGGTCGAGGCCGGGCTCGGGATCGCGCTGCTGGCGCAGAGCCATGCCGCGGAGGAACTGCGCGCAGGGACGATCGCAACGATTCGCGTCGGCAACCTCTCCGCAAGCCACGAGATCGTCGCGGTGACGCGGCGCGGCGGCTTCCTCAGCGCCGCCTCGCGCCGGTTGCTCGAGATCATCAGGGCTGATTTCAGCATAACGGGGTCGGTGAAGATGCGCGCCGGATCGAAGTCCGGCACGCGGCAGCGTTGAGAGCGGCGTCTCAGACGCCCGCCTTCACCTGGGCAATCGCCGTTGCCAGCAATTCAGCCATCCTGGCGCGGATGTCCGCCTCGGTGGCCGCATGGCCCTTGGCGGTGAGGTCGTTCAGCACCTTGTGCAGGACGTCCTTGTCGCCGGCCTCCTCGAAGTCGGCGGCCACCACCTCCTTGGCATAGGCGGTGGCTGCGTCGCCGGTGATGCCGAGCTTCTCGGCCGCCCACAGGCCGAGCAGCTTGTTGCGGCGAGCCTCGGCCTTGAATTTCAGCTCCTCGTCGAGGGCGAACTTCTTCTCGAAGCCTTCCTCGCGCTTGTCGAATGTGGTCATGGCCTCAAGTTCCCCCTGCTCAAATAGCGGCCGCAGCGTCCGTTGCGGCGGCCCCGGACTCTGCCTAAATAAGAGCGTGGAATCGGCGACACAACGAGCCGTTAAGCCGCAGGTAAAACTCGCGGAATCGGAGCTTTACGATAGGGCGGTATAAATGCCCCGGACAAGGCCGTATCGATTGTGCTCAGTGGGCCAATCGGATAGGTTGCCGTCAGGCTCGGTTCTTGTTCTGTTTCCTGTTGGGTTACCCAGGTTCCAGGCCTCCGCGGCAGCTCCGTCGTGGGTCGCAACCCAAGTCATCTTGGCGAAAGTCATCTTGGCGCAAGTCATCCGGAGCACCCAAATTCATGGATTTCAACAAAACACGGTACATCCCAATGAGCCGTCGACGCCGTATTTATGAAGGCAAGGCCAAGGTCCTTTACGAAGGTCCGGAGCCGGGAACCCTGATCCAGCACTTCAAGGACGATGCGACCGCGTTCAACGCCAAGAAACACCAGGTGATCGAGGGCAAGGGCGTCCTCAACAACCGGATTTCGGAGTACCTGTTTCAGCACCTCAACGACATCGGGGTGCCGACCCACTTCATCCGCCGCCTCAACATGCGCGAGCAGCTGATTCGCGAGGTCGAGATCGTGCCGCTTGAGGTGGTGGTGCGCAACGTCGCCGCCGGCTCGCTGTCGCAGCGCCTCGGCATCGAGGAAGGCACCCAGCTGCCGCGCTCGATCATCGAGTTCTATTACAAGAACGACCAGCTCAACGACCCCATGGTGTCGGAAGAGCATATCACCGCCTTCGGCTGGGCCACGCCGCAGGAGATCGACGACATCATGGCGCTCGCCATCCGCGTCAATGACTTCCTGACCGGCCTCTTCCTCGGCATCGGCATCCGCCTCGTCGACTTCAAGATGGAGTGCGGGCGGCTGTTTGAAAATGAAATGATGCGGATCATCGTCGCCGACGAGATCTCGCCGGATAGCTGCCGGCTGTGGGACATCAAGTCGAACGAGAAGCTCGACAAGGACCGTTTCCGCAGGGATCTCGGTGGCCTGCTCGAGGCCTATACCGAAGTAGCAAAACGGCTCGGCATCCTGATCGAGAATGAACGGCCGGCCGGAAGCGGCCCGGTGCTGGTGAAGAGTTAAGGGGCGATCGTGAAGGCACGTGTGACTGTGACGTTGAAGTCGGGCATCCTCGATCCCCAGGGCAAGGCGATCGAGGGTGCGCTGAAATCGCTCGGCGTCGATGGCGTCGCCAGCGTCCGCCAGGGCAAGGTGTTCGACATCGAGCTCGCCGCCACCGACAAGGCCAAGGCGGAAGCCGCGTTGAAGGCGGCGGCCGACAAGCTGCTCGCCAACACCGTGATCGAGAACTACCGGGTGGAATTGCTGGGATGAGGCTGGCGGCGGCCGTTATCATTGGGTTGATTGCGGCTGCCTTTCTCTCGAATGCGTCTGCCAAGGCATCGCCCTGTCAGATCGTAAGGGCTTCCGGAGCCAGCCTCCTCGAAGTCTGTGGTGATCGCCTCAATGCGTTCCGTCTCAGTTTGGCCGAAACCAAGCTCGGTGCATCAGGTGTGACGAGACAAGTCAGCAGCGACATGCACGGGTACTTCTCGTTCCTCTGCCCCGTCCAACCGATCTGCAGCCACGAACCGGCTCTCAGAGGATTCTTTATCTCGGCCGAGCAATGGCAGAAGACGTCCAAGGATGAGAAAGCGATTCAGCAAGTCTTGCTGGGCCGGCCGATGATGGCCATCAGTACCAGTGGGCGCGGTGGGTCGGCAAAGGAAGCCCTCACTGCTAGCTGCCCGGCATTCGACGTTTCGGTGAATAGCATGGTCGGCAAGGCGGGTTGCTTCAGCTACTCCAAAACAAGCGAGACCTTTGTTGCGATGGTCGTTGCCGATGATCGCGTGGCGTTCGTCCTGACGTCGTCTTTCCCTGATCAACCGGCGAGCGATCTTGAACACCAAGTGCGGCAGCTCATGCCTCGGTTGAAGATCGAACGCGCGACTGGAGATGCTGCCTTGCTCGAGTGGATGCAATGACGTCGGTCGCTCCCGCCTTTCCCGGCCGCAATCGCGCTCTCGTCCGATCGTCGTTGCTCGCGCTACTGACGGCTGCTGGCATCGGCGCTGCTTCGGCGCAATCGGCGCCGCCGCCACCATCGGCACCGCCGCCACCATCCGCTACGCAGCCACCGCCGGTTGCAGTGAGTGGCTGGCGTTACGAGCAAAAGGGCGCTGATACCCACATTTTCCACTGCGAGCAGGCGAGCTGCGGTGCCGGCTCCAAGGTCAGCTATCGGGTCTATTCCGCCGGCAATCCGATGACGCTGGAGCAATTCCGTGCAAGCCAGGACCAGATCATCACGGCGCTGCAACAGCGCAAGCCGGATCAGAAGATCACACTTCTCGGTGTCGATGGTACGAAAGGCACCGCGCTGCCGCGGATGTATCGCGCCCGGCGCCTTACGGTTACACCAGACGGCGTCAGCGAATACCAGGTCAACGGTTTGCTGTTTGGCACGCGTGCATCGGCCAGCCTGATCAGCTCGGCACGTGACGAGAAGGTCAGCAACGACAATTACGCAAAGTTCGTGGCCGCAGCCATGCTGGTTCTGGCGCCCAAATCGCGGTGATCTGACGAAATCAGCGGCTTGCATGAATAGTTGACGGAGAACCATAGGTTGAATATGTCCCCGAGCGGTATTACTTCCGGGTGGGGGCTATGGGGACTATTTCAGGTATTTTCCGGTGGACGGTGGTCGCCGTGGTTGCGTTGACGCTGACGGCTTGCGTCACGGCGGCAGTTGGTCCGGAACATCCGGGCACCAGAGTAACGCTCAAATCTCCCAATCCGGAAAAGTGGACCGGTACCCAATTGTTCGGCGAGAGGCGTTCGATTTTCCGGTGCAAGCCACTGGCTTGCCCTGAGAATTCAATCGTCTCGATCCGCACGGCGGCTAGCCCGACGCGTAGTCCCGATCCGGCCGCTTTGCAAAAGTTTGCGCAGACGGATGCGGAGCGCCAGATGGCGCAGGCCGAGCAGGCCTCAACCGAAGCGGTCGGTCGTCTGAGGGACCTAACGCTGCTTTCCTCTCGCGTTCAGAGGATGAAGGACTTTCCAGCGATTCACTGGGAGTATCGTGCGATCGGTGCGAATGACCAAACCATCTATATCGTTCGCGACTTGGTATTTGCAGGCAATACCCTGATTGACGTCGTATCCACGTCGCTTGGCGTCGAGGTCGCCCGCCGCAACAGCAGCGATTTCGTGGCAAGCCTGCAAATCGAGGATTTTGCGCCGCCTGCGGTTGCGTCAGTCAGCCGATAAGTTCTCGCGGACTGCAGCGATGAGCTGCAGGCTGGAACCCGCGCCTCGCAATCGGCCATGAAGCACAACTATCCCGTGCCATGGTCGCCAATAGGCTGGAAAATCCGGCCGGGCACCGTTATGTCTGGCCTGTCGGCGAACAGCCGGCGAATCTCAATTGTTTACCGAGAACCGCCATGAAATCAGCCGTCCTCGTCTTCCCCGGCATCAACCGCGAACGTGACATGGCGCGCGCGCTCAAGCTCGCATCGGGCAACGAGACTGCGATGGTCTGGCACGCCGAGACGTCGCTACCCAAGGGGACCGATCTCGTGGTGGTGCCGGGCGGCTTTTCCTACGGCGACTATCTGCGCTGCGGCGCGATCGCGGCGCGCGCGCCGGTGATGGATGCGGTGCGCGACTTCGCAGCCTCGGGCGGCCTCGTCCTCGGCGTCTGCAACGGTTTTCAGATCCTCTGCGAGTCCGGGCTGCTGCCGGGCGTGCTGATGCGCAATGCGGCGCTGAAATTCGTCTGCCGCGACGTGCATATGAAGGTCGAGCGCTCCGACACCCCGTTTACCCGCGGCTACAATGCCGGCCAGGTGATCCGCGTGCCGGTCGCCCATGGCGAGGGCAATTACGAGGCGGATGAGGAGACGCTGAAGCGGCTCGAGGGCGAGGGGCGGGTGCTTTATCGCTACTGCTCCGCGGAGGGCACGGTCGACGAGGCCTCCAACTTCAACGGCGCCGCGCATTCGATCGCCGGCATCGTCAACGAGCGCGGCAACGTGCTCGGCATGATGCCGCACCCGGAAAACCACGTCGAAGAGATCATGGGCTGCACCGACGGCCGCGGCCTGTTCGCCGGGCTCGTGCAGCACCACGAAAGGGCGGCGTAACACCGAAAAAAGCGGGCGCGGCAACCGCATTCTCAGTTTCATTTATATTACAGTTTTGTGACATATCCCACATTGGCCCGGCCGCCGACCTGTTAAGCTCGGGCGATGACGAAGCATCTCAGGCTGCCGGTCATCATCGCTGCCCTGGTCCTCGCGACGCAAAGCTTTGCGGCGGAGACGAGGGGCGCGGGCTCAACCTTCGTTTCGCCGGTGATGACGAAATGGATAGAGGCCTATAGGACAGCGACCGGCAACGACGTCGGCTATCAGCCGGTCGGCTCGAGCATTGGCGTCAACCTGATCAAGAAGGCCGCGGTCGATTTCGGTACCAGCGACATGCCGCTTGATCCGAAGGAGCTGGAAAAGCTCGGCATGATGCAGTTTCCGATCGTGATCGGGGGCGTCGTGCCGGTGGTCAATCTCGAGGGCGTCAGGCCGGGCCAGATCCGCTTCACGGGGCAGTTGCTGGCGGATATCTATCTCGGCAAGGTCAGATCGTGGAGCGATCCGGCCATTCGGGCGATCAATCCCGATCTGAAGCTGCCGAACGCGCAGATCACAGTCGTCCATCGCATCGATGGCTCCGGAACGACGTTCAACTGGTCGAACTATCTCTCCAAGGTCAGTCCGCAATGGAAGGCCAGTGTCGGCGATGGCGCCTTCGTCGAGTGGCCGCTCGGCCTCGGCGGCAAGGGCAATGACGGCGTCGCCTCGCTCGTCAGCCTGGTGCCCGGCTCGATCGGTTACCTCGAATATGCCTACGCGTTGCAGCGGCTCGACCGGATCTCCTTCGCCACAGTGCAGAACTGCGCCGGCAATTTCGTCGTCCCCAACGCCGCGTCGTTCCAGGCGGCAGCGTCGGGCGCAGACTGGAAGAGCGCGAAGGATTTTGGCCTGATTCTCACCAATTCGCCCGGGGAAGATGCGTACCCGATCACGGCCACGACATTCGTGTTGATGCCGAGGCAGCCGAAATCATCAGGCAGAGCGGCCGTCGCGATCGACTTCTTGCGCTGGTCGCTGGAGAGTGGGAAGTCCCAGGCCGAGCGGCTCAACTACGTCCCTCTGCCGTCCGAGCTGGTCGCGCAGATCGAGCTCTATTGGCAGCAAGGCTCCGAAGCGCTCGCATTGTCGGCATCAGCAGGCGACAAGCACTGACGCTTGACGATCAAAGCCGCGCGCTTCCGCCGATGCGCCCCTTGACGCGTTCTCCTCACGCGAACCGCTGTCCACTTCGCTCGAAAACGCGCCAAGATGATCGCTACGACGCGGACGCGTCAACCGGCGGCTTCCGCTTCACCCGCTTGATGGTGCCGGAGAAGGTGAACAAAGCGCGCTCGCCCGAGACCAGCATGCCGCGCACGAAGATCAGCGATCCGCCGGCGCGGGTGACCTCGCCGGTGCATTCGATCAGGTCCCCCTCCCGCGCGGCATCGAGAAATTCCGAGGAAAACGAGACGGTGACGCCTGGGCCCTGGAGCACCGGGGCGGCAAGGGCGAACAGGCAATAATCCGCAAAGGTCATGAAGCAGCCGCCGTGGACGTTGCCCGAGCCGTTGAGGTGCTTCCTGGCGACCCGGAACGCGCAGGTGATGCGGCCGTTCTCGTCCATGCGGTGGTAGAACGGCCCGGTATGGGTCTCGAAATTGTCGCGGCTCCAGGTCCGCCAGCCGGCGAATTCGCCCTCGGTCTCGATGTGCAGATCGGGGCGGCGGTTGAATGCGGTCTTGAGCAGCTCGTTCACGAATTTGGCCTTCAATTTCCGGGTTTTGATCCTTAAATCCGATCCATCCCGATTGTGCAAATCCCGTACCCGGGGCCCGCCGCTGCAAAGCTCTGGACAGGCCCAAAATGCCGCCTAAAAGGCCTTTTCGCCCCTGTTCGATCTACCTATTAAGGGTCCCATGACCGCGCCCAAGAACGAACCGAAGAACGAGCCCCAAATCACCCCCGAACTCGTCGCCGCCCACGGGCTGAAGCCGGACGAGTATGAGCGCATCCTGAAGCTGATCGGGCGGGTCCCGACCTTCACCGAGCTCGGCATCTTCTCGGCGATGTGGAACGAGCACTGCTCCTACAAATCGTCGCGCATCCATTTGCGCGGATTGCCGACGAAGGCGCCATGGGTGATCCAGGGACCGGGCGAGAATGCCGGCGTGATCGATATCGGCGACGGCCAGGCCGTGGTCTTCAAGATGGAGAGCCACAACCATCCGAGCTACATCGAGCCCTATCAGGGCGCGACCACCGGCGTCGGCGGCATTCTGCGCGACGTCTTCACCATGGGCGCGCGGCCGATCGCCTGCCTCAACGCGCTGAGCTTTGGCGCGCCCGAGCATCCCAAGACCCGGCATCTGGTGTCGGGCGTGGTGGCCGGTGTCGGCGGCTATGGCAATTCGTTCGGCGTGCCGACGGTCGGCGGCCAGGTGCGTTTCCACACCCGCTATGACGGCAACATCCTGGTCAATGCGATGGCGGTGGGACTCGCGGACGCCGACAAGATCTTCTATGCGGCCGCCTCCGGCGTGAACATGCCGATCGTCTATCTCGGCTCCAAGACCGGCCGCGACGGCATCCACGGCGCCTCGATGGCCTCGGCCGAATTCGACGACGCCTCCGAGGAGAAGCGTCCGACCGTGCAGGTCGGCGATCCCTTCGCCGAAAAGCTCCTGCTGGAAGCGTGCCTCGAGATCATGGCCGCCGATTGCGTGGTCGCGATCCAGGACATGGGCGCGGCCGGGCTGACCTGCTCGGCGGTCGAGATGGGCGCCAAGGGCGATCTCGGCGTCGACCTCGATCTCGACGCGGTGCCGACCCGCGAGACCGGCATGAGCGCCTACGAGATGATGCTCTCGGAAAGCCAGGAGCGCATGCTCATGGTGCTCAAGCCCGAGAAGGAGCAAGAGGCCGAGGCGATCTTCCGCAAATGGGGGCTCGATTTCGCCATCGTCGGCTATACCACGCCGACCAAGCGTTTCGTCGTCAAGCATGGCGGCGACGTGATGGCCGATTTGCCGATCAAGGAGCTCGGCGACGAGGCGCCGGTCTATGACCGCCCGCATGTCGCATCAGGCGCGCAAGCCGTGATCCGCGCGCAGGACGTCAAGCCGCCGCTCGGCGTCGCGGAAGCGTTGACGAAGCTGATCGGCACGCCCGAGCTGGGCTCGAAGCGCTGGGTGTGGGAGCAGTACGACCACGTCATCCTCGGCAATACCGTGCAGCGCCCCGGCGGCGATGCCGCGGTGGTGCGCATCGAGGACGGGCCGAAGGGCCTCGCGCTCACCGTCGACGTCACGCCGCGCTATTGCGAGGCCGATCCTGTGGAGGGCGGCAAGCAGGCGGTGGCAGAGGCCTGGCGCAACATCACCGCGGTCGGCGGCCGGCCGCTCGCGATCACCGACAATCTCAATTTCGGCAACCCTGAGCGGCCTGAGATCATGGGCCAGTTCGTCGGCTGCCTGAAGGGCATTTCGGACGCCTGCCGGGCGCTGGACTTCCCGGTCGTATCCGGCAACGTCTCGCTCTACAACGAGACCAACGGCCGCGGCATCCTGCCGACGCCCTCGATCGGCGGCGTCGGCGTGCTCGACGATTTCACCAAATCGGCGACGCTGGCCTTCAAGGCGGCAGGCGAGGCGATCCTGCTGGTCGGCGATACCCAAGGCTGGCTCGGCCAGTCGGTCTATCTGCGCGACATCTGCGGCCGCGAGGAGGGCGCTCCGCCGCCGGTCGATCTCGCCGCCGAGAAGCGCAATGGCGACGTTGTCAGAGGCATGATCCGCGCCGGCACCGCGACCGCGGTGCATGACGTCTCCGACGGCGGGCTGCTGATTGCGCTGGCCGAGATGGCGATCGCAAGCGGCATCGGCGCGCAGCTGCTGGCGGCGCCGTCATCGATCGTGCCGCATGCCTACTGGTTCGGCGAGGATCAGGCCCGCTACATCGTCACCGTGCCGGCGGCGGAGGCCGGTCTCGTGCTGGCGAAGATGAAGGGCGCCGGCGTGCCCTGTGCCCGCATCGGCACCACCGGCGGCGATGCGATCGCAGTTGCCGGCGAGACGCCGGTTGCGGTCACTGAGCTGTCCCGCGCCTTCGAGCACTGGCTCCCGAACTACATGCGCGGCGCCGCCGCCTGATTCAGCCCGGTTCATCTCGCTCCGTAAGAACGGGGCGAGGGAGCAAGCCATCGTCAGCCCTACCGGCTGCGGATGGCGCGCCACAGGAAGATGATGATGCAGGCGCCGATGAAGCCGGCGACGAGGTAGCCGATCCAGCCGCCGCCGAGCGACACGCCGACCAGGGCGAGCAGCCAGTTCGCCAGTGCGGCGCCGACGATGCCGAGGATGATGTTCATCACGATGCCCGTTCCGGACTTCATGAACATCTCGGCAAGCCAGCCGGCCAATCCGCCGACGATGATTGCGGCGATCCAGCCAATTTCAGGGTTGTTCATCTTGGACTCCGTGAGGTCGGTCAGTCCGGCCAGCATAGCCGAGAATCGCCCGTCCGCATGTGACCAATGGCAGGTTGTCCGCAAATTGTCGGCCGCAAGCACACCGGCTCGGCAGCGGCTGCTACAGCACGTATCTTGAGCCCGGGATCTGGCGCAGCAGCGCCGTGATGCCCCAGCTCAGCACCACGGTGGCAAAGAACGCGATCGCGGCCTTCGGGATCGCCGGCAGGTCGAAGTCGAACAGCCAGTATTGCAGCCACAGCACGATCGGATAGTGCACCAGGAACATGCCATAGGCATCGCCCTGCATGCGGTCGAGCAACGTGGGGCCCGGCGACTTCGATTGCAGGAAGTAGGCCAGGATCGCGAACAGGATCGAGGCGCTGAACAGCACGAAGAAGGTGCCGTAGATCGCCAGGTACCAGGTCGGCAGCGGGTCGGGATTATCGATGATCTGGCGCTTGATGTAGATCATCACCCACATCAAGGCATAAGGGACCAGAGTGACGATCGTCCAAAACCAGCGCCGCTGGGTCAGCCGTCCATTCGCGCTGAGCAGGCCGCTCTCCAGGCTCTTCGCACCGATGCCGGCACCCATGAAGAAATAGGACGCATAGAGCAGGACGCGGCTCGCCTGAACCGAAAACGGCCCGAGCTCGAACCAGTGGTAGGGGCCGTAATGGACGAGCGCCGGGATGTAGGCGACTGCACTGACGACGACCATGAACAGCCAGAACTTCCAGGGCCATTCGAATGCCTTCAGCGACAGCCAGTTGATCGGATCGAGCAGCTTCGACGACACCCGGTAGAGCAGGCTCGCCGTCACGTCGAAGGTCATCAGCACCCAGACGAACCAGACCGGGCCGCTCGGCCACGGCCCGACCGTCACCGTCTTCCACCAGAATTCGGAGAAGGTGATACCGGGCGTCGCGCGCAGCGCGATCGCCCAATAGGCGAGCGGAATCACGGTGACGGCGCAAACTACAAAGGGCAGGCCGAGCCGCAGCAGCCGGTCGCGCAGGAAGACCGGCCACGACTTGCGGCCGAGGCCCGGCCACACGAACAGCCCCGACAGGAAGAAGAACATCGCCATGAAGAAGCTGTCGGTGGCGAGCACGACGCAGTCGAAGCCGATCCACGAGGTTGGATCGGTGTGCCCAAAATAGGTGTAAGGGATCACTGCGTGGTGCAGCAGCACGACCAGCGTCAGGAAGGTGCGCGCACGGTCCAGCGCAAGGTTGCGTGAATGAGCTTTCGGTGCTGCCTGGACGTCGACGGCCGGAGCCGCGTGAGCAATCGATTTCATGGTGCCACCAGCAGGTTCTGCGGCCGGATGTTGCAATTGGGAACCCGATTCAGCAAGGCCGAATCGTCCCGATTCCGTGGTGTCGAGGTCCGTCATCTGCGTGGGATCTGTTTCGCTTTAGGAACCGTGGTCGTTCGCTGCCGTTGTCGCAACGACTGCCGGACGCGCGAAGCGCGCTTGTGTGAGGAGCTGGCAATGACAATTCTGAAATGGGCGCTGATCTTCCTTGTCGTCTCGATCATCGCGGGCCTGCTCGGCTTCACCGGCATTTCGGCGGCCTCCGCCGACATCGCGCGCTTCCTGTTCTACATTTTCGTCGTGATCTTCCTGGTGCTGCTGATCCTCGGGCTCACGGTGTTCAGGGCGTAGCGGCGCGATATGCTTCAACACACATTGCGGGGCGCGAAGCCAACCTCAGGCGCGCAATTGCGCGCCATCGTTCGATGCTGATACATCGCCGCGGAATGACTCGGTGTGAGCCCTAAGCCACTTCCTCGATCTTCACCTTGTCCGGATAGAACGCCAGATGGCCGGTGATCTCGGCCATCGCCGGGAACGGCGTCTCATAGGTCCAGATCACATTGTCCAGCGTCTTGCCGTTGGCCTTGATGGAAAAATAGCTCGCGTCGCCCTTGTAGGGGCAATGCGTGGTGCGCTCGGTGCGCGCCAGCAACCCCATATTGGCGTCCTGCCGCGGGACATATTGCACGGCGGGGTAGCTCGCTTCCTTCAGGGTCAGCGCATGGGTCGTCTCGGCGATGACGACGCCGTCGGCGGTGACGCGGACGCGCTTCGGATTGTGGGTGATCGTGATCGGATGGTCGGGACCGGGAAGCTTCATGATTCTGCGCCCTTTTTGGTCATTTCGGCGTGATCGCTTGTGACCGATTGATGCAGGTTTAAATCGCTGGGAATGGGAATATAGTAACGACTGGGATGACCTAGAAGACCACTGGCGCTAGGTTTTCCACGGCCGTCAGACCGGCCATGATTCGAACGACCTGATGGAGGTGGACTGGGATGGCGATGGACGCCCGCGATATCGAATCGATGATCAAGGCAGCGATTCCGGACGCCGAAGTGACGATCCGCGATCTGGCCGGCGATGGCGACCACTACGCAGCGACCGTCATTTCCGAATCCTTCCGCGGCAAGTCCCGCGTCCAGCAGCACCAGATCGTCTACCAGTCGCTGAAGGGGCAGATGGGCGGGGTGCTGCACGCGCTTGCACTGCAGACCGGGGTGCCGGGCGGCTAGTCCCGACGGCGGGCAAGGGACCGCATCGATGGCGGACAATCCGCGCGGCGCGATGTTTCGCGTGATCGTGCCTGATCAGGCGAGCCGCGTTACCAACGCCGAGCTGTTCTTCGATCTGGTTTTCGTCTTCGCGGTCACGCAGCTGTCGCATACGCTGCTGCAGCATTTCACCCCGCTCGGCGCCGTCCAGGTCACGCTGCTGTTCCTCGCGGTGTGGTGGGTGTGGGTCTACACCACCTGGGTCACCAACTGGCTCAATCCCGATCTGACGCCGGTCCGTCTCCTGCTGTTCCTGATGATGCTCGGCGGGCTCGTGCTGTCGACCTCGATTCCGACGGCATTCGATGGCCGCGGACTGTGGTTCGCCGGCACCTATGCGGTGATGCAGGTCGGCCGCACCCTGTTCTGGCTGCTGGTGACGCCGTCACATCGGACCGCTGTGCGCCACAATGCGATCCGCATCCTGAGCTGGTTGTCGGGCTCGGCCGTGTTGTGGATCCTGGGCGGTCTGTCCGAAGGCAATCCGCGGCTCTGGCTGTGGGTCGCGGCGCTGACAATCGAATATGTCGCGCCGGCGGCACGGTTCTGGACCCCGAAGCTCGGCTTTTCCTCGATGGAGGCGTGGTCGGTCGAGGGCAGCCATATGGCCGAGCGCTGCTCAGGCTTCATCCTGATCGCGCTCGGTGAAGCCATCGTCGTCGACGGCGCGACCTTCGCCGATCTGACCTGGACGCCGCAGAACGTCGCCGCGTTCCTGTCGGCCCTGGTCGGCAGCATCGCGATGTGGTGGATCTATTTCAACAAGGGGGCCGAGGCCGGCTCGGCGATGATCTCGAAATCGGCGGAATCCGGACGGGTGGCGCGGATCGCCTACACCTATCTGCACATGCCGATTGTCGGCGGGATCATCCTGACCGCGGTCGCCGACGAACTGGTGCTGAAGCACCCGGCCGGCCAGTCCGATCTCAAGACCATCGTGAGCTCGGTCGGCGGCCCGATGCTGTTCCTGCTCGGCAGCATCCTGTTCAAGCACGTGATCCGCAACTTCCTGCAGCTGTCGCATGGCGTCGGCATCATCGCGCTTGCCGTCACCGCCTATGTCGCAAGCGACCTGTCGCCGCTCATCCTGTCGATGACGACCACGCTGATCATGATCGTGGTCGCAGCCTGGGAGACGATCTCGCTGCGGTCGCCGGTCGAGGAATAACGTTTTTACTTGGCGGCGGCTGTCGCCACCCGGTGCTGCCAATAGACAAACAGCGGCGCGCCGATCACTTCGAGCGCGGTGAAGCCGATGAATGGAATTGGCGGTGCGCCGATCATTGGCATCGACAGCAGCCTGCCGATGCCCCCGAGGAAGATGGCGCCCCAGACCGCGCGGTAGAGCACCGTCTGGCTCTCGATGCGCGGCACCAGCCAGAGCAGCGCGATGCCGAGGCCGAGCCACACCCCGCCAAAGAAGCGGAGATTACTGTCCAGCACCGGCAGGGCGGGAACGCCTGACGACGCGTAGAGCGGATCGTGAACGCCCAGCATGGTGATCAGGCCGGTCAGAATCGGCACCAGGGCAAGCAGGGCGGTGACGATTTGCAGCGCTCGCTTGCCCATGGCGGTTTTGGTCCCGTTCTAATCCGCCCTGAGTGCGTGCACCGAGAACATCCTGGCAGTGTCGGTCCAGCTGTTGCGGACCTGCCAGCCGGAGGCGCGGGCGA
>Ga0153933_1000385_pt1 | contig 16771 bp, 16 predicted proteins | sample TSNJ017MetaG_FD_102275 | JGI IMG/M metagenome (GOLD analysis project Ga0153933, IMG submission 102275) | Attine ant fungus gardens microbial communities from New Jersey, USA - TSNJ017 MetaG | ecosystem: Host-associated > Fungi > Mycelium > Unclassified | place: USA: New Jersey, Wharton State...
CGGTCTTGACGCCGCCGCCGAGATCGATGCCGACCGGCAGGATGGTGTTCTGCTGCGAGGCCTGGGCGCCGACCCGGCGCACATGGTCGTAGATCAGGTCCTGGAACGCGGCGCGTTGCTTCTTGTAGCCGGTGGTCTGGAGGTTCGCGATGTTGTTGGAGATGACCTGGACGTTGAGCTCCTGGGCCGCCATCCCGGTCGCCGCGGTATAAAGTGCGCGCATGGATCAGCTCCCTATCAGGTCGGCACGTCGGCGAGCTTCTCGATCGCCGATTTGTGCATGTCGCTCTGCTGCTGCAACAGGGTTGCGATTTGGGCGTAGGTCCGGTTGATCTCCATCATCCGGCTCATCTCGGCGACGGAATTGACGTTGGACTTCTCGATGAAGCCCTGGCGCACCGTCGACTTGGTGTCGGCGATCGGCGCGTTGCCCTCGCCGGGCGCGTAGAGGTTGGAGCCTTCCTTCAACAGGCTCTGGGCCTGCGCGAACGAGACGACGCGCAGCTTGCCGCGGATCGAGTCGGTCCGGGAGGTGCCTTCCTGCACCGAGATGTTGCCGTCTGGGGCGATGGCGACGTCGTGGTCGGTCTGCTGAAACACGATCGGGCCGGAATTGCCGAGCACCTGGTAGCCCTCGGCGGTGACGAGCTGGCCCTGGTTGTTGATCTGCAGATTGCCGTCGCGGGTGTAGCGCTCGCCGCCGGGCGTCTGCACCGCGAGGAAGCCGCCGCCTTCGATCGCGACATCGAGCGGGTTCTTGGTCTCTTCGGTCGAGCCCTGTGAAAAGTCGTGATAGGTGGCGCGGTCCTGGACGAACGAGACGCGGCGGTCGCGTGAGGGGAAATTGTCCTCATGCGCGCCCTGCGACAGATATTCCTCGAACAGCGAACGGTCGGCCTTGAAACCGTTGGTGTTCATGTTGGCGATGTTGTTGGCGACGACATCGATCTGCCGCTCCAGCACCATCTGTTTCGATAGTCCGATCAGAAGCGCATTCTGCATCGGTGGTTCTCCCCTGTGAGGTGACCCGACTGCGAAGCTCTCCCAAGCTGCCCAACCGGATCGGCGTTAACCTTCGGGTTCTCCCAAACCCTGAGGTCACGCCATCCTCTCAGCGAAAGCCGTGCCAACTGAGAATGTCTCGGTATTTGAATTGGTTAGGTGATTTTCCGGACGTGGCGCGGGGCGGCAGAAAGGTCTTGTTGACCATGATTGCCCGGCAGTTTTTTCCTAGTTGAACGGTAATCCTAAGGTTCCGTTAACCATTGTTACTCCAAAGTTGCCGCGATTGGGGCGCGTGTGCGCCGGCGGCATTTGTATCGCGTCTTCAGGCCAAGGCTGGTGGCAATCGCGTTCGCATCCCTCTCAAGGTGAAGCGGGCGGACGATGGCGGACGAGGACAAGACGGAAGGCGGCGAAGGCGCAGCAGCCGCGCCCGCGAAGAAGGGCAAGCCTAAGCTGATCATTGCCGCCGTCGGTTTCCTGGCCATCGTCGGTGCCGGCGCGGGTGGATGGTTCTTCCTGATGCGCGGCCATGGCGATGAGCACCACGCCGAGGCGGCGCCCCCGCCGAAGCCGCCGGCCTTCGTCGACATCCCCGACATGCTGGTCAATCTGGTCGGCGCCCCCGGCGAGCGCGTGCAATATCTGAAGCTGAAGCTCGTGCTCGAGATCAAGGAAGAGAAGCAGGCCGAAGCCATCAAGCCGGAGCTGCCGCGCGTCACCGACCTGTTCCAGACCTATATGCGCGAGCTGCGCCCGAGCGACCTCAACGGCTCGGCCGGCCTGTTCCGCCTCAAGGAGGAACTGACCAAGCGGGTCAATCTCGCGGTCGCGCCCAACCAGGTGAACGCGGTGCTGTTCAAGGAAGTCGTGATCCAGTGACGGGGCAGGGATAGATCATGGCCGGCAACGACCAGATGGACCAGGACGCCATTGCGGCGCAATGGGAAGCCTCGCTCGATTCCGAGGATCCCGCGGCGGCCGCAGCGGAGGCCGCCAAGAACGAGCTCACCGAGAGCATGGCGCTGCAATGGGCGGCCATGGTCGAGGACGGCAGCCGCGACTTCGGCGGCAAGAGCGCCAATGGCGAGCGTGTGCTGTCGCAGGAGGAAATCGACAATCTGCTCGGCTTCACCGTCGGCGACGTCAATCTCGACGATCATTCCGGCATCCGCGCCATCATCGACTCCGCGATGGTGTCCTACGAGCGCCTGCCGATGCTCGAGATCGTGTTCGACCGCCTGGTGCGGCTGATGACGACGAGCCTGCGCAATTTCACCTCCGACAACGTCGAGGTCTCGCTCGACCGCATCACCTCGGTGCGCTTCGGCGACTACATGAACTCGATCCCGCTGCCGGCTGTGCTCGCCGTGTTCAAGGCGGAAGAGTGGGAGAATTTCGGTCTCGCCACTGTCGATTCCGCGCTGATCTATTCGATGATCGACGTGCTGCTCGGCGGCCGCCGCGGCCAGACCCAGCTGCGCATCGAGGGCCGCCCCTACACCACGATCGAGACCAATCTGGTCAAGCGGGTGGTCGAGGTGGTGCTGGCCGATGCCGAGCAGGCGTTCCGCCCGCTGTCGCCGGTGACCTTCACGATCGACCGGCTGGAGACCAACCCGCGCTTTGCCGCGATCAGTCGCCCGGCCAATGCCGCGATCCTGGTGCGGCTACGCATCGACATGGAAGACCGCGGCGGCAATGTCGAACTGCTGCTGCCCTATGCGACCATCGAGCCGATCCGCAACGTGCTGTTGCAGATGTTCATGGGCGAAAAATTCGGCCGCGACGAGATCTGGGAAGGCCATTTCGCCACCGAGGTGGCGCAGGCCGAGATCTCGGTCGACGCCGTGCTCTATGAGGCCGACATCCCGCTGAAGCAGTTGATGCGGCTCAAGGTCGGCGACACGCTGCCGCTGGAGATCGGGGCCAATTCGCTGGTCTCGGTTCGCTGCGGCAACGTCATCCTGACGGAGGGACGGATGGGCCGGGTCGGCGACCGCGTCGCGATCCGCGTCACCAAGAATTTGCGTAAACCACAGACCACCTTCGCGATGTTCGAGAAGGCGGACGAGCAGACCAAGATGATGGAGGCCCCATGAGCCATTCGCTGGGAATAGCAATCGAGAGTCTGGTTGCGGTGCTTCTGATGCTGACGATCGGCTATTGCTGGCTGCTCAACAAGCGGCTGCAGCGGCTGAAGGCGGACGAGCATTCGCTGAAGGCTGTCATCGCCGAGCTGATCACCGCAACCGAGATCGCCGAGCGGGCGATCGGCGGGCTCAAGCACACCGTGCGTGACGTCAACGAGAATCTCGGCAACCAGATCGACGCGGCGGCGGCGATGTCGGTGCAGCTGAAGAGCCAGCTCGCCGAAGGCGATCACGTGGTGCGCCGCCTGTCCAAGATCGCGCTGGCGGCGCGGCCGGCCGAACCGGCGCCGGCGCCCGCGCCCGCGCCAGTGCCGGCGCCGCGGGTCTCGGCTGCGCGTGCGGTCGCGGCCGCCGCGGAAGCCTTCACCGAGCGCCGGAGAGCGAGCGGTCTCGCTGCATAAAGGCGTTTCGTGACACATGAAGTTGTTTCGTGACATCAGGGTGATGCCGGTTGTGCTGGTTGCGATCTTCGGCCTGATGGTGCTGAAGATCGCCGGCCTCGTGCTCGATGGCGGCTACGTGTTCGACTACGATCCGCAGTCGACCGGCCACTCATGGGCCCAGGACAATCTCAACTTCCCCGGCGCCCGCACGGCCGCCGCCGACACCACGATCAAGGCCGATCCCTCCGACATCACCGGATCGGTGGACGGCGAAAAGAAAGACGCGAAGACGGACGAGGCGCCGAAGCCCGGGGCACCTGCGGCCGCGGCCCCCAAGCCCGATGGGGTCGTGGTCAACATGGACCAGACTGCGCCGGTGTCGGCCTCCGAGCGCGCGATCCTGGAGCGCCTGCAGGCGCGCCGCCAGGAGATCGAGCAGCGCGCGCGCGAGGTCGACATCCGTGAGAGCCTGTTGAAGGCCGCCGAGAAGCGCATCGAGGCCAAGGTCCAGGAGGCCAAGGCCAATGATGCCGAGGCCAATGCTGCCGCGGCCGAGAAGGCCAAGGCCGATGCCGCCCGCTTCAAGGGCATCGTCACGATGTACGAGAACATGAAGCCGAAGGACGCCGCCAAGGTGTTCGACCGCCTCGACATGGGCGTGCTCTACGAGATCGCCTCGCAGATCCAGCCGCGCAAGATGTCGGACATCCTTGGCCTGATGCAGCCCGAGGCCGCCGAGCGCCTCACCGTCGAGCTCGCCCGCCGCGCCGGCGGCAATACCTCACCCTCAGATGATCTCCCGAAGATCGAAGGCAAGATTCTGACGCCGAAGGGGAATTGAGGGCGGCCCGGCTCAGTTGCATCGTCAGATTCCCAGACGCCCGCGAACGTGATTGACGCTCTCGTCGATTGAAATCTTTGACGTGTCCAGCAATTCAAACCCATCCGCTTCGGCCTCGCGTCGAAGAAACTCGGCCCAATTCATCATCGTGGGGTCGGCCAATTCCGGCTGAGGCCTTCTTGGATGAACGACATTCGCATCTGCCTTTCAAACAGAACGGGCTGATCAGGACGGCATTCCTTTTTGATCCGGCCCAGCCACTCGATCGTCATGGCGCGCTGCCATCCGCCGCCGGACCCCCAGCCTGCGACACGGTCTTCAGGTGACGGCACGCCGATACTGTCAAACCAGAACACGCGGGCCGATTCCGGATATTGTCGCTCGATCTGTTCCGCGATCGTCGTTTTGCCCGAACCCGACGCGCCTGTTAGGATGACCAGGCGCATCATCGCCTCACGCGTGACGAAACGGCGTCGATGGTCAGTCGGCTTTCGATCAAGACACCGCCGGCCTTGGCGTTATCGCCGATGGCGGTTGCACCAGACGAGGGGGCGTCATCGTCCAGGTAGGCGATCTGCTGCCCAACCGTCTTCAGGTGATCTTGAACGTCGAATTCGGTTGCCTTGCGCGGCATGGGTCTCTCGTTGACAAGCCGTTCGCCGAGTTGGTCGTGTTCGTGCCTCTAGGCCACCAAGGCTTTCCTAGCAGCCTGAGCAAGAAACCCCGAGCGCGTAAATCCCTCCTGCTCGGCGCGTCGATCGATCTCGCTGAGGATGTCCGACGGAAGGGTGATGTTGACACGAACACTCTTCACTTCTCCCGCCGGCGCCGGAATGAGCACGGCGACGCCGTCCCGGTTCTCGGCATCGGCCATGATCGCTTCGAGAGAAGAGGGTTCGGGTACGGCTTCGCCGTCTTCGGCCATTCCTTCGAGATGAAAAGCCAAGGCCTCGGCCGCCATTGCTCGCGCGTCGTCGAGATCGGTGCCTGCGGTGATCACGCCAGGTAGATCGGGAAACGAGACGCCGTAATCGCTATCTGCATCCTTATGGATCAGGGCAATGTAGTGCCGCATTGTGCTCTCCAACTCATCGGCTGAGCCCTAACGGCTCACTCTTATCTTAGCTTCAGGCCGGACTGCCTCTCGATGCTCTTGAAGGTCCCGATCGGCACATCCCTCTTTGGGTGAGGAACGGTTACGCGTCCCGGCTTCGTCGGGTGTTTGAACTGAACATGGCTGCCCTTCTGAGCGACCTGCTCCCATCCGTCGGCCTTCAAGGCCTCAATGATATCAGCCAACCTCATTGTGTATTTATACACACTAACAAGATGATCCTCAACACACAAATACACACCGACATCGAGTTTTCATCGCGATTGAGCGCCACCCCACTTGGCTGATTTTCCTTGGTTTCTTCAGCCGGCCGGCGTTCGCAATCCGTTGACGTTAACAGCTCCTTAACGCCGCCAATCCAAGATCGGGAGGCGTGGGCGAGGGCGCTTCGCGCTTGACTTGCTGAGGTCTGACAAGACGTTTCGAGATGGCGCGAACGGCTGCCGCTGGAACATGGTCGCGAGGCCGCGCTTGGGCGCGGGCCGCGGCCCTGTGTGCGGGTCTCATCATCGCCGGCCTCGCCGCCGCGGCCCCCGCGCGGGCCGATGATCCGCCGCCACCCCCGGTGCAGGGCGAGGCGACATTCACCTCGGCCAATGGCTTTGCGCGCCTGGTGCTGAAGCTGAAGGAGGACGTCGAGTCCGAGGTGACGACGGCGGGCTCGATCATCGTGATCCGCTTCAAGCGTCCGGTCGATATCCCGGTCGACGCAATTTCCGACGCGGTACCCGACTATGTCGGGTCGGCACGGCGCGATCCGGATGGCACGGCGATCCGCCTGTCGCTGGCGCGCCGCGTCACGATCAACACCATGACCGCGGGCGAGCGCACCTTCGTCGACTTCCTGCCCGACGGCTGGACCGGTCCGCCGCCGGCATTGCCACAGGACGTGATCCGCGAACTCGCCGAGCGCGCCCGCACCGCCGAGCGGCTGCTGCGACAGCAGCGCGCGGCCGATGCCGCGAGGAAGCGGCCGCCGGTGCGGGTCCGGGCGCTCTTGCAGCCGACCTTCGTGCGCTTCGTGTTCGAGGTCCCGAACGGCGTCAGCGTCTCCTCCGTGCTGAACGAGCAGAAGCTGACGCTGTCCTTCAACGCGGTGCTGGCGTTCGACCTCGCGGATGCCAAGGTCGCCGCGCCCCCGAACGTCGCCTCGATCAATGCGCGCTCCGATACCGATACCTCGGCCGTCGACATGACCCTGATCGGCGATGTCGACGTGCATTCGTTCCGCGAGGAGAAGAACTACATCGTCGACGTCGCCTTCCAGCACGGCGACCAGCAGGCCGTGCCGGCGCCTGGGCTGAGCTCGCTGCTGCCTTTGGTGCGCGAAAAAACCAAAACGGCGAGCGCGCAACAACCGGCTGCGGTGGCGCCCGTGACGTCGGAAGGCATTGCGCGCGAGGCCAAGATCGAGATCAAGCCCGAACAGCCGAAATCCGAGCCATCGGCGTCCGAACCGCCCAAGTCAGAGCAAGCCAGCTCCGAAGCGCCGAAGTCCGAACCTGCCAAATCTGAGCCCACCAAGGCTGAACCCACCAAGGCTGAACCCACCAAGGCTGAACCAGCCAAAGCCGCTGCATCAATGGAGAAGCCGGCTGCTGCGGAACCGCCGCCGGCCACGCCCCATGATGGCCGCGCCGACGCTCCGCCGGAAGCAAGGCCGCCCGCCATCGCGGACGTACAGAAGCCGGCGTCTGCTCCTGAAACGCCGGCGATGAAGTCGCCCAAAGCGAGCCTCGCCGCGTCGCAAGCGCAGCCCTCCGAGGCACGCGCGAACGTCAAGACACCGTCGGTCGACGCGCAGCGCGACAGCGACGGCCTGCGCATCACCTTCTCGTTCCCGTCAGCGACGCCGGCCGCGCTGTTCCGCCGTGCGGACGCGGTGTGGATCGTGTTCGACACGTCGGACGCCATCGACATCGATCCGGTCCGCGCCAAGGCCGGCGCCATCATTGCCGACGTCACCCGGATTCCGCTGGAGAACGGCCAGGCGATCCGCTTCCGCCTCAACCGGCCGCAGATGCCTTCGCTGGAGAGCGACGAGCGGTCGCGCGGCACGAGCTGGATGGTGACCTTCGCCGACCGGGTGCAGAAGGCGCCGCTGCCGCTGATGGTGGTGCGCAATATCACCGATCCGGCGCTCGCCAATGTCAGCGTGCCGCTGGCCAATCCCGGCCTGCTTCACAAGCTGGTCGATCCCGATGCTGGCGACACGCTCTGGGTGGTGACCGCGCCGCCGCCGACCCGCGGCATCATCAAGCGGCAGGATTTCGTCGAGCTGTCGCTGCTGGAATCGATCCACGGCCTCGTGGTCCATCCGAATGCCGACGACGTGAAGGCGGAGGTCGGCGCCGACAAGGTGATGCTGGGCCGCCCCGGGGGCCTCACGCTGTCGTCGGCCGACGTCGCCGCCGAGCGTGCCACCGCCGCGGTCAAGCCGCTGTTCGACACCGACGAATGGCAGAAGAATCAGTCGGAGAATTTCCTCGATCGCCAGGACAGCCTGATCACGGCGATCTCGGCGGCCAATCCCGAGCAGGTCCAGCAGGCCCGGCTCGATCTCGCCGATTTCTACATGGCGCGCGCCATGTATCCCGAAGCCCATGCGGTCACCAATCTGATCCTGTCCGAAAGCAAGCGCGGCAGTGAAGAGGCCGCGGTGGTGATGGTGCATGCGGTCGCCAGCATCCTGGTCGGCCATGCGGCGCAGGGCCTGAAGGATCTTGCCAATCCCATCATCGGCAACGGCTACGATTCCCAATTGTGGAAGGCGCTCGCGCTTGCGCGCGAGAGCAAATGGACGGACGCGCGGGAAAAGTTCAAGAATGCGGAATTCGCGGTCGCGACCTTGCCGGCGGATTTGCAACGGATCGTCACCATGGATGCGATGAAGGCGTCGCTCGAGGTGAAGGACTATTCCGGCGCGGCGCGGCGCAAGAGCGATCTCGACGTGATCGGGGTTCCCGCTGAATTCCAGCCCGCGGTCGCCGTGCTGAAGGGCCGGCTTGCCGAAGCGCTCGGTCAGGAGAAGGATGCGCTCGACCTCTACCGCTTTGCCGTCAATTCCCCCGACCGCCAGGCCGCCGCCGAAGCCAAGCTGTTGGAAACCCTGTTGCGGCAGAAGCGCGGCGAGATCAACCAGGACGAGGTGACGAAAGAGCTCGAGCTGCTGTCGATGATGTGGCGCGGCGATGCGATCGAGCTGAAGACGCTGTACGTGCTGTCCAAGATCTATGCCGAGACCGGACGCTATGCCGAGGCCTTTGCGGTGACCCGTACCGCGACGCGGATGCAGCCGAACTCGCCGGAATCGCGGCAGGCGCAGGATGCGGCATCGGCCCTGTTCTCCCAGCTCTTCCTCGGCCCCAAGGGCGACGAGATGCCGCCGATCGACGCGCTCGGCACCTTCTACGAATACCGCGAGCTGACCCCGATCGGCCGCCGCGGCGACGAGATGATCCGCCGCCTTGCCGACCGTCTCGTCGGCGTCGATCTGCTCGATCAGGCCGCCGATCTGCTGCAATACCAGGTCGACAAGCGGCTCGACGGCGCGGCGCGCGCCCAGGTCGCCGCGCGCCTCGCCATGGTGTACCTGACCAACCGCAAGCCCGATCGTGCCATCGCCGCGCTGCGCTCGACCCGGATCGCCGACCTCTCCGGCGAATTGCGCCAGCAGCGGCTGCTGCTCGAGGCGCGCGCGCAGAGCGACGTCGGCCGCCACGACCTCGCGCTCGACATCATCTCCAACATCACCGGCCGCGAGGCGATCCGGCTGCGCTCGGACATCTACTGGGCCTCGCGGCGCTGGCGCGAGGCGTCCGAGCAGATCGAGCTTTACTACGGCGATCGCTGGCGCGACTTCACGCCGCTCAATCCGGGCGAGAAGGCCGACGTGATCCGCGCCGTGGTCGGCTATGCGCTCGCCGAGGACGCGATCGGGCTGTCGCGCTTCCGCGAGAAATACGCACCGCTGATGTCGGGCGAGGCCGACAAGGCGGCATTCGACGCCGCCAGCAAACCGGTCGCGACCTCGAGCGCCGAATTCGCCGACATCGCCCGGATGGCCGCTGGTGTCGACACGCTCGATGGATTCATCCGCGAGATGAAGGCCCGCTTCCCCGACGCCACCGCCCGCGCGCCGCTGTCTGATACGATCTCGACCGGATCGCTGCCGGATGCGGCGAAGGCCTCGCCGGCGAACGCCCTGCCGCAGATCAAGGGCGAGCGGCGCGCCAGCGCTGCGGAGTAACGCCTCTCGACAGACGCCTGCCAAACCGGCAACCTCGGCGCAAACTGCCTGCGCCGGGAGGACGCCGTTCAATGAGCAAGCCGATCAAGACCGAAGCCGAACTCGTCGCGATGGCGCGGGCCGAACTCAAGGTGCACGCCGATTGCCCCGACGGCATCACCATCTCGATCCTGCGCGACGGCGACAGCTGGGAATTCCGCGCCAGCGCCGACGACGCCACGGTGGCCAGACCCGGCTATCCCGAATGCGTCGCGATGCTGGTGCAGATCGGCGACCATCTCAGCAAGCAGTATGACGTGAACGGGTAGCGAGGCGGTCAACGTCCGCTGGCCTGCGCGCGGCCTATTTCGCCTCATCCCGCACGATGTCGTAGATTGATCCCAAGAGGTCATGGAGCTTGTCAGCCTCGGCCGCCGGTTGCGAGTTGGTCTGGAGCGTGATCATGAGATCCTCCTTTTCGAACCAGACGTAGAGCGTCCGGTAACCGAGCGTCTCACCCTGGTAGAACCAGTGCGCGCCGATCGGTCCGAGGACGGCCCTGCCGAGGCCGAGCGAGAAGCCGCGCGGATCATCTGCCGTGACATCGGCGATCGACTCGCCGGTCTTGATCGACACCAGCGCCATCCATTCCTTTTGCTGCTGCGGCGGCACGACACGTCCTTTGAACACTGCGCGCATCCAGCGATCGACGTCGCGCGCATCGGCGATCGCGCCGCCGGCCGCCTGCGCCCATGACGTGCTCATGCCGCCGACGTCGCGACCGATCAGCGCGAGATTCCAGGACTTGATACATTTGGGTTGATAATCGGCGCAGGCGGGATTGTCGAAAGTGCCGTGGGCCAGGCGATCGGTCACCGCGGCCGGATATGCACCACTTTCGTAGAACGTGCTGTGCAACCCGACGTCCTCGATCACCATTTGATGCACGAGGTCACGATAGGACCGACCGGAGACCTTCGCCGCGATCATGCCGGCGAGGATGTAGTTGGTGTTCGAATAGTGATAACCGCTGCTCGCGGGCAGATCGCCGCTCCCGGTCGGATAGGCGAGCGCGATCAGATCTTCGGCCGTCAGATCGCGCGTGGGCTCATTGATCCAGAGGCGGGACATCGCTTCGGTCTCGGAATAGTTCGGGATGCCGCTCGTCATGTTGAGGAGGCGCCGGATGGACACGTCCTTCCACGCCGGATATTGCGGCAGCCATTTGCCGAGCGGGTCGTCGATCGACAACCGGCCTTCAGCTTCGAGCCTGAGGATCACGGCCGCCGCGAAGGATTTCGACGTGCTGCCCATCTGGAACAGGGTGCCCTGGTGGACCGGTCCGTCCTGCGGATCGCGACCGACCTTTCCGGCGAACGCTTCGATCGCCGGACCGGAATCTCCGAAGCTGACATAGGCGGCGACGCCCGTGACCTTCTCGGCCGAGCTGCGATCGGCCAGCCATGCGTCCAGGGCGGCCTGGATCCTGGTGGTTTGGGGTGAATAGGCTTGTGCGCCGGACATGGCCGGGATCATCAGGGCCGCTGTGACCAATAGCGCCGCGCATTTGCTGACCACCATGATGCCTCCTTCGGCGTGGCTCCCGCAATCTATCGTTGCGCCAGCGCGGCCGCAACGTTGCGAGACGCACGGCGAACGGGTGCGTCGGCCGACGCCGGTTTTGTTGCCATCGGACCCGCGCACTCGTAACCTTCGCTCGACAATTTCCTCGGATGAGAAATCATGGACCGCATCGACGCCATGAAGGTCTTCGTCGCTGTGGTTGACGAGGGCAGCCTGGCCGGCGCAGGACGGCGGTTGCGGCGGTCGCCGGCCGCGGTCAGCCGTGCGATCGCCTTCCTCGAACATCATGTCGGCGCCGAGCTGCTCCATCGCACCACGCGATCGCTGAAGCTCAGCGAGGCCGGCCAGCGCTACGCTGCGGCCTGCCGCCGGGTGCTGACCGAACTCGAGGAGGCCGACGTGCTGGCCGGCGGCGAACGCGCCGCGCCGCGCGGCTCGCTGACGCTGACCGCGCCCGTGATCACCGGCGAGGACGTGCTGCGGCCGGTGCTCGACGCCTTCATGAACGAATATCCCGCGGTCACCGGCCGCCTGTTCCTGCTCGATCGCACCGTCAATCTGATCGACGAGGGCATCGACGTCGCGCTGCGCATCGCGCATCTGGCGGATTCCAACTTCGTCGCCGTCAGACTCGGCGAGGTGCGCCGGGTGGTCGCGGCATCGCCCGGCTACCTCGCGCAGCATCCCGTCATCAACGAGCCCGCGGATCTGGTCAAGCACCGGATCATCGCGATGACGCATTTCGGGCTCGACTCCTGGAGCTTTCCGCCGGCCAGGAAGTCGAAGGTCGCGCGCGTCGTCCAGTTCGCGCCGAGGCTCGTCATCAACACCGTACGCGCGGCGGTGGCCTCCGCCGCGGAAGGCCACGGCGTCCCGCGGCTGTTCTCCTATCATATCGGCGACGAGATCCGGGACGGCCGGCTGCAGATCGTGCTGGCAAAGGATGAGCATCCGCCATTGCCGGTCCATCTGCTGGTGCCGCAGGGACGCCTCGCCGTCCCGAAAGTGCGCGCTTTCGTCGATTTCGCGGTGCCGCGGCTGAAACGCTATTTCGAGCGATTGTCGCGCGAGGCAAGCCGCAATGCCGGCGCCATTCGTTCGCCGCGCGGAAGAGTGTCTGCCAAATAGCGGGCATTCGCGCGGAAAGCGGACCTATCTAGCTTGATCTCCATCGAGGCGGTGCTGATGCCGCCTCACGAACGGATGGAGAGAGATCATGGGTGCAGAGCAGAAGGTTGCCATCATCACGGGCGCGTCGCAGGGCATCGGCGATGCGTTGGTCAAGGCCTATCGCGACCGCAATTACCGCGTGGTCGCCAATTCCCGCAACATCAAGCCGTCCTCGGATCCGGACGTGCTCGCGGTGGCCGGCGACATCGGTGATCCCGCGACATCAGAGCGCATCGTAGCCCAGGCGCTGGACCGCTTCGGCCGCGTCGACACGCTGGTCAACAACGCCGGCATCTTCATGGCCAAGCCGTTCACGGACTACACCGACCAGGACTATGCGTCGATGCTGGCGATCAACCTCAACGGCTTCTTCTATGTCACCCGACGTGCGGCCAAGGAGATGGTGAAGCAGGGCTCGGGGCATATCGTGCAGATCACGACCAGCCTGGTCGACCACGCCAACAGCAAAGTCCCCTCGGTGCTGGCGTCGCTGACCAAGGGCGGGCTGAACGCGGCCACCAAATCGCTCGCGATCGAATATGCCGCGAAGGGCATCCGCGTTAACGCAGTGTCGCCCGGCGTGATCAAGACGCCGATGCATGCGCCCGCGACGCATGACGTCCTCGCCAAGATGCATCCGGTCGGACGGATGGGCGAGATCAAGGACATCGTCGACGCCGTGCTGTTCCTGGAGAACGCGGGCTTCGTCACCGGCGAGATCCTGCATGTCGACGGCGGCCAGAGCGCCGGCCGCTAGCTCCCAATGAGACGTGAAACGCGGGGCATCGCTGCGAGCGATCGCAGCGATCGGAACTAATCATTTTTCAGGAACCGACGAAGGGCCTAACGCCATGTCCATGTCCGCCAATGTCGACCATCATCATCGGCATCATCCCGCCGCGCCGCATCGCGATGCGGGCGGATCGTTGTGGCTGTCGGCGGCGACGGGGCTTTGCGCCTCGCTGGTCGGGCTCGGGTTGGCGCGCTTCGCCTACACGCCGCTGATCCCGGCGCTGATCGCCGCGCATTGGTTCACGCCGGCGCAAGCGGTCTATCTCGGCGCCGCGAATCTCGCCGGTTATCTCGGTGGCGCGCTGATCGCGCGCGATCTCGGCGCACGGGTCGGATCGGTGCGCGCGTTGCGCGGGATGATGCTGCTGGCCGCGATCTGCTGCCTTGCCTGCGCCGTGCCGATCTCGTTCGTCTGGTTCTTCGGTTTCCGTTTCCTCGCCGGTGTCACCGGTGGCGTCATCATGGTGCTGGCCGCGTCCACCATCCTGCCGCACGTCGCGGCCGGCAAGCGCGGGCTGGTCGGCGGCGTGATCTTCGCCGGCGTGGGGCTCGGCGTCGCGGCGTCGGGCACGCTGGTGCCGCTGTTGCTGCAACAGGGCGTGCGGCAGGCCTGGATTGGGCTCGGCGTGCTGTCGGCGCTGCTGACCTTGATCAGCTGGAAGGCATGGCCGGCCGAGACATCTGCGACGCATGGTAGCGATGCGCATCATGCCCCGGCGCATGGCACGCGGTCGCCGCTGCTCGTGATGCTCAGTGTGGAATATGGTCTCAACGCGCTGGCGCTGGTGCCGCATATGGTGTTCCTGGTCGATTTCGCGGCGCGTGGGCTCGGGCAGGGGATTGCGGCGGGATCCTATTACTGGGTGCTGTACGGTCTCGGCGCCGTGGTCGGCCCGCTGCTGTCGGGGCATCTCGCCGACCGCGCCGGTTTTGCCGCTGCGCTGCGAGCCGCGTTCCTGATCGAGGCGGTTGCGGTCGCAACGCCCGCGGTGACGTCATCGTCCGTCGCGCTGATCGTGTCGAGCGTGATCGTCGGCGGCTTCACGCCCGGCATCGTTCCGCTGGTGATCGGCCGCATCCACGAGTTGATCCCGCATTCCGCAGCAGGCCAGCGCACCGCCTGGGCGCAGGCCACCACGACATTCGCATTGTTCCAGGCCGCGGGCGCCTATGGCCTGTCCTATCTGTTCGCGCAGACCGGTGGCAATTATGCGCTGCTGTTCGTGATCGGCGCGGCCGCGGTGGCGGTCGCGCTGGCGCTCGAGCTGATCAGTGCCGTCGTGGTGACCCAGCGAGGGCGCTAGCGCTGCGCCTGCGCGATGGTCGGGCCCGGCACCGGGGCGTCAAGCGCGGTATCGCGGTTCTGCTCGACTGCGGCATAAAGGACGAGACCTGCGAGGATCGATCCGTAGAGCGAGAACGAGACCATGGCCCAGTTTTTGGCGACCCGGCGGTCTCCGCTCTCGAGATCCTCGATGTATTTCTGCATGCGCCCCTCCGTCGACTTGCGTCGAGACAACAGCACGGGGCCCGCTGCGTCACTTGTGAAGCAAGTCACATTTGACTGGTGTGCGCGCGGAACACTGATCGCCGTCGTGAACGAATGATTGATAGGGCCGCGCGGCGCCGTCGCCCCTTTACGCGTCGTCAACCATGACGCAGTTCGGCCCTCAGCGCCGCGATCAGGCGGTCGGCGTCGGCCTCGTCGTTGAAGACATGCGGCGAGATCCGCATCCGGCCGAGCCGCAGCGCGACGTGGATGTTCTGCGCGGCGAGCCGGCCGACCAGTTCCTTCGGCACGCCGCCGGCCAGCCCCAGGCTCAATATGTGCGGCGCGCGCAGGTGGCGCTGCAGCGCGCTGACGCCGAGATCGCTGACGCCCTCGGCGATGTGCTGCGTCAGCATCGCGAGCCGTTCGCTGACTTGAGCCGCGCCCCACTCCGCCAGCATCTCCATGCCGATCGAGGCCATCTCCAGCGAGATGAAATGATCGCGCTCGCCCATGTCGTAGCGGCGGGCGTTGTCGACATAGCCGAGATCGCCGAAATAGACCGCGTTCTCCGCGTTGACGTTGCGGCGCCCGCCCGAGGTCTGCTCCAGCGGCACGCCACCATGATGGCGCTTGGCGATGTAGAGGAAGGCGCGCCCGTAAGGCCCGAGCAGCCATTTGTAGGTCGGAAACAGCACCGCGTCAGGATCGAGCCGGGTGACGTCCATCGCCACAATGCCGGCGCTTTGCGTGGCGTCGACCAGGAACATCGCGCCGTGCCGTCGCAGTGCCGCCTGCACTCTGTCGACGTCGATCAGGCCGCCGTCGGACCAGTGCACCGACGAGATCGAGGCAAGCCCGACCGGCGCCGCACCGGGGCGCTCGATCGCGGCGAGCACCGCCGAGGTCCAGTCGCCATCGGCGGGCTGACTGATCGTCTCGACGACAAAGCCCTGCGCCTCGGCGCGGGCGTGCCATTCCAGCACCGGCGAGGAGTGGTCGCTCTCCAGCACGATGACGCGCCTGCCGCGGGGAATCGTCAGCACCTTCGCGACCGTCGCGACGCCGTAGCTGATCGCCGGGATCAGCGCGATGTCTGCAGCCTCCGCGTTGATCAGCCGCGCGGCAGCAGTGCGGGCCCGTTCATGCTGGCGGCCGGCGAAGCCGGCATCCAGCGTCCATGGCTGGCCCTTGCGGCCGACCGCGGCACGGCCGGCCTCCAGCGTTCGCCGCGGCAGCGGGCTATAGGACGCCGAGTTGAGGTAGCAGACGTCGCGGGGGATCTCGAACAGGTCGCGCTGGGACGGAAGCATGTCGGCTCGTTGCTGGAAATTGCGGAAGAGCGGGCGTTACCCGTCGTATTGATCCGGCCCCATCGCCCACGGCGCCTGGTCGTAGCCGTGAGCGAAGGTGCGGTTGGTCTGCGTCGGGTTGCGGTTGATCAGCGGCCGCAGATACATCGGGTGGGTGGCGCTGCGCACCTCATGCTCGACGATGAACAGGCGTCTGCCGTCTTTGGGATCGACGATGTCGCAGAAGCGGTACTGGTACTGATTGTCCTCGCGCGACACCAGGTTGCGCTCGCGGAGCCGCCGGTAGGGGCCGGAGAAATCGGTGATGTAGATCTGGACGTGATGGCCGTCGAACTCCGGCTGCGCGCGGTCGCTCTCGCGGAATTGCAGATGCTGGTCCTTGCCGACCTTGACCCGCGCAACCGTGCCGTCGCCATTGGCGAGGCTCGCCGGGATGCCCATGATCTCGGGATAGAAACGCGTGATCGCCTCCGCGGTGCCGTGCGGCACCTCGAACTCGACATAGGGCATGCCGAGCGCGATGCGGCCGAAGCGTGCGGCGTCCGGCTCGTAGCAGCGCAGGCGGTTGCCCCAGGGGCAGGTGGCCTCGACATGATCATTGTGGGCGCGATAGGCGAACGCGGTGCCTTCGAGCTTCGGTGCAACCGACGCCAGCCGGTCGAGCAGCGCCTGCCGTCCCGCGATCACCAACGCGGTGTGTCC
>Ga0153933_1000386_pt1 | contig 16761 bp, 19 predicted proteins | sample TSNJ017MetaG_FD_102275 | JGI IMG/M metagenome (GOLD analysis project Ga0153933, IMG submission 102275) | Attine ant fungus gardens microbial communities from New Jersey, USA - TSNJ017 MetaG | ecosystem: Host-associated > Fungi > Mycelium > Unclassified | place: USA: New Jersey, Wharton State...
CCCCCAGGCGCCAGGTCACGCCAAACCGCCGTGTTCGCTAAGGCGATATCTCCTTAGACCGCAGTGTTGCCTTCCATCGACCGGATGAGCCGGTCCAGGGCGACTTCATAGTCCCGTCTCCACCGATTGGTGCGAACGGTGTCCGATGCAACCAGCAAAGAACTGATAATCAACCAGATCAAATCGAGTAAGATTCCTGTCGCCGGCACTAGCAGCAAGGCAACGCCAATACCGACCACGAAACAGTAACCATAGACGCCTTCTCCTAATACTAATTTGGGTCGGCGCGCCCACATCCATTCAGCGCGAGTACGCTCTGTTGGGTCGACCGTGGGTGAACCCAAGAGTTGCTGCAATCGTGCGGGTGCGACGTCGGGGAACCGCCACTCGTTCTCCCTGTTAAAATCCCTCCAGAAGTTGGTCCACATGTTGGCTTCGCTCTCTGTCCTGCAGTGTACGCGCTTAACGCTTAGTTTGAAACTCTTCTATTAATGCTTCGGGGATTTTGGGGCGGTAGGACGTGTCTTTCTTCCCTGATGATCGGCACCTCCGCCTCCCTGGTGCCATGATTGCACATCCTCCGCCCCCGATGCCCCGAAACCAGAAAACCGCGCTCCTTATGGTTCCCGAAATCATTTCCTGGGAGAAACTGCTGAAAATAGCGGGACGAGCCCTTCCAACATCGTGGGATGCGTGAATATCGCGTCCCTCAAAAGGGTAAAAGGCAGGCCCGCTAACATTGCGACTTGAACCGTGGCGATAATTTCTCCTGCCTCCATCCCCAAAGCTGTGAAACCAAGAATGCGATCGCTCTCGGTATCAATCAAGGCCTTTAGAAACCCGCGTGTCTCTGAGACCGTACGGGTACGCAAAATGGCGGTCATCGGTACCTTGGTCAGGCGGTAGGCAATTCCGCCTTCCTTGGCCTCAAGTTCATTAAGGCCGATGCGGGCGAGCTCGGGGTCGGTGAACATACAGGATGGCACCTGGCGTCCGGTGGTGATTCGGTGTCCACCCGCGAGGTTATCGGTCACGACGCGATGGTCATCGAAGGCGATATGGGTAAAATGCGGGCTTCCGGCACAATCACCAACCGCCCAGACTCCGGCGGCGGTCGTTTGCAAACGTTCGTTCACCTTCACATGGCCGCTACTGGTGGTTTCAACGCCGGCTAGCTCCAGCCCAATATCTTGGGTGTTTGGAGTTCGTCCGCTCGCGACCAGAATATGAGTCCCTTCTAACCGGATCTCTTCTCCATCTCGCAGCGCGTGAAGAGCGACATGGTCACCGGACTTTCCACTGATGCTGGCAATCGTGGCGCCCGTGACGATGTCTATGCCTTCCTCCCGAAAGATGCCGCTCAACAGCTCTGTCACATCCTCGTCTTCCCGATGAGCCAGCCGGCCATTTCGTTCGACAATGGTCACCGTACTGCCGAATCGTCGCATGGCCTGGGCTAATTCGAGACCGATGTAACCACCCCCGATTACTAGGAGATGCTCGGGAACATGATCTAAATCCAACGCTTCGATATGGGTGAGCGGCCCGGACTCGCGGAGGCCGGGGATCGGTGCGATCGTAGCGCGCGACCCGGTGCTGATGATGACCTCTTCAGCCTGCAAGATGCGGGTGCCGCCGCCAGCTAGTGCCACTTCAATCGTTTTAGGTCCGGTAAAACGACCTGATCCAATCAGTATTTCCGCACCACTGGCTTTGAAATTAGCCAGGTGCATATCAACCAGACCGTTAATCATGTTCCGCTTGCGCTCGCGCACTCCGGTCATGTGGATCTGCCAGTTATCCTTGGTAATACCAAATTCTTCGCTTCTGGCGAAGTAGGAGGCGACCTTGGCGCTATGGATTATGTTCTTGCTCGGCAGGCAGGCGATATTCGGGCAAGAACCGCCGATGTACTTCCGTTCCACCACAACGGCTCGCTTACCTTGCTTGGCTTGCGTCCAGGCAATGTATTTGCCGGCTTCACCGCTACCAAGGACAACGACATCGTACTCTTCGATGGGCATATGGGGTTTAATCGTCTGCGCCCGCGAAACGGCAAGTAATCAGGAATCAGGGTTTCAGTGATCGGTAATTAAACTAGCGGTGAACTCTCCCTCCAAACCGACTACTGATCATTTCATTCTGGCGCGGCCAGGTTGGCGATTAAGGGCTGCTGGTAACCGCAGTAGAAGAGTTTACAGGTTACTGATGATGGTTTGGATTTCACCGTCGGCCACCTGGCCGAACGAGCAGCGATACCAGGCCAGCTCGATTTCCAATTCAGCAATGCGACCTCTCAGTGCTTCGGTTTGTCTGGCCAGGTCTGCGGCTGTGAAGCGGGGTATCATGTCTTTGGGAATCCAGCTAGTTTCGACAGGCGCTGGCAGGATCTGGGGGTATTTATCGGGCATGGCTAGGATCCTGTCTGTTGGTCATCCAATAATCTCACGCTCTAGATGAACTCACTTGCGCTTTAGAGAATCGATAAAGAGAAGCGCTCGGCCTTGTAATGCCAGCATCTGCATTTCGTGCTGGGTTGGCCGATAATCGAAAGCTTCCTGGTCGAGAAAGTAATCACCGATGTCGGCTTGAGTGTTCAGAAATTCGTCCCATTCCTGGCTCGATAGATCGTCGCTTTGGTACATCTGCATGCTCCAATTATGGTCTCACGACCCGTTAGATCAGGTTGCGTGCCAGGCAATCGAGTGACTAGCAATATCCTGATGATCAATTACTTATGACTTAGATAATCTGATGAGAATCTCGTACGATAATTCATACGTTACGGTATTCCGTTCGCTTTTCGGATGGGTCGCGGGTCCAGAGGCGCACGATAGGGGCCCGGCAGCTGCCGGATTGAAAAACGCGAGGCGGACACCGAAGGCGGAAAGGGCTGAAAGACTATAGTCTAGCAAACGTGAACTCTTTTGTCCCTACGGGACAGAAGAACCGGTATTTCAACAGTCTGCTAGTGTCCTGTCCCATAAATACCTTTATAAACTTACTGGAGCGTTTCTCATGGTCTCTCCGGCCAGCATCGCAACTCTGAGATCGCTCGATTCATAAAGGTATTTGCGGGACACCACACTAGGCTAAGATCTTCCACCGCTTTGCTACTCTAGTGTGCTTCGAGAAACAGGTAAGTCGAGTCGCAACCTTCGTACAGTCGCTTCCTCATTCGTCCTCTTGGCTACGGCTGACGGGCTGAGACGAGCGAACGATTCTTCGAACGTTCTGTAATTCGTTTCACGTTCAGCTTCGGTCACGCCGATCGTAAGATGCTTATTATAAGTAGCTTAAAGATATGTTAACAACCTGGCCCAAGAACTGATATCCGGGGTTAGAGATTAGTAACCACCTGACTCCAGTCGTACAGGGGCAATCAGCAGCAACTAATATGAATCGAATCCAACAAAGAGCAGCAGCGGACCTGGCTGGAAGTAAAAAACGTCCTAGTTCATGAAAGTAATCAGTAGGTCATTAATCAGTTTAGATTTCGGAGTCCGAGATCCTGATTATTGTATGGCGGATACTGAGTTGCTCCCCGAGGCCGACTTGGACCCAGAGATGAGCCGAACTCGAAGACTTTTTCTTTCTTAGCGATCTCTATGTCTCGGTGGTGAAATTTCCGGTGTAGGTTGTCGCAAACACGAACCCAGGAAGGAACCGAAAATGACTGAAAAGACCGTAGCAGAAATTTTTGTCGAAACGATCATCGCCGCGGGCGTTACTCGCATTTATGGCGTCGTAGGTGACTCGTTGAATGGGATTCTCGAAGAGGTTCGGCGGAACAAAAAGATTCAATGGATCGGGGTGCGGCACGAAGAGACCGCGGCCTTTGCCGCAGGTGCTCAAGCTCATTTAACCGGTGAACTCGCGGTTTGTGCCGGCAGTTGCGGGCCTGGCAATATGCACTTGATCAACGGCCTTTACGATTGCCACCGCAGCCGGGTACCGGTGCTGGCGCTGGCGGCCCAGATTCCGAGCCAAGAGATTGGCAGCAACTATTTTCAGGAGACCCATCCGGATCAGCTTTTCCGGGATTGCAGTGATTACTGCGAGTTGATTTCGCAGACGACTCAGGTTCCGCGAGTATTGGAGATCGCCATTCAAACGGCGCTGACCAAGAAAGGCGTAGCAGTAGTGGCGATTCCCGGAGATATCGCGCTCAAGCCGGCAACCTATCGTAAGCCGAGCGCTACGATCAAACCGTGTCATCCGGTGGTGAGCCCTTCGGACGAAGAGATCAAGAGCTTAGCTGCGCTCCTTAATGAGGGCAAAGCGGTCACCATTCTTGGAGGGGCCGGTTGTGCAGGCGCACATGCCGAACTGATGGAACTGGCGGGCAGACTCAAATCTCCCATTGTTTCCGCTCTGAGAGGGAAGGAACACATCCAGTATGACAATCCGTATGACGTAGGTTTGACTGGGCTGATCGGTTTCGCCTCCGGTTACCACGCCATTATGGCAGCCGATACGCTGTTAATGTTAGGGACCGACTTTCCCTATACCCAATTCTATCCAGAAAAAGCAACGGTGATCCAGGTCGATCTCCGGGGCGAGAACTTAGGCCGGCGCACGCGATTGGACCTCGGGATCATTGGGGATATCAAAGCGACGCTGCAAGGTTTGTTGCCGCTGATCACGGAGAAGGAGGACGATGCGCATCTGAAACGGTTCGTCGGTCATTATCAAGACGTCCGGAAAGGATTGGACGAGTTGGCCGCGGGCCATCCGGGTCGCAAACCGATGCATCCCCAATACGTGGCCAAAGTGGTGGACGAGCTGGCTGCAGATGACGCGATTTTCGCGTGTGATGTCGGTACGCCAACCGTCTGGGCTGCCCGGTATCTCACCATGAATGGAAAGCGACGCCTATTAGGGTCGTTCAATCACGGATCGATGGCCAATGCGATGCCCCAGGCCATTGGCGCGCAGGTTTCCTTTCCTGGCCGCCAAGTGGTCACTTTCTCCGGAGACGGTGGGCTCTCCATGCTCCTGGGAGATTTGCTGTCGCTGCATCAGCATAAGCTGCCGGTTAAGATAATCGTACTTAGCAACAGTTCGCTCGCCTTTGTTGAACTGGAAATGCTGGCAGCCGGAATCCTGGGAGAAGGGACCCAGTTGGTGAATCCTGATTTTGTTGGATTGGCTCGTTCCGTAGGTATGTTCGCGGCCAAGGTGGAAGATCCGTCCGACTTGAAGCCGGCAGTGACAGAGGCGTTCCAGCATGACGGACCTGCGTTGATCGAAGCAGTCGTTAATCGGTCAGAGCTTTCGATGCCGCCAACCATTAAACTCAATCAGGCGGTCGGATTCAATCTGTGGGCGCTCAAGGCCGTGCTCAACGGTCGCGGCGATGAGGTCATTGATTTGGCAGTCAGCAATCTAGTTCGGTAGGGGCGAGAGGAGCTAAACGTGAAAGGTGAGAGGTGAGAGGTGAAAGGTGAGAGGCACCGCTGTGGCTTGCTTCTGTTGTTATTAATTAGCTGCCCAGAGTTGTTCTTAGTGAGGGATTAAATCTCTTTCATAAAATGCCGGGCTGGGAATGAATCCAGATTAGGAGAACTCATCCCACTGAATGAATTCTTATGAATTGAACAGGTCAGTTCCGATGCAATTACCGGGGCGTAACCAGATCAACCGCTTGGCGGTAATTGGTGCTGGTCGAACCGGCCGGGTAACATCGATCCTGGGCCATCAGCGATCAGTATCACCGGCCGTGATACCTCATCATGGTTTTCGATTACACACCGTCCAGTTTCGCTGGCAATGAAGCGCTATGCGGCACGGAACATTAACGGCCAACAAATATTGTTGCCGGGTTGCCTTGATCTCGCCTTTGGCTGCTTTGGTCTTTACCGGATGCTCAACGCTGGACACTACCACGGGGGAGACCACGCCAAAGAGCAGAGTCTCTACCTATACGCAACCGTACGCGCAGCGACCAGTTAACCCGGACGCAGACGGAGAAGGACCAGGGTACGAGTGGTGGTATTAATCGCGGGCAAAAGCACGCTAAGTTAGCTAGATGGAGAAGGAGAATAATCGCAATGAACTTTGTAAGAGATAGGATAGAGTCTGCCGCCGGGAGGGCTGTCCTGCTGAATCAAAAAAACTCATTTCTAGCGAGACTGGGAAATGAACTCTGCTGAATCAAACGAATTGGTCCCGCCGCCATTGTCGAAGCGAAGCCAACTAATCCGCCTGGGCATAATGGGCGGGTTGCTGGCGGCTATTGTCGGTTTGTTTGCTTACGCCGGCGGCTGGTTAACACCTAATAAACTGACCCCGGCAGCGATCATTGACACGTTTCAAAAGGTGAGCGGTCCGCATCCCGGCTTTCGACGTAACCACGCCAAGGGAGTCTGTGTCAGGGGCTACTTTGAGAGCAACGGTCGGGGGGCCGAGTGGTCAAAAGCAATTGTTTTCCAGCCGGGTCGAGTTTCAATTCTGGGCCGGTTTGCTTTGGCGGGTGGCCAACCGTATCAGACGGATGCGCCCCACACCGTACGCAGCATGGCACTTCTATTTCAGTTGCCAGATGGTGAAGAGTGGCGGACCGGGATGAACAACATTCCGGTTTTTTCGGTCCCGACTGCTCAAGCCTTTAACGATCTGTTGTTAGCTTCCGCGCCCGACCCGGGCACCGGCAAACCTGACCCAGCAAAGATAAAAGCGTTCCTAGCTGCTAATCCCGAAACTGCTAAAGCCATGCAGTTGATTCACGAAAATCCAGTCTCATCAGGGTTCGATAACAGCACTTACAACAGCCTGGACGCATTTCGATTTATCAATGCCGCCGGTAAGGTGACTCCGGTGCGCTGGTCGATGGTGCCGGTGCAACCGTTCGAACCGATCAGCACTACCGATCCGGGGAAGGCGGACAAGAATTACCTGTTCGACGCGTTGATTGCGGCCATCCATGCGCACCCGGTACAGTGGCATCTGATTATCACGATCGGGCAGCCGGGAGATCCTACCGATGACGCCACGATTCCCTGGCCATCGGACCGCCAGCAAGTCGAGGTAGGGACGCTAACTATTGATCAGGTGGAGAGCGAGGACACAAGCCCGGTGCGAGACATCAACTTTGACCCGTTAATACTGCCGAACGGCATCGGTGGTTCCGATGATCCGTTGCTTAGTGCTCGCTCCGCAGCCTATTCGCAATCGTTCACCAGAAGGGAAGGCGAGACCAAGGAACCCAGCGCAGTGTCAACCAGTGAGGCCGGAAAATGAGTGCTCAAAAACCTCGTATGCAATTCGCGATTCAAGGGCGCATTCTCCATTGGCTGATGGCAGCGATGCTGCTGGCGATGCTGTTCATCGGCGTGGCCATGGTGGCCTCGTTGGGTAACTATCACACACTGGTGGCAATCCATCGGCCGCTGGGTATCATGATTCTGATTCTGGCGGCAATTCGATTGATAAATCGCTTGTGCACCAAGTTGCCTCCGTTTCCGCCGACTATGTCGCCTCAGGAACGTTTCATGGCGTCGTCATCCGAGAAACTGCTCTACGCTCTGATGTTCATCCTGCCGCTGGTAGGTTGGGGGATGTTATCAGCGGGACATTATCCTATCGTGATGTTCGGCTCAGTGACACTGCCGCCCATCCTGCCAGCTGTCCCTAAGCTTTATGCATTTTTGCGCGGGGCGCACACCGTTCTGGCCTATTTATTATTCTTAACCTTTCTCGCACATCTGAGTGCGATCCTGTTTCATACGTTAATTGTTCGTGATCGGATACTTGACCGCATGGCGCTTTGGCCAGTTCGGTCCGGTAAAAACCAGGCCACAAAACTCACTAGCGCTCCGGCGCCGACCGGTGGTTCAACTGATAGCGTAGATGGGTAGGTGGCGGAAGGAGCTAGGCGCCGCATCTCTGCGCGCTTTGTACTGTTGGGGTAAACCATATCACCTGGATTGGAGGTAAAATGATTATCAAGATTATTGAACCGATTGGCAAATCAGAGGATGCGATCCGGGCCCGGATCGGTGATCTGGTTGACCAAGGCGGTCACCGCATTTTTTTGTGCGACACGCGCGGCATGGCGGATGCCGAGCTAATTAAAACCATAAAGGATGCTGACATCCTTTTGCTTAGCAATCGGCCGCTCTCCGGCGGCGTGATCAACGCCTGTCCCAAACTTAAACTAATTTGCGTCGCTTTTACTGGTATTGATCATGTGGACCAAGAAGCCTGTAAGGCTCGGGGCATCATTCTACATAATGCGGCGGGTTACGCGGTCTACGCGGTTAGCGAGTTGGCTATCGGTCTGATGATTGCGTTATTCCGTCGAATTATCTCAGCCAACACAAAAGCGCGCGCCGGTGGCACTAACGATAGTTTGGTAGGGCACGAACTGTTCGGCAAAACGCTGGGAGTAGTCGGATGTGGACATATTGGATTGCAGGTAGCCCGCCTAGGGAATGCCTTTGGCTGTCAGGTGCTCGGGTTCGATCCTCACCTGGTGGAGACCAACGGCGTAGCCATCAAGCAGGTGGAGCTGGATGATCTCCTGAGCCGAAGCGATATCGTCACCCTGCATTTACCGTTAATCCCGGAGACCCGTGGTTTCATTGGGCGCGATCAATTGGCAAGAATGAAGCGCACCGCGATCCTCATCAACACTGCGCGCGGACCGATTATCGAGCAGGCAGCGCTGATCGAAGCACTTAGCGAGAAGCGGCTGGCTGGGGCAGGACTCGATGTATTTGATCTAGAGCCGCCGCTGCCTGGGAATCACCCGATTTTGACGGCGCCCAACACGGTGCTGACTCCTCATATCGGTTTCGAGACGGTCGAGGCCATGGCAGCCAAGGCAGATATCGCTTTAGGCCATGTGGAAGAGTTTTTAAGACATCGGTAGCCTTATCCAGGTAAGGGACTTTGTTCGGAGAGGGTAACCGGACTCGCCTCAGCAAACCGTTGAAAAACCAGGTAGCCGATGGCGTCTTGTGTCCCTCCGGGACAGAAGAGCTTCATTTTGAACACTCCGTTAGGCTCGTTCTGTAGAGTTCCCTATTGGCTTGAGCTGCCGCCGATTTTTTGCACACAATCGCGCCGAACGCCAACACTGCCGGAAGTAGAAAATGAAGCTGCCACCGTTATGCCGACGTCTCACCAGGCCTCGATTCGTGATAATCATTGGCCTGACCGCTCTTAATCTGGGCGTGTATACAGCTGGTGCGCAAAATCTTGCGACCTCTCCGACACTTTCGGCCGGGAGCGGAGTCTCGCAGAGCGGCACCTTGTCGACGTTCTCTTACGAGTTGGAAGCCGATACTGCCTTTATCGGTCGGGGCTCCGTCGATCTCGGCAGCAAGACGGTTGGTATCTTTAAGGAGGTCACTAGCTCGGCGAGTTTTGTGCTCTCGGACCAGCTCTCGAACCCGTTTATTCTGCGATTGGGTATCGATTGGGACCGGTACGCTTTCAACACCAGCGACCGGCTAACCCCGTTACCCGCTTCTGTCGACGCCCTGGATGCCGTCATCGGAGCTGATATCCAGCTTACTTCGGCGTTGTTGCTCAGAATCGAGGCTCACCCCGGTATTTATGGCAGCTTCAATACCGTTACCGGACGGGATTTTAACGTGCCTATCCGGATTGGTGCGTCTTATGTCAAAAGCGCCAATCTGATCTACATCGCCGGTCTCAGTATCGACGTAAACTCAGACTTGCCGGTGATTCCGGCAATCGGTGTTTACTGGAAGGTCTCGGACCAATGGGTAATCAACGGCGTCGCTCCCCTGCCTCAGCTCCAGTACATCGTTTCGGATAAGCTAACTTTATTTATTGGGGCCGATCTGCAGACCGAGACGTTTCGGGTGGACAACGAGTTCGGCACCTCGCGTGGTGTTCCGAAGTTAAACGACGCCATTTTAGACTTTTGGGAGATCAGAGGTGGCGCCGGCTTTACTTGGTCAATCACGGACAAGATCAAACTTGGTCTGGAAGGGGGCACTGTTCCCTATCGCCAGTTCGATTTCAATCGAGCCGATTTCAATATGTCATCTACCAGCTGGTCGCCCTATATAAGCCTGCGGCTTTCCGCCAGCTTTTAAAAGCCAGCCCGTAAATTCTGCCCGCGGTTTAGTTAGTTTTTGATAGCCGGGGGTAAAACGCCCTTCGCTTGGAGCTCGGCCAGCGCCTTTCTGACTTTGTCGAATTCCTCCATTCTGATGGTTTCCTGCTTGTCACTCGCCAAGCTATCAAAACCAGGATGATCCAAGTGAGCTTCGCGATCGATTTCAGCGCTCATCAATCTATACACTTCGGCGGATTCCGTCTCTGAAAGCGCCTGACCTGGATGACGAGTGTAAATGGCCTTGATCTGTTGAACAAATTCGTTAAAAGCCGGATCTGTCTCGCCTGCTCTGGTTCCAGTAAAGGACGCGAATGCAAAGAGGGTTGCCCCGCACAACGCTACAGTCAGTGTCTTCATTTGCCTGGCATTCTTTTCAGTTTGAATAATTTTCGGGAAACGCGCGATACGCTCAGCCCGCAATCTTGGCTCCCGGTTTTCCTGGCGAGCGCCGGCTACAATACTGGAAAAGAAGCGTTTGCCATAACAAATCCGAGAGCGATGACACCAACAGATCTGTAAGCGGCGGAGCCAGAATAGCGAACGAATGCTGGCGATGCTGGCGGAGAGCGGTTAGAGTCGGTCCCGAATGGACCAGGCGAATCCCGACGGGAAGCAGGTTGCCGCGTCTCGCCAACGTCCGCCGAGGATCTTCACCGTTATTCAACCCTATGGTTTGGCGGTGGTGGCGGTTGGTCTCGCGCTTGGCGCCGCCCTCTTCCTGCAAAGTTTCCACCTGCGCGATGTGGAGGTCCCCTTTTTCCTTTTCGCAGTTGCTATGGCTGCCTGGTTTGCGGGGGCGGGAGCCGCCCTTCTGGCCTGGGTGCTTTCGTGTGTCAGTTTTGACTATTTTTTCGTGGAGCCGACTTACTCCCTCGACATTGCCCCGGGTGAGCTTCCTTACTTTCTTATATTTGCGTCATTCGCAGCCCTGGTGACCTGGTTTAGCGCCGTCCGCCGCCGAGTTGAACGGGAACTCCGGCAAGCCCGGGATGACCTGGAAAAACGCAGTGTTGATCTCGCAGCGAGTAACCAGGAACTCGAGGCCTTCGCTTATTCGGTTTCTCACGACCTGCGGGCGCCGCTTCGTCACATGGCGGGGTTTTCTGAGCTTCTCCAAAAAAATAGCGCTCAAGTTTTAGATGATAAGAGCAAACGCTATGTCGGGGTGATTCTCGAGTCCGCTAAAAAAATGGGTGCGCTGATCGATGATCTCCTGGCCTTTTCTAGAATCGGTCGCGCGGAGACCAATAAGACTAATGTAAACTTGGGACAGGTGGTGGAAGAAGCTTTGGCCGAGGTTCGGCGTGACCTTAGCGATCGCCAGATTGTTTGGAAGACCGGCAAGTTTTCCCCGGTTTATGGGGACCGGGCAATGTTACGCCTGGCGTTGGTGAATTTGATTTCCAATGCGGTAAAGTTTACGCGGACGCGTACACCGGCTGAAATTGAGATCGGACAACTGAATGCCCCCGGTGATCAGGTGACTATTTTTGTTCGAGACAACGGAGTCGGCTTTGATATGAAATATGTTGGCAAACTGTTTGGCGTGTTCCAACGTCTCCATTCGACGGAAGCCTTTGAGGGAACGGGCATCGGTTTGGCGACGGTGCAAAGGATAGCGCATCGGCATGGGGGCAAAGCGTGGGGCGAGGGGGCGCTGGATCAAGGAGCGACCTTTTACCTATCAATATCGAAATCGCAGCAAAGTTAATTTATGAGCGCTTTTGGACGTATCCTACTGGTTGAAGACGACCCTCACGACGTCGAACTCACGCTGACGGCTCTGGAGGAATATCATTTGGCCAACGAAGTGGTCGTCACTCATGATGGCGCGGAAGCACTTGATTATATCTACCGTCGAGGCGCGTATGCCGATCGACCCAATGGCAGCCCGGCGGTCCTGCTCTTGGACTTGAAACTACCTAAGGTCGACGGCTTGGAAGTGCTGCAACAGATTAAACGAGATGAGAAACTCCGGATGATTCCGGTGGTGGTGCTCACCTCGTCCCGGGAAGAACGGGACATGGTTGCCAGCTATCGACTGGGGGTGAACGCCTATGTGGTAAAGCCGGTCGATTTTCATGAATTCGTGAACGCTATCAAAGAGCTGGGAATTTTCTGGGCTATCGTTAATGAGCCGCCACCGGGCAGCATTAGAAGGACTAGCGCTTAGTGGTATGTCCGGGCAGGTCCTTGGTTCTCAGAGGATATGGAGAAAGCAGTGAAGCCGACTCTCCGTATCCTTTATCTGGAAGATGACCCCACAGATGCGGAGTTGGTTCAGGAGACACTTGCGGCCGACGGTATCCAGTCCCAAATAGTCAGGGTTGAGACTGAGGCCGACTTTGTTGCGGCTCTCAAACAAGGCGGTTTTGATCTGGTTCTGGCTGATTACACGCTTCCTTCGTTCGACGGCCTTTCCGCTCTTGAAATTGTTAAGGAAAAGTGGCCGGAGTTACCTTTGATTTTCGTCTCCGGAACACTAGGCGAAGAACTGGCCATCGAAGCACTCAAACGGGGCGCCACCGATTACGTTTTCAAAACCCGGCTATCGAGAATTGTGCCTTCAGTGCAACGGGCTTTACGAGAGGCCGGGGAGCGGACCGATCTGATCCGGGCACAGGAAGCGTTGCTCAAAAGCGAAGCTTACTTAGCGGAGGCGCAAAGGATCGGTCACATTGGTAGCTTCGGTTGGGATGTTGCCAGCGGCAGGATTTATTGGTCGCAAGAGACTTACCGCATTTTCGGATGCGATCTGGCTATTCAGCCTACGTTGGAATTGGTGTTGGCGAGAATTCATCCCGATGACCGGACGATGGTGCAACAATTAGTCGACCGGGTTTCCATAGAGAAAAGCGCTTTCGATTTCGAACATCGCCTGCTAATGCCCGATGGATCCATCAAATATCTCCGAGTCGCAGCCCATCCGTCGAAAGGTGAATCGGGCCGCTTTGAATTCATGGGTTTGGTGTCAGACATAACCGAACGGAAACTGGGCGAGGAAGAGTTGCAGAAAGCACAAGCGGAGCTGGCTCATATCACCCGGGTAACCACATTGGGCGAGTTGACCGCGTCGATCGCCCATGAAATCAATCAGCCCCTGAGTGCAATTGTTAATAATGCCAACGCCGGCTTGCGCTGGTTGTCGGAGGAGTCACTGAATATCGATGAAGTCCGGGGAACAATCCGCCGGATTCTTCGTGACGGCAATCGAGCGGGCGATGTGATTGCGAGGATGCGGGCGCTGTTTAAGAAGGCTCCGATGACGAAGGAGCAATTCGATCTGAATGAGGCCATAGAAGAAGTCGTGGCCTTAACTCAGAGCGAAGCCCAAAGGAACCGTGTTGGAGTACGAACGCGGCTGGGCGGCGAGGTACCTTCGATTTTGGGGGATAGAGTGCAATTGCAACAAGTGGTGCTCAATCTCCTGCTTAACGCCATCGAGGCAATGACAGCCATCAGTGAAGGCTCGCGGGAACTTCTGATAAGCACGCGAAAAATATCTGAGGTGAAAGCGCCAGCAGCCGGAGGCGGTTCTCCTGCGACCGAGTCCGGTTACGTTCTAGTAGCAGTGCGAGATTCGGGCCCAGGCTTGCAGCTGGACAGTCTGAACCAGCTTTTCAACGCCTTCTATACGACCAAGCCACAAGGGCTCGGCATGGGGTTAGCGGTTAGCCGATCGATTATCGAGGCTCATGGGGGAAAGCTGGAAGCTTTTCCCAACGACTGTGCCGGCGCTACCTTTCAGTTCACGCTCCCGACGGGACTCGCTTAGGCTCGTCCTGAATGACCCGTAGCCGGTGGGGCGAAAATCGATCCTTAATCGCCGCAAAAGATCGCAAAGAACACAAAGAAAAGATCGAAAAGAAATAGCCGCAAAAAGCAACAAAATGCGCAAAAACCTTTGGATCTTAGGTTACCTAATCTCCAGTACGATCCTGCCCAATTTTTTGCGATCTTTGCGTTCGTTTGCGGCGATTAAGGTCTGGTTTTCGCCCTTCCCGGATATCAACGATTCTCGATAAGCCTAAGGGGAGTGCGAGTTATTTCTGCGTCTCCACAAAAGCTCTCACATTCTCTTGTATGTTACGCATCACGGCGGCACTTGAGCCAAGGCGTTGTACTCCGCGCAATGAGTCAAAAGAGCTTGAAGAAACCAGATCGACTCGCCAGACCAAGGTGGCATCCCGCCCGTTTACCTGGATCGGCCAGAGTTGCTGCAGAGTCACAACCGCGTAAAAGCCAGCGCTAGAGTAGAACCCGAGATCTAAAGTCTGGTAACCGTCATTGACTGATTTAGTGTAGAACGCGTCCAAACTAACCGCTGCCTCTCCGTCGGCGTCGAATAGCTGCCACGAGAGCGATGGGGCTCCGCGTCCGCCCGAGATTATGGGAGAAAAATGAGATTGAATATCTCCACTGCTATCTATTAGCCGAGTTACTTCGCTCGCCGGCGAGATGCCATTAGTGTACGCTGGCTCTGCGCCTAGCCCTCCGGAAAGGAAATCCTTCGCCCGTTCGGCTAGGACTTGGCTCCAGAATGCTAGAGCCGGTCCTGAAAGGCCACCTCCGCCAGCGCCGCCACCAGAGTATTGTTTCACCTCCGCGTTGCTGAGCTGCAATTTCGAAGCGTCGCCCGGGAGTCTTTCCGTGGCGTTTAAAAATGCCCGCACCGACGAGTTGGCCGGAGCTGCGCCCAGGCCACGGAAACTCTGGGGACCGACTCCCGAAGAAAGATCGCCTTGCAGATAAATGCGTAACCTGGGATAGCGCGTAGGATTCCATTGCTGGAAAAGGATGACCGTCGACCGGACGGGAGCTTGCACGACGTAGGCGCTTTGGACGGACATCCCGCGGGCGAATAGCCCAAGAGGTGCACCGGCGGCCGCTACGGTTCCTCCGGATAACCTGGAGAGGTCAACATCTTTGAGAGCGGATAGCGACCGCAGATCGCTGATGGGATCCGCGGCGGCATTGAGTGCTAGCGTCAATCCTCCGGCCAGGACCGCGAGAAAAGTGTGCTTGAACGAGAGTTTCTTTCGAAGGTGCATAGGAATCAACATGAGCAGGTCAGTTCTGTATCTCTAAGAGTGACAAATAGAACCCGCCTGCTTTATCTGCGCAAGTTCCAGAAGGTAACCTAAGCGAGCGTCGTAGGCATCGCACATCGGAGAGTTACCATTCGGTTCTATCCATTCGGGATGCTGCGACCGTAAGGTTGAGCGGATCAGCGCCCGCAACTCGGCGTAACTCAGGACTGTTTTCTCTGACTTACCGGCCATAAAAAAACTATGGTTGAGGTCTAGTAGCGAGCCGGATGGGTTCAGGCTGATGGTGCCACTCGGTTGCCGTCAGCGCGCGCCACACACCGCACCAGGCATTGCTTGGGCCGGACCATACGCGTTGCCACATCGCGCGCCGGCGAGCCCGCATCGCAACTCTTTTGTCGTGTACCGCCAGTAAGTAGCCCAGCGCGCCACTCTGGGTGAGGGTTGGGATGGCCGCGGAATCCGGATACCGTAGCCGATATTCATGAACTGTGTCGATCGTCCGATACATGGTCTATCCTTCTATTAGCTATTCTGTCTTCCATAAGACCATGATCAATTTCCATGCCACTCGCCGAGTTAAGTCGTAAATTACTCGTCAGTAAGGAGTTGTGTTGATATAAGCTGGAACCGCACCGCCGGACTATTTCTTGGACGTTCGAAGAATCGTTCCGGCAGGCGGTAACGGTTCGGTAGGGCGAATATCTCAGCGCGCCGCCTCAGCCTTTGGTTATGCCGAGGTTCTCCGCCATGTGAACAAGCTCGACCAGGGACTGGGCGCGCATTTTTTGCATCACTTTGGCTCGTTGTATCTTGACGGTGATCTCGCTCGTTCCCAACTCGCCGGCGACTTGTTTGTTCAAGAAACCGCGGACGACCCAACTCATCACTTCTCGTTCACGCTGGGTGAGTGTCTCATAACGATTGCGAAGCTCTGCCGTTTTCGAATACCTGGCTTTCGATTCTGCGTCTTTCTTGATGGCCTCCTGGATGGCGTCCAGTAATTCTTGGTTTTCGAAAGGCTTAGTGAGAAATTCCATCGCTCCTGCCTTCATCGCGCGCACACTCGTCGGGATGTCACCGTGGCCGGTTATAAAGATAATCGGTATTTGATTATTAATAGCGGCCAATTCTTGCTGAAGCGCCAAACCGTTTAGGTCCGGTAGCCGCACATCCAGCACCAGGCAGGACGGCCCTTCGGATGGGCTTTGCCCTAAGAATTCGCGGGCCGATGAGAATGTCTCGACCCGTAAACCAGCCGAACGGATCAAGCTGCTAAGCGCTTCACGCACCGAAATGTCGTCGTCAACGACATAGACCACTGGGTTCACCGTTGGTTTAGTGCTGGGCTTCAAAATTCGTATCCGACAAGAATAAGATTTTGTAAACCGGGTTGCAAATCTTCTGTAGACGGTGGTGGGGAGGCTCCATCATCAGCCGCGAAGCGGCGAGTCATAATAACCTCGGGCGAAGCTAGGTGAACCCTCGAAATGGGCTACGCACTGAAAGTGCGTTTCAACAATCAGTGCGGCCCCCAAATGCGTTTGGCCAGGCAACAGAGCAAAGGCGCCTTTCCGCGTTAGCACGCAAAATTGATACGCGCCTTCAGCATCCCCA
>Ga0153933_1000387_pt1 | contig 16734 bp, 14 predicted proteins | sample TSNJ017MetaG_FD_102275 | JGI IMG/M metagenome (GOLD analysis project Ga0153933, IMG submission 102275) | Attine ant fungus gardens microbial communities from New Jersey, USA - TSNJ017 MetaG | ecosystem: Host-associated > Fungi > Mycelium > Unclassified | place: USA: New Jersey, Wharton State...
GTCGACAAAGGGCCTCATCGCCATCGCCCATAACGGCAACCTGGTCAACCTGGGCAATGTGCGCGCGCGCCTCGAGCGCGACGGAGCCTTCTTCCAGACCACCAGCGACTCCGAGATCATCGTTCAGCTCATCGCCCACTCCCGTGCCAACACCCTCGTCGACGCCATCGCCGACTCGCTCTCCCAGGTGGATGGAGCCTTCTCCATCGTCATGATGACGCGCGACAAGGTCTTCGCCGCCCGCGACCCGCGCGGCTTCCGGCCGCTCTCCATGGGCTGCATCGAGAACCCTGACGGACCCGACACCATCGTCTTCGCCTCCGAAACCTGCGCCTTCGATCTGCTCCGCGCCAAGTTCGTTCGCGACGTCGAGCCCGGCGAGCTGGTCATGGTTACGCAGGACGGCGTCACCTCGCGCCGCTACTCGTCTGGAATCGAACAAAGCAGCTGCATCTTCGAACACGTTTACTTCGCTCGCCCCGACAGCAAGATCTTCAACCGCTGGGTGCAGGAGAGCCGCGAAGAGATGGGCCGCCAGCTGGCCCGCGAGTCCCACGTAGACGCCGACCTCGTCGTTCCCGTCCCCGACTCCGGCGTCACCGCCGCGATCGGATACGCCGCCGAATCCGGCATCCCATTTCGTTTTGGTTTGATCCGCAACCACTACGTAGGCCGGACATTTATCGAACCAGAACAACGCGTCCGCGACTTCGGCGTGAAGCTCAAGCTCAACCCCGTCCGCAATCTGCTCGAGGGCAAGCGCATCATACTCATCGACGACAGCATCATCCGCGGGACGACAAGTAGAAAGATTGTCAGGATGGTGAGAGCCGCCGGAGCCAAGGAAGTCCACCTACGCATCAGCTGCCCGCCGACCATCTCTCCTTGCTACTATGGTGTGGATACGCCGAGAAAATCCGAGCTCATCGCCGCGAATAACTCGATCGCCGAGATAAGAAACTACATCGAAGCCGACTCGCTCGCGTATTTATCACTCGAAGGTCTAAGAAAAGCCTGCACCGGAGCAGAACAAAACAAGTTCTGCGTAGCCTGCTACACCGGCCAATACCCAACCCAATGGGTAGACGTAGAAGACATCCTACCAGCCGCGGCCGCTCGATAAGCCACTGCCCTTGGCGTTGCCATCCGAACACAGTTTAAACAAAAGGATGCCATCCGCCGGACTGAATCTCGGAGAAACTATTTCATCTAGCTCTCGCTCACAATACCGGAAACCGCTGCTCACCAAGAGCACGGATTTCACCAGAAGACCTCCGTGCAATTGATTAACGAATCCCGAGTGCTTCTTGGCCTCACTGGCAGGCGGGCATAGTACCTCGGTTTGCTACTTGTCGAAAAAAATTTAGAAGCCTCTCTATATATCTTCCGATTCGGTGCATTTGTGACAGCGGTTGCAACCTCTAGCAAGCTGCGAACGAAGTCCGGATTCACCCAGATCCATATAGCGGAGAGCTTGCTGGAAACAAATCAAGCGCAATAACTATCAACCGTGCGCTTAAAACCCTCCTCGATTGTTGTCGTAGCTCGCCAGCCTAATGATCTAAGTTTCTCCACGCTCACGGGCGTTCCTTGGTCGGATCTCGGGACATAGGCTGACCCAGAACGCTCTTTACGTACGACAGAGATTCCTCGGTGCTTATAGATCACAGCCAATCTGTCGGCGAGTTCAGCAATGCTGCACTCGGAATCGGGGTCGACGACGTTGTACGCCTGCCCCACTTCTCCCTTCAACAGCACGGTGAAAAAGCCAGATGTCGCGTCGGCCAAATAACAAAAGGGCCTCCGCGCGCTTCCATCGCTCAGCATAGTAATCGGCCCCCCCTTTAAGATATCGCGAACAAAATCGGCGTAAACCCGCCCGTCATCTAATCTCATTCCAGGTCCGTAAGTGTGCCCCGGCCTCACGATGCGCGCCGGAACTCCGTATTGCCGCGCCCATGCAGCGCACATTGTCTCGCCGATCCTCTTGCCTTCGCCATAGCACGCTCTGACATCTGTAGGATTGAGATATCCCCCTTCGTTCTCGGCCAGGGGAGCGGATCGTCCAGCGACATGCCCATAGACCTCTCCGCTGCTGAAAAATAAAAATCCTTTGCACACCTTACCTTGCACGGCGGCATTAAGTAGATGATAAGTACCTAGCGCGTTTGCAGAAAGAGTCCCCGCTGGGTCTGCCAAGTAGCTTGATGGACTTGCATTGCTGGCTGCATGAATGATGTAGTCGAACGGCGTCGATACTCCGAGTGATGCGGAAACATCCTGCACAAGAATCTGAAGATCGTCGCGATCTCTATAGTCTGTAAATCGATCCAGTGCCCGCTTTTCATTACGAACCAAGGCCGTTATAGTCGCTGGTCTTGAGAGCACATAACGATTCAAAAACATGAGCGTCTCTACCATGTAAGCGGGCAAAAAGCCGGCAGCGCCGGTCACCAGTACGTTCGCGCCAGCAAAGGACTGCCACGTTAGAGGTTCTCGGAGGATGCGCTTGATGTCGTCTTGCACGACGGAATTCATAAATAGACGCCTCTGCAGGTGGCCGTTACAGCTCTATAACTAGCATCAAAGATTCCATTTCGCGACTCGCAGGGCGATCGACTAGCGGCAATTTTGAATTTGGACAGATTTCCCTATCGCCGCTCGAGTAAAGTCGACAATCGTGCTCGCGATAAAGTCGAGCATTGGCTTGGTCAATCCCGGATAGACGCCTACCCAAAATACATTGCTCATTACAAAGTTTGTATTTGGTAAGTCGCCGACTACTCGAAATTCCGAACCTTCATAGGCGGGCTGGCGAACCAAGTTACCTGCAAACAACAACCGGGTTCCAATTTTTCTGTTTTCAAGAGCCCTTGTGAGATCGTCGCGCTTGAAGGACACATCTTCACGAACGCCAATGGGGAAACCAAACCACGACGGGTCGGAGTTAGGGGTCGGTTCCGGCAAGATCAGGAATTCATCCAGCGGTTGAAGAGCTTTTCTCAGATAGCTAAAATTCTCCTTACGCCGCTCAATGAAGTGTGGCAGTTTGGCAATTTGAGAGACGCCGAGAGCAGCCTGCATGTCCGTGGCTTTGAGGTTATAACCGATATGCGAGTAGGTGTATTTGTGATCATAACCACAGGGCAGCGTGCCCAGCTGCCAATCAAATCGCTTGCCGCAAGTATTATCCTTCCCGGGCTCGCACCAGCAATCCCGGCCCCAATCGCGGAACGACTCGATCAACACTTGCAACGCAGGTTTGTCCGTGAGTACCGCTCCACCCTCGCCCATCGTAATGTGGTGCGCCGGATAAAAGCTCACTGTTGCAATATCACCGAATGTCCCAACCTTCTTTCCACGGTAAGTGGATCCCAACGCGTCGCAGCAGTCCTCGATGAGCCAGAGGTTGTATTTTCGAGTGAACTCGGTAACTGCATCCAGATCGAATACATTGCCCAGGGTGTGGGCGATGACGACTGCTTTTGTCTTATCGCTGCGAGCGGCTTCCAGTTGGGATACATCGATTTCATAAGTGGGCAACGTGACGTCAACGAAGACCGGAACGAGGCGATTCTGAATGATCGGATTGACCGTCGTGGGAAAACCAGCGGCTACGGTGATTACTTCATCACCCGGCTTCAGTTGACGATCTCCGAGCTTCGGGGAGGTCAAGGCGCTGACCGCCACCAGGTTTGCGGAAGAGCCGGAGTTCACCAGCGAGGCGGATCGAACCCCTACAAAACGAGCCAGTTTGCGCTCGAAATCCTTGGCAAAGCGCCCAGTTGTGAACCAGCCATCAAGCGCGGAGTCCACTACGGAACTGATATCGTCGCCGTCGATGACTTTTCCCGAGACCGGGACAGCTGAGACACCTGGGAAAAAATCAGCCCGCGGGTTGACCTCAACAACGTATTGAGCTGTTAACTCGAGGATTTGCTTGCGCAAGAGCGCTGATTTTTCATCAATAGTAGCCATGGAACCTTATCAGTAGAATACACAATCTGCATGACGCAGCACTTTATGGCAGGCAGCGGGCCATCAACCCCAAGTCGATGATTCAGCCCTACTAAATGGCTCCTGATCGATAAAGAGATAAGATACTGCGAGGAGAGGAAATGAAAGCGGTGATTCTGGCGGGTGGTATGGGTACCCGCCTCAGCGAAGAGACTTCCTTGCGCCCCAAGCCGATGGTCGAAATTGGCGGCCGCCCGATTCTTTGGCACATCCTAAAGATCTATTCTCAGCACGGGATCAACGACTTCGTGATCTGCTGCGGCTACAAGGGCTACATCATCAAGGAGTATTTTGCAAACTACTTCCTCCACACATCTGATGTCACTTTCAAGATGCAGGAAAACAAGATGGTCGTGCATCAAAGTGTTGCGGAACCATGGAACGTAACCCTCGTGGATACAGGCGACAATACTGGTACCGCAGGCCGGTTGAGGCGAGTAGCCAAATATGTCTCCGATCAGGACGCTTTCTGCATGACTTATGGAGATGGGCTCAGCGACATCGATATCACCGCGAGCATCGCTTTTCATCGCTCCCACGGGAAAAAAGTTACATTGACCGCGGTCCAACCTACGGCGCGGTTCGGCGGTCTCGGCTTGGAGGGAACGAAGGTCCTTGCATTCCAAGAGAAACCGAAAGGCGAAGGCGGCTGGATCAACGGCGGCTTCTTTACCCTGTCTCCCAAGATTTTCGATGAGATCCAGAATGACGCCTGGATGTTTGAACGGGAGCCGCTTGAAAACCTGACCGGGCAGCAGCAGGTGCAGGCTTTCTATCATCAAGGCTTCTGGCAGGCAATGGACACGCTCCGTGACAAGCAGCGCCTTGAAGAGCTCTGGGCGAGTGGAGAGGCGCCGTGGAAAACATGGTGAACTCATGGCGCGGGCGACGCGTCTTTCTGACAGGGCATACTGGTTTTAAGGGCGGATGGCTGGCTCTGTGGCTGACACGATTGGGCTCGCAGATTCGTGGATATGCACTCGATCCCGCAACAGAACCTTCCTTGTTTCATGCAGCCAAGGTGGGGGAGCTGTTGGACGACATCCGAGGCGACATTCTGGATCGCGCCCGGCTGGACGCAGCGATAAAGGAATTCGCTCCCGAGGTGGTGTTTCATCTGGCGGCTCAGCCACTTGTCCGGCAATCGTATTCCGATCCTCTGGGTACGTATGCAACCAATGTGATGGGCACGGCGAACGTGTTGGAGGCGATTCGCCATACGCCCAGCGTGCGAGCCGTTGTTTCAGTCACTACAGATAAATGCTATGAGAACAGAGAATGGGTCTGGCCCTATCGCGAGACGGATCCTTTGGGAGGATACGACCCGTATTCTTCGAGCAAGGCCTGCGCGGAATTGGTCTGCGCCGCGTATCGAAGCTCCTACTTTCCGATAACCGCTCTCGACCAACATCACGTAGCTCTGGCCACGGGTCGAGCAGGTAATGTGATCGGCGGCGGAGATTGGTCGCCAGACCGGCTAATTCCTGATTTGATTCACGGTTTTCGAACGGGACAACCAGTACCGATCCGCCGGCCGGGGGCAATCCGGCCATGGCAGCACGTGCTCGAGTCTCTTCAGGGCTACCTTCTTCTCGCCGAAAGACTGGTTAAGGCGGAGGCGCAGTTCGCAACCGCATTCAATTTCGGTCCATCTGATGACGATGCATGGCCTGTGGCGCGCCTAGCCACCAAGTTAGCCGAGCTTTGGGGGCGAGATTCTGAGTGGACGAAGATTAGCGATCCAGGCGTCCACGAAGCTGGCTATTTGAGACTAGATTCAAGCAAGGCTCGCGCCGAGCTACAGTGGCAGCCGCGCCTTAGAATCGAAGCAGCCCTGAAGTGGACGGTCGATTGGTATCGTGCATGGGATGACGGTCAGCCGATGCAGGAGTTTACGCTAGAGCAAATCTCGGACTACGAGCGTCGTGCGCTGTGAACTCTTGATCTCACTTCGGGATAATGTCTATTTGAGAAACGAGCGAAGCAACAGAAACGAGAGTATTTGGGGACGCGCTATGGCGCTGTGGATTCAAGCTAAATGAAATTGGCGAGCACCATGCAAGAGAAAAGCCGGCGGTGTGCGAGAATTTCTCCTGCGTGCTTCGCTGGCCGATTTTCATCTCGCACGTCACCGGACGCAAGCGCTAATGAAGAAGATTTCGAGCTGCGATCAATGGACGCTAAAACATGAGCCGGCGTATAGTGATTTAGCTGATCGAGAGATGCATCTTATAGTACTTTGAGAAAGAGTAGGGGGAATCAGGTTATGCCTAGTGGTAATTCGATTGTCAAGATTGGGAATAAGCTTGTCGGAGATGGGCAACCTTGTTATGTCGTTGCGGAAATCGGTATAAATCACAATGGCGATCTCGATCTCGCCAAACGCCTCATTAGCGTCGCTATTGCAGCGGGCTGTGACGCAGTGAAATTCCAGAAACGTTCCGTAGAGGTTGTCTATACCCGAGAAGAGCTCGCCAAACCGCGCGAGAATCCGTTTGGTCCCACAAATGGGGATTTGAAATGGGGCTTGGAATTTGACGAAGAGGATTTTGCTGAAATTGACGCGTTCTGCAAATCGGCAAAGATGCCGTGGTTTGTGTCCGCGTGGGATGAGGCTTCTGTCGACCTGATCGCAAACAACTTCGATGTGCCCTGCTTCAAGATTGCTTCAGCCTCTCTTACGGACGACAATCTCCTGCGTCATACCAGAGCGACGGGCAAGCCGATCATTTTATCGACGGGCATGAGCACGTACGCCGAGATCGATCACGCAGTGGATGTCCTCGGAAAAGAAAATCTCGTTATCACGCACGCGACCAGTACGTATCCAGCGAACTACGACGAGTTGAACCTCAAAGCTATTCCGACCATTCGGGAGCGCTACGGAGTTCCGGTTGGATATTCCGGCCACGAGACCGGTATTCCTAGCAGCGTCGCAGCATCTGTCCTCGGAGCGTGCATGGTCGAGCGCCATATAACGATGGACCGCGCCATGTGGGGAAGCGATCAGGCAGCATCCCTGGAACCAAACGGTATTTCTCGACTCGTGCGTGACATCCGTCTTTGCGAGCAGTCCATGGGTGATGGAATCAAGCGAGTCTATGAGCGTGAAGTACCGATCATCAAAAAGCTACGTAGAGTAGGGGCGGCGGTCTAGCGGATGGCGCATCAGAATGCCGCGCCCGAAATCCAGGACAGGCTGCGGAAAATCAAGGCCATAGCTTTCGACGTGGATGGCGTATTGACTGACGGCGGCATGTGGTGGGGCGCTGATGGCGAGGAGTTCAAACGCTTCTCGTTCAGCGACATCATGGGGATTTCACTGGCTCGCCGTCACGGGTTCACTCTTGCTCTAATCTCAGGCGAAGACAGCCCGCTGGTTGACCGTTACGCAGCCAAGATGAAGATCACCGACGTAACGAAGGGCTGCCGCGACAAAGCATCAGCCCTTCGCGAGTTCGCCCAGAGGAATAATCTGGATTTATCCGAAGTCTGTTTCATGGGCGACGACGTAAATGACCTTCCCGCGATGAGCATTTGCGGCCTCTCTGCGGCGCCATCAGATGCTCGTCCGGTTGTGCTGGCGAAGGTAGACTTTGCCGCGACTAGCCCCGGCGGCTGCGGCGCGGTGCGCGAATTCATCGAAGCCCTCTTCGCCGCTCGCAAAACCGATTCTGCTACCGTTTACGCCAACTCACTCTAGGACCTCTCTTGAAACACATTGTTCGCGAACAACTCGGTAAGACCATCGCAGTGTTGGAAGCCGTCAGAGCTGACGACGCCCTTCTAGATGTTGTGGCGCAGGCCGCGGAAGTAACGGCAGAAGCCATGCTCAAAGGCAGCAAGCTCATGGTGGCCGGCAACGGGGGAAGTGCGGCCGACTCGCAGCATCTGGTAGCAGAGTTTGTCAGCCGCCTAGTGAAAGACAGACCGGCTCTACGCGCTATTGCCCTCACCGTGGACTCCTCGATTCTTACAGCGATCGGGAATGACTACGGCTACGAAAAAAGCTTCGAACGTCAGATCGAGGCGCTCGGGCAGCAGGGAGACGTTTTTCTGGGCATCTCTACCTCGGGCAATTCGCCTAATGTGCTGCGCGCACTCGCGCTCTGCCGGGAGCTGGGAGTGGTCACCATTGGTTTTAGCGGCAATAGCGGAGGTAAGATGGCGCCTCTCTGCGACTACAATGTCATCATTCCTTCCAACATCACGATGAATATCCAGGAGTCGCATCTGGCTCTCGAACACATCTACTGCATGCTGGTGGAGCGCTGCTACTTCGGAGCGAAGTTCCTGGCTTAACTAACGTTAGCCTTCCATCGCTCTATTCAGGAAATACTGGCTCGCAATACCTGCACTTGCGAGCCAGCACCTTCTATCGCGATATCAAGCGGTTTTTAGGGATTGCATAAGTGACAAGGTCCCAACCCTCCAGAAAATGGGGCCTGAGGAAGAATTCATACTTGTCGCTGAGAGAGCGAATTAAGAGTGGAACCTTCCAGAGGTGATTCTGCAGATGGTAGGAGCAGATAGCAAGCACCGGAGCGTACTGTTCAATAGTTCTGCGTGCTCCCGATAGGGCATCTAACTCGGCCCCCTCGATATCCATCTTGATGTAGGTCGGCTCGACCCCTGAGAGCGCTTCGTCCAAGCTCACGCAAGCGACAGTGATCTCGCCTTCGCCGATATGAGAGGCGGCACTTCCGCTAGCGGAAAAAGTCACTGATCCAGTGGATGCTCCGACAGCCGCGGACTGAAGCGTGATCGATTCCTTTCGCGGATGCGTGGATACACTTTGGCTCAGTTTGGCAAAGTTGGCTGGATCCGGCTCGAAACCGTAGATGTGCTTAAAGGAGTTCTCGGACTCAGTCAGGAAGCTGCGGATGGTATCGCCGTCATAAGCGCCGCAATCGACGAAGACCTCTCGATCACTGAGTGGACAGAGTTCCAAAGGAAAGTAAGTTGCATGTGGAACCGGATCAGGTAGGGCGTTAAAATCGCCACGTAAGCGCCAGCGTATTTGCGCGAGATATTCGGCCCGCGAATAATCGTCGGACCACATCGCGTCTACCTGCCGTACTTCGTCCTGTTGCGCGTGTACCTTATGGGGAAGATCGACACCGTAGTGCGGCAGCAACAACTCTGCATGTTTCCAGAAGAGTGACTGGAACGGGATGACATTCTGGCAACCTAGGCTGCGCAAGTGGGCTTCACGCGCGGCCATTCGTTCAGTGCCGGATCCTCCCCAAATTGTCACGATGAAGTTCGCTTGAGCACCATAGCGTTTGGCAGCTTCTTCCGGAGAAAGCGTCTCGACTCCCTCAACCTTGGTGTTCCAGATGCGGGAATTGTTATCCGCGAAGGCCACGGGTTCGACACCCACTTTGCGCAGGCCGGCCAGAGTCATACGACCGAGCTGCCCCGCACCGAAGAGCACAAGCGGCCTCGTAGAGGATTTCGCGGCCAGATCGAATGCAGTGCGCTCTCTGGTCCTAGCACCCGCTTCGCCTTCGGCGAACAATTCATCTAGTGCCGCAGTCAATTCGTTTTGCGATAGTCCGATCGTCGCAATTGCCATTCGTCCACCTCTGCTCGCCGTCTTCGCCGGCATGGAAATTCGCTTACCAACAACTCCGTCCGCCGTCGATGACGAGGTTCGCTCCAGTCATGTACGACGACGCGTCGGAACACAAAAATAAAATCGCGCCCTGGTATTCATTGCTCGTCGCCATGCGTCCCAGAGGGATGAGATTCGTTAGCCGCTGCACGAAATCCTCCGGCTGCCCGTTCTCGACCCCGCCGGGAGAAATGGCATTTACGCGAACCTTGTTTGCAGCCCAATAAGTAGCCAGGTAGCGCGTAAGTCCCACCAGCGCCGACTTCACTACCGAGTAAGTCACAGGCTTGACTGGCTGTAAGTGCTCAGGCAAACCGGCTTGCCGATAGATGCGCTGGTCGGGGCCGATGAGAGCCAAATCAGACGCGACGTTGACGATAACGCCACCGCCACTGGCTGCCATATGGCTGCCTAAAACCTTGCTGCAAAGGAAAGCGCCAGTCAGGCCTACTGCCAGGTCGGCCTCCCATTGTGAGATGGAAAAGTTCTCCAGACGGGAGAAGTCTATCTCTCCGCTGGCCTCCACTTTGGGATTGTTAGCAGCGTTGTTGATCAGGATATCGACGCGTCCATAGCGGGCAAGAATCTTATCCCGCAGCAGTTCGATATCCTGCTGTTTGGTGATGTCAGCGGCACAGCCAAAAGCCGGAACGCTGAAGGCAGCGGAGAGGCTCTCCGCTTTTTCTCGAGCACGCTGCTCATGAATGTCCACGAGAACAGGAACGCCGCCGGCCGCAGCGATCGCAGTGGCGTGCTGCTCGCCGAGCAGACCCGCTCCGCCGGTGATGACTGCGACCCGGTCAGACAGATCGAATGGATTTACAAGCTTGCTCATGCCCGATCCGATCTCACGACAGTTCCACCAAACGTCCGGTTGCTACAGACTCTTTCGCCGCAAGAGCGTAACGCAGGCTCTTCGCGCCTTCACTTAAGTCGACGACCGGCTTTTTGCGGGTCTTTACGCAGTCCACAAAGTGCTCGATCTCGCGAATAAAAAGCTGATTGCGGTCGAAATCCTTGCGACTAAAAAGCTCTTCCGCGCAGGTCTCGAAATTCTGCCAGGTAACGGAAAGCTCGGGAAAGTTCAAAACAGCTTTTCCGACGTCGCCCACTACCTCGCATTGGCGATACACCGGTCGCTGCAGGTAATCCTGCTGCAAATGCACCGGCAGCGGCCTTCCATCTTGTTCGCATTCCATCAGCGTGCTGGCGATATCTTCGACGTCTATTTCCAGATTGCTCCAGTGGCCGCCGACCGAGAACAAGCGCTTGGGCTCACCGAATAAGGCATAGAGATAATCAAACTCGTGAATCTGCGAGAGAACAACGCCTCCGCCCAAACTCGCTTTCGCAGCATATCCAGTGCGGTAGTCCTCGTAGCGATGCCAGTTCGGTAGATACTCCCCAACCGTGGCGCGAACCGCAAGCAGGTTTCCTAAAAGGCCGCCCTGCAAAATCTCTTGCATTCGGAGAAAGCAAGGGTGAAAGCGAAGCTGATAGCCGACCATTACGATGCGGCCATGCTTTTCTACCGCAGCCTGTAGCTCGGGCAGTCCTACGAGTTCATTCGATAAGGGCTTTTCGACGAAGATATCGCAGCCTGCCTCAACACATGCCAACGCCACCGGGACGTGCATGCTGCTGGGATTGCAGATGAAGGCGGCATCCGGCTTTTCAGCCAATGCTGAGTCCAAGTCTGCGAAGACACGGACACCATATTCCTTCTCGACATCGAGATTTTCGTTGAGCTGCAGAGTAGGAGTGATCACCGAAGAAAGCCTTCGAACCCGGTAGGCGATGATTTCGACATCGTCCCCAAACACCGTGCGCAGATTACGAAGATGGCGTTGCCCAACACCACCTAGCCCGACCATTAAAATTTTCACCGATTCGCTCCAGTGACAAAACCGGCTATCTGTAATTGCTTCGCAACGAGTTCACGATTCTTCGTAATCCAGTCAAGCTCCATGCCCGGTAATTCTCTCGCAATTTGCATCACAAAGTCGCCTTTGTACCCGATCCGGCACAACTCAGAAAGCAGAACCGGGATATTCGCATTTCCGGAACCGAGAGGGACCGTGCCACCGCCACGCACTCTGTCCTTGATATGGACGCTGCCGATACGCTCCCCGTAGGCAGCAATTTCATCTGTGGCGTCGTAACCGAGAGAAGCGCTGTTCCCGGAATCGTAGTTTGCTTTCAAAAAAGGATGGGGCAGCCTAGCAAGCAGCGACGCGAATTCTGTTGGACCCAGCGACGTCTCCAAATGCAGTTCGATGCCAGCTTTCTCTGCAGCACTCAGAACACGAGACAATATCTGGACGACCTGGGTTTCTTCTGCTTTACTTTCGATCCTGGAACTATCGACGAATGGAAGAACGATCCGCTTGATGCCGGCTTGTTCACTCCGATCCAGAAGCCATAGCAGCTTGCCAATGCGCGCCTCCTGCTCTGCAGTGCCCACACGGAGAAATGGATGCTCCATGAAATAGTCTGCACAAACAGAGACGATCGCGATGCCATGCTCTTCGCTCAATTGCGCCATTTCAGCCAGGCCGGCATCGGTACAGAGTGGATTGCTATCCTCGCTAACGGAGTCATAAATCCACTCGATCGCGTCGAGTCCCGCCTGTTGAGCGAGAGGTAATTCCTCACGCCAGCGGCTGAGTGGAAAGCTTTGAAAGAGACCATCGTAGGGAGGCAAAAGTCTGCCCTGCATTGTCCCGAGTCTCATCCTGCCTAGTCCTCCTCGACAGGGATCAACATGTTGGCGAGAAATTCCTCTCGCGGCAGGAACGGGTACAAGTCTTCTAGAGGCTTGGAGACGAAAGAACCGTCAGGGCGCTGCGTCGACGAGAGCCGGGGCCCGCGAAATTCATCTGGCAGAACAAGCGTGTCGCAGACAAGCGGGCCGCCGCGGCCAAGCACTCGCCGTAAATCGGCGTGCAGATTGGACTGATCGCGAATCGTGTCGGTCATCAGGCCGTAGGCTTGCGCAACTTTGCCGACATCCGGCAGGCTCTGTCCGGTTTCTCGATTGCTGCCGATACGCGGCGATCCGAAGAAGGCGGTCTGCGAGATCCGAATGGACGCATAGCCGTCATTATTCAGCACGAAGAATGTGATGGGGAGTTGCAGGCGTGCGACGGTTTCCAACTCCTGAATATTGAACTGAAATCCTCCGTCACCGTCTACGCAAACTACCGGGCGGCGGCCGTTGGCCATGCAGACGCCTATTGATGCGGCAATGCCAAAACCCATGGAGCCCAGCGCTGTGGTGTGAAAAACCCTCTGTCCAGGCTTTACGCGCAAGGCCAGCAGGAAGAGTTCAATCGCGCTCCCCGAGCTTCCCGAAACGATCGGAGTGTTGTCCGGAAGCACGTCCTGGATCGCCTCGGCGAGGTGATACATGCTTACCAGCCCTTCCGGCTTCCGGTGTTCGGCCTGGATAACTGGATAGCGTGCTTTCCACTCCACGCAACGATGCTTCCAAAGAGAGCGATCCTTGGGTTGAATCTCAGATTTGCGGCGAAGGAGCGCTCGCATAAACTCGCCAGCATCCGCCTGCACCTTGGTCTGAATCGAATCGCCCATCTTTCCCAACTCAGCAGGATCGATATCCACCATCACCTTGTGCGCCGCTCGCGCAAGACGCTCGGGAGAATAGCCGGTGATGACGCGGTCCAGTCGAGCGCCGACGGTCAGCAGGAAGTCGGCGTTCTGGATAGCAAAGTTCGCTCCCCGCGGAGCAAGTGAGCCTGGCCTTCCTACAAACAAAGGATGATCATCTGCGATCAGATCAATCGCCAGCCAGGTCGCTTCTACAGGGACATCGAGCAGATCTATCAGTTCCAGAAATTCTTTTTCCGCGCGGGCCAGGCGAACGCCATTTCCTGCCAAAATCATGGGCCGCTCGGATGCGTTCAACGCCAAGATCGTCTCGCTGACCAGCGGCTCCAGGTCAATCTTGATCCCCGCTTCAGACTCCCCCGGGTCGAAGCCTAATAGCTTCTCGGGCTCGATGGGCATCGCTTGCACGTCGAGTGGAATGTCGATCCACACGGGACCAGGACGCCCGGATTTCGCAAGGTAGAGAGCCTTCTCCATGTGGTAGCGGATGGATTCCGGATCGTCGACCGTGACCGCATATTTGGACAAGGGTCGCACGACTGAAACGATGTCAACTTCCTGCATACCCACCTGGCGGACACCAAGTGGCTCTCCGTCCGAAGTGAACATGCGGTCCGCGCGTTTGACTTGACCAGATATAAAGAGGCAGGGCGTCGAATCCAGCCATGCACCCGCCAGTCCGGTGATGGCATTCGTAGCGCCGGGACCAGTAGTGACCAACGCCACACCGAGATGGTTGGTGGCTTTGGAGTAGTTTTCAGCCGCGATCGCGCTGGCTTGCTCATGAAGGTTGCACACAAACTCAAGCTCGGCGCAACGGCTTAGGGAGTCGTTCAGATGCATGGCGCCGCCGCCAGGCACTAGAAATACATGTTTCACGCCGCATTCCGCGATAGCACGGAAAACGTAGTCGGAAAGCTTCATTGCTTCTCAGGCTCCATCGGGCTTCAATACTGAAATGTCCAGCAACTTGCCCGCGGCCAGAAGCTGCAACAATGCCTTCTTGATAATAGCGCATCGCTTCACCCCACTCTTTAGGTTGTGAGAGCAAATAGACGGACCACTCAGGCGAAAACCAAGGGGAGCACCGACCGAGATGCGCGCCCAGCTATCTCTGAGTGGATCGGCCTCCGCAGAGAGGGATCGAGTCCGAAATTTATCTATCGAGTAGTACTGAACTCTGACCTGGACGGACAGACCGCAGCCTTGGCTACAGAACCACGACCGACTTCGCGCAAGTAGCCATAACCCGGATCTAGAAAAGAGAAATGGGCTTCGCCTACTTGGAGAATAGCTGCACCGTTTTCCATTTTGCCACCGCTCCGGCAGTAGCAAAATTTAACCCGCGCTATCTGTACGGAATGAGGGGCTGATCATCCGTTTACCCATAATGAATGTAGGTTGCCCGGAGCCGCTTCCGTGTATATATCATCGAGGTATGATCCCCTCAAAACCTTCTCGGTCTTTAAATTTCCCAATTGGATACCTTGTATTTTCTTGTTATCACCGCAGTGAACATCGGATAAATTCAACGATTTCCTCAACCGGTAATGAGCCTGCGGCTGCGGAGTGCTTTTTGCTCGGCAGGTGCGCGAGAAAGCCCTGGCAGGCGAACGTATCATCATTAACCGATTGAAAAGCATGAGGATACTCCAACATCCGTTCACGACTGCGCTCGGAATAACCACCCTTTGTCTTCTTTTCTTGATAGAGCCCTTTGTTTCCCCCCAGCACGAGGCGATCTATCATTTGAGCGGCACGGCGACTCCGGTGTTTATTCTGGCCGGGATCTATTTCGGTTATCTCTGGCTACTGGTTTCTGGCTTAGTTCTGATCGCGGAAAGATATCGGACGCTCTGGTTCCCCGTTTGGCTGGGTGTCCTCGTGTTTCTTCCCTGGGTCGTCCTAAAAAACTGCATCATGCTTGAACAGTGGCCAATATCCCACCGGACTATGGTGGGCCTCTTTCTTGTAACGCTTGCGACGTACTTGGTAGCCCTTTTGTTCCGTCCGGCTATCTTGGAAAAGAAGTTCCCTACACTTCAGAGTGCTGCCTCCGTTGTGCTTGGTTTTGCCGCATTTGCGGGCTTAACGATGTTGGTCCGATTGCCTTGCTATGCTTGGGCTGCGCGGGACCTAAACCCACAGTTTGTGGCAATTCCGAGAAGCATTTCCCCTGCGAGGAGTGCGACTCGCCACAGAATCATCTGGATAATGTTTGACGAGCTTTCACAGCAGCAAGTTTATGGGCAGCGATATCCCGGGCTCAGCTTGCCAGCCTTCGATTGGTTGGCGGATCAATCTGTCGTATTCACTCATGTGGTTCCGGCAGACATCATGACCGAACGCGTCATTCCGTCTCTGTTCTCCGGTTTACCTGTCGACGAGATCCGTGTTTCGGCGGATGGTCAGTTGCGTGCTCTTCGCAACCCTGCTACCGGAGTTTGGCAACCCTTTAATCAATACAACACCGTCTTTCAGGATGCGCGTTTTGCGAACTATGCCACCGGCGTCGTGGGATGGGTAAATCCCTACTGCCGCCTGCTGGCGGAGGTGCTGGATCGATGCTTCTGGACCTACCACAGTCCGGAGACTAACTATCTACAATCAGATCACACCTGGCAGGCAAGAATGATTAGCCCCTTTCGATTCCTTGCGTCCTATCTTCCGGGCTCTTTTGGGCTTAGGGGTGTCCCGTTCGGAATGACCGCTTCGGAGATGCACATTGCCGACTACGTGGAGATTCGAGACGAGGCGGATAAGCTACTCTCCAATCCCGCGATCGACTTCGTCTTTCTGCACCTGCCAGTGCCTCACCCCGAGGGCATCTACAACCGCAGACGCATGACTTTCGCGACCACTGGCTCATCCTATCTCGACAACCTCGTTCTCGCCGACCAATATCTCGCACATGTCCGCCTTCTGTTGGAAAAACAGCAGCAGTGGGATTCTTCGGTTGTAATCGTCATGGGGGACCACTCTTGGCGCACAGAACTGCTCTGGAAGCGATTGCCGAATTGGACTTCAGAAGAAGAACAAGCAAGCCACGGTGGCAAATTCGACGACCGCCCTGGTTTCATCGTAAAAATGCCAATGCAGCAAAATGCTTTGCGGGTAGACACTCCATTCGAGGCCGTCCAAACTCGCGCGCTACTGGATGCGGTCATTGGAAACAAAGTCGAAACCGCAGCTGAACTGAGATCCTGGGCTGAAAAGCAACGCTAGATTGCTAGAGCGTGTTTCATAAATAGATTCGGCCTCAAGCTGGAGACTTTCGGGAGAGGCGGGTTGGTTGATTTTCTTTTTGCATGAGCAAGAATCGATTTGAGTTGCTAACCGATGCGCAGTGGGAGTTGATCGCTCCGCTGCTGCCTGAACCGAAGCGGCGCAAGGACAAGCGAGGCGGTCCGTGGGCATCGAACCGGGCCTGCCTGGAGGGCATCCTGTGGGTGTTGCAGACCGGAGCGGCA
>Ga0153933_1000388_pt1 | contig 16723 bp, 12 predicted proteins | sample TSNJ017MetaG_FD_102275 | JGI IMG/M metagenome (GOLD analysis project Ga0153933, IMG submission 102275) | Attine ant fungus gardens microbial communities from New Jersey, USA - TSNJ017 MetaG | ecosystem: Host-associated > Fungi > Mycelium > Unclassified | place: USA: New Jersey, Wharton State...
ATGCCTGCGCACATTGGGGCCGCGCAAATCCTCAAACAAACTCTTGACTGGCTGAAAGAGGAAAGGGCGATGCAGGCTGATCGCGCGCGCCTTACCAAAGCCTGCTGCTCTCCATCGAAGTACACATCGCTCGACGGCGCTCCCCTTCCGGCAACGATTCAGGAAAACTGCTGCGAGGCCTGCTGATGTCTACCGCTGCATTGCGATGGTGTTGGTCTGGAACGAACTCGCTGAAGGAGACACTGATTACGTTGCAGGTTTGGTGGCGATCAACAGCGTCTTCCAGGTGCTCTTTTCCAGCCCCTATGCCTGGGTGTTTTTCACGATTCTGCCGAGGTGGTTTGGTCTTGAAAGCAGTGTCGTCCAGATTGGAATCGGCCAGATCGCCCAAAGCGTGGGCCTGTATCTCGGGAGTTCCATTCGTTGCTGGATTTTTTACGCGATTCGTCCTTATTCGGCTCAACGGCGAAGAATGGTATCGCACACGCTTCATCCCCCGGATCAGCCCGCTTACGCTTGGAGCCATGCTCTTCACCATTCTGGTCATGTTCTCGCTCAAAGGCGATCTCATCGTCCGGCTGCCGCTCGACGTGGTGAAGATAGCAATCCCGTTGGTGACCTACTTCCTCATCATATTCCTCGTGAGCGTTTGGATCGGCAAGACGCTCGGCGCCAACTATGCCCAGTCAGCAACTCTCTCGTTTACCGCCGCAGGCAACAACTTTGAACTGGCGATCGCTGTTGCCGTCGCAGTCTTCGGCTGAACTCGGGCGAAGCCTTCGTCGGCGTGGTCGGTCCGTTGATCGAAGTGCCCGCTTTGATCGGATTGGTGAACGTCGCTTTCTGGATGAGGCTGAGATTCTTTAGTTCCGGTTCAACCGACCTCCCTATCAGCCGCGGGATTTAAAGCTTAGATCGCTCTCTAAGATTTCCGTTACCAGATCTGTCAGGTGTGCATTTGAAAAGTCGGTATTTGACACGGCACTTAACACATAATATTGTTATGCCTATGACCGTAAGGCCTAAAACCGGAATGCCTCCCGGAGCGCTTCCCATGCTGATTATGCGAGTGCTTCAATCCACCTCGCTTCACGGGTATGCGCTCGCGCAGAGAATTCACCTGTTATCAAGCGAGGTGCTGGCGGTTGAAGAGGGTTTGCTCTACCCAACGTTGCAAAAAATGTTGCTCAAGGGCTGGGTAACAGCTGAATGGGGTGTCTCTGAAACCAATCGTAAGGTGCGTTTCTACCGCCTCACAACGGACGGGCGTAAACAGCTGAAGGCTGAGCTCTCGGAATACGATCGCGTGACACAAGCAATTCAGGAAGTACTGCGCACCGCATAACGGACATTGGCTGTCAGGAGGTTTCCGTGGGTGAACTCTTTCGACGCATACGCTATCTACTCAACCGCCACCGTTTCGATGCGGAACTGGAAAACGATATAGAGTTCCATCGCGAGATGGCAGCTCAAGCGGGGTGTAACAATTTCGGAAACACCTTGCGCATCCGCGAACAGGCACGCGAAGTATGGGGATGGACATGGCTGGACAGACTATTGCAGGATTTACGCTTTGGTCTGCGAATTCTGGTAAGGTCTCCAGGCTTCACACTCGTGGCGATACTGGTACTGGCCGTCGGGATTGGCGTCAACGTGTGCGCGTTCTCTCTCTTTGACATGATCGCCTTGAAGCCGTTGCCGGTTCGCGACCCCGGCTCTCTAGTACGTCTGGAACGGCGATCGCCGAACGCCTCGACGGATGGGGTGCCTTATACATCGTTGTTGTTTTATGGAAGAAACGCCAAAACATTATCGGCGGCGATCGGGGTACTTGGCGTGCCCCCGATGCAGGTGGATGATGATTTGCAGTCTGCGTCGGCATCGTTTGTCACCTCAAATTATTTTGTTGAGTTGGGAACACCAGTCGGCTATGGCCGATTGTTTGTCCCCGCGCAGGATGATGCGCCGGATGCTAGTCCGAGCGTGACGACGCAACGGAGCAGTACTGGCCAGCGCAGCTGTCTGATATGCCCAACATGGTTGTGATCGCCAGAACGACGGCCGCGCCGGATCAGCTTCCTTCAATCATAAAGCCAATTAGGGCGTGTTAACACTATCTGAGCGCTTCGACGATGAGGGCGAAGGAGACGAAGGCGAGGAAGATGCAGTCTAATTTCTCGAATCGGGAGAAGATTCTGCGGAAGCCTTTCAGCCTTCGGAATAGGCGTTCGATTTCGTTGCGTTTTCTGTAGAGTGTCCGGTCGTAGCGCCAGGGATCGACGCGATTGGATTTGGGCGGGACGACAGGAACCATGTCCAGCGCGAGCACCAGCTGGCGGGTTTCATTGCCTTCGTAAGCGCGATCCATGATCACGGGCATGCCGGGAAAAGAGCCCAGGTCGCGAAGCAGCTCGCGGCCCTCCGGCGCATCATGAGCATTGCCCGGCGAGAGCGCGAACGTTATTGCGGTCCGAGCATCCGCGGCAACCATATGAATCTTGGTGGTCCATCCGCCGCGGGATTTGCCAATGGCCTGCGGTCCGTTTTTTTTAATGCACCGGTGCCATCTGGATGCACCTTCACCGAAGTAGAGTCCAGACTGAAGGCTTCGATACGAATGCGAACGATCTGTTCCAACTGCAGTTTTTCAAATACACGATCCAAGGCTCCGCTCTTGGACCAGCGGTTCATCCGTGTGTAGATGGTGTGCCAGTTGCCAAACCGTTTCGGAAGCCCGCGCCACTTGCATCCATGCTCGGCCACGTACAACACCGCATTCAGAAACTGCAGATTGGATAAGTTCACATTCCCACGCTGCACAGGCAAGCTGCCCTTGATTCGCAAGTACTGCTCTTCGCTGATCTCCATCTGTACATAACTTATCGCAATTGCATGGAAATAGTGTTAACACGCCCTAGTGAGAGTCTGAATCTCAAGTTGATTCCAGAGGTTAGGCAGCTCAAGCTTCTCTACCAAGACAATGTATCCGGAATCGAAAACACTGCCGTCATCGTGAGCCTGATCGGTGTTGTATCAGTATTGGTTGCGGGTATCGGCATTATCGGCCTGGTGGCCTTTACGATATCGCAGCGGACCAAAGAGATTGCGATTCGGTTTGCCCTGGGTGCCAAGCGAAGCCAGGTTCTGGCTACGGTGCTTCGGCAATTCGCTTGGCCTGTTGTGCTCGGAATCGTGGCTGCCTTAGGAATTGCGGCAGTGGCAACAAAGGTTCTCAGAAGGGCACTATATGGGATCAATAATCTGGACCCACTTAGTTACACGGCAGCAGTAGCGGTATTGATGATTATTGTCGCATTGGCAGTGCTATTGCCGACTCGACGCGCACTTTGCCTGAATCTCGCGAAAGCCTTGCACTTCGAATGAGGACCAACCAACAGTTTTCTCCATGAACAACTCCGAGAGAATCGACGGATAGAGATCGGAGAACTCAACGTGGACGAGCTTCGTTTTAGAACCGCATGGCGAGCGGTCTGAGTTTGAGGATGAGTGCATTGATTTGTTGGCAATAGAGCGTCTCTTCTAATTACATGGAGTAGAGAAATTGACGAAATGACGCGAAGCGGGATCTTCTGGATTTTCGGGATGCTCACGTTCTTTGTGCTTTCATCCGGGCAGATGGATGTGAAGGGCTTGGCCAAAACTGGACCAAAGTGAAGGTTAGTCTTTCGGCATAGCGGGGCCTTGGAGGGAAGATGCCGAAGAGGAAGTTTTCCGTGGAGCAGATCGTGTCTGTGTTGAAGCAGGCGGAGGTTGGGGTACCGATCGCGGAGTTGATCCGGAAGGTGGGGATCACGGAGCAGACATACTACCGCTGGAAGGCGAAGTATGCAGGGCTTGAGGTCGATCAGGTCCGCCAGGTCAAGCAACTGAGGGACGAGAACACGCGGTTGAAGCAGTTGGTTGCGGAGCTGACCCTGGACAAGACGATGTTGCAGGATGTTCTAAGAAAAAAGTTGTAAAGCCTTCGCGGCGGCGTCCGTTGGTGAAGTATCTGGAGCAGAGCTATCGGGTGAGCGAACGGCACGCCTGCTGTGTTCTGGAGGTTGCCCGCGCGACGTATCGCTACGAGGGCTATGCCGAACAATGGATCGAACTGCGAATGCGCATCCGGGAGATCGCGCAGACCCGGGTGCGTTATGGCTATCGCATGATCCGCGTGCTGTTGAACCGCGAGGGCTGGAAGGTGGGCAAGGACCTGGTCTACCGGCTGTATAAAGAGGAAGGGCTGGGGCTGCGCAAGCGGCCTGCCGGGCAACGGCGCGCAGTCGTGCATCGGCAGGAACGGTTCAAACCAACCGGTCCCAACCAGGTCTGGGCGATGGACTTCGTCTCCGATCAACTCAGCGATGGCAGGAGGTTCCGTTCGCTGACGGTGGTAGATATCTTTACGCGGGAGGCGCTGGCGATCGAATCAGGCCAAAGTCTGCGCGGTGAAGATGTGGTGCATGTTCTGAACCGTCTACAACAGCAACGCGGTAATCCAAAGATGCTGTTCTGTGACAACGGGTCGGAGTTCACCGGACAAATGGTGGATCTGTGGGCCTATCGCAACGGTGTGAAGATCGATTTTTCAAGACCGGGTAAGCCGACCGACAATGCCTTCTGTGAATCGTTCAACGGAACGCTGCGGGCTGAGTGTCTGGATACAAACTGGTTCCAGTCTCTGGCCGAAGCAAAGCAGCTGATCGAAGCCTGGCGGCAGGAATACAATGTGAGTCGTCCTCACAGGGCCCTGGCCGACAGGACACCAGCAGAGTTCGCCAGTCATATCGCGCTTAAGCGCGATATGACTGAAACAAAAACAGGCCGAAGACTAACCTTGTAAATGGCACTGTTTTTCCAGGCCCTTCATGTTCCCAGTTTGTATCAACTCCTCTGGTACAAAAGAAGACGGGCGCCCTTTTATGACGAGTAATAAGAAATATACCGTGATAAAAGTACGACAATTATTGTGATAAACGACGGCCTGATCGCTACGCAATTTGAGTTTCCCGGCCATACGCCGTTCTCGTCTGCCGAAAAGGCTTTCGATCAGGTCTGAAGACAAGCTATGAGCTTCCAAGTCTTTTCGTCCGGCGCGCACGCGGTCATCGCGCAACCACAGACATAAGTTAACAACACGTTTTCGGGTGACAGACGTGTCCGCCTCACGCCCTGTAGCCTTATCGCTGCATATGACTTCAAGTTGGTTTCAGATTCGGCTATGACGCATCTTCGGCAAAGGCCAGCGAACCGTTCGCAATGTCCATCACTCCGTCACAACCTAACAACACGCCGATTGCGATGGCGCCTGCCGGCTGGTTGCCATCCTTCCCTACGACGGTTAAAGGCTTCATCGCAGTAGGCACGGGCGCGATGCCATTCTGCACCCAATACAAGGCATTGTACTTACCTGTCGAATCGTCGCTCTGCTCGACGCTGGTTGCGATGCCCATCGCAAACAGGAAAACTCCAGTAGCGCACGTTAGCCACAAGCCGAAGTCCTGGTTGAATTCCGCGAGCTTTTTCACATCCGAACCCACGGTGAACACCAGCCCGCTCAGAACCGGTATGAAATTCAATGACCAGAGCGCCAAGGTCATCTGCTCGGCTGTCGTCGATTGCGACACGAAAATATCGAATGGGGCGGTGAGCCACTGGCTTACCATCGTGGTTACGATGTTGGCCCAACTGAAGAACGTCGTAATCGGATCTGGTGCCAGCGTGGGAGTCGTAGCCGCGGAGTAGGCCGAAAGGTCATTAAAAACGTCGAAGATAGCATAAGTCATCGTATTCAATACCATCAGGGCGCCCGCCCCTGGGAAGGGCGCGCCCCCCAACAACCCGGCCGTCAGGGAGACCCCGGAACTGCCCCCCGCAAACGCAGGCCATGGGAAGTTCGAGGCATATGTATTCTCCAGCTCCTCGGCCTGCGCCGGAGTGAACGGCGGGTTCGCATCCGGCATTCCGAAAGTCAGTTTGTATACGATGGTCGCCGGCACAGCCCCACAAAGGCACATGAGATCCAGCAACGAAAGTGGGTCACCTGAAATCTTCTTATAAATCCAGCTGATTATAGGAATGTCGATGGTCTTATTCATTACATCCTGGAAGCCCGTCAACGCCATGCCTCCCAGATCAATCAGTGAATCGAAGACGGCTTCGATGGTATCCAGAATTGCGAGTACCGCGTCTTCCATCGCCGTGATGATGTCGTACATGGCTACGTCTGCAAAACTCTTCGGATTCGTGAAAAGTGTTTGAAGACTTCCGACAGTTTCCATCGGTTGAAAATCATTATTCTGAACCAGATTTTGGGTGATGTTGTTATAGAGCACCGTAAACAGGTTCGTCGGATCACTGCTCATCTGCTGCGGAGGGAACGTGCCCCCATTGCCCGTGTAGTTCGTCACATGCGTGTTAACGTAATTGGTCTGCGTGCCGTTATTGGTTTGCGAACCAGAGACATTGGTCGGATGCAGCGCATCCGGCCCGGTGGGGGAATTCGGGGGAAAGGGCGCAGCGCTGCTGATTGTGGACAGGCTCTTCCCCTGCGCAAATATAGATGAGATGTTATTAAATGCGTTTTTGACCTTTTCCTTTACGTCCTCGTCATAATAGGTATTGAAGATCGTTTTCGCATAATACGGCGATGCGGGATCGTTCAGGTTGGTCGCCAACTGGGTCATCAACCCGTTAATGCCGGCTTTGAGCACACGCTTCGTGTTGATCACATCGCCCCAATCGAAAAGCGCCTTAAGCCAATGAATCGCGTCGTCGACGGCACGGCCGATGGCGCGGATCGCAGTTTTCACGGCAGAGACGACGTCTTCGAATGTGGCGATAACGAGGTTCATCAACTGCTTCATCCCGTTCGCCAGAACCATCGTCACATGCAACACACCCTGTTCAACATCCACGGCAACATCGGACACTGTGAGTGCGGCAGTCTTGATCGCATGCATGATGTCGTGAGGAAATTTGCACAGGTCGTGCCAGAACGGGGATGCGCCCAGGGCGCCGGTAGGGGGATCAACCGGCGACCATTGACCCGGTGTGCCCCCGCTTTTCAGTGGGACAGTATAAGCGCTGGTGATTGCACTGGCTGCCGCCCCCGTATTGCCGACGTAGTCGGGCTGCACGAATGCTGTGGTCGAGTTCGGCTCCCAATCCGGTAGGGTCTGCATAGTTGAGGCAGAGAGCGTATTTCCTGCTGAGTCAAACTGCGGGCGGCCTGGCAACGCGGCAGCGCTTCCCGAGAGATAGTCATTCACGTTCTGGGCCGGATAAACCGCAGGTGGGTTTACCAGGTTCGGCGCGCTGAACGAGAACGTCGGTGTGTCAAGATCGCCTGCGAAGAACGCGAACGTTATTTGTCCCGCCTGGTTGGTGGTCAGCTGCACTGGTTCGTCGGGAGTAACGTTGTACAGCGTTTGTCCCACCCATACGCCTGTCGCCTGATCCGCCGTAATCGAAATCTGTACGCCGGGCTGCGGCGACGAGTTATCGTCGGTAACAGTCAGTTCACTGACATAGCGGCTAACATATTCGGCATCCTCATTCGTGCCGGCTGGTTTCAACATCACAACCTCGGTGAGCGCGCCTGTGATGGCGTCCTCGGAAAGTACGTTTATTTCATAACCCGAATCGAGGCTGAACAGCTCCACCGGCGCCGTATTTGCCACGTTCGGCGCCGACATCGTGCATCCCGTCGCCAGTACCGCGCACTCATCGCCAAGAGGATGGAATTGGGACCAGCCGAATTGAGGCGGTGTAGCTTGAGCTTCGCTAACCTGCCGGATGACCCAAAGCGAATTGTTGACGTCGCGTGCGTAAATCCGCGCGCCGGAGTTGGCCGTTGCGATCATGCCGGTGGCACCGGTAATGGTTCCGATGGGATCGCTGCTGGAGTCAGTCAACTGCTGGACGTTAAATGTTTGGAGGTCGGTCGTTACGGTCCAGATCTGGCCGCTGGTGTCGAGAACAGCAAGTAGTGAGGCCGAAATGCCCTGAGGATTCGTGGCGAATGGAATCACCGACGCAAGAGTCGGCAGCCCGTCCACTTTGGCAAGCTTCTCCGCCGGCGGGCCTATCACCAGGTCTCCGTTTACAATGGCGCACGTGACCCACTGCCCCCCACAGTTGAAGTATTGCTGCGGGCCTGATAGCGAGGTCTTCATCGAATGCTCGCTTGCAGTCCAGGTTCCATTTACATTTTGCACCAGGACGAAGTCGCCATTTGAGTTAAGCCCATAAACCATCAGGTTCGAATCGGCCGTGGGGTCATTGACTACCCCGATGTTGCTGATCCCCGAATACACCGGCGTCATTGGCGTCCAGTAACCTCCAAACACGCCTTGCTGCTCCTGAAACACCGACCAGTTCAGGTTGCCGTCAATCACGTAAAACGCATACTGATGGCCCATCGCGTGCCGGCCCGTGACAACTTCGCTCACACTTAGCCCACCGGTTGTACCCGAAAGATCCGTTGGCTGGATCTGCCGGATCCATGTGCTGTCGGCATAGCGCCACACGGTTCCGGTTGTGTCCAGACCCCATAGGCTCCCGTCCATCCCGACTGAAATCCCGTTCAGGGGACGTCCGGTAGGCTGGGGGACGGAAGTGTTGTTGCCATTGCCGTCACAGGAGTAGAGTGTGATCGCGCCGCTTTCCTCCCTACTCAACGCGTAGAATTGATTGGCATTCACGGGCGCGAAGCCGAACATGTCCTCCGGCACCTTCAATTGGTCCCAATAGATGCCGTCGCTGTCTAGCGTGTAGAGCGTGTTGGAATCGCAAAGGGCCCAGACGGCTTGGTCGGCCGAAACAAACATCTGCTCCGGCGTGTTGTTGGGCTGGCTTTGGAACACGGTCCACCCCTCCACCCCGTCAGTTGCCACAATCGCGCTGTTATCGTCGATCGACCAGAGATTGCCCGTACTTCCGACGGGCGAGGTTGAATACAGAACCAATTGCTGCTGCACGAACGAGGCACTGCCCAGGTCGTAAGCGTAAAGGACGTATTGCCCGTTTTGTTGCGCCGTTCCGTATATGGTCCCGTCGGTCAGCACTGAGATCTGCTGGTTGCCGCCCGGCAGATTCTGGATCAGGTTCCAATGGCCGGCATTGCTCATCCAGATGTTCTGGTCGTAGTCCGTTATCCAGACGTTCCCGCTGTTTGCCGCACTGATCGTAGCGACCTGAGCGCCGATGCCGATAATATTCCAGCCGGAGCTACTAAGCGGTTCGCGCTGCAAATGACAGAGCTCTCCATCGTCGTGAATCACTAATGCCTCCGATTGATTGCTCGAGTTCAGAAATGTAGCAATCGGATTCGCTGCGGTCGACGAGGCCAAAATCGATTCGGCGTGGATGAAATCCTCGGTTAACTGCGTGTTGTAAGTGAGCGTGTAACTAGACATAGTGATCCTTTTCTGCCCGGTGTACGGGCCAGTGCTACCGGGTTGTGGTTCAGAACCTGTACTTCTCTATACGGCCGAGGTTTCGTGAAGGCGTTGCAACTTTATGTCAGGACGGCACACAGTGCCAGAGCGCCGACCGCAAGATCGCAAAGCGAGTCCACCTCCCCTACCGCCGCGAAAGCTATCGCGGCTTGAGGTTCTCCCGGGGTCTTAAGTATCGGCTTCGCCATGTTGGGCAAAGGTGCAATTAAGTTCCTGGCTATGGTGTACGGTACCTTTGAACCAAGCAAAGCTTGCCCCACAATGGTCGCGACAGCCACGCCGAATTGACAAGTACCAATGACGGATGCCACCATCATTCCAAACCCAGAGATCGAGGACGGTCTTAGCGCTAAAGCCAACAAGGCAATAAAGGGCGAGAAACCTACCGACCAATTCAACAGAGTCAGCCCGTCCACTTCGGTGGTGATTGGAATTCCTTTGAGGACCGCGGTTGGGATGAGAGCAAAACGAAGAAGCACTCCTCCAATGATTTTCCCCCCCGCCGCATAGGGGGTCGTTTGTTTCAGGAGTCCACTTTCTTGTATATTCGACCAGCCCACAAAGTCGTTAAAGATGTCTGTACCCATGAAAGCGACCGCACCAGGGGCAATCAGCACTTTCTGCAAAGTGAGAATGATCTCTGGCGTGAAAGGCGATGAAGCGACCGCGGGTGTGAAGGGCGATGTCGAGACGGCCGCCAAGCTGCTGCCGAGTATAGGCCAGGGGAAGGTTTGCGGATTGTTGAGCGTTGCTACGATTTGTTGAGCTTGATCGTCGGTAAACGGCGCCGTGACTTTTGGCATGCCGAACGTCAGCTTGTACAACAGCGTTGCCGGAACGGCAAACCCCAGAGAGAACAAATCCAGCATCGTGAGGCTGTGATCTGAAATCTGCTTCCAGATCCAGCTGATCACGGGTATGTCGATGCCTGTCGTCAGCATCTTTTGAAATCCCACGATCGCATCAAAGGCCAGGGAAAGTAATTTCTGAATTATCTTGTCGACGAACTTGAGCACATCGAGAACCACATCCTTTGCAGCGTCGATGAGGTCGAGCATGATCGTATCGTAAAAGCTCTGCCGACTTGCGAAGACGGATCGCAGCGTGCTTAGAAAGCTGGCGTTGTCCGTCTGATAGCTTGTTCCGTCACCGGTGTTCCGGTTGACGGTATCGATTAAGGACTGAAAAGTGGCGTCGGTATCTAGCCCGCCTCCGCTTGTAAGGGGCGGGAAGGTTCCACCCTGATTCGCATAGTTGTTGGTATGCGTTTGAACGTAGTTTGTGTGCGTGCCATTGGAAGCCTGCGCTGAGTTCAACGAGTTCGGGTTGAGAGGATCATTTCCTATGGGTGTGGCTCCGCTTGGGTACGGAACGCTGTCTGTAGTGCTCTGGAATGAGTCGTTTGGGTCAAAAAGCCGGGCCGCCTCCGCAAATGCTGCCGTAATTTTGGCTTCCGCGTCACTGAATGCCCTGTTAATGATCGCTTCTAGAGAATTCGGGGACTTAGGATTCAGGACGTCAGCCAGCTTCGTCATCGTGCCGTTCAGGGCGGCCTCAATAATGTTCTTCGTATTCAGGATGTCGTGCCAGTTGAAGAGCGCCTTCAGCCAGTCAATGGCTTCTTCGATTGCGCGCTCAACATAGCGGAACGCGCATTTAACTGCCGACACAACATCCTGCACCGTGTGGATGAGGAGCTTGAGCGCCTGAGACGCGCCGTTGGCGAGCACCATGGTGACGTGGACGACCTTGTTCTCCACATCTACCGCTATGTGGCTAACCTTTAGGGCGTCCTTCCTGATGGCGTGATCGATGTCATGGGGAAACTTGCACAGATCATTCCAGATGGACGAACCCCCAACCAGACCTCCGCTCGAATTACCACCCACAGACCACTGCCCGGAAGTTCCGGATGGACTAACCGGAATAGCGAACAGCTGCGTAATAGTATGGGCTGCCGTAGGTGCATTCGCAGTGGCGGACTGGCCCTGTACAAAAGGAACAGTTCCCCCCTGGGCCTGGAAGTTGGGAACCGTTTGCATCTGCGCATCTAGCAGCGTTTTCCCGCCGGAATCGAAGTCCGGCCGGCCTGGCATGACGTTTGATTTGCCCGAGAGATAGTCCTGCACATCCTGGGCGGGATAGATCGATCCCTCACTCACGAGAGTGTCTGCGTTGAAGAAGAAAGTTGGGGTGTTGAGGTCCGAGGCGAAGAAGGCGAAGGTAAAGGTGCCCGATGGTCCAGTGATGAGTGGAGTGGGTCTGTTCGGAGTGATCGTGTAGATTGTTTGCCCGACCCAGACGCCGACGGCCACGTCCGAGGTAACGGCGATCTGGAAGTTCGGCTGCGGAACTCCACTCGGGTCCGTAACGGTGACTTCTGTCAGATAGCGGCTGACGTACTCCGGAGTTGTGTTAGTCCCGGCGGGCTTAAGCATGACTAAATCGCTGAGCTGCCCTGTTATAGCGTCTTCAGAAAGAACGTTCACCTCGCTCCCCGAATCGAGGCTGAATAGATCTACCGGCGGCTTGTGAGGAGCACCGGGAGGCGGCAGAGTGCAACCGACGGCGAGCGTGGTGCATTCGTCTCCGAGCGGAAGCCATGTGCTCCACTGGAAGGTGGAGTTACTGAAGCCAGTCTGCCGGATGACCCAAAGCAGGTCATCCTGATCGCAGGCGTAGATGCGGGCGCCTGCAGTCTCGCTCGCGATCATACCCACCGCGTTCGGTATGGCGCCGGTCGCCGGCGCACCCAAGGCAGTAAATGCAAGGGCAATGCTCCCCTTGTCCACACTCGTGACCTGAATCGTCCAGATATGATTCTGAACATCTACGGCAGCCGCCGCCAGCGTCCACTCGATACCCTGAGGGTTCGTGGAGAAAGGAATTAACGATTTTATTAATATCGGCGAATTTTTTACAGCCAAGAGAATCAGCGCCGGCTGGTTCAGCTTGCCGACTCCTGCGTGAAGTGCGCCGTCAATGACCGCATAAGTGATCCAAAATGAGTTACAGGGGTTGAAGATTGGCTTCGTCCCTGAAAGGGACGTCTTCATTTTCGTCTCGACAGCAGTCCAGTGGTTCTTGCTATCGCTTTGCACGACGACTAGATTGCCGTTCGCACTCACGCCATAGACGATAAGTTTCGACTCCTCGTGAGGATCGTTGACTGCGCGGATATCGCTGATTCCTGAGAAGATCTGAACCGGAACCGTCCAGTATCCACCGAAGAGTCCTTCCGTTTCACCAAAGACTGACCAGTGAAGATTGCCGTCCATCACGAAAAATGCGTACTGATCGCCCAACTTATGTTGGCCGGTGACGACTTCGGTGACGTGATGACGATGGGTGACCCCCGCAAGGTCCGTTGGCTGAATCATTCGGACCCAGGTGCCATTCAGATTTCTCCAGGCGGTGCCAATATTGTCGAGGGCCCAGAGGGTCCCGTCCATTGCTCCCACTGAAATGGACTTTAGGGTTTTATCATCTCCAGGCTGGGAAACCACGGTGTTGTTCCCATGCCCATCGCATAGGTAAAGCCTAGTCGTATCTTCATGGAGGCAGAGCGCGTAAAACGCATTGGCGTTCAGAGGAGCAACAGCTATCAGTCTTTCGGGGACGGAACAAAGGTTCCAAAAGTGTAAGGTGTCCCTAGTGTACAAGGCCTTAGTAGCAGGGCAAAACACCCATACCGAATTGTCGGTCGCGACAAACACTGCCCCTGGTATATCTTTCCGACTCTCCCACCCCCCGTACGAAATGGGAAACCAGTCCCTGGGACTATCGATCGAACTGGATGTGTTATTCAAAACCATCCCCCCCACCCCAACGGTCCATAGATCTCCGACCCTTCCAACAGGCGGTATGCTGTAGGGAATCGTGCTCACCTCCGTGAACACGGCGCCGACGGGGTCGTACTGATAGAGCAAAGATTGACCGTCCTCACGACTGCTGGTCCCAAAGAAGGTCCCGTCCTGGCAGGCGGAGACGGCGGGTTTATTTCCTGGCAGGGGCACTGAATTCCAGTGGCCCGCGTTGCTGACCCAGATGCTATTGTCCTGTCCAATGGTCGCCATACTGTTGCTGCTCGCACCGACGATCGTCTCGATCTGGGCCCCAATGCCAACGATATTCCAGCCGGTGCCACTCAGAGGCTCGCGCAGCAAGTGGCATAGCTCGCCGTCATCGTGAATAAGTAATGCTTCAGATTGGCCACTGGAGTTCAGAAAGGAAGCCAGCGGCGATGTTGCCGACGCGGAAGCCAGCATTGATGAAGAATGGATATAGTCTTCACTCAACTTGCTCGAAGCGACAACCGTATAAGTTGGTGTTACGTCTGTTAGCTTTGCCGAAATTGTCGTATCGGCGGTGACGTTTCCGGATGGCGAAGAACTTCGGCCGCGATTAATGGCTTCGTCATGCATTTTGTCTCTCCTGTGGATATGTCGCGATAAGTTGAATTGCATGAAAGTTTCCGGAAGATTTGCCGACCGGTACAGTGTTCCTGAACCGTTCGTCGGAAGCATACGCTCCAGGTCCCAGATGCACACGTCAATTTATTAAGTTAATTTCGGCTCAGATACTATCTCGTTGTCAGGTTGATCGGAGATCCATCTCCTAGCACTGATGATTTGTTTCAGCTGTTTGGCCGCGACGTTGGCGATGGAGGTGAGCGTTCATTCCGTTTGGATCAACTGTAGGAGCTCGGCAGTAAACGTCCCTCGGTTGTCCAGCAGAACCCTCGAGGAGCGACCGCGCCGCTGGTCAGGCGCGGTCATCACCCAGCTTACGGCGCCACAGACACCGAAGAGTAAAGCGACGAATAGTAGTCGTCAGACGCCGTAGCCACCTTTCCCTTTTCAAAGTTTTGATGTAGTCACTGTCAACATTGACGATATTGATGCATGTGGTCACCGTCAAGATTCTTTTGTTAATCCGAATTGTTTCGCTGCAGATGTTGCTTTGGTAGTTGACCCTTTGCTGGCTCGCTAGCTGAGGCGACCAAATGGCAGGGCCAGATCACACATGGGATTCCGACAAAAGCGAGATAGCCTGATTCGAAGCCCTGCGGAGGGCACCCCTTGAAAGCCTCTCCGAGTGCTGGAGGACGACACCTCGCATTGAGAGTGCGATCTCTCTAAATAATAGCACCGGATATTGACAGTGACAACATATAGTTTAAGAATAGATTCATGAAGACGACTCGAACTCAGCAGAATACGAAGCCCTATCATCACGGAGACCTGCGCGAAGCGTTGTTGCGATCCGCCGAGTCCATTCTGAAGCGCGATGGACTGAGCGCATTATCTTTACGGGCAGCGGCTCGCGCCGCGGGGGTTTCGCATGCTGCACCTGCAAATCACTTTCCGGATTTGGGTTCACTTTTGAGCGCATTGGCGGCTGAAGGATTTGACCGCCTCTCTGACAAACTCATCGGGGCAGCCAACAAAGAAGGAGATTCTCCCCTTGAACTGGCTAAAACCTATATCGCGTTCGCTAAAGCGAATCCGGCGCTGTATCAGCTAATGTCGGATCCCATCCGTCTCGATTCGAAAAGCCCTGCACTACGATCAGCCAGGAAACGCGCAATCTCTGTATTGGCCGGGACACGCGGTGCAAGTATGGAACAGCCAACGCTGTCTCAAGTTGGCGCAATGGCCGCGAATTGGGCGCTGGTTCACGGATTAGTCCTTCTGCTGTTATCTGACCGCCTCAAAGCACTTGTTCGTATCGCGCCTGAAGGAACCACGGAAATGGATCTTGTCGAATCTGCCATTCACTCGATGAAGCGACCGATTTGAATATCATTTCGCATGGCGAGATCAGACTACTCTCCGCGCAGCTCTGAAGCGAAGCTCTTCTGTATTGAGCTCTCCGATCTCCATGTTTCGAAAGAAGGCTCTGTAAAGCCCTGGTGTGATCAACTCGAATGCCAACTCTTCGAAGCGGAATACCTCGCTGATGAAGACTCTGTTTTTGTGCCAGCTGATGTCGCCGCTATTGTTCACCCGTCGTAGAAGGAGACCCTTGCGGTACTTGAACTCCGGCAACTTGCGTGGCAATCGGACGGAACTGGCGTGATAGAGATTCGCTGGGACTTGGTTGTTCAGGCCCTCATGCGGGCGCTCGTTATTGAACACATAGCGAAAGTTATCGAAGCGGCTCTGTTGTGCACGAAGGGATGCCGCAGGTGGTTTGGTCGTGTCCTCCTTCAAAGTCCGATGCATCCGCTCGTGGCGGCCGTTTTGTTGCGGTCGGCCCGCTTGAATGCGCTCATGCACGATCCCGAGTTTCATCCATCCGAGCGAGAGCTTCGACAACCCCAAGAGCCCGGTGCCTGCAAAGGGTGCCCCATTGTCGGTCCTAATTCTCGCGGGCATTCCGTACTCCCGCATGGCCGCCTCGCAGATCGCACGGACCTGGCTGAGGTCCATACGCGAGACGATCTGGCAGCGGATCAAATAACGGCTATGCGCGTCCGTGATGGTGAACGGATCGCAACGCTTGCCGTCTCCGGTGGCGAAGTAACCCTTGAAATCCATGCACCACAGCTGATTCGGAGCCGTGACCAGAGAGAACGGCTCTGAGCATGGCGTGGTGCGTTTTCTTTTCTTCTGCGGACTGGTTAATCCCGCACGATTCAAGATGTTGCCGAAGGTACTGGCTGCGGGCCAAATCACGTCTGGCTGCAGCATCTCCAGCCTTGCCTTCAGCTTGCGCGCCCCCCAGGACGGGTGCTTAGCCCTGAGCACGAGAATGGTGTTCTCGATTGGTTCCAGGGTCGCATGAGAGCAGCTATGCGGCCGGCTGCTGCGATCTACGAGGCCTTCCGGTCCCGTCTCGTTGTAGCGGTTGATCCAACGGTAGGCTGTGGGTCGAGAGATTCCATAGGCGCGGCACAGGTCCGCTACTGACATCTCTTCCTTCTGATAACTCGACAGAAACTGTAGGCGTTGATCCACGATCTGAAGCTCTTTCCAGGGCATACGACATCGTCGCGTGTGCCCAAATGCTGAGGATTCGTAGCCGTCCCGCTCCGCTGTAAACCATGTCTCCGGTCTGTTTTGTAACGGAAGTGCTAAGTACGCTCAGGGGCTCTGCCCCGATCGCGCGGCGCAAGGGGTTTCCCGCAGTCTTCCGCGCTGCGCTTGTGCAGACCTCCGCTGCGCTTCGTCCTTTCCGCTCCAGCTTCGCCTCCGCTCCAAGGGTGGGAGATACCCCTCCCCATTGCGCCTTGCTACCCCCGCCTTCGCCAGGAG
>Ga0153933_1000389_pt1 | contig 16710 bp, 10 predicted proteins | sample TSNJ017MetaG_FD_102275 | JGI IMG/M metagenome (GOLD analysis project Ga0153933, IMG submission 102275) | Attine ant fungus gardens microbial communities from New Jersey, USA - TSNJ017 MetaG | ecosystem: Host-associated > Fungi > Mycelium > Unclassified | place: USA: New Jersey, Wharton State...
ACGGCCGGTTTGAGCGAACGCACCAGATCGGGAAGGTGGCCCGGCAGCGCGATGCCTTTCTGAATCGTGTCGACGGTTGCGCTCACCGCGCCGCAATGGGTATGGCCGAGCACCATGATGAGCGGCACCTGCAAGAATTTCACCCCGTATTCGAGACTGGCGAGCCCGTCCTCATTGACGAAGTTTCCGGCCACCCGCACCACGAAAATATCGCCTGGCCCCTGATCGAAGGCCAATTCCGGCGCGACGCGCGAGTCCGCGCAACCGACGATCGCCGCAATCGGATATTGCGCGACGACCCGGCTCGCGCGGCCAGCCGAGTAGTCCTTGTTGGAGGGTGTATTGGCGGCGTAGCGCGCGTTGCCGTCCATGAGACGCGCGAGCGCCTCGGACGGGGTGATCGCGTTGGGTGCGTCGGCGTCCGCCGGCGCGGCGGCCTGGGTTTCTCCAGGTGCGAGACCCGTCAGAGTCAACGATGCGGCGCCTGCGAACAGCAACTGGCGGCGTGATACAGACGGCAGAACGGCGTTGTACATGGCAAATCTCCTTGCGTGAAGGGTTGCACGGTTTCAAGCCGGGGCAGGCGCTGCCTCATTCGTCATTCGATTCACTCGCTCTCGGGTTCGCGTAGTGTGCGCGCTTCTCTTCATACATCAGCAAATCCGCCCGCTGCACCACGGTTTCGAGCCGTTCGCCGTGCTGACAGGTTGCTGCGCCCATCGAAAAGCTCAGCAGCGAACCGGGGTAGAACTGATTGTTCAGCTCGACCAGTTGCCGGATCGTGTCGATCATCGCCGCGCCGCCGTGCTCATCGGTGCTGGGCATCAGCACCGCGAATTCGTCGCCGCCGATGCGTGCCGCCTGATAGGGCGTCTCCATCGCTTTCGCCAGCACCTCGCCGGCGCGCCGCAACAGCGCATCGCCGGCCGCGTGGCCGAGCTGGTCGTTGATCCGCTTCAGGCCGTTCAGGTCGGCCATGATCACGGTCACCGGGAACGGCCCCTTGCGTTCGAGCCGGTTCAACTCGTCGACATAGAACGAGCGGTTGCGCAGCTTGGTCAGCACGTCGTGCTTGCCGAGAAACTCCAGGTAGGCCTCGGCTTTCTTGCGCGCGGTGATGTCGGTGAGCGCCACCAGCACGAGGTCCCAATCCTGCTCGTGCCCCGGCAGCACCGAGAATTGCAGATGCACATGCACCTCGCTGCCGTCCAGCGAGTAGTTGAGGACTTCGCGTTGCTGGAACAGCTTGCCGTCCCACAGATCGACAAGCTGCTCGCGGAAATGCGGCCGCATGTCGTCGCGGAACACCTGCGGCAGACGGGCCAGCAAGGTCGGCTTGTCCGGTGCCGCAAACATGGCGAGCGTGTGCCGGTTGACGTCCAGCACGTGAATTTCCTGCATGCAGCGTTCGACGAACTCCGGGTGCACGTCCGTGAACACGCGGAAATCGGAGATGCCGGCGGCCCGCGCCTCATTGAGCAGCCGTTTGACCGCGCTGAAATCCTCGACCCACAGCGACACCGGCGAATCTTCAAAGAGGCCGCGCGCGTATTGCTCGGCGTGCATGAAGCGATGGCGCGCGCCTTCCAGTTCGCTCACATCTTCCAGCGAGACCAGCACGCGGTCCCAGCACCCTTCGTGTCCGGGCAGCACGGCGCCCTTGAGCAGTACATCCACCCGCCGGCCGCCGAGCGTGTAATTGACGGTCTGGCTCATGAAACTCTGCTGACCTGCCCATAACTGGCACAGCTCTTCGAGGTGAGTCTTCAGCATGTCGTCGCGAAACACCGCGCCGAGATTGGCGGTCAGCGTGTCGAGACTGTCCGCTTCGAACAGGTCGAGGGTCTTGCGGTTGACCTTGATGACGCGGATGCTGTGCGCGCATTGCGCGACCCGCTCGGGATGCGCGCCGAAATGCGCGCGCAGGTCGGTCACGCCCTCGGCGCGCCAGGCGTCGAACAGCGTGCGCACGCCGCTGAAGTCTTCGAGCCAGAGCGAAACGGGGGCGAGCTCGAACATCTCCGAGTCGTCGCTGGCCGTCGCTTCATCGCGCGGCATCTCTCCTGCACTTGGGGTATCCAGCATGACGAGTCCGAAGTCGATAGTGCCGCTATTTTAAGACGAGTTGGGTCGGGCGAGGCAGAAGGGGGCAATAACGTGCCTCGCAGGGGGCGGAGCGGCCGCCAGCATGCTCGCCGAGCCCTTGTTACACTTTCCGGCGTTGCAGTGTCCCGCCAATCAACGCGTCGAGTCCATGAAACCTACCCTGCTGGTTCTGATTCACCTGAACGATGCAAGCCGCGCCAGTGTCGCGGCCGCTTATGACGTTATCTATGCCCCCGATCCGGACTCGCGCGCCGAAGCGGTCGCCGCGCACGGCGCCACGGTTCGCGCCGTGCTGACCAATGGCACGACCGGCCTGACGCCCGCCGAAGTCGACCGGTTGCCGAAACTCGAATTGATCAGCGCGCTGGGCGCCGGTTATGAAAACCTGCCGCTCGACCACGCCCGGGCCCGCAACATCGTGCTGGTCAACGGCGCGGGGACCAATGACAACTGCGTCGCCGATCATGCTTTCGCGCTGCTGCTGGCGGTGGTGCGCGACGTCCCGCAACTCGATCAGGCGACCCGTGAGGGCGCCTGGCGCGACACGCTGCCGATGCGGCCGAACGTGTCGGGCAAGCGTCTGGGCATTCTCGGTCTCGGCAATATCGGTCAGAAGATGGCCAGACGTGGCGCGGGCTTCGACATGGAACTGGGTTATCACAACCGCAAGCCGCGCGAAGGCGAGTCCATGCGCTACTTCGAGAGCGTCACGGCGCTCGCGCAATGGTGCGATTTCCTGCTGATTGCGACGCCGGGCGGACCCGGCACGAAGCATCTGGTCGACAAGGCCGTGCTCGAGGCATTGGGGCCGGACGGCTTCGTCGTGAATGTGTCGCGTGGCAGCGTCGTCGATACGGAGGCGCTCGCCGCCGCGCTCAGAGCGGGGACGATTGCCGGGGCCGGGCTCGACGTGTACGAGGGCGAACCGCATCTGCCCGCGTCCTTGCTCGAATTGCGCAACCTCGTGGTGACGCCGCACGTGGGCGGCAGGTCGCCGGAGGCCATCACGGCTTCGGTGCAGAACTTCCTCGCCAACGCGACGCGCCATTTTGCGGGCGAGCCGGTGTTGACGCCGATCTGAGCGGGGCGGCGGCGGATTGTCGTATCCAGGAGCGGGGCGCCGCCCGACCCCGCTCGAATCCGCGCGCGTCAGCGCTTGCGGCTTGCGGCTAGCGGCTAGCGGCTAGCGCCAATAATAAATGTTAAATATCAGCGTGAATGAGATAAAAGAAAAACACGCCGCCAACAAATAAATAATTTCCCGCAAACCTTTGCGAAATTAATGAATGCCGCCGGTCTGCCGTTAACTCGGAGAGATGACATGCCACGTCACAGCCGACCCGGCCGTCGGAATCTGAGAGAAAACCAACAAAGCAAAAACAATCCAAAATAATTTTCTCGATTCGTTCGATGGGAGCGGTGAGGTATGGACGTTAAAGGTATGTCAGTAAAAGCGAAGCTGTACGGCGCTTTTGGGATGCTGACGGTGGTGGTGATGGTGGTGTCGGGCATATCGTTGAGGGCGTTGAGCGATGCCCATGAGCGATTCTCCGGCTTCGTCACCGGTATCGATACGCGGGCTATTACCGCGCAGGAAGTGAGAACGGCCGTCGACCGGCGCGCGATTGCGGCGCGCAATATGGCGCTTGTCACGAAACCGGAAGACTTCGCGATTGAAAAGGATGCCGAAGCACAGGCCCAGCAGGATGTGCAGACGAGGCTCGCAAAGCTCAACCAGATGATGGCGACGGATGCCGACGTCACCCAGCAGGGCCGCGATCTGGTGAACGAGATCAATCGCATTGAGGCCGATTACACGCCGGTGGCACAGGCGATCGTGGCGCTCGCGGTAGCGAACAAACGCGACGAAGCAGTCGCGAAGATCGATAACGATTGCCGGCCGCTGCTTGCGGCGTTGATCAAGGCCACCGACGCGTATCAAACCTACACGCGAACCCGTGCCGATCTGCTGTTGCAGGCATCCGCCGACCAGTATGCGTCGCAGCGCCTGATCCTGATCGGAACCTGTCTGGGTGCCGTTGCCCTGGCCGTATTGGCAGGATTCCTGATTGCTCGCGGACTGTTGCGCTCGCTCGGCGCCGAACCGGGTGAGCTCGGCAGCCTGGCACAGCGTGTCGCTGCGGGCGATCTGCGCGTGGTCAGCGGCGCGGTGCAAGCGCCGGCCGACAGCGTGCTGGCGTCGATGGGGCGCATGCAGGCCAGTCTGGTCGAACTGATCGGGCGCGTGCGGGTCGCGGCCGACAGCATTGCCACCGGGTCGAGCCAGATCGCTTCCGGCAATGTCGACCTGTCCGCCCGTACCGAGCAGCAGGCGTCGTCGCTCCAGGAGACCGCGTCGAGCATGGAAGAGCTGACCTCCACGGTCAAGCAGAACGCGGAGAATTCGCAACAGGCGAGCGTGCTGTCGGCGAACGCGTCGGAAGTGGCGTTGAAGGGCAACCATGTCGTGAGCCAGGTGGTGGAGACGATGGGCGAAATCAGCGCCAGCTCGACGAAGATTGCGGACATCACCAGCATCATCGAGGGCATCGCTTTTCAGACCAACATCCTCGCGCTCAATGCGGCAGTCGAAGCCGCTCGCGCCGGCGAACAGGGACGCGGCTTCGCAGTGGTCGCAAGCGAAGTGCGCAGTCTCGCGCAACGCTCGTCGAGTGCGGCGAAGGAGATCAAGGACCTGATCGCCGAGTCGGTGAAAAAGATTCAGGACGGTTCGGCGCGCGCGAGCGAAGCGGGCAAGACGATGTCGGAAGTCACCCAGGCGGTGGCGCGCGTTACGGACATCATGGGCGAGATTGCCGCGGCCTCGTTCGAACAGAGCCGTGGTATCGAACAGGTCAACCAGGCGATTACGCAGATGGACTCCGTGACCCAGCAGAACGCGGCGCTGGTCGAGCAGGCAGCCGCGGCTTCGAAGTCGCTGGAGGGGCAGGGGCACCAGTTGAATCAGGCGGTGGCGTTTTTTCAGCTTGATACGGCAAGCGGATTGCGCGCCTGAGCAAGCGGGTGAGTGAATGCGCGGCGCGGACGGATGGGTACTGGAGCCGCGGCAGCGGGCGCGCACTGCGCCCGCCCATCAGCCGATCAGCTTGAGCCCCGGCGGCAGCGATTCGCCGAATACCCGTCCCTCATCGGCCTCGTCGAGTTCGACGATCTCGCGCACCATCGTGATCCACTGCGCCGGTGCGTGCGCGGTTTCAAGCCGCTTGACGACGCTCGCCCGCACCTCGTCGGCGAGGTCGCGCGAGCGATCGCCGCTCATGCGCGCAATCTGCACGGCGGCAAACGCGGCCGGTTCGACCTTCTTCCAGTCGAGCGCCAGCACGGCGTCGAGCCATTTCACCGCGACCTCCGGCGGCACGACGCTGTGCGCGCTGCCGTAGAACGGCCGGCGCGCGCCGATGCGGCCCACGGCCCACCATCCCTGGTGGTTTTCAGACGGCTTCCTGAGCCGCTCGATAAGCCGCTCGCCGAGTTCGATCTTGCGCTCGGCAGGCACCCGTTCGAGCGACGCTTCGAGGCGCAGCATATCGGCATAGCCGGACTTCGCGGGGTCGAACGGCAGCTTTGCGCGTGCCGTGCCGGCGGCCTGCATGAACGCCACGGCGTCGAGCACTTCGAGCTGCTCGCGTTCGCCGAGGCCGCCCGCTGCGCGCCGCCATAGCGTCCACCATTCCGACCAGACCTGGCTGTCGTTGATGTACTGAATGCCGTCATCGAACAGCGACCAGAGTTGTTCGACTCGCCATTCGTCGAGCGGGTAGCCGAAGCCGGGACGCAGGCAATAGCCGGCCAGGTTCAGCCAGAGCCGCTCATGGTCCGCCGAACGGCGCCGCCGTTTGGCGCGCTCCCATAGGGCGTTGAACAGTTCGCGCAGCAGGGCGCTATTCCAGTTCGCGCGAGGACCGAGGATCTGCTCCAGTTCCGCGCGCGTACGCTTGACCTCTTTGGGGTCGACCTTCTGCGACCGCGAGCCGAACGTGCGGTCGATCAGTTCGAGCGCGCGGGGCAGGGCAGGATGAGGCGCTGCGCCGGAGACCGTGACCTTGGCCTCGCCGCGGCGCAACTGGAATTCGAGCAGCCAGCGCTGCGCGGCGTCGCCGGCGTCGATACAGTGCACGTCGAGCGTGCCCACTTCGGTCAGCGAGGCGACGAGCTGGACCGGCGTTTCACCGGACTGGCCGGCCTCGCGCGGCGGCACGACCGTCGCGATCGGCGGCAGGCGCACGAACTCGCCCAGCGCAAGCTCGGCGATTTCGCCCGCTTGCCATTTCGCGTCAGATACTGAGGAGACCAGATGAAACTGGACCGGATGCCCCAGTCGTAAAGCGAACGTGCGGTCCGCCAGATGAATCTCTCGACCTTCCTCGGTGCCGCGCGGCAGGACGCAGACACCGCGTAGCGCCTCACCGTCTTCATCGAGTACGAGGAAGTAGCTGCGCGGCGAACCGCCGCCGATTCGCGGCGCGTGACCCGCACGCGCCAGCGCATAGGCCACCGCGCCGCGCGCGACCGCGACGTCGGGATTGTCGTTGTGCAGGACATGCAGCGGCGCGCCGCGCCACGCGCCTAGCGTGCCGGCGAGGCGCCCGGTGAGCGCCGGCGCACGGAAGACGCCGCCGTTGAGCAGCAGCGTGTCGGGCACGGGTAACGCGTCGTCGTCGGCAGACCCTGTTGTGTCCAGGGCTTCGCGCGATTGCGCAGCGAGCCGGCCCAGAAACGCGGCGACGTGGCGGGTAATGGCCGGATCGCTCGCATAGGGCAAACCGAATTCCACGATTGCGCCACGCGGACGTCCCGGCCGCGCATCCGCGGCAACGCTCGGGAAAAAACCGTCGACGATGATCTGTTCGACTTCCTCGCGCGTGATTTCCGCCGTGCGCGCTCCGCCGATCAGCTTCGACCCCGTACCCAGCAGCGTAATCGACGCGGATTGCGGTGCTTCGGCGCCGAGCAGTTGCTCTTTGGCGCCACGGCAGCGTTCGACGAGTTGCGAGAGGCTCGCCGCCGATAGTCGCGATTGCGGCGTCGAGAGACGGCTCTCGGCCAGATGCGCCAGCGCGAGGTCCATGTTGTCGCCGCCGAGCATCAGGTGGTTGCCCACACCGACGCGCGTCAGTTGCGGCTGACCGTCCTGCATCTGCACCTTGATCAGGGTGAAGTCGGTGGTGCCGCCGCCCACGTCGCAGATCAGCACGAGCCGTGTGTCGGCGAGTTCGGCGCCGAGCGAGCCGCGGTGCCGGAACAGCCAGTCGTAGAAGGCCGCTTGCGGCTCTTCCAGCAGCCGCAGCTTCGGTAACTGCGCGATGCGTGCCGCTTCGAGCGTCAGTGCGCGGGCGCCGTCGTCGAACGAGGCGGGCACGGTGAGCACCACGTCCTGCTGTTCAAGCGGCGCGTGCGGAAAGCGCTGGTTCCACGCCGCGCGCACATGGGCCAGATAGCTGGCGCTGGCGGTGACGGGGGAGACTTTGTGCACGTCGTCGCCGGCGCCCCAGGGGAGAATCGGCGCGGTGCGATCCACTGAGGCATGCGAAAGCCAGCTTTTCGCGCTGGCGACGAGCCGGCCCGGCACCTGTGCGCCAAGGCTGCGTGCGAGCCGGCCGATTACTACGGGCTGCTCAACATTCGGGTCAGGCGCCTCGCCCGCACCCACCTGCGCACCCGACCACGGCAGTTGCACATCCCCCGCGCTCAATTCCCCTTGCGCCGCGTGATACCGTACGGACGGCAGCAAGGGCCGCGCGGCGACCTCGCCGGGACTGACGAGCTGATCGATCTCGAAGACGCGGATGTCCTCGGAGCCCGCCTCTCCATACGCGACGACCGTATTGCTCGTGCCCAGATCGATCCCGACGATGTACTGCTTCATCTCGGTCAGGCGTGGGCGTTGCCGCGGACGTCGAACTCGACTTTCCAGCGCTCGCCGGTGCCGCGCGGGATGGCTTCCAGTTCGAGCGTGCCGGCTTCGGTCACGCGCGCATGCAGCTTGACCGCGACGATCTCGCCGGGGCTGCGGCCTTCGGTCGGCAAGGTGGCCTCGATCTCGTCGAGTTCCTGCAGTTCTTCCGGCGACCAGTAGTCGAGCAGCGTGCCGACCTGGTCCTGACGACGCACCGACGAACCGAAGAAGCGGAAGTGCACCGGCTCGCCGACTACGAGACCAAACTCCTGCGCGGGCAACTCTGCATCAGTTCCTTCTTCCATGCCGAACGGCGCCACGCACAGCGCCTGGATGGGCGGTTCGAGACCGGGCACAGCGGGCATGGCGGATTCGACCGCGATATAGAACGCCCGCGCAATGCCGCCGCGAATCCGCACACCCTGGCCGCGCTTCACGTAGCCGTAGTAGGCCGCGCCGCGTGCGACCGCGAGGTCGAGGTCCGCGCCTTCCAGCAGACGCGCGGGCGCCGCGCCTTCTGCCGCAAGCCAGCCGTTGAGCGTCTGCAGAATGCGCTCCACCAGCAGCGGCGACTTGAACACGCCGCCGTTGAACAGCACGGCGGTGGGATGCAGGAAGCTGGCGCCTTCCGGTTGAGCGTTTGGCAGACCGGAGAGTTCGGCCAGTGCCGCGACCTGACGGCCGAGGAACGCTGCCAGATGACGCGTGACGGCGGCATCCTGCGCGTACGGCAAGCCCAATTGCGTCAAGCCTGCGCGAGCGCGGCTCACCGGCCGCGCGGTGCTGTCCACTTGCGGAAAGAAGCCTTCGAGAATCGTCTGCGTGAGTTCGGCGCGGGTCAGTTCGGTGCGGATCGAGCCGCCGATCAGCTTGGCGCCGCGGCTCGGCACGACGAGCGGCACGGTGTCGGTGGCGGCGTCGGTGAGGAGCGTTTCCTTGGCCGCGCGGCAGGCGTAGGTCAGCGCACGCAGTTGCCACGGATCGGGTTGCGTGCTCTGGGCGGCCAGCTTGCGCGCCACCACGTGGGCCAGCGCCAGGTCCATGTTGTCGCCGCCGAGCAGGATGTGCTCGCCCACGGCAACGCGATGCAGTTCGAGGTTGCCCTCGCGTTCGATCACCGCGATCAACGACAGGTCAGTCGTGCCGCCGCCGACATCCACCACGAGGATGATGTCGCCCACGCGCACCTGCTTGCGCCATTGGCCGCCGCTCTTCTGGATCCAGCTATACAGCGCGGCCTGCGGCTCTTCGAGCAGCGTCATGCCTGCGTAGCCGGCGGCCTGGGCTGCTTCGGCGGTCAGCTCGCGGGCAGCGGGATCGAACGACGCAGGAATCGTGACGGTAATTTCCTGCTCGCTGAACGGCGCATCGGGATGCCCATGATCCCAGGCTTCGCGCAGATGCGTGAGGTAGCGAATCGACGTCTCGAGCGGCGACACGCGGCTCACTTCGGGCGGCGCGTCGTTCGGCAGAATCGCGGCGCGGCGATCGACGCCCGGGTGGCACAGCCAGCTCTTGGCGCTCGAGACGAGACGGATCGGCGTGCCCGCGCCGCGGCTGCGCGCCATTTCGCCGACTGCGAAGTCACGCGCGCCGGTCCACGGCAGACCGAGGTCGAAGGGCGCGAGTTCGCTCGCATGCGGCAGATAGAGGAACGACGGCAGCAAGGGCAGATCGTCGATCGTGGCCGGTGCCGTGAGCTGGGTGATGGGCAGCACGTCCTGGGTGGTCTTTTCGCCGTCGCTGCCGGCGAAGTCGACATACGAGAGGGCGCAATGGGTCGTGCCCAGATCGATCCCGATCGAGTAACGCGGCTCGCTCATAGCTCCACCTCGGCCGCTGCGATCACGGACGCGTCGTGGCTCGCGGCCAGCTTCGGCAGCCGCACGTCGTCCACACGCCAGCCGCGATGGCTGAGGCTGCCGGTAAACGGCGCTTTACCGACGACGTTGCCGGTCAGACGGACGGCGGTGGCATCGAAGCCTTCGGGCAGCGTCACGCGGCTGCCTTCGGCTTCCTCGCGCACCGGGCGAATCGTGAAGTGCTCGCGCAGCACGGTGCGGCAGCCGCCGTGCACGACACGGGCGGCGGCGCCGATGTCGGCGTCCGAGTAGCCGGCCACGTCTTCTTCGACGAAGTCGATAAAGCGCGCGTCGCGCTGCAGCAGGCCGAGCAGTTGGAGCGCGGCATCCGGGCTGGCCTGCTTCAGCGTCGGCGCTGCGGGTTGCGGAGCGGGCGTGGGTGCGGGTGCAGCAACCGGTGCGGGCGTGGCCACCGGGGCCTGCGTGACGGGCGCGCCGCTGCGCAGGCGCTGTACGCGGGCGGCGAACTCGCCGTCGCCCAGAATGCTGAAGAACGTTCCGACGGCTAGCGAAATCCGGCCGAGGAAAGACACGTTCGAGTCGGTCATAAAGTGGCTCCTGAGGGCTCTGTTAAAGGACGAGCTGTCCTCGGGCGATGCCGGCTCGAGCCGGGGTTGCCGCGGGTTATCGGGTTGCGGACGTCGATGCGCGACACGCGTCATCGGTTGGCTTGGCGGCCCAGGTTGGGCATGGCCCAGTGGGCCTCATCCCGTATTTTACCTTTCGGGCGCGACGGCATCGGCCAAAGGCCGCAATGGAGGGACGAGGAGGGGGCTCAGGAGGGGGCGTGTGCCCACGATGACGCGGGCAGAGATGCAACGTGGACGCTATGCTGCACTGCGGTCGAAGCAGGGTCGCTGGACGTGTAGTGCCGTCAACATCGGGAAATCACTCATGAAGGATTCACCACATTCGCCGATAAAATGTGGGCGTATTCGTAGTTAGCTGGGTCACGCGGCGGTCGGCGCCGCAGTTCATCCCCGGGCCGCGCTAGAAACGGACGCAACCGGTCGCAGGTGTTGGCCGGTACCTCATTGCGAAGCTCGCCTGTGCCGCCTGATCGTCGATCGATCATCAGGTCTGTGCCAGGCGGGCTTTATTTTTTGCGATGCTGCTGCGGCGGTCAGCGGATCGACCGTTGCAGCCGCAACGATTCGATGCGCCTAGTCGACCGCGACGCCATACGCCGGCGCATTTTCCGCAGCGTCAAGCGAGGCGAGCGATTCGAGGGCGAGGCCCTTCGTTTCGATGCCCATCACCCAGACCGCGAGCGCGGCCACGGCAAACGACAGCGCGCCCAGCGTAAAGACGCCGCCCTGGCCGAACACCGGCAGCACCACACCCACCGCATACGGCCCGATCAACGAACCGACCCGGCCAATCGCCGAGGCGAAGCCCGAACCGGTTGCGCGTGCGCCCGTGCCGTACAGCTCGGGCGTGTAGGTGTAGAGCACGGCCCACATGCCAAACAGGAAGAACTGCATCAACAGCCCCGCGCAGATCAGCAGGCTGACGCTATCCGCATGCAGTGCGGTCTGTCCGTAGAGGAACGCCATGATCCCGCCGCCGACAAGCGAAACGATGCAGGTCGGCTTGCGCCCCCAGCGTTCGACCAGCCACGCCGCGCACAGAAAACCCGGTACGCCGCCAAGCGAGATCAGCATGGTATAGAGCACGGACTTCGTCACGGCGAAGCCGGCTTGCTGCATCAGCGCACCGAGCCACGAGGTGAGGCCGTAGAAGCCGAGCAAAGCGAAGAACCACAGCAGCCACACCATGATGGTGCGCTGACGGTACGCCGCGCTCCAGATCTCGCGGAACGCACCCTGCTTCGAGGCGGGCGCAGGCTCGGCGAGCATCGACGGTGCCGGCAGCCACGTGAGACCGTTGGCCTTCATCACTTTCGCTTCGATGCCGGCAAGAACGGCGTCCGCCTCATCCGGCTTGCCGTGATGTTCGAGCCAGCGAGGCGACTCGGGTACCACGCGGCGTACGATCAGCACAAACACCGCCGGAATCGCGAGCAGTGCAAACACCGTGCGCCAACCGAATTGCGGCAACACGAAGTACGAGACGATGCCGGCCGTGATGAAGCCGAGCGGCCAGAAGCCGTCCATCAACGCAACCAGCCTGCCACGCGAGGCAGCGGGCACAAACTCGGAGAGCAGGGTCTGCGCAATCGGAAACTCCATCCCCATGCCGATGCCTAGCAGCACGCGGTAGAAAATCAGCGCATCGACGGAATGCGCGGTCGAACACAGATACGACGCGATCCCCCACAGCACCATGCTCCACTGGAACACCGGACGGCGTCCGAAACGGTCGGCGAGCAATCCCGCGACCGCGGCGCCCAGCACCATGCCGAAGAAGCTTGCGCTCGCAACCAGTCCGGCCATCGCGCTGGAGAGTTTGAATTCGGTCTTGATCGAACCGAGCACGAAGGTCATTGTGCCTAGGTCGATCGAATCGAAGAAAAACGCCGCGGCAATGATGATGAAAATGGTCCGGTGATAGCCGGAAAACGGCAGGCGTTCGAGACGCGCTGCGGCACTGGGACGGGCGGGAGACAAAACGCTGGGCGAAGCGGCGCTCGGCATGGCATCCTCTGAATGGATGGTTCGAAGACCTTACGACCCGTTTGGATTCGAGGTCTGGTTCCTTTCAGTAGACTTGACCATTAAAGGCCGACATAGAACGAAATCGGCATTCGGATGGAACGGGCGCGCCATGTTGCGCCGCCCGGACATGGCGCGCCCTGCCGCTCACTCCACGTGCACGGCATTTTCCTGCATGAGGCTCGTCGAACGTGCAGACGTGCCGCGTGCCGGTGCACCGGCGGCCACGAAGTAGGGCGTATCGACCCGTGCCAGTGCAGTGCGGCCGCGAATGCGGTCGGCGATCTTTTCGGCGAGCATGATGGTCGGCGCGTTCAGGTTGCCGGTGGTGATGCGCGGCATGATCGACGCGTCCACCACGCGCAAACCTTCCAGGCCATGCACGCGGCCTTCGTTGTCCACCACGGCCATCTCGTCGTAACCCATCGCGCACGAACACGACGGGTGATACGCCGTTTCGGCGCGGGCCCGCACGAAGGCGTCGATCTCCGCGTCGCTTTGCAGTTCCGCGCCGGGGCTCAGTTCGCGGCCGCGGAAACGGTCGAGTGCCGGCTGGCGGATGATCTCGCGAGTTATGCGGATGGCGTCGCGGAACTCGCGCCAGTCCAGCGCTTCAGCCATGTAGTTGAAGAGAATCGACGGATGCTCATGCGGATCGCGCGAGCGCAGCTTGACGCGTCCCCGGCTGGGCGAGCGCATCGAACCGACGTGCGCCTGGAAGCCGTGCATCTTGATCGCATTGGTGCCGTTGTAGTTGATCGCCACCGGCAGGAAGTGATATTGGATGTTCGGCCACGGATCGTCGTCGCGCGTGCGGATAAAGCCGCCCGCTTCGAAGTGGTTGCTCGCGCCGATACCGGTGCCCCTGAGCATCCATTCGAGCCCGATGGCCGGCTGGTTGTGCAGCAGCAAGGCAGGGTAGAGCGAGACGGGTTCCTTGCACTCGTACTGCATGTACATCTCGAGGTGGTCCTGCAGATTCTGGCCTACGCCAGGCAGATCGAGTATCAGCGGAATGTCCAGTTCGCGCAGCCACGCAGCGGGGCCCACGCCCGAGCGCTGCAGGATTTGCGGCGAGGCGATCGCGCCGCCGCACAGCAGCACTTCGCGGCGCGCGTAGGCAGCGACGCTCGTGCCGCCATGCAGATAAGCGACACCGTTAGCGCGCTTGCCCATGAACAGGATGCGATCGGTAGTAGCGTGCGTGACGATGGTCAGGTTCGGCCGCCGGCGCGCCTGGTCCAGATAGCCGCGCGCCGTGCTGGCGCGCCGGCCATGCGCGGTCACCGTGCGATCCATCGGGCCGAAGCCTTCCTGTTGATAGCCGTTCAGATCGTCGGTGCGCGGATAGCCGGCCTGCACGCCCGCTTCCACCATCGCGCCGAACAGCGGATTCGCGCCGGGCTTGCTGGTGGTCACGTGAACCGGGCCGTCGCCGCCGTGATACGCGTTCGGGCCGATGTCGCGCGTTTCCGCCTTCCTGAAGTACGGCAGGCAGTCGAGGTAACTCCAGTTGTCGAGGCCTTTGCGTTCGGCCCAGCCGTCGTAATCGAGTGCGTTACCGCGGATGTAACACATGCCGTTGATCAGCGACGAGCCGCCGAGACCTTTGCCGCGCCCGCATTCCATGCGGCGGTTGTTCATGTGCGGTTCGGGTTCGGTTTCGTAGGCCCAGTTGTAGCGCCGTCCTTGCAACGGATAGGCGAGCGCGGCGGGCATCTGCGTGCGGAAGTCGAAACGGTAGTCGGGGCCGCCTGCTTCGAGCAGCAGCACCGTGACGTCCGGGTCTTCGGTCAGGCGCGTAGCCAGTACATTGCCCGCCGAGCCCGCGCCGATCACGATGTAGTCGTACTCTTTCGCTGCCATGCTGCGCCTCCTCAAAACACCGGCTGGTACTTGCCCAGTTCGACCTGGATGGACTTGATGCGCGTGTAGTGTTCGAGCGTCGTGATGCCGTTCTCGCGGCCCACGCCCGACTGCTTGTAGCCGCCCACCGGCATTTCCGCCGGCGATTCGCCCCATGTGTTGATCCAGCAGATGCCGGCTTCGAGGCGGTGAATGACGCGGTGCGCCCGCGAGAGATTTTCGGTGACGACACCGGCCGCGAGGCCGTAGATCGTATGATTGGCGCGGGCGATCACCTCGTCCTCGGTGGCAAAGGTCAAAAGGCTCATCACCGGGCCGAAGATTTCTTCGCGCACGATCTTCATCTCGTCGCGGCAATCCGCGAAGACCGTGGGCTGCACATACTGGCCGCGGGCATAGTCGCCTTCGAGCAAACGCGCGCCGCCCGCTACCAGACGCGCGCCTTCGCGCTTGCCGCTTTCGATGTAGCCCAGTACCTTGTCGAGTTGCAGCGCGCTCGCGAGCGGCCCGAAGTTGGTGGCGGGATCGGACGGCTTGCCCACGCGGATGCGCTTCACCCGTTCGAGCACCTTCGCTTCGAAGGCCTGCTGCACCGTTTGATGGACGAACACACGCGTGCCGTTCGTGCAGACCTGGCCGGCGCTAAAGAAATTCGCGGTGACGGCGATATCCGCGGCGCGGTCGAGGTCGGCGTCGTCGAATACGATCAGCGGCGACTTGCCGCCGAGTTCCATCGTCACTTCCTTCAAGGACGAAGCGCCCGCGAGCGACATCACTTTCTTGCCCGTTTCGACGCCGCCCGTGAACGAGATCTTGGCGATGCCTTCGTGCCCGGCAAGCAAGGCGCCCACTTTGCCGTCGCCCTGCACGACGTTGAATACGCCAGGCGGCACGCCGGCTTCCAGATAGATTTCGGCCAGCTTCGCGGCGGACAGCGGCGTGATTTCGCTCGGCTTGAAGATCATGGCGTTGCCGGCTGCGAGTGCAGGGGCGGACTTCCAGCAGGCAATCTGGATCGGATAGTTCCAGGCGCCGATGCCGGCTGTGACGCCCAGCGGCTCGCGACGCGTATACACGAAAGACTCGGCGCGCAGCGGAATCTGCTGGCCTTCGATGGCGGTGGCGAGCCCCGCGTAATACTCGATGACGTCCGCGCCCGTGACGATATCCACGGCGCGCGTTTCGGCGATCGGCTTGCCGGTATCGAGCATTTCAAGCTCGGCGAGTTCGTCGTTGCGCTCGCGCAGCAAGTCTACTGCGCGGCGCAGGATGCGCGAGCGTTGCATCGCGGTCAGCGCGGCCCATGCGCGCTGGCCTTCCTGCGCGGATTGCACGGCACGCTCGACATCCGCGGCGCTCGCCTGCTGCACGGTGGCGAGTTTTTCGCCGGTGGCGGGATCGAAGGTGTCGAAGGTGACGCCGCTGGTGGCGTCGACATACTCGCCGCCGATATAGAGACGTTGCAGGCCAAACGAGGGCATCAGGTTTCTCCTTGAAGGCGTGAGACAGTGCGTGGCTTTACTTCAGGCACTTCAGGCGTGAGAGGTCACGCCTCGGGCGCAAGCAGCATGTCGATGTAGTCGTTCGCGAGCCGCAGGGCCGCTTTGGTGTCGAACGGATCGCCGGAGAGCGCGCCGCGCAACCACAACCCGTCGATCATCGCGGCCAGGCCGCTGGCCGCGCGCCGTGCCTGGGCGCGCGGCAAGGTTTTGGCAAATTCCGCGCACAGGTTGGAAAACAGCCTGCGCGTATTGACGCGTTGCAGGCGCCGCAACTGCGGCTCATGCATGCTCTGCGTCCAGAAGGCGAGCCACGTTTTCATCACCGGGCCGCTCAACTGGCTGACGTCGAAATTGCCCGCCACGATGGCGCGCAAACGCGCGCGCGGCTGCGCTTTCGCTGCAACGCGCCGGCGCGTGGTGGCCGCCCACAGATCGCGCAGGATATGCCGCATGGTGGCTTCGAGCAGGCCGTCCTTGTCGCCGAAGTAGTGGCTGACGATGCCGGTTGAAATCCTGGCACGCTGCGCTACCGAGGCCAGCGTGGTACCCGCCAGTCCCGCTTCGTCGATGCTTAAAAGGGTGGCGTCGATCAATTGCGCGCGACGCACTTCGCGCATTCCGACTTTGGGCATGTCTCTCAGGCTCTGGCGTCGAAAGACCTCACTCTAGCGGTTTTTTATTGATCGTTCAATCAATGAAAAATGCCTTGCGAACCGCTTTGTCGGTTTGGGGAAAGCTCATGTCGGGTTTTGCACACTTGTCGCAGGGGCTCAGGGAATACGCTCGAATCAGCGGCGTTTGCCGGATGCCGTGGCGAACAGCGCTGCTGATCAGGCAGCAAA
>Ga0153933_1000390_pt1 | contig 16562 bp, 17 predicted proteins | sample TSNJ017MetaG_FD_102275 | JGI IMG/M metagenome (GOLD analysis project Ga0153933, IMG submission 102275) | Attine ant fungus gardens microbial communities from New Jersey, USA - TSNJ017 MetaG | ecosystem: Host-associated > Fungi > Mycelium > Unclassified | place: USA: New Jersey, Wharton State...
GACGACATCCTCTCGCGCTGCTGCGGCCCCAGTTGCTCGAAAACCGGTTGATGCCGGCGTCCACCCTGCATACCTACCGGAACGGCCGGCTCGCGCGCGGGTGCGGCATCGTCACCGTGCGTCAACGGCCTGAGACGGCAAAGGGCGTCATCTTTATCACCCTCGAGGACGAGACCGGCAACGTCAACGTCATCATCTGGCCCAAGGTGCTGGAGCAGCAGCGCAAGGAAGTGCTAGGCGCATCGTTGCTCGGTGTGCTGGGTTTATGGCAGTGCGAAGGAGAAGTACGGCACCTTGTCGCGCAACACCTTATCGACATGTCGTATCTCCTTGGCGAGCTGCCATCAGTGAGCCGTAATTTCCATTGATGGCGTACTCCTGGGCCGGCGACTGGCATTGGGCTCGTGTCTTCGCTTCAACCGGTTGGCCGCAACATACGAAACCATCCAGGTTCACCGGTTCACACTCGATGTGCCGCCGCGGTCAAGCCTTATTGGGCCGACTGCCGGCGAGGGTGGATTATCATGGGACGAAAACGGGAGGTTCACATGTGTTATTCGGCGCAGATTCTGGCTGACTATCGCAGGTTCGTACGGATGTTTGGCGCGACGATGAGCCTCAAGGAATTCGCACGCCTTTTCTTCGAGCGGGCGGAGGGCAGGAAGGCGAAGATTCCGAAAGCGATGGAGGATGCGTTTTCGGAGCCTCAGTCGGCCGACGAATTCGAGATTAAAGCTCTCATCGACAAATTCAACGCAGACCAGGTGACGAAGCTGGTGCAGGACCTGTTCAAGCAACGTGCCCGACTCACCGATGCAGAACGCGCACTTCAGACGAAGGTCACGAAGGCAGCAACTGAAAGCATGCGAATCGCCACCGGCAAAATCGCGTGGACCCGCGGCAAGCTCGACGACATACAGCGGACCGAACCCAAGACACGCGACTCACGCATTTTCCCGGGGCACTACGCTCTGGTCATGGTTATGGAAAATGGACAACGCGTCATCAAACCCATGCGCTATCAGTGTCGTGTCGCTGGCAAACCCGCGTCGTACGACGTGAAATACCCAGGAACCTACAATGCACGCCGCGACAATCTCAAAGGTTTCTGGAAACCACTCTTCGGTCACTCGCACGGAATCCTCGTAGCCAGCGTTTTCTACGAGAACGTGAGCAAGGCAAAAATGGACGGTCGGGAGCTCGCGGAAGGCGAGAAAGACGAAAACGTCGTCCTGGAGTTCAAGCCCAATCCTGCACATGAGATGCTGGTCGCCTGCCTGTGGTCAAGATGGACTTCGCCAGGCCAGCCGGACCTATTGTCATTCGCGGCAATCACAGACGACCCTCCGCCAGAAATTGCTGCAGTAGGGCATGACCGCTGCGTCATTCCGATAAAGCCTGAAAACATCGATGCGTGGCTGAATCCGAACCCTAAAAACCTGGACGCATCGTACGCAATTCTGGATGACCGCGACCGGCCATACTACGAGCATCGTCTTGCTGCCTGAGCAGCCCCCAATATCGACTACTGCGAATGGACCTCTGGATTCAACCTTGCGCGCGATGTGCTGACCTCTACGGGCAGTCCGCGGGCGAACGTCCGCATCAAGACCTCACCCTCAACGGCGCCGGCGCAGTGAAAGATGTGCGAGTGGAAGAGCACTACACGTGCGTTCGTTGCCGGGCGGTGTTTGCACGAATCCTCTCGGGGTCGCCGTCGCTTCAGATTTGGATGCTACTGAATGCGGGTCAGCATTAGCGCAACGCCTACCGAAGAATTTGCACTCAGGTACGCATGAAGCGGGACAGTCCCCCGACCACGACAATAAGCTTTTAACGCCAATCGTTTCTGTTCCCGTCAAGCCTCGGCTTAGGCGAAAGTCTCGGCGCATGTATGTGTTCGGCAACTGGTTGGGGCTGTATCTGCACGAAAGGCGCGTCAATCGGTTGCGCATCTGTTTTTGGTGGTAGGCGCGGAACGGTGTCGCGCGTGGAGCCTGCGATTGAAGGTGTGTCGCGCCGTACGTGCTGGTCTTCAGTAGCCACAATTCCCGCAAGAGCCTGAAAGCGTATCCGGCGCATTTCCATAGCCAACTCATTCAGTTGCTTGCCATGTTCGATGAAAATCTCACTTTCGGCAGCGCTTTTTTTTGTTGAGAAAGCTCTCTTGAACTTGGATTCGCTCTTACGCTCGATATCCTCAATCTCGTCCTTCATGAGTTCTTGGTTTTCCTCTCGCTCGAGTCGACGATTGCGTGGAACGAGCCGCCACCCAAAGATACCTCCCGTCAACCCCATGCCCAAGAGACACGGCAGGAAAAGTGCAAGACTTACGTCGGACGGAATGACTTTAAATAAGTTCATACCCAAGCTTCCGACGGTACCGGTTAGAAAAAACAAGAAGAGTCCACAGACCACTTCGGTTTTCTGCTGGGACACACTCCGTGCTGACGGAAGAATGCGTTTGACCGTTTTACCAGTTACAGCGGCAAGCCCTTGCAACTTAGCGAGAGCTCGGAGCTTATCGTCAATATCGCTCACGACCGGTCCTCCGAAGCCAAGAGCGATTTGCCTAGATTGATGGCTTCGGTTTGAGCGAACCTTAGCCGAATTAACTCTTCTAGGTCGAGTTTTATTTCAGCGATTCGTTGGGTGCAAAGATAGATGAGTGTACCCAGGAGTAGCGCAATCGCGGGAAAGCCAACCTTTTCAGGGATTGTGTATGGCAATCTTGTAAACCAGAACAACGCTACCCAACAAACCGTACCGTAAGCGAGAAATACAAGAAGGTACATTCTTATCTGGAGAGCCAGTCGTTTCTGGCGTAGCAAGATGTCACTTGCGTGCTCGATTTCGTAGAGCTGCGCTGCGTTCGTCTTCAGTTGTTCGGTTAGGTCCTCATCGAGCGTGCAGACTTCCGAATCATCCAGATTATCGTGCAACTTGCCATCTCCATCGACGTATTGCATATCCGTAGTCCTCGTGAAGCAATGACAGTGCGGTCCGCATGAGCGCTTGGAAACCGATGAGGTCATTGCTGCAATGGTATTGTAGGATAAAAACTTTGGCAGTATTGCAGGTCTCTATCAAAGAATATATAGCGGACGCGTGAAGCCACAAGGCGTGGATTTCGAGTTTCCGCTCTGGTCAGTCAGCCTATCCCCTAGGGCCGGCGCATGGCATAGTGCGAACATTGACAACAGCAGGAGCTGCCGCAGTGGCAACACTCGAACAAATCCAGGCAAAACTGAAGAAGCTGCAAGCGCAAGCCGACGCTGTTGTTGCAAAGCAATCGTCGGCCGTGCTCGAAACTATTCGCAGCTTGATGGAAAAACACGGCTTAACGACTGCCGACATCGACGCACATGTTGGAAGCAAGAAGCGCGGCCCGAAAGCTGGCGCCAAAGCGGCAGTAAAGACAGTGCAGTCTGTGCCGAAATATCGAGACCCGAAAAGCGGCGCGACCTGGTCTGGCCGCGGACGTGCGCCAGGATGGATTACGAACGTGAAAGACCGCAGCGACTTCTTGGTCGACAGCATCGCTTCGAGCGCGCCGCCTGTCCTCGCGACTAAGGCAAAGGCTACAGGCAATTACGTGCAGAGACCACAGCCGGCCAAATACCGTGACGTGAAGTCCGGAGCGACATGGAGCGGCCGCGGTCGGGCGCCCAAGTGGCTGGCGTCCGCGAAGGACCGAAGCCGGTTCCTCATTGACGGCACCGAGTCGGCCCCGACGGAAACTGGTTCTGCCAGCAAGCCGAAGGCTGCCGCAAAGAGTGGCGCGACCGCGCGGAAAGCCGCAACCAAGAAGGCGGGCGCAACGAAGTCCCCGACCTCCAAGAAGGCCGAAAGCAAGAAGAGCCCTGCGGTCAAAACCACTGCTGCCGAGACTCTCGTAGTGCCGAAAGCGCCGACGGAAGTTAGCGCGTAAGCGGTCATCAACTCAACCGATTTGGACGCCCAGATGGAATGGCTTACGCGGGTATGCAATATAAGCTAACAGTTGTCGCTTTTAAATATCGTTGGGTCTACCGATTTACTAGAACGCTGAAAATTCGGCTCCCGCGAAAGACAATGCTGCGCCGGCTGAGGCCATCTCGCTATCAGGCACCGTTGATACCCAATCGAGGCCGCTGCCTGCAAGGGAAACCGATGTACCGAAGGCGAGCTTTTGCAACCAAACCTCATGTCGACATGCTGCAGGTACTTCTCGTTTAGAATCTGGACAAGAAACATGCTCGCGTAGAATCAGCATCCTGGCAAGCCGGCGGGATTGGTGCGGATAACTAAATTGAACGGAGACAGGCATGGCAAGGAGAGTCTTTTTCAGCTTCGCATATGAAGACGTCAACCGCGTGATGATTGTTCGAAACAGCAATGTGGTAAAAGGCATAGAAGCGGCCGGTTTCGTCGATGCGGCCGAATTCGAGAAGGTTGAGCGTCAAGGTGACGCCGCAATTTCACGCTGGATTGACGGACAGCTTCAGAGCACGAGCGTGACGGTGGTGCTGGTCGGCGCGACGACGTGTTCGAGCAAGTGGGTGAAATACGAAATTGAAAAGAGCAAGGCTCGCGGAAACGGATTGCTCGGGATTGACATCAGCCAAGTTTCCAGCTTCAATCTTCCGGCGTCAAAATGTTGCGGCCAGATTCCTACTGGGTATTCGTTCTACAGCTGGACCGCAGGCGATGGCTATAAAAACGTGGGGACGTGGATTGATGCGGCTGCAAAGGATGCGGGGCGCTAGTCACACGGCACGGCTTCGCATCATAGTTAGCGCGGCCGCGCGAGCATATTGTATCCGCCTGCTGGCTGCTTACTTCAGACCCGAGGCTCAGACGGTGATACCCCAAGCCCGTCGATAAATAGTCGGGTGAAGTCCGTCGGGAACGGGTCCGTATTTTCATCGTAACCGCGCTGCAAGGCAACTTGACGTGATGCGCCACCGGGCCGCGGAACTGCGACTATGCCGGCATCCGGATGGGCTTTGATGAACATGTCGTACTCTTCAAGAACTCCTTCCATCCCACCGATGAACACGGCTGCTCGCAAGTCATCTCGGCTCAACATCTGCTCACGCATAACTCGCAGGTTTGTCGGGTGGTCGGCCGTCGCCGGCGTGTACACTATGTCCGGAAAATCGTCGTTTTCTACCGGGTACAGCCCGCGATATTCGTCAGACTGGTAAAGCGTCACAGCATGAGCATAGTTCACGTTAAAGCTCTGGCAAGCGGCATGAACCATCGGGGTGATGGATGGATGGCCTCCCCAGACAATGCGGCGCCGTCCAAGCAATAGTGCTAGGAAGGCACGGACCGCGTGATGGATAAGGAGAGCGTCAGCCGTTCCATAGAACTGGCGTCCTGGTTTGGGAATGCTCGCGGATAAGAAAATCGCGTCCATTTTCACTTCCAGTCTTGAAATACGAGGCCGGACCGATAACTGTCAACCAAACGTACAGCGTGGTCGAGGTACTGAGAAATCCACTTCATGTGCGTGTGCCATTGGCGGTCTTCGGCCCCGGCTTCTTCGTACAGAACCGCTACTGGTGGTGGGTGGCCGTCGAGTGTGGCGTCATGCAGCGTATAGGTAGTGGGAACTCCCAACGTAGGATACACCGCAATTCTTTTCTTGGACGGCGTCGAAACAATCAGACTCCGGCGCAGCGATGTACCTTCAATGCGCCCTCCACCGCGTTGAATCGAGCCGGCCAGGGTAGAAATCATCAATTGATACCGCGCGGTGACGCTGACGGTGCGGACCCTCTCAACTTCGTCACAAATCGCCAAGGTCGCTGACGGGGTCAACTGCCCATTTCCACCGACGAAATCGGACGCATCAAGACTGTGCGTGATTGCCAACTGGGCACGTGGGTCTGGCGTGACGCCAGGCCACGCGGCCCGTAATACACCGACGCCGCGCCACTGAGCCTTTCCGAATTCCGCTTCCGTCCAGCGACTCTTGAAATAGCCGGGCGTGTCGAGGAAGAGCAGCACATCCGAGTCACATAGACGCTGCCATAGAACTTCCTGAAAGTGCTGACCAGGGTAAATCCCATGGGTGTCAAGGAACACGTCGTATAGGCGGGCGGACAGTGCTGCGTAGAGTTGCAGCGCCGCTTCGGTGGATTCTGTTCTCCGGTAGCTAAGGAAAACCCGTCGTTGACGAGGTAACAGGGATGCGCATTCCAAAAGCGCTTGTGCCAATGCCTTTGCGTCGGTTCGGTCGAGCGAAAGGCCATTTAAAGGGGCCAGCACAGCCGGGAGTTCGGTCGCGAAGGCTGTTGCCTTCGTCGCGACCGGAATAATCGGGATATTCCGGTTTATGAGCCATCTCAGGTTTTCCTCGCTCCCGGGTCCAACGTGGAAGCACAACGCTGCGGCGCAGCGTTCGCCGGCCGGCCGGAAATCCTGCGGGTCGCCCTGAAAAAGTGAGACTGTACTTCCAATGTCGAGGCCTAGCTCAGCCACTCCATCCTTCAGCGCTGCGACTACTGCGTCGCGAATTCCGGACGGAGCATCACCGAGAATGGCAAGCTCATACAGCGGTTGGACTGTCATAGTACTCCCGGCTACCGTTGAACAAGGCTTTCACCCGACAACCACTGACCGAATTCGACGTAGTTGGTGTGCGTCCAGTTGACCCATAGGCGCATTTGTCCAGCGCTGTCTTCGTATTCTGAAAGGTAGGGATAGAGCCCAAGATATTCAGTTCCGATGTACGCGTCCTCGACTGTCGCCGCCGAGGCCACTGGAATTATTGCGGCCTGTCCGCTATTCCCGTCTTTGTAGCCCAGTTCCCAAGGAGTCCACTTCGACTGGCCCGCATTCAGGGATGTTACATAGAGAAGACTGCGAGACGATTTCATTCGCTGGCGAAGTACTGATGCAGTTTCCTTGCTCACACTTGAACGGTCCAATTGCGGGTCGTCGAGCCAATCGATGTACACGGAATATCCATAGTCCTCAAGCATGGTTTTCAAACCCCATATCTCTTCCTCATCGAGCTTGCTGTGCGAAAGGAAGATGTCGTAGGTCTTTTCCGCGAGGGCTTCCATGGCAGCTTTGGTCTTCACGCTGGCGGTCGAGGATTTGGTGAAAGGCCGTCCTTGCTGCGCTCGTGCTCGCAATTGCCCCGAATGTATAAGACTCATATTGAGCCAGCGGCGATTGACTCGCGCTCGCTGGTCCGTTCTGAAAAGGTTAGGTAGCGGCTTATCGTTGACTACGACCGATGGCGCCAGCGTGGATTTTCATCGATGATACGGGGGGCCTTGCGTGGGATGCAAGTGATGTATTTCTGGCTCTCTTTCGGCTGCTCGATGGCAGACGTGGTCGCGCAAAGAGTCCAACGAGCATTTATCAACGGGTGAGTTACGAACTGTGGACAGGAAACGATTCGTCAACGAATACGCGGACGCACTGAAGCGCGGAACCGCGTCGGCTTTCATCGGAGCAGGCGTCTCGATGGCAGCCGGATACAAAAGCTGGAAAGGTCTTCTTGCTGGCATCGCCGATGAGCTTGATATTGACCTCAACGCGGAGTTTGACTTGGCAGGCGTCGCCCAATGGTACATCAACAACGACCGGGCGAAGCGACAGCGGATTGCTAAGGTCATCAAGGACTCGTTCCCGCCGAAGGTAGATGTACCGGAAACGCTAAAGGTGTTGGCGCGACTCCCGCTGCGTCATATCTGGACGACAAACTACGACCGCCTAATCGAGACCGCCTGGGAGCAGGCGGGAAGAGACATGGACGTCAAGGTTCGCAACGACGACGTGACGATACCCAATCCACGGGCGTCGTCGATTCTGTACAAGATGCACGGTTCAGTTGAAAGTCCCGCCGATGTGGTGATATCGAGGGAAGACTACGAATTGTACCGCCGCGAGAAAGGCGGCTTTTACCATCTCCTCACCGGCCACTCCCTGGGGCTGAGTTTGCTCTTCCTCGGATTTAGTTTCACCGATGCAAACGTAGCACACCTGTTCGGTTTGCTCCGCGAGATAGTTCGCGACACGCCACCAGAGCATTACGCCATCGTTCGACGGCCGCTATCGCCGGATACGGTGAAGGGGGCAGTTGCGAAAAAGAAGGCGCGACAGGAATTATCGAGGCATCGCCACTGGGTTGTGGACCTCGAGCGTTACGGATTGCGTTGCGTTGAGGTGGACGACTACAGCGAGATACCTCTCATCCTGAAAGAAGTGGAATCGGCGGTCGCGAACGGCAGTGTGTTTGTGAGTGGAAGCTACCCGACGCAAGAGCGCGCTTCGCCGGAGGGCACGCTGGTGCTCGAAGTCGCGGAAGGGGTGGGGAAGGTTGTGGCAAAGCAATCCGCGCGACTCGTCTCTGGCTACGGTCTTGAAGTCGGCAGCGCGGTGATTGCAGGGGCGATGAGCGAGATACTTAAATCGAAGTTCGTGAATCTCGAAGGAAATCTTCTTCTACGTCCCTTCCCGCGCACAGCACCGGACGGCATGACCCTGGCGAAGTTCCAGCACCTGTATCGCGAAGATATGCTTCGGCAGTCAGGTATCTGTATTGTGGTTGGCGGAATCGTGAGGAATGGCTCGAAGCGCCAGGTGGCTACGGGTGTGTTCGCCGAGGTCGCTCTTGCGCGCGAAATCGGCCGCCCCGTTCTGCCTCTGGCTATCACGGGTGGAGCAGCGAGAAAAGTGTGGGAAGAGATGCTCGAGATGACGACCAAGGAGCGGTACGGCCTCTCGAAAAAAGACATTCTTGCTCTAGGCAACCAACCGGCCTCGACGTCCGACTATCTGCAACTCGTTGACCGGCTTCTGCGTCAGTTACGTGGAGTATGATGGTTTGGCAAGCGGGTGCCGGGAAACGGAGTGGTGCCCGTGGGAGCCCGCCAACCTCAAATGTAGTGTTTGAAGGGCAGCGGCGCTGCCCTTTGCTGCTCCGGCCCTGCCGTCAGGATTTCACCCACTATGTTCGCAAAGCGCAAGGTGACCGGCAGGCCATCGGCATATGCGCAACTGTTGAAGTTTAATTTGGTCAACCCCATGACGTCAGTCAGCACTGTTGTCAGGTCAGCCTCGCCGCGTAGTAGGTCGATGCGCAATGGATTGGGAGCCTCCCGACCCATGTAGGTCTTCAGGTACGGCACGTATCCTCTCGTCCAGATGTATCCGCCTCGAGTGGATTGAACTAAAGTGGTACCACGCAGAACTGGTCTCGTTCCGGGGCGAAAAAGCTTTAGTTCACTGCCTTCCCGAATCCTCACTCCAACCAATGAAGTTTCCGTCGGAACCGCGTCCTGGAAACCTGCCCATTCCTCGTCATTGAAATGGGCTTGCCCGTGGATAAAGACTTCCGCCGGAGACTCCCCGTGCGAACGCTGGTATGCGTCAATAACCATGGCGGCGAGGCTTCTTGCTGCGGCGCGCGTCAGGTGGAATTCCTTGGTAGCAGGTGAGCGCCATGGTCCGACCGCACCCCGGAAGACGACACCATCCCCTGATGTCAGAAACATCTGCGCGCCACAACAGGCAAGGCGGGAGTCCGTGCTCTCGGTCAGTCGCTTGAAGACAAGGCCGATGTAACACACTCCCTCACGGATGTGTTCCAGTCTCCACGGGCGCTTCCCGAACTTGTAGTACGTTGTGACGGCCAGATTCCAGGCCAGCGTAGCCGGGTCCTGCGTTCCCCGGATGGGGCGTCCATCCTTCCGAAGGAAATCCTGCGGCGCGATAGTCGTTTCGCGCACGACCTGCACAACGATGTCACCTTGCTCGAGAAGCCTTGCCTTCAGCTGGTTGTGAAAATTCAACTCGTACTGGTAAGGGATTGCAGCGATATTGTCTTCTTCAAAGAGAGAAGGTGTGCTCTCGATTTTCTCGGCAACTTTCCGATTGATATCTCGCTTGACTTCGACCCGCTCAGAGCCTGGAATCTTCGAAAGGGGGCGGCCATACGTGTGGACATACTCCGGCACAACAACGAACCAAATATCGATTGTCGACTCGTCCTCATGACGATAGCGGACAATCTCCTTTGCGAACAAATCAACGGTTGCAAACATTCCCTGATGCCTGTCGGCATCAAAGACTTTCCGATGCAGCTCGTCGTCGTCGATGTAGAGCTCGACGGTTGGGTTGTTTGGCAGTTCCGCGCCGAATACGGCGCCGAAGCCAGGGAACATGCGATGTTGCGGGGAGGGGTCATCTTTTGCTGGGACTATTCCTCGAACCTCACCTAGCCAGTTCCTGAAGCGCTTGAGACCATCCTTTGTGCCTAGCGCTCCAATTCGCAAGACCTGCATGGGGGCGGCATCCAGTGGGCCGAAGAGGAACAGACCGTCTTTTGGGGACTCATGATGCTGGCCGAATCCGAAGGTCAGGCGCGGCTCAGGCAGGAAGCCCAAATCCCGAGTCGTCATCGCGGTGTCTCCTCGGAAGTGCCATCACTTTCTAGGCCTTCGTCTTCCTCGAGAGACGGCTCATTTCCGAAGTCCGATTCGTCTCCGGCCAGACTATCAACAAGCTCGTCCGGCAACTGCTCGGTACGAACAGGTTCAAGGGCCGTGACGGAAGCGACGAAGGTCATAAGCTGTCGACAGAGTTTCAGCTCACGGTCCGGCGCGACCGGTATGGTTAGCGCGTGCGCCTTGCCTTTGATATAAACCAGATATGCATAAAGCATGTCCCTCCATCGGTCCTGCCACCAGTTTTTGCAAAAGGACCTTCGGAAGCGATGAGCTTTCGCCTTGTCTTCTAGCGGCTCAAGCCCGTCTTTCGTAAAGACGACGGTGTAGTTGAGGCCAACCCTCAACTCTGGGCGCAGTAACACCTTGGGGGCCACGGCGAAGTGCCACCGACACGCCAGCTTCACACTCTCGCCATTGAGCGCGCGCCTGCCTGACTTGCCTTCAGCGTCGACCAGGGGAAGTTGTTTGCCAGCAGACAGTTTCCAAGGGAGATACCAAACTAGTCTGCCGCTTGCCAACTCGTATGCGTGCAGCCCTCGAAGCGTCATGGCCCGCTCCCACCCTTGTCGCAGGAGGTCGGCAAAGATGGAGCGTCGGTCGGCTGCTGATAGTGACGGAAACTGCGGACATTTTTGCGCGAGAAAAGACTCGACCAGCATCTCGGTCGACTCGCATCGTCCGGTGTAGTACTTGAACGCGGTGAAGTCCGTGGGCCTGGCGAATGTGATGAGCACGTTTCCTACAACTCGGGATGGCCATTCATTTTTGAAGGTATGGTCACCGATGGCGTCGCCAGTGAACTGATGCAATCTGATACCTGCGGGCATAGCATCCGCCGCCAACCAGTTCGACACAATGGTTTCGCTATTACAAAGTGTCTTTTGCTGTTCATCAAGCTGAACCAGCTCCAAATTCGAGGCCGCGGTCTCTGTAACTGCGGTGCGCGCGACATCGTCCTTCTCGAGTCTTTTTATTAGCGCGGCGAGCCCCCTGTGCCAGCCATCGGTGAAATCGAGTACTTGCTTGTCGTGGATTTCGGCTGGTAGGTCGAGATGTGAGATGTCATCGGCCCGGACTGGGAGAATGAATCCTGGCGTCTGACGTTCGATGGCGTCGGCCAAGCTCAACTCTCTCCGGAAACCATACTTATTCGCGGCCGATTTGGTTACTACCGTCACGAACTTGATGGAGCGTGTGCGGATTGTCGATTCAATTTCTGGCCAGAACCGGTCCCCGACCTTGAGTTCTCTCAGCTCGAGCCATACGATATATCCCACAGCTGTCAGCCGTGCGGCCAGCCAAGTAGCGAACTCGTTGCTCTCAGGAGTGGCGTGCGATATGAAAACTACGTTCTCGTGGTCCAATGTGCCAGTGCCGTCTGATGGAAACAGCCTTGTTTTGGTCGTAGTCGCAATCCGGAGCGGTATAAGTCGCCACATGTGAGTATATAGAACATATTCCCGCGCTACACCGTTGGTTTCGAGGCACAACGAAAGTCCCGTCGACAATTGGCAGTGTGCTCGAACGCCAAGCATTTGGCGAACAAAATTCAAATCTCAAGCGGGTTTCCGTACTCGCTATACACTTCGCTTAGATTTCAATGCCCTTGTCGAAATCGCGGCGACTAAATTTTAGAGTCCTGTACCCCTCCGTAGAGAGTAAAGAACATACACTACAGGAAAAAACTTCATCCACCACGCGACGAGGGAATTATGGGAAGCTCAGGCTCGGGTTCGTTTTCAGACTATCCAGGTACAAAAGCCAAGAAAGTCGAGGGAGATGGAGCTGGCATGGCAGGCGGTGCGAGCGGCGTTGACAGATGCAAACAGGCGTTCCACGCGCTGCTGGAGGACGTCGGAAACAGTGACTTCTATTCGCAATTCAGGAATGTTCCTGCTGTTGGCGACCAGTTGGGCATTGTCTTCGACAAGAAGCGCATCTTCGCAGTCGACGTGAACGGCGTTAAGGTAGGAGCGCTTCCCACATCGTTCAATTACCTGGTGGCGTGCCTCGCAAACGACGTGACTTATGTTGGAGTGGTGAGTTCGTCCGCAGTCGCGCCGGTCCCCACCGTAGAGGCTGACTTCGTTCCGCAATAGCCATGACCCAAACAGACGTAGTTCTGATTGTTGGGGAGCTCGTTGTCGACTTTACCCTTGCTCAACATGGTGCAAAGTGCAAGCTTCGGTTAGGCGGCGTCGGGCATGCTGCGCGGGGACTCTGGGCTGCGGGGCTCGACTACGCTGTGGCGGCGTTCTGTCCGCAATACCTCGTTGATGAAGCGAAGCACTATTTGGCGGAGTGTGGATGCCAAGAGTTCATCTGGCTTGGCGATGTCGTCGGCGCACCGAACGTCATCCTCATTGGTGACGCTACGGAGGTTTCGTACCAAGGCTACGAAGACTTGATGCGTGAAACCAAGGTAGTGAAATTCCACGACCCGCTGCCGAGCCTCGATGGTTACCAGAATGTCGTCGTCTTCCCCGGCCGGTTCGACATCAGTGCTCTCTCCGATGCATTTTCGAAGGACGCACGGTTCTCGTTCGACGTTGCCTATGACCTCGAGGACCTTTTGTCGCTCAAGGCGTTCAACGGGCGCGTGCAGGCGGTCATCATCTCGACGTCGTCTTCGTTGTTCGCGGCGCTCGGCAAGGTCGACATTGAGGGGTTGATAGGTGCGGTGAAGATGTTGTCGCCGGAGGTGTTCCTGCTTAAGGAGAATCGTGGCGGCAGCCGGCTCTTCGATTTGCGCGATGGCGGCGTCGAAGAAATACCCGCAACGCTAGGTAAGACCGTCAACTCTGTCGGCGTGGGCGATGTCTATTCCTCCGTGATGGTGGGCCTCTCTCACAAGGGATGGACGGAGGCGGCATGGCGCGGGTGCCAGGCTGCGACGGTGTACTCGCAGTCTACGTTTCCTGACGACATCAAGCGCGATGTAGAGCGCGGGTTCCTGCTTTCGTTGGATGTGCTGCAAGCGCTGGGTGGGACCATGCTTCCGTGGCACGACCGACCGCGTTACTCCATCTATCTTGCTGGCCCAGACGTCTCGTACGTCGAGAAGCCGGAGCTCGACCGTGCTGTGGAGAGCCTCACGTATCACAATTTCAGGGTCCGGCGTCCTATCCTAGAGAACGGCGAGTTGACGCGGCCTGCGAGTGAAGGCGACCTGCGTCGCACGTATTTCTTGGACTGTCAGATGCTGAAGGAATGCGATGTGGTCTTCGCAGTTCCTCTCGACCGTGACCCTGGCACGCTCGTCGAAATCGGCATGGCAATCGTGATGGGCAAGCCCGTCATCACCTACGACCCACGGCAGGAAAATGAGAACACGATGGTCGTCGTCGGAAGTTCGGTATACTCCGCCGACCTCGACGCGTGCCTCAACGGTACTTTCAACACTCTTGCCAAATTGAGGGCCGAATCGCAATGAAAAGAGCGCTTCTTCTAGCCTCTGGCGGCCTGGACTCAACGACAGTTGGATATCAGCTTGTGGCAACCGGCGTTGAGGTCGTACCAATCTTTTTTGACTACGGGCAACATTGCGTAGAAGTCGAGTGGAGTCGCGTCAACGAAGTCTTGCCTAGCGATATGCAGCGGCCTGAGCGGTTCGGCATCTCGGACATCTTTAGAGGCTCGCAGTCGCGTTTAATCCGCGAGGCTGACCTCTGGACTGAAGAGGTCAAGGACGACGACTTGTACATCCCGTACCGAACGATGCTGTTCTTCGCCGCTGCTGCGGCGCGCGCACAGACTGTCGGTATTCTGGATGTCTATACTGGGTTCATCAACAGCAACCACGCCAAAGAAATTGACTGCACTGCCGCGTTTATGAACAGCCTCGACGGGCTTATATCCAACATCGGCCCCGTTCGCTTTCACTCGCCGTTCCGCTATTCGTCCAAGGCCGATGTTGCGCGTGCGGCCGCGGAACTTGGCGTGCCTATCGGGCGGACCTACTCGTGCCAGGCGTCTGCATCGTTTCCGTGCGGTGCTTGTCCGAACTGCGTCGAACGCCTAAACGCATTAGAGGAGGCAAAGTTAGTATGAGCAGAACCGGAGCTAAAGGGGCCGCCATCGAAGTGTTGCTCGCTGCTCGACGCATTGCCGACCATGCGAAGGAAGAAGGCGCGCTATTAGAGGAGAAGCCCCCGCGTGCTACGTGCGAGCACTTGGGAGCCATCCTGGCGGATTCGGTGCTGCAGGCTGGACTCAACTATACGACGGTCGTCCGTCCGAGGGTGCTGGCCATCCTGCAGGTGCACTCAAATCGCCTTACGATTTCCTCACTGCTCTCTCTGATTCAAGATGGCAAGACAGGTGCATTCCTGAACTGGAGCCACCACGAGAAGGTCAACCGTTTCGAAGCGTTAGTCGTTTTCCTGAAGGATTGGGGAATCGAGGATGTCCAGGATTTGCGTGTAGGCTTAGCATCCGACGAGTTTTGCGATGCAATTCAGACCGTCAACGGTATCGGTCCGAAGACCGTCGATTACATGGCGTGCCTCGTTGGCATCGACTCCATCGCAGTCGACCGCCACGTGCGAACATTCGCGAGGACGGTTGGGGTCAAGAACGAGGACTATCACTTCTTACGCAAGTCGTTTTGCTGCGCAGCAGACCTTCTTTCACTACCGCGACGAGAATTCGACGCCTGGCTCTGGCGCCGAGCCTCTGCGCCGGCTCAGTTGCAGTTGACTCTCGGGGTCTAGGCACCCCGTGGTGCCCTCTCCGTATGAGGGCGTATTCCAGAACTCGTGCTTCCGCTGTCATCGACCTCGGCTCTGATGTGTATAGCAGCTGCGGCGTCAGTTCAATACGAACTTTCCGACGGCGTGACGAATCTCTAGGATGCCCGACAAGTTGACTCTTTTAGCGCGCTTGACGTGCAATATCTACGCAGGTTCTATCGCACACTTCTGGGCCGCGTTACCTCTTGATTGCAAACCTCGACCGCGGATTGCGAAGATGGACGCGAGCGTAACCTTCATAGACGCGCCCGAGGCCCCGAGTTCATGCGTGTAGGCGTCTGACGGGACCGGCGCGACGGCTGAAAAGGAGAAGCCCAAAACTCGCTAATCGGTGGTCCGATTCATCGATGCCGTAAAAGAGCCCCCAGTTCCTGGAGCGGCGTTTCAACCGATTCGCGCGATTTGCTCCACTCGCGGTCCTCACAGCGCATTTGCGCAAGGAGCAAATATGGCCCGTCAATCAGGGCTCGCATTACCCGAGAAAGTGCGTCCAAAGCCCTGCCGCTTACTAGTGTCCGAAGTTCCTCTGCCTGATTGCCAACTTGCTTCATGCAATCCAGTGTGAGGGGAAGCTGATGCTGCGCGACATTCTCCACACCGCTCGCAAGAACGATTGCCTCTGAGTGGTCGAGGAAGTCACCGACTTCGCGACAAAATATCGAGGACAACTGGCCGGCAAGTCTCCTAACGTTGTCGACATCCTGCTTTGCCGCACTAACGCAAGTAACTACGCGCTCCAGTTCACTGTTCGCAAAGGCTACGAAGGCTGCGATATCGGAGAATTGCGTAAGGTTGCTTCCCGTGCTCATCCTGATAGGAAAATCCTCGGCTTCGACCTGCGGCAGCGCAATCGAGTTCAATTCGAACACTACCGCGAGCAGGTCAAGAAACGACTCGCGGTCCGCGCCTGCCGGCGGCCCCGGTGAACCGTTGTCTAGGACGAAAAAGTCATGCATTTCTTGCTGCAAGCGACGGGCCTTTTGCGTAAGAACCAATAACTCTCGTTTTTGCAGTTCCGCTGTGGCGCTATCGAAAAGCTCCTGTAAGCTTGTTAGCGTGATATTAGTGTTTTGGGAAACGCGAATCGCACCGGCCTGAAAACCCGATTCAGAAAGTAGGAACGCCCGGTCGGCGCCAACGTCCGAAGCAATCTGAGCGAGAGCCAGAACTTTTTCCTTCGGAATCGCGGTATTCCAAAACTTGCATTCTATGACCCAGGTCATGCCGACACCCGCTGGAGTAGCCCCTTGATTCTCAGGACACGAGACACCCCTTAAAATAAGAGGGAGTCTTGTGACTAGTTTCAAGCCTAGGCAAATCGTGGAAAGCATTGAAGTTCTGACCGAGCCGGAGCGCC
>Ga0153933_1000395_pt1 | contig 16509 bp, 12 predicted proteins | sample TSNJ017MetaG_FD_102275 | JGI IMG/M metagenome (GOLD analysis project Ga0153933, IMG submission 102275) | Attine ant fungus gardens microbial communities from New Jersey, USA - TSNJ017 MetaG | ecosystem: Host-associated > Fungi > Mycelium > Unclassified | place: USA: New Jersey, Wharton State...
CCATGTGCAGCGGGATGCGCCGCAGGGGGCCGAAAGCAAATGATGTGTATTAAGTTGAGCAGGCGTGGCTGGAAAGCCGCTTCTCTTTAGGTACGACGGCGCAGCAACGACAATCTCCTTCAAGGTGGTCAACTCCCTGCACACGAGCGTAGAGTCAGCGATCTCGGATTCGGTAGAAAAGCCGACGTCGTAGCCACCGGGAATCAGTTCGGTCACGCCATCGCAGGTGGTGACTTCAAAGCAGACCTGGGGATGTACCTTCTGGTAAGCGGAAATTAGCGAAAACAGACCACACTCGGCGAATGTCGTTGACGTCACGACGCGCAGCGTGCCACGGACCTCGCGATTAGCGCGAGAAAGGCTTGACTCGAGCTCGTCGAGCTGCTCGATAACCGCTCTTGCTGAGTCAACATATTCGCGGCCGACGTCGGTGAGCGATATCTTGCGCGTCGAGCGGTTCAGCAATCGAACGTTCAGGTGGTTCTCGAGCATCAAAATGCTACGTGTCGCAGAAGACGCGGAAATGCCGAGTTGCTCTGCCGCCTGCGCGAAGCTGGCAAGCTCGACAACGCGAATCAGGACCCGCATGGAGTTCAAGTGATTCATGGGCAGCTGTTTGGTGGGTCACGATCCCATCATGACTGAAGTGAAATGACCTGGCATCACCAAACCGATTAAGCATTGTTTAAGCTTCCGAAATGAGTTGATCGTCTCGCGCCGGAATATGAGTCCAGGAAGTGAGCGGACGCACGATATATCGATACCTTTCCGTTACGAGGGGGCCGACGGCCCGCAGAGGTTTCGCCCACGACCGGACGACGCAATCGACCAAAGCGCCCGTCGGGGTTCCTGCCGTGTCGACACCTACGCATTCCGTCAGGGTCGGCAAGGTTGTTCTCGCTGAACGCCCTTACCTCAGTCCATCCGGTAACCGGCACCATGAATGGTACGGATCAATGGGCCGTCCTTCACGGTCGCGATTTTCTTTCGCAAATTGCTGATGTGCACGTCAATACGGTTCGTCCTGCCGACGCGGGCACCTCCCCAAACCCATTCGAAGATCATCGTCCGGGTGAGTACCTGGCCCGGGTGCCGCATCAGGAACTCGAGTATTTTGGATTCCGTCGGATGCAGTTCAAAGGCGCATCCGCGGTGCTGCGCTCTTCGAGTGATGAGATTCAGTTCAAGATCTCCGACCCGTAATTGAGAACCGCTAAAGGCGTGCGACGCGTTGCGCCTCGTTAGAACCTCAACGCGTGCAGCCATCTCTTCCCGATTGAACGGTATGGAGAGATAGTCATCGCCGCCGGCTCTCAGGGCGTCGATCCTCTCCTTGACGTCCCGGGTCGAACCAATAAGAAGAACGGGCGTTTTGATGCCGACCTGTCTTATCGCCAGAAGTATCTCTATCCCGTCACGGTCACGGAGCGCAAGATCAAGCGTCACAACGTCGTAGTAGTTCGACATTGCCTTTGCAATGCCTGCCCGCTCCGTCGTTGCTATGTCGACCTCATAGGTAGGCGCCGACAGAGCGTCAAGAATCTCTGCAATTACATTTTCGTCGCTTTCTACCGACAGAATTCTCGCCATGTAGATCTGCTCCAGCGTCAGGTTTTAACCATCCGCAAATCTCCATTCCCTGTAGGAGACATGGGAAAGGCATTTTTGCCGTCACCAATCGTGAGGTACGCCTGCGTGAATCTTGGGGATGCTTTCAAGCGTAGAGCGAGGGCTTATATGGTCCGGCCGTCTAGACGGAAGCGGACGTGTTGTGATCAAAACGCTTTCTCGGCTCGCAATCACTTTACGCCACTGTCGAGAAAGATCTCACCCGAAAAAGCGTTGAATTCAAACCGCCACATCGGTCCCTCATGAATCAGGTGCGCAGCGAACGCCTACCAACTCTTCGATGTTGTAGCAAGGAGCGGGCTTTGTCATCGCCATATGGATTAAAGATCCTTCACTATTTTGAAGGTTTCTGCCCGCGGTGATCTCATATGGCCGCCCCAGATGACCAGGGAGAAGCGGGAAGGCGCAGGGGCGGCCGGCGCGCCGTTAGTTATTTGCGTGCAACAAACCCCGCGCAGATCGTCGCTTGGCGAGACGTGGGGTATTCCCTATCCAATCTGTGAAGCGTTCCTCAGGTCTCCTTCATGCCTGACCGGCTCGCATACACGGGAGGACACAAAGCGGAACGTCCGGGAGGACCGTTGCAACGTGAATTAGCACTCAGGATGTTGAAAGGCGACTGTTGCGATAGATGAAGGCAGATTGTTAATAAGGTGTGACGCTGTGTCGCAAGGAATACATATTTTCTGAAAGACAGTATTCCTATCTAATTGTAATTTCGGATGCCGTATATTTCTGGCTATCCGCCACGCCGACCATTTCGTCTGAAGAATGTGCCGCCTTGTCGACTTGATTTGTAGGGCGATCTGTTACTAACCATAAGCAGTCCTTTATACATTTCAATTTGGAGACCGAGAAATGAAGAAAAAACTAATAGTTACGATCGTATTGGGTTCCATGTTCGGCGTCGCACACGCAGACAACGGGGACAGCGTGACGTTGTACGGAATCATGGATGTGGCAGTCGGGGTTGTCGAGCATAGTGCTAATGGCAGCCCTTTATTCCCTTCGACAGTCAATCCGGTCAGCAAGGTCAGCACGAAATTCAATAGCCCTGTCTGGGGTATGTTTAACGGCGGTATCTCTGACTCGCGGTGGGGAATTCGAGGCAATGAGAACCTTGGCGGCGGCCTCAGTGCATTCTTCGGCCTTGAGTCCGGCATCAACGTGCCGTCGGGTAACCTTAACAATGCCGCAGGCTCAATTGCCGGGTCGAACAATACGGTGGCAGCACCATCGGCCCTCAACGGGCAACTGTTCAACCGGGGTGCGTTTGTCGGTCTGCGCCAGGATCAGTATGGCTCGCTGGCTTTCGGCAGAACCACGACGCTAGGCTATGACACGATCGTCAACTACGATCCTATATTTGCGGCGCAGTTGTTCTCGCCTCTGGGCTTTTCCGGATCCTACTCGGCCGGTGGTATCACGGAAGGATCGCGTACGGATAACAACATCAAGTACATCAACCATATTGGCCCGGTGAACATTGGCTTGTCCTATAGTCTCGGCGGCGTGGCTGGAAAGTTTGGCGATGGATCGACGTTTGGCGCTAATCTAGGATATGAGGCGCATAACTTCGGAATCCAGGCGACGTACTACAGTGCACGCGACGCAGTACATTCGGGTGCACTCGTCGGTGCGAATGCAGTGGGCAGCGCCGGCATCGGCACGAATGCGGGGGCGTTGACGCTCAATGATGACGAGGACTTCATGATCGCTGCCAAATATTCGTTTGGTCCAGCGACTTTTAAGGCGGGCTACGAGCATTATGAACTGAAGGCGCCAACGGACCCGGTTGCGGCTGGCACGACGGTGAGCTACTTCGGCTTCACCGGGTCGCTGACAAATACGGTCAATACGAGCAAAAACAACCTGTACTTTGCGGGCGGCGACTACAGGATTACCCCGACATTTGACGTGGCCGCTGGCTTTTACGACACACAGACCATGCAGTCGACCGGTGTCGCAGGCGGTAATCAGCTGCAATACTCTGTGTTGGCAGATTACCATCTGAGCGGTCGCACGGACATCTACGCAGGCTATATGTTCTCGAAGTTCAATGGCTCGGCGTTCAATGGATTCGAGTCGACAAATTACATTGTCGCAACAGGTCTTCGAACCGCATTCTAAAGTCTCGGCGGGTTCAGGATTCAGCGACGGATCTAGCGGCGGCCCGTCGCTGATGAAGGAAGATTTATCCTCGCTTTGGCGTATTAGAGGGGGCATGTCTCGTGAAGCAGCGCCGGGACCGGGCTTTTTCGCCGGGTCCCGACGGAACGGATTTGCGACATAAGGTCTCACGGATGATGGGCCCTGAACGTTCGCCGGCCGTCAAGCAAGATTCCCTTTTCTACCCGATCTCCCTCGTTGGTGCATATCGCCGAGACTTGAGATCCATCAGTCTTCGACGTAGATGTGCTGGGCAGGTGACTTCACCATGGTGGCGCTCGCCATCGTTGATGGCTTCCTTGAACGCACGTGTATCGAAGAGCAAATGCGAGCAACGCAGGGAAGGTACCGGTGCCACGATGCGTGAAAGTCCTATCGCCGGGGAAAGGCATCTAAGCGAAACCAGGACTGCCGAGATAGCGCGCTCGTGCACATTGGGGCAAAAACCTCCTGGGTCGAGACGCGTGTTGACCGGCATATGCCCTTATAAAAAAGCCCCAACGGGACACGTTGGGGCGCCTCATCTAAGAAGCGCCTCTTCGGGGAAGGAGGCGTATTGCAACATTAGAAGATCGTTGACCGTTTGAATAGAGCCGAAAGAGAAATTCAGCATAGCGGAAGGTTGTAAAGTTCAACGCGATAGCCTTGATGGCGTGCTCGCCGCCAATAACTTGACGCGCGCTCTTGAAAGCAATGAAGCATCAACGAATCTCGGGTCGTCCGCAGATGAATGCATGTTCATCATCTTGAACTTGCGATTGGCACTCAGAAGGATACCTTCTGGGAAGATATGTTATGCGAATGGTTGCTAGCCAATACAGGTGATGGCAAGGACATTCGCTCGAATATTGGCCATAGGTCGGTTCCTTGGAGATGCGGCATGGTGCGCCTCATAGCAGTGTTGGCATTCTCGTTGTATTTCAGAGCTATGGTCGCCTTGACGGACTCGGCCGAGGCGTCGTTATATCGGACGATAGATGACCGTCTAAGGCGGATATGAACGAGACAATTTAAGTTGTTGACGGTTGGCTACCGGCCTCCAAATTTGCGCATACTTTATAGCGAGATTGCGTGAGTCCGTCGCCGCGCGGAAGAGACATTTGAACTTTCATTTTGAGAACCGATGAGACTCAGTATCTGAAATATTGAATTTCACGGATCCTATAGCGTCTTTCTGCAATAGAGGATATCTTGCGACGGTGCCTACCCGGTCCCGAGGGGCGGCGCTCTAAACCTCTGTCCGCCCCAGCGTACCTCGTTGGGGTTTTTTTTATGCGAACAAAGTTGTTACGCCTGACTGGCCTTCACTGACGGGACGTCACTGTGCACGTGTGGCAGCGCGCAACGACGACTGGCATAGTGCGGAAGTTCGTGTACCAGCGGCGAGACTGAGAGCGCTGGGTTTTGCACACTGCAGGCGGCAATCCTGAGTCACGGAGGGTCATTGACCTTGTCGGCTATGCATGCGCGTGACGTGGGCTGGATTTGTTGCGACCGCATTATGCCCCGCGTCGGTAATTCGCCAGTTGCCGGCTCCAGACGGAATAGCGAGGCCCCTGTCGTCAAGAAGTGTCAGGTGATGGCGGATCGCCTCGAAGCTTACGTCTGGGTGGGTTACTGCAAGCGCTGCTGCGATAGCGTCATCGTTTTCTTGTCTGTTCTCACTTGCCTCAAGTACAGCAAGGATTCCCCACAAAAGATCTTGGTCGCGCTTCATCAACTATCCTGTCTTTTCGATTCGAAATATATAGCTTAGTCAAGAAACCAGCCTGGGGGACGCTATCGATGCGGATTTAATGGAATTGTCTGCATCGGATAGGAGTAGCGGATCGTCTGCCTGGCGACTTACCCGCTCGCTCTTATCGCGTGCCACACGACGAGTTCAGAGATCCATCGATCGAATCAGACGGCGCGCGCGCCTTATATCCGATATGGCGCGTCTTCGAAACCGTCTTGGGGTTGCGTCATAGCGCATCGGAGGAGAAGCGTTGCTGGATTTGGGGATGGAGTCAGGATTTTGTCGGGTCGGCCAACTGGAGGACAGTTGCCGTTAGGTGACGCGCCAACCTCGCTGCGGCGCGTTGCGGCACAAGTAGAACCGCGGCAGGACGTCGTGCGTACTTGCTGACAGACTTCCGTCCGGAGGTCCCCGTTCCGTATGTCGGTCGGGCGGCGGCGCCTCGTGGATGCAACCGGTCGATCGAAAATACAGGACACCGAGACAACCTTTGATCACTCTCCAGGCAGAGGCCGCAAGGTAGATGTCGGGTGCCCCCTTCGCCCGGAAAGGTCTACGAAGCGCGTACAATAATTGCGGTTTCATGTACGTGATGATTGGATTTCATTGCTCGTGCGATACGATGCAAAGTGAAATCACGTGCCATCCGCAATGAATATCTGATTCCTCAAGAGGCGTCCGTCCACTTGTCCTTCATAGGACAGAGTTTCTGATGGATCGGATGGGTGTGTCGGGAACGGCCCCGGACTGTGGTACGAAATGGGGGGGCGACGGCTAGATATGCCCGTCGCAGATGCAATTCTAATCAAAGGGCGGGCATACACGTTCCTCATGGTGCTGAGGGCCGGCTCAGTTTAAAAGCCGATCAGCAATTGGCGACGATCCCAGTGGCAGGGGGAGTGTGGCAAAGCCCGAGGCAGGTATCGCCCTATCTGTGAGACATATGCGGTTCTCCGAAGCATAGTTATCTCCCGTTGCTTTGCTTCAAATAGAGAGGTGGCACGTGCGGAGTGGCGCTGCTAGGTCCACCGTGAGCGGTCGGATAACATGCTCGGTTAGTCGTCCGGTGAATCGGGCTCGTTGAGCTTGATGACCGGCTATCAAGCTCAAACTCGGTGGGAGATGAATTGTCGTGAGCCGGAGCGAAGCCGAACGAAAGACGCGACAGCCACAGTGGTCTGTGGGCAATTCGGTTGAAGCGCTGAACGGTCGTCGTACCTGGCGCTGGCACATGGCTACCTCGAGGTGGCTGACTACATATGCTCTCGTCTTCGCGCTGTCGTTTATGGCCTTGGTGGGCCTGCTGGAGTATTCGGTTGATGCTGCCATGAACCGGGAAATCGACAGCGGTATCCGGTGGCAACTGCGCTATTACGACTCGGTGAGTGATGAAGACCTTGCGGCCGCCATAAAGCGGAAGCTGGAGCATGAAAAAGGACACGTGAATTACTACGGGCTGTTCGCCCCTGACGGACGACGCATTGTCGGTGATATTGAGACTTTGCCCGCGGGACTAAGGTTGGTGCAGGTGGGACAAACGCTGGCCTCAACGATGGGGGCGACGCGTACGCTCACAGGCGACCCCTCGGCGCCTACGCTACGCCTGCTAGGCGTGGTCAGGGAGAATGGCTCTCGCCTCGTGGTAGGCCGTCGCCTCGCAGACGTCGAGGCCGTACGTGGGGAACTCAATCGCGCAGTCATCGGTGGTGGTCTTCTTTGCATCGTAGCGAGCATAGCTGTAGGGTTGCTGATTGGCCTTCGTCAGGCCCGGCGGGTCTCTGGTATGCAGCGCGTTACCGCCCGCATTGCAAGTGGCGAGTTGGCACAGCGACTGCCGGCGGAAGGACGAGACGAACTGGCCATGCTGGCCCATCTTGTAAATCATATGCTTGATGAAGTCGAGCGGCTGATGAACGAGGTGAAAGGAGCTTGCGACGGAATTGCGCACGATCTGCGGACGCCCCTGGTCAGGCTCCGTGTACATCTGGCGAAAATAGCGGAAATTGCAGGCGAAAGTGGAGACGGAGTAGCGTCCCAGATGATCTCGAGGGTTCGCTCCGAGACCGACTCCATTCTCGTGCGTTTCAGCGCGATGTTGAGGATCTCGGAAATCAGCGGCATGCAACGGCGTAGCGCCTTCGAGGTGATTTCATTTGAGTCGCTTGTCGACGAGCTATGCGAACTCTATCGACCGCTCGCGGAAGAAAGGTCAATTGAGTTGTCTTTGCGTATGGACCCCGTTGCACCACTTCACGCCGATCGGGCCCTTCTCTTCGAAGCATTCAGCAATTTGTTCGACAACGCGATCAAGTTCTCGCCCGATGGCGGTAAGATTTCTGTGGAGCTGTGGGCGAGTTGCGAGGGGGCGCAATTCGTTATCTCCGACAATGGACCAGGCATTCCGGTGAGCGAGCGCCATGCTGTCCTAGGCAGGTTCTATCGCGGGGAGCAAACAAAGCACGTGTCTGGCGCGGGGTTGGGGCTCGGTATCGTTGCAGCGATCCTTCATTTGCATGATTTCGCTATGCGGATCGGTGGCGATGAACGGGGCGCGACCATCACGGTGGATTGCTGGCCGCATCATTTTCATTAAGGAAAATTTACCAAATACTTCTGCAACGAGCCGCCAAGGCTTGCAGAGTAGCGCTCGGGGAACCGCGGGCGGCGAGATGAGCATGCCATGCCCCGTAAGCGGGTATGTCGGTCCGCATACAAGACGCTCACTACCGGTCACGAAGGTACCGAGAATTCTGAAAAATTCGTACGTCTGATCGGTGCGGTGATTGACGGACCGCGAACCTCCCATGAGGTCTTCGAGGTGCAGTAACTTCCTGATTCGGTTGGTGTCCGATGCTGCCGACGTTCACAGTGGGTGACACCATAGGCCAGCATCTGGTGCTACCTGTAACCACCCTTAGCGGTGATCAGATGATCGCTATTGGTGCTCCAGCAAGACAACGCAGAGAGGCATGAGGTCTGGTTGTATCCGCATCTTGCCGCGGGGTGGTCACTCTGGCGGCATTGCGAGATCGTTTCGTTGTTCAAACGGTGCGTCGCCTGATACCTACGCGTGCCTGCCAGGGCTTTGCTTTCAGTTACCGGGAGGCGAAATGATTTCACTTCAGTATTTTTTAAAAATAGCATCTCGATGCATACGGGTAATTGTTCATGAAAATGATATCGTATTTTATTAAACGATGCTGCGCATAGATGTTTTTGCAATTGATATGATTTAATTTCGGTTAACTTATTTAATATGCTAAGCATAGCTAACAGCTAATTGTGGTGATGTATAGGATCGCTTCCCTGCTGTTGCGTCTGTGCGACTCATTTTTGAAAAACCTTATTGCGCGACAAAGGGTTCTTCTAGACTTCCGAATGCACCTGGGTGGTGCGCCTCTCCAGCATCGATCGCCAGATCCATGCATCTTATGAATTGACAGCGAACCGGACGAAGAGCCATGAAGATCAAAAAGCGTTTGAAGTGGAAGTTGGCCAGTATCTTAGTTATGCTAAGCGCAGGAGCACATGCCCAAAGCAGTGTCACGATGTATGGCCTGATCGATGAAGGCATGAACTTTACAAACAACGCTGGTACTGGATCGGTTTACAAGCTGCAGAGCGGCGATGTCGTGGGTAGCCGTTGGGGTATCAAGGGTAATGAGGATCTGGGCGGCGGGCTAAGCGCGATTTTCAAGTTGGAAAACGGTTTTAATGCCAGCAATGGCACGCTCGGCCAGGACGGACGAATCTTCGGTCGGCAGGCATACGCAGGTCTCGCGTCGAACCAATACGGGACACTAACCCTTGGTCGACAGTATGACCCGACCATCGACATGTTTAGCGCAATCACCGCGGCCGGTAACTGGGCGGGAGACGTCGGTGCAACGCCTTTCGACAACGACAACACGGATTGGGATTTCCGTGTAAACAACTCCGTCAAGTACACCTCTCCGACAGTGGCAGGATTCACTGGCGAGGCAATGTACGGCTTCAGCAACACATCGGGCTTTGCTGATAACCGCCTCGTCAGCGCAGCCGGTCAATATCAGTACGCCGGACTGACGGCGGTCCTCGCATACATGAAGATCGACAATCCGGGTGCGGGTACTGCGGGCGCGGTGACAAATGATTCGGTGTTTGGCGGCTCGTCGCAGCAAAACATTGATGCCGGTGTCTCTTACAAGTTCCAGAAGGTGATGGTCTCCGCAACTTATTCACATACCTCGATCGATGACCCGAACGCTAACGCGTATTTCACGACGAGCTTCCAGCCAGTCAACGGAGGCGACTGGACTGCATGGAAGTTCGACAATTTCCAGATCAACGGGCAGTACTTCCTCACGCCGAGCTTTTGGCTAGGTGGCTCGTATACCTACACGATGGGCAAGCTTGATTCAACCGCTGGCAACTATAGTCCGAAATGGCATAGCGTCGCACTCATGCTCGACTACGATTTGAGCGCGCGAACGTCCCTGTACATCCAGGGAGCCTACCAGCATGTGGTGAGTGCACATACCGGTACCCAGTTCGACGACGCCCAGATTCTTGCTGCTGCAGGGCCGTCGTCGACGGCGAATCAGGTGGTGTATCGACTCGCCATGATCCATCGTTTCTAGGTAAATTGACCATTTGCAGTTTCTTCCAGAGATGGACGCCCGGGTTAAATGCCGCTGAACTGACAGGCCTGGGCGGTCGGTCATTGTGCGAAGCGTATACGCAGGTGAAGTTGCGAATGTCGGCATTATTTGTTGGTACTGTCCGGATACGAGTCCGGGGCAAAGACAGAGGCGATGTGCGCGGTCTGGCTTGCACGGAAGCCCGGATCTGGTAAGCAAACCCCCCGGTTTGCTTCGCTGGCGGACCGACTGGGGCCGACTATTCCAGCGAAATGCGGACTTCGCGGCGCCTGTCTGAGTGGCATTGCCGCGGGCGGTTCGGTGTCGGATGAACCATGAACGGGATTTAATGATCCTGATGTTGAGGTGGTGGTCATACGGTAGTAGCTTCAGGCCGATGGTTTTACTAATCTGCTGCGAGGTTAAGAATGTCGCGTCCAATCAGAATCGAGGTGGTCCAGAACAAAGGGGAAGCGGCACTGCAGATAACAATTGGAGGGCAAGTGACCTTGTTAGACGGTGCCGATGTTGAAAGTCTAATCGAGCAGTTGGCGCTGTTTCGGTCGGCAATGAAACCGGCGATCGCGTGTCAGATGTCGCGTAGCCACAATTATTTGCTTGAAGTTGATCCGTGCTGGTATGCCGAGCCTAACCCCGCGTTCGACGGCCTTGTCACGTTTTTCCGGCATGGCGGATACGGGTGGACGGGATATGCGATCAACAAAAGCAGTCTTGCTCAAATACGTGCCGAACTGGTTGACTTTATTGCAACTCCCGCGCTTGCTGTTGGCCTGGCACACTAAGGCGTACCGTTTGCTTTCCCTGCGCGAAAGTCCGTGGCCTTGCGGCGTGTCCTGGCGATGACTGGTTCAACCCCGCGGTGCTAAGTTGAATGGGTGATATGCACACCCGGCGAGCCGCTAGGGATATCTTCGGAAAATTGTGCTGACCGATTCGCGGCTATCGAGTGTCTGCTCTTCCGCCGAACCCCTATCCTCAAACCACAACCCCAGAGAGGTGATAAATGTTGCCCCCGATAACAACGGAGATACTCAATGAATTCGGTAACAACTCTCTGCTCGTGACGTTGGGGCCAGGTAGTGCGATGCTAGATGTCAGCGATCTTGATTCGCTTATTGAGAACTTAGCTAAAATTCGCTCGGATTTGTTGCCGCCGTCACCTAAGCGCCTCTCACGTGATCATAAGTATGTCGTCGAGACGAATCCACGATGGCAAACCGTGCGGAATCCGCTGTTCGATGGGCTAATCGTGTTTTTTCGGCACACGGCGTTCGGATGGGTCGGATTCGCAATACCACGGGATACCATTCAAAATCTGATCGACACTATGAGCTTTGAGAATTTTTCGCCATGTGCTGTTGAAAAAGAAGCAAATAACTAAAAGTGTCCACTGTGGTATATAAAGCGAGGTTTGTGCGAGGCACCTGAACGGTGGTACGTAACACGGCCCAAGTTCCGCGGATCTCGTCGCGACTGGCTGGAGCCGGCTAGCATTGGAGTCCGAAACATAGCTCGCGAAAAATGCAGTTTAGTTTCCGATGCTAACTGTTGGGTTTAGGACTGCAGTCTCGACGGTACTCGTCCTGCAGTTTCCGCTCTGCGGCTTCTAGGTCGTTCGGGTAATTAGGATCCTCTCCAAATGGGTTGTAACCTGCCGCCTCCAGTTCGCCCAATTCCTGGTTCAATTGAGCTCGGGTTACCTCTCCAGTCGGTTTTTTAAACGGGTAGTCGTTGCATTGCTCAGCAGTAAGCCGCGGTGCACCGAGGCAACCGCTGGCAGCCAGCATAAGGATTAAAGGCGCGACAGTCGTAAGTTTCGAGTCCATGATGGCTCCGGTTACTTTCACTTTAGAGGGAGGCTTAGGTCGCCGTTCGATGCTGAGAATGAAATGCGCCTTTCGGCCTTGATTCCGGTTCACAAGCCTGTGCGGTCAGGATAATGTCATTAAGTGAACACAATCGGATCACGAACATGAAGAATGGTTCATCAACTGTCACTTACGCGGAAGTGTCGCAAGCGAAGATGGATGACGTTGGAGAATCACGTAGGGCGGGGAGGCGAGTGTTCCGAACGTTTGGCCGGTCCGATGTAATGCTTTCCTGAACGATAGCGAGGAGAGATCCTCTCAGGCCGATCAAAGCGCATGAGGGGAAGGATGCAGCCCTTCATCAACGATGCGGCGGCAAACTTGTTCTCTCAAAGATGTCCGCGACTTTAAGCCGATCTTCGGTCGCTTGTTGCGCCTTCCCGACGTGGTGATGTCGGACCTGCGCCTTTTCACGTAGTGCTAACTTCAAGCATGGTGCGTCGAAAGCTTGATTAAATTCGACTTCAGGCGAAAGGCTGTTGCTGAGCCCCCCGGTCGCCCTTCATGGGTTCGCCGTCCTTGATCGCAAATACCCCTTCGAAACTGCTGAGGTGTTCTGTTCTGTTGTTGCGGTGGCCGGCTTTCTCGGTTTCCTCGATCAGGTTGATGCCGGACCAAGGAGTGTTCACAGGAACAGACAGTTTCGCATGCGCGTAGCTTGGTTGCGCAGCCTCGGAGGGACGCAATTTCGTATGGGATGCTTATCGACCTCATTTTTCTATATGAGGAGCACCTGGTTGATGTTGTACTACCACCACGACAAGAATATTAATTAGATTTTAATATCCTGCATCGCCCGGATCATGAGGATATTTCGATTAAGAATTCTAACCTTTGTGAGAAACATAAAAATTGTATCAGGTAGAGAATAATATTTAATTATTTTAGTATTGCTCTGTACTGCTTAAGTCATTGATTTTTATGTGATATTGCCCGTGAGTCATCTGCTTTCGTGATGAGTCACAGAAATATACCAGGAACAATCTAGAAGTTACCCTATCAGGATGCTCCTGATTTTGCATAAAACTTCGCCCGCCATATATTGCGCCTGATGTCGCGCCGCGACATCGACTGGATCTATAACATGACTACATGCTTAGGGATCCTGTCTGGTGAAAATGAGTGTTCATCCCTCAGGAGAAGTGCAATGAAAAAGACGATTCTCGCAGCATTGCTGTGCTTTGGCTCCGCGGCTGTCTATGCGCAAAGCAGCGTGACCATGTACGGGCGCCTGGACACCGGTGTCCAATATCGGACAGGAGTGCCAGGCGGCAACGTCTTTCAGGCAGAAAGCGGTGACTGGGGTGAGTCTGAGTTCGGCGTGAAGGGCGCGGAGGATCTTGGCGGAGGGACGCAGGCGATCTTCAAGATGGAAATGGGGTTGAACGTTGAGAATGGCGCGTACAACAACGGATCGCTCTTTGGCCGCGAGGCACGGGTCGGGCTCACGAACTCCAACTACGGCACGTTCAAGCTCGGCTACGCAGGCGCCGCGGAGATTTCCCAGGATAGCTGGGACCTCGATCCCCAATTGATGCAGTCTTACTCGATTGCAACGCTGGTGCGCGGACGCAACTGGGCACAGGCGGGTAACAGCTTCGAATATACCTCGCCGTTGCTGGCTGGCCTCACCTTGAAGGGCCAATATGACCTGACCAACAATGCAAAGTGGAATATAGGCGATCCGGGTAGCGCTCCGGGGCAGCTTGGTGCGACCTCGGGATTTGGTAGCGCGCAAGGTCGTTCAGACGGTGTCAAGGCGCAGTACGACGCGTCGAACTTCGAGCTTCAGGCCATTTATGATGAAATCCGCGATCCAAATGGTCAGTTCAGCAACGTCTATCTATATTCGCGGTCCATCCTGGCGGGCGGTACGTACACATTTGGGCCGGTCAAGTTCTACGGTGGCTATCAGCACCTGGGCGCTCCTAACGCCAACGAGTCGGGATACAACGGGGCTGTCTCACCTGTTGGCGCGAGCCTGCCGACCGCAGTGGATCATGAATGGCTAGGTGCCGCGTGGCAGGTAACGCCGGTAACGGCGCTTACTGCAGCGGCGTACCACGCGAACGCCAACAACGGTAACGGCAATGCGACGCTGTATACACTGGCGGGTACCTATAACCTGTCGAAGCGTACGTTCCTCTACACCGAACTCGGCTACATCCATAACAGCTCGACGTCGAACATCGGGCTCGGCGACGGCTACAGCGATCCGTACGGGCAAAGCGGATCGGTCACGTCAGGCAGCGAGAATTTGAGCCCCGTGTATGGCCATAGCCAGTTCGGTGCGTTCACGGGCATCATGACGAGCTTCTAAGAGACGCGCTTCGTTCAGGCGACGGCGCCACGGCGTTTCGCAGGAGTTGTCGCTTTGACGGAGCCAATATTGCCGGAGCGCAATCCAGCCCTGCCGGAACGGCTCACATCACTCGCTGACCGTGCAGCTCAGGTTCGCCGCAGGGCGCTCTGGTTCATTGCTATTTACAGCCGACAGCAAGGGAAAATGAAATGAAAGCTCTCACTATCGTAAAGGCAGCCGGAGGCATCGCGGCTGTCGTTTTCGCGCTCCACGTCAACGCACAAGCCAGTGACTCTACCGCTTCTCCCGCTGCAGCGGCCGCACCCGTTTCGAAGGCTGCTAACCGCGCACTGGCAAAGAAAGTTCGTCACGCGCTGGCGCGGACCAAGGGACTGGACCCGACTCATATTTACGTGAAGGTGGTCGGTGGCGCGGTCAGACTGACGGGTTCGGCTGAAACGGAAGGCCAGATTGACCTTGCCGTCAAGGCCGCACAAGGTGTAGACGGCGTCACAGACGTGAAGAACGATCTGACTGTACGATCAAACAACTAATCTTTCTCCAACGATCGGGATAATCTCCTCGGTTGATTCAGGCGATCGTTCAGTTTGCGAAAGCGGTTCGGTGAGGCTTATTGCAACTCTGAACGTTCGCCTGATGAAGAACTAACGATACACAGAGGTGACATCGGAAATCCGGACAGTTCATCAGGATAATTTTAAATGGACCCCGGGGAAGGGCGGTTAATGAAACGCCCCAGGAATCGTGGGACTGGTTGGCTTAAGTTGATACGGGTTCAGCAGCAGGCTTTTCACGTTGCCTGTAGCAAGTTGTCTCGGCGCCGGCGGGCGAGAGGCGTATCGACGTAGCTCCATCAGCCGGCGGTGACTGAGCCGATTTTGGGTCATTCAGATACTCTCTCGCAGTCCTTAACTTAAACGAAAAAATATCCTGTAGTAATCCGGCGCTCCGGCGTAAGGCGTTTGGCTACAACGAAGCGATTTCTGGCTTGCTACGTGCAGCGCGATGCGTGGATCAAAGTGCACACCTCTGCAAGTGATGCTATCTGACAGGGCTTTTTGGGTACCCTGTCGCGATCAGTGACCTTCGCTGACCGGCGAGCGCAGTCCCGTTTGCGAACTTGCGCTGTTGCTACCACCGTAAGCTGCGTTCGCATTGCGGTCACCTTGACGTTCAGCGGCGGCCCTTTGTACGCTCTGGCCTTGTGGCGTATTGAGCCAGCTATACCCTACCGGGCCGGCTGGACCGACGCCACCTCCGCTGCTTCCGCCGTGCGCAAAGGCAGGAACCGCGGTGGCGGTCGAAAAGATTATCAGAGCAGCCGCGATGAGCTTGATGTTCATGATGTGCCTCCAGAGGAGCGACGGTTTTAAAAGGCGCTACCGAAGCGGCGTCAGGTTTCGAAAGCCGATGCCGCAGGGACGCCAGCGACTTCGCGCTGTGGCATTGGGTAAACTAACTGCACATAACTAGCATAGACCGGATTAATGCGAATCTTCCCTTGTCAAAATGAAGATTCGTTTATCCGTACGTGAATCAATTGAATTTGCCGGAGGCAGGGTCTTGGTGAAGAACTTCGTCAAGCTGCTCGGAGGACTGTGGTTAAATACTTTATCAATGCGTACATTGTCGGACCTCTGTCCCTGCAGCGGCCCTAGACGACGCCTTGGCTCATGGATGGGCGAGGTGAGCTTGGTACGGTTTGCCCAAGACGAAAGATGCTCGGCACAAGACGCTCCTTGCTGGCATTGGGAGGGTGCTCAATCGGCTTCACATCCGCTGGATATCATCGTTCTTTGCGTGCGCTGGTAGTGGACTACTCGCTGAGTCTACGCAACCTCGAAGTGATGATGGCCGAACGGGGATTGAGGTGGATCATTCGAGCGTGCACCGCTGGGGCATCAAGCTAGTGCGTAAGCATTGGATCTACACCGTCGCGGATTTTGTTGACGCGCGAAAGGATCGGCTGCTAGCGAACGGGATCGATGTGTGAGGCGGCGGGCAGCAAAGGAGCGACGTTCCAGGGTAACAGTTCGTGGATGCGGTTCACCGGGTGATCGGCGATGCGCTCGATGACGTAATGCAGGTAGGCTTCGGGATCAACGCCGTTCATGCGGGCAGATCCGATCAGGCTGTACATCG
>Ga0153933_1000396_pt1 | contig 16507 bp, 20 predicted proteins | sample TSNJ017MetaG_FD_102275 | JGI IMG/M metagenome (GOLD analysis project Ga0153933, IMG submission 102275) | Attine ant fungus gardens microbial communities from New Jersey, USA - TSNJ017 MetaG | ecosystem: Host-associated > Fungi > Mycelium > Unclassified | place: USA: New Jersey, Wharton State...
ACGATGCATTCTTCATCGAGGCGCTGTTGAGCTTTACCGAGACCGGCCTGGCCTCGCTTGATCAGGCCGCCGCGTGCCGGCGCGTGATCGCCGACCTGGTCGACTTCTGCCTCGTTACCAGCCGCGAGGAGGTGCGCGCGAGGGACGGCCGTCCGATCACCGTCGTCACCGCGTTGGCGCCGGGAGCGAGATAGATGCCGATCGGCACACCGGGATTGCCGTCGATGCGCGATTCCGAGTCCATGTTCTGCGCGCCGATCTCGACGCGGGCGACGTCGCTGATCCGCAGCACCGAGCCATCCGGATTGGCCCGCAGCACGATGTCGCCGAACTGTTTCGAGGTGGTCAGGCGACCCTGCGTCTGCACGTTGAACTGGAACTGCTGGTCGTTGCTGATCGGGCGCGCGCCGATGCGGCCGACCGGCGCTTGCACGCTCTGCGCGCGGATCGCGGCAATCACGTCCGACGGCGCCAGATTGAGGCTGGTGAGGCGCTGCGTGTCGAACCAGATCCGCATCGAATAATTCAGCTTGGCGAACAGCGACGCCTGGCCGACGCCGGGCGTGCGCGAGATCGCGTCCAGCACGTTGATGATGGCGTAGTTGGTGATGAACAGCGGATCCTGCTGGCCGTTGTTGCTGTACAGCACGATGAATTGCAGCACCGCGGAGGATTTCTTCTGCACCGTCAGGCCCTGCGCCTGCACCTCGGTCGGCAATTGCGACAGCGCGGTCTGCACGCGGTTGTTGACGTTGACCGTGTTGATGTCGGGGTCGGTACCGAGCGCGAACGACACCGTCAGCGTGTAGCTGCCGTCATTGCCGCTGGTCGACTTCATGTAGAGCATCTTGTCGACGCCGACGACTTGCGCCTCGAGCGGCTGGGCCACGCTCGATTCCACCACCTCGGCGGACGCGCCGGGGAATACCGCCGAAACCGTCACCTGCGGCGGCACGATATCGGGAAACTGCGCGACCGGGATCTGCAGCAGCGCCAGCGCGCCCGCGATCGTGATGACGAATGCGATGACGATCGCGAGCCGCGGACGATCGACGAAGATGGCGGAAATCATGGATTGGTGCCCGCCGGTTTCGAGCCGCCGTCCGCGGCACCACCGGTGTCGGCCGAGGCCTTCATGCTGGACTGGATCAGCGCGCTGGCCGGTCCCGGCGCGACGGCCTGGCCTGCCCTGACCTTCTGCAACCCTTCCACGATCACCCTGTCACCAAGCGAGATCCCGCTGGTGACCGCAGCGATGGTGGACGTCGACTGCCCGAGCTTGATCCGCTTTTGCTCGGCCTTGTTGTCGGCACCGACGACATAGACGTATTCACCCTCCTGGTCGGAGAGCACCGCCGAGCGCGGGATCGCCAGCACTTCGACCGGCTGCACGCCTTCGAGCAGAACGGTGACGAACTCGTTGTCGGTGAGCTCGCGGACCGCGCCGCCGGTTTCGAGAGAACTGGACATCACCGGGTTGGGAATGGTCCCGCGCAGCGAAATCGTGTCGGTATTCTGCGCGATCGTGTTGTTGACGAAATTCAGCTCGCCGACCTTGTCGTAGAGCCGGCCGTCGGGCAGCCGGATCCGGATCACCACAGCCTTGAAGCCGCCGCGCGTCGCGTAGCGCTCGCGCAGCGTCAGCGACTCGCGCACCGAGACCGGGAATGTCACGTACATCGGGTCCTGGCTGACGATCGTCGTCAACGTTCCCGAGCTTGGGGTGACGACATTGCCTTCGGTGACGGCGGTGCGTCCGATCTTGCCGTCGATCGGCGAATGGATCTCGGTGTAATCGAGATTGATCTGCGACAGATCGACCTGCGCCTGGGCCGCCTGGACCTGGGCCACGAGGCTCTCCTGGTTGGCGGTCGCGGAATCGACGTTCGATTGCTGACCTGCCGGACCGGCGAGCAGGGCCTTGGCGCGATCCAGCGTCAGCTTGGCGTTGACGAGGGTTGCCTGCAACTGGGCGACCTGCGCCTTCTTCGACTCGAGGTCGGCCTCGAACGGGCCGCGTTCGAGCTGATAGAGCAGGTCACCGGTCTTGACCTCGGCGCCTTCGACGAAGTTCCGCTTCTCCAGGAAAGCGGTGACGCGCGCGACGACATTGACGCGATTGGGCGCCTCGATCCGCCCGAGGAACTCGCTGGATTCGGTGACCGGCCGCTTGATCGCCTCGATCACGCCGACGGCTGGCGGGCCCGGCGGGGCCATCTGCGCGTCGGCCGCCGCAACGCCTGCAAGCACAAGTCCGGTTGAAACGAGAAGATTTGCGGTTCGGCGAAACGTTCCTGTCATGCCCTTCCTACTCTCCAGCCCTTCGGCTCCCGGCAATCTCTCTACATGGCGGATGTGACGTCGAGTTTCCTTCAAGCGCGAAAAGCTGAAGCTGGGCACCAATGTTGCCGGCGATCATAACGCGCACGATCCGCCCCCGACAATCCTGTCACCGGCTCTTTCGCATCGTGTGCCCGGCACATGGCATACAAGACCCAATGCCTGATATCGTCACGGTTCGCGGAACCGGAGGTGGGCGTCAACTGCGACGATGGGCAGGGGACGGGATCGGGGATCCGTGCAGAGGACCGGCGCAGGCCCCATCACATCGCGGTGACAGCGAGGGTGGCGCTCAAAGCGCGAACGCGTTCTTCAGGCGGGAGGTCATCTGATAGGTCGGCGAGGCCAAGCGCTCCTGCAGCCACGGCCGTGAGACCTTGCCGCCGACCTCGTGCTTGCCTTCGAAGATCGTGATGCCGATCAAAGGCGCATGACCAGCGTCCGCGTACACCGACTGCATTTCCGCGAACTTCCGGTCTCTTCCATACTCGACCGAGTTGGCCCGATCGCGGCTTCCGAGCTCGATCAGGAGCGGGCAAGGGTAGATCACGCTGGCCAGGTGACTGTCGGTGTATTTGCAACGGCCGTTGCTGAAATGGACATAGGAGGCGAGCTCGATGCCGAGGTTCCTGCTGATGATCGGCGACATCAGATATTTCCGCTCGTCACGCATGTAGCCGGACGCGACGGTCGGCCTCATGCGTCCGAGCGCGGCCTCGAGATGAAGCACGAGGAGCGCGCCCCAGGATACGCCATACACGCCGACGTTCAGGCCGGACAGGCCGGTCAGCTTCCTGCAAACGAATTCGCCGGCCTCGATCGACGCGCAGGATACGTTGTGCGCGGAGACACGATGCGAGGCCAGCATCGCGGCGACATTGTTCTGGCTTTCCTGATTTCCGATCTGGACGATGTAGGGGCACCAGACGACATAACCGTCTTCGCACAACTGCTTGCCGAGGGCGTTCATGTAATCGGGATCGCCGTCGTCGAAGCATCGCTCCGGCGTGCTGGCCATGCCATGGGCGAGCAGGATCAGCCCCTTGATCTCTGCGTTGGGAACTCCGAGACATCCCCGCACCGGAAGCCCGCACTCCAGATTGAACTCGACCTTGGTGACCGAGAACGCGTCCTCCGTCCGCTTCCACAGCACCTCGATCTCGTCGCTGGACGGTCGATAGAGGCGGCGTTGCCGGAACACAGGCCGCATCTCGCTGCGGATCTCAGGTCCGGTCGCGCCGCCGCGCAGCTTGCCTTCCGCGGCAATGTCGAAGAAAGACCGGCAGAACGTGTCGTAGCCGAGGCCGGGCAAATCGACATTGGCGCACGAGCCGTTGCAACGGCTGAGCCCCAGCACGTCGTTGCCGGCAACGGTGGCCGGCCCGACCAGGGTCATCAGCAGTCCGGACAACGCTCTGCGGCTGATCATCAGTGTTCCCCGGCCTAGCTGGCGCCGGAACGTGCCGGGATGCAAATTAAAGGATGGTCATGATGTTTCGACAGCAAGCTGCGTTGCTGACGCGCAACGATTCGCCGGCAGCTGTTCAACCGCTTCCGTTGCAGGACGTTTCTGATGATATGTCGTCCCAATTCGCATTCGTGCACGGCAAGGGACGGTCGCTCAACCCGTGCTCAATCGACCCTGGAAGAAGCGCGATACCCGGCCGACCGCGTCCGCGGTCACCGGATCATGGTCGGCGAAGTCGAAGCCGTGGGCCTTGCCCGGATAGGTGACGAGCTCAGCCGACGCACCGACCCGCTTGCCCAGCCGGACCAGTTCCTCGCCGCGCGCGAGCGGCACGTTGCGATCGGCCTCGCCATGCAGCTCGATCATTGGCGGCAGATGCTTCACCTCGGCCGCCATCTTCTCGGGCATGCCGCCATAGAGCACGGCCAACGCCGACACGCGCGCGTCACGGGCTGCCGTGACCGCGGCAACGTAACCGCCGAGCGAGAAGCCGAGCAGGCCGACGCTGCCCGAACTGTCCGCGCGTGCCAGCACCGCGGTCAGCACCGACGACACGCGCGCAGCCCAGGCGTCGAAGCGTTCGGTCTCGTAGGCCTCGCGGCGCTCGCGTTCATGCATGGTCTCGATCGCACGCGCGTCCGCCACCGTGTAGTAACGGACGAAATAGGCGTCGATGCCGTCGGCCGTGAGTGCATTGGCATGGCGCTCATAGGCCTGCGGCCTGAAATCGAAGCCGCGCGAGCCGTGCAGCAGCAGCACGGCCGAGCGTTTGCCGGCGCCCTCCGCGCCATAGCGGTTCAGCGTCACGGGGCCGCCATCGGCCTCAACAGCGATCGTCTCGGCGGCCGCAGCCAACGACGGGCGGGTCACCGCGACAAGGCCGAGGCCGGCGAGAACATGTCTTCGGTTGATCCTTTGCATGCAGCTTCCTCCTGGAACACGCCTACGCCGCATCACGGGCACGGTAGAGCGCGCGTTCAAAGGCCCGATAGGCTGCGAGCGCGCGTGCATCGGCAAACGGCAATATCTGCATCATGACGACGGCCGCAAGGCCGGATGCCGGATCGATCCAGTAATAAGTGTTGTAGAGGCCGGCCCAGGTCAGGCTGCCGGCCTTGCGGCCGCCCTCGACCGGATCGAGGTTGATCATGTGGCCAAGCCCCCAGCGCAGCCGCACGCCCGGGAAAAAATCGACGTCGCTCGATATCGCCGGATTGGTCGTTCGCATCACGCCGGCATCGAGATTGCCGATCGCGTTGTCCGCCATCAGCGCCACCGTCCGCGGCCGCAGGATCGATGTCCCATCGATGCTGCCGCCGTTCAGGAGCGCTTGCAGCAGGGTGAGATAGTCCGGCGCGGTCGAATAGATGCCGCCACCACCCGAGAACCGCTTGGGCGCGCTGTGCTGCTCCAACGGCTGCGGCTGCAGCGTGCCGTCGCTCTGGCGGACATGCAGATGCGCCTCGCGGCTGCGCTGTGGCTCGGTGATGGTGAAGCCGGTGTCGTTCATGCCGAGCGGATGGGTGATATGATCGCGGAAATAGCGGTCAAGCGTCACGCCGCTGACCATTTCCACCAGCCGGCCGACGCGGTCGAGGCTGCCGCCATAGGCCCACCGGCTGCCGGGATCGAACATCAGCACGCTGCGCGGCAGCGCCGGATCGGATCGCGCTCGGTGCAAATAGCGCCCGACATCGGCGTCCCACAGTGGATAGGCGAAGCCCGAAGTGTGCGACAGCAGTTGGCGCAGCGTGATGGCCTTGCGCGCCGGCCGCAATTGCGGAACGCCTTTGGCGTCGAAGCCGGTGAGCACCTGCGGCGCGGCCAGCGTCGGATCGATGCGGGCCGCAGGCTCGTCCAGCTTCAGCCGGCCCTGCTCGACCAGTTGCAGCGCCGCGACCGTGGTCAAGAGCTTGACCATCGAGGCGATGCGAAACACGGTGTCGACAGTCATTTTCGTCGCCGCGCCTTGCGCGCGGACGCCGAACGCGCCCTGATAGATCGTGGCCTGCGCACTCGCGGCCATGGCCACGACGCCGGGCACTTCGGCGGTGTCGACGCGGGCCTGGAGCACAGCATCGATATCGCGGCTCTGCCGCAGGGCGCGCAGCGGCGCCGAGACGGCAGGCCGCGCATTAACCATCGCGGCCGCGGCAGCCATCGCCGTGTGCAGCATCATGTCGCGCCGACTGAACCGCCCCATCATCCGCGGGCCGCTCCCTTCTGGGCCTCGCCGGGTTATGCCGGAGCGCGCGGCCCGGCACAATCGCCGACGGCATGTTCAAACCGCGCCGGGTGCGCTAGTGGTAAGTTCCTCTCCAGATTTGTGCGTCCATCCGACGCACATCATTCCGTCAATGAGTGCACCTGAATGGCCGAAGCCGACCTCGACGCCGTGATCCGGCAGACCGCAAGAGCGCAGACCAAGGCCGTGATGGCGGCCGCCAGAAAGCGACAGGCCGTATGGGTCGCGCGGGCCGCCAAGGCGAAGGACAAGGATACCAAGGCGCGTTTCCGCCTCATGGCCAAGAGCACCATGCTGAACGCAGCCGCGACGGCGAAGCGATTGCAGACCTCGGCCGAGAACGCCGCCGACGCCTATGCCCGCGCCATGAAGAAGGCGATGGAAGAACCGCTTCCAACCAAGAAGCCTGCGAAGGCAAAGCACGAGACCTAGTCTTGACGAAAGCTGGACTTGACGAAACCCGGACTTGACGAAGCCCGGACCTGACAACTCGACTTGGAGCCCGCCATGCTCACCGTCCATCACCTCGGCAAATCGCAGTCGGAACGAATCGTCTGGCTCTGCGAGGAGCTCGAGATCCCCTATGAGCTGAAATGTTACGCGCGCGATCCGGTCACCATGCTGGCGCAGCCCGACTACAAGGCGCTGCACCCGACCGGCGCCGCGCCCGTCATCACCGACGGCGCGCTGGTGCTGGCCGAATCGGCGGCCGTGGTCGAGTACATCATCGCAAAATTCGGTAACGGCCGGCTGGCGCTGAAGCCTGACCATCCCGATTTCGCCAACTTCCTGTACTGGTTTCATTTCGCCAACGGCACGCTGCAGCCGCAGATGGGCCGCAACATGATCCTCAATTGGCTCAAGCTTGCCGCCGACAATCCGATGCTGGTCGCGATGCGTACGCGCCTCGACCGCTCCTTCGACCTGGTCGATGCACGCGTGCGTGACGCGAAATATCTTGCCGGCGACGATTTCACCTCGGCCGACATCATGATCGGTTTCTCGCTGACCACGATGCGCTATTTCATGCCCTACGATCTCGGCCGCTGCCCCAACGTCAGGGATTATCTCGGCCGCATCGCCGCACGTCCGGCCTATCAGCGCGCGATGGAGAAGGGCGATCCCGGCATGGCGCTGCTGCTGACCTGAGGCGCCGATGCCCCGTTATGTCGCCCTGCTGCGCGCGGTGAACGTCGGAGGCACCGGCAAGCTGCCGATGACCGAACTGAAGGCGATGTGCGTCGAGGCGGGCTTTGGCGACGTCGAGACCTATATCGCCAGCGGCAATGTCGTGTTCTCGTCAAAGCTCGGCGCCGCGAAGATCAAGGCGGCGCTGGAGCAGCGGCTGCACGCCTACGCCGGCAGACCGGTGGGCGTGGTGGTGCGGAGCGCAGACGAGATCGCGGCGGTGCTGAAGGCCAATCCGTTCCCCAAGCAGCCGCCGAACCTGACGGTTGCGATCTTCCTCGATGCGCCGCCGCCGAAGGACGCGCTCAAGCACGTCAAGGGCCAGCAGGACGAGCAGGTGAAGCTCGGCAAGCGCGAGATCTACGTCGCCTATGGCAGCGGCATGGGCCGCTCGAAGCTGAAGATCCCGGCAGCGGCCGACGGCACCGCCCGCAACATCAACACCATCGCCAAGCTCGCCGAGATGGCGGCGACTGACGATGGGTCCTGAGGCGCGAACCGAAGACCCGTCACCCTGAGGTGGCCGCTTCAGCGGCCCTCGAAGGGTCGACGGCACCGCTGGAGGCCGATTCATCCTTCGAGGCTCGCAAGAGCTCGCACCTCAGGATGACGGGTCGGGTGCTTCGACATGCGGGAGTGCCCGATCTCGCACGCTCAACTCTCCCTCACCGCAAATCCCTCGGCGCCGAGCCTGGCCAGCACCTCTTCCAGATGCGCGCGGTCGCGGGTCTCGATCACGAGCTCCAGCAGGGTCGCCTTCGCCGGCAGGTCGGAGAAGGTGCGCTGGTGCGAGACCTCGATCACGTTGGCGCCGGCAGAGGCGAGCAGATTGCAGACCGCGGCGAGTTGCCCGGGACGGTCGACGATGTCGAGCGCGAGCTGGGTCAGGCGGCCCTCGCGGGCGAGTTCGCGGGTCAGGACCGAGGCGATCAGGCGCGTATCGATGTTGCCGCCGGTCAGCACGAGGGCGACATTGCGACCGGCGAAGCGTTCCGGCGCGGCCAGCACGGCGGCAAGTCCCGCGGCGCCGGCGCCTTCCACCACCGTCTTCTCGATCGAGATCAGGGTTGCGACCGCACGCTCGATCTGGTCCTCGCTGACCAGAATGATGTCGTCGACGAGGTTGCGGACGATTCCCGTGGTGATCTGCCCGGGCGCCTTGACCGCGATGCCTTCGGCGAGCGTATCGCCGCGCATCGGCAGCTTTTCGCCTTTGACGGCATTGTACATCGACGGATAGAGCTGGGCCTGCACGCCGATGATGCGCAGCGCCGGCTTCAGCGCTTTGGCGGCCGTCGCGATGCCGGAGATCAGTCCGCCACCGCCGATCGGCACCACCAGCACGTCCAGCTCCGGCACGGCCTCGAGCATTTCGAGCCCGATCGTGCCCTGGCCGGCAATGATCAGGGGATCGTCATAGGGATGGATCAGGGTCAGGCCGTGCTCGGCCGCATGCGCCCGGACGAAGGCCGCCGCCTCCTCCAGCGTCTGCCCGGTGATGATGACCTCGGCGCCGTGCCGCCTGGTGTTCTCGATCTTCACCATCGGCGTGCCGCTCGGCATCACGATGGTGGCGGGAATGCCGAGCCGTTTGGCGTGGTAGGCGACGCCCTGCGCATGGTTGCCGGCCGACATCGCGATGACGCCGCGCTTGCGCTCATCCGGCGACAGTGCCTGCAAGCGGTTCAGCGCCCCGCGCTCCTTGAAGGTCGCCGTGAATTGCAGGTTCTCGAACTTGAGGAACAGGCGGCAGCCGCAGATTTCACCCAGCGTGCGGCTCTCATTGCACGCGGTGACCATCACCGAATCGCGGATCGTCTCGGCGGCGCGGCGCACATCGGCGAGCGTGACGGCTGGGGCGGGATCGGAAAGGTGCGGCATCGGGCTTCGCTTCTGAATCGCTTCGGAAAGCGCAGCCTATCGGGTTTCAACGAGGAAAACGACCGTGCTATCGCGCGTCGAGCGCCTCTTCCTCGGTCTTGTTGGCCGGGATCCTGGCTGGCTCGGCGCGCTCGACCTCGTCGCAGGTCGGGCATACCAGCGCGGTGCGGAAATGCTTGTCGAGCACGATGGTTCGCGTCCTGCCGCACTGGCAGCGCATCGGCTTGTCCATAGGAGATCAGCCCAGGTTCAAAATGAAAGGAAGCGTGCGCTTAGCTACCTTGGTCCGGTTAACCTAATATGACTTGCAGCCGAAAAATCCTTGCCGCGCTAGAAGAAGCCCCAGCTCAGATCGAGGCCATAGCTCGCGCGGAGCACCGCGACGAAAAGGCCGGCGGCAGCGAGCATCAGCAGCTGCCGAACAATATTGATTTGAACCGAATTGGCAGGAAACGCGCGTGCAATCGATTGAGCCAAGGCCGTCATTTGCGATCTCTCAAGTCATACCCCGAAATTAGGTCGCGCGTGGCGTCGCAAGGTTCAACGCAGCTCGGAGAACGGCCGGGTTCCGCGCGCAACACGGACTCACGCCGCCTTCGATGTGCCGACGCGGCGCTCCGGCCGCGACGACGACATCGCCTCTTCCTCCGCATCCTGCGGCGCGCCCCAGAACTCCTGCACCGTCGGTCCATGCTTCAGTCTTCTGTCGCGCAGGAAGCCCAGGATCTCATGCGGCCAGACCCGGCGTCCCATCTGGGTGTACCAACGCATCGCGTGACGCAGCCCGGCATCGCGATGGAACAGGACGCGGAGCAATGCCTTCGGACGGCATTGCAGCACCATCTCGGTGAATTTGAACCACAGCAGCACGCGCCACGGCGCCATGTGCCGCGTCGCCAGCACCTGATGCTTGTAATCCCAGCGCCGGCGATCGGTCTGGATCACGCGCCGTCCTGTTGCGAGACGGAAATACGGCGTCCAACGGTGCGGCGTGACGTAGAGCATCTGGATCTGGTCCGGATCGTAGGACAGCAGCTGGCGCAGGCCGCGCCAGTGATCGCGATCGGTTTCCTCCTCGAAGCCGACCACCCAGGTCGCCATCGACAGGATGCCGTGCTGGCGCATCAAACGGATCGCCTCCCGATCGGTGGTCGTGGTCGCGCCCTTGCGAATCAGCTCCAGCGTCTTCTCGTCGGTATTCTCCATGCCGAGCAGGAAACGCTGCCAGCCGGCCTGCTTGTAGAGGTGCAGGATGTCGGCGTCGCGGACGATGTCGTCGGCGCGGGTCGAACCGACCAGGATCAGGTCGACGTTCTCCGCGATCAGCGCCTCGAGAAACATCCGCCAGGCCTTCTTCGAGACGGTCGGATTCTCATCGGCGAAGTTGATGACCTTGACGCCATGCTCGTGATGGAGTCGCGCCAGCTCTTTTGCGAAGCGCACCGGGTCGCGGTGCCGCCATCGCGTCCAGAAGCCGCGCTGGCCGCAATAATTGCAGAGATGCGGACAGCCGCGCGAGAACTGCACGACGACGGCGCGCAAGCCGCCCCAATAGCTGTAACGCGCGTGATCGATCAGCTCCCAGCCGACGCGATAGGCGTCGAGATCGCGGATGACGGGTGCCGGTTGCGTGGCACGCGGACCGTATTCGCTGCGAAACGCGATGCCGGCGATGGCGCCGAGATCGCCGCCGAATTCCAGCGCCCGCATCAAGCGCCGCGCGGTCTCCTCGCCTTCGCCGCGCACGATCGCGGTGACGCAAGGTTCCTCACGCAGGATTTCGCGCCAATGATAGGTCGGGAACACGCCGCCATAGACGATCAGCACGCCTGGCAACGCCGCGACGATCGCCTGCGCCACCTCGGTGATCACCGGATGACCCGACGTTGAGCCGGAATGGCCGAACAGCACCGCGTCCGGTGCAAATCGCGATGCCTCCGCGACGATGGCGCTCACCGCCATCGGCCCGAACTCGGCATCGAGCAGACGCACGACATGGCCGTCGTCGAGCAGAGGCCCGCCGATCGACAACAGACCGAGCGGCGGCAGATGGTCGTCGGGGATCCGGCTGCCGATCGAGGGATGGGGGACGTTGATCAGAAGAATGCGCATGGAAGATCGCTCCCGCTTTGGTTGGCGTGATCGCTCGTCCCCGCATTTTGGTGAGAGTGAGCCCAACCCCCCGGCCGGGCTTTTGGATATCGGCTAGAGGTTCGGCACGGCCTCCGGCACGATCGCGGTCAGCCCGCCGAAGCGGCGCTCGCGGCGATGGAAGGAGGCGAGCGCATCGGCAAGATCGTCGGCATCGAATTCGGGCCACATCCGCTCGGTGAAGTGGAGTTCGGCATAAGCCCCCTCCCAGAGCAGGAAGTCCGACAGCCGCTTCTCGCCCGAGGTGCGGATGATGAGATCGACGTCGCGCAAGCCGGCCTCGCCGGTGATCAGATCGGCGAAGGTTTCGCGGCTGAGCTGGCCCACGCTGGCCGCGCGTGCCGCCGCATTCAGGATCGCATCGCGCGCGGAATAGTCGATCGCGATGCGCAAATGCAGCGTGGTGCCATCAGCGGTCGCGGCCTCGGCGCGCGCGATGGCGTTGGCAATGCCGTCAGGCAGGCGGTCGCGGCGGCCGATCACGGTGAGACGGACACCGTTCTTCACCAGCGCCTCGATCTCGTTGGCGAGATAGAATCGCAGCAGCGTCATCAGCGCCGCGACCTCCGCCTTCGGGCGCCGCCAATTGTCGCTCGAGAACGCGTAGAGCGTCAGCGTGCCGACGCCCTGGTCCGGCGCCGCCTCGACGATGCGGCGGATCGCTTCGACCCCGGCCTCGTGACCGCGCAGCCGCGACAGGCCGCGCCGCGTCGCCCAGCGGCCATTGCCGTCCATGATGATGCCGACATGCAGCCGGGCGGCCGCATCCAGCTCGAGCGCGACGTTACTTTGCATTACAAAGTCTCCAGGCAAAAAAATCCATGAGGATCAGGCCGGCAGGATGCCGATGCGGCTCGCCGCGGCATCGCCCTTGCCGGCGGCCTTGGCGGCGTCGCGCACCAGCTGTTCGAGCACGGCGAGATAGTCGAGGAACCGGCGGCGGCCGGCCTTGGTCAGGCGGCAGGTGGTGTGCGGACGGTTGCCTTCATAGCCCTTGATGACGTCGACGAGGCCGGCCTCCTGCAGCACCTGAAGGTGCCTTGAGAGATTGCCGTCGGTCAGGCCGCAGAGCTGCTTGAGATCGGCGAAGGCGAGCCCCTTCGGATGCGCCATCAATGACGTCAACAATCCAAGCCGCGCCTTCTCATGGATGACGCGATCGAGGCCGTCATAGGCGAATGGCGCGCTGGTCGCGTCAGTCTTCGACATCATTCTCTCCAGAAGCAAAGTAAAGCAGGGCCGCGAGCAACAATTGTCCGATCGCGAACGGCAGCCCCATGGTCCAGGGCGAGAGCGCATGGCTCTGGCTTGCGATCAAGAGCACCGTGAAGCCGGACAGAAAATACCAGGCGCCGCCGAACGCGATCGTGCGCGGCAGCAGCCGGACCGATGCGAACACACCGAGGCTGACCAGCACCTGCCAGAGGCCGGGCAGCATCCACAGCGTCTCCGGCGCGAACTTCCATTGCAGGATCGCGAGCAGCACGCCGGCAATGGCCGCTGGCACGAATTGCTCGATCGCCTGATGGACCATCGCATCCGCAAGGCCCGAGTGATGCCGCTGTGAACGCGCCTGCATCTCGATCCAGATCAGAACGGCCGACAGCAGGGCCGCGGCCGCCCAGCCCGCGAGGAATATGATCGGATGCGAGGTGGGATCAGCAAGCCATAGATGCTGGGCAAGTGCGGTGATGAGCGCGATGCCGCTGGTGGCGGCAACCGTCGCCGGCCCATAGCCGCGGAACGCGGTTCCCGCCGCGATCTGGCTGCGGATCGCGAGAATATCAGCCAACGCCTTGTCGAGGTCGCGCATCTGACCACCCGAACTTTGTATTGCAAAGTATACGGGCTCACCAAGCAAACGCAAGCCGCGCCACATCTCGCGCCGATCAAGATGTTTAACGGCCAGTTACTGCACGAATACTGCACAAATGCGGCGGGAGACGCGGCTCACGCGTCGCGTGCGCTGAATGACGCAACGCTCAACTGTGGCAGCAGGACGCCTGAACCTCAGCCGGCTGATACTGGTCACGCAGCCGCACCCAGTCCATCGGATAGGGTAGCCCCTCCTCATGCCGCCCGAGCGGCGTCAAATCGAGATAGTGGTAGGCGGCGTTCATCATATCGAGGCCGCGGGCGAAGGTGGAATAGGTGTGGAACACGTCACCTGCCTCGTCGCGGTAGAACACGCTGATGCCGGGCAGCTCGTCGCCATAGGGCGGCGTGGTTCCGAAATTGTAGCGGGCCTCGCCGTTCTGCATTTGCTCAGGTGTGAACGTGACGCCGTAGTCGTAGTTGAAATCGTTAGCGCCCGACGAGACCCAGTCGAAGCTCCAGCCCATCCGCGCCTTGAAGGCCTCGAGCTTTTCCAACGGCGCCCGCGAGATCGCGACCATCGTGGTGTCGCGCGCGGCGAGATGCGGCACCATGCGTTCAAAGCCGTCGACCCAGAACGAGCAGCTCTTGCAGGCCGCATCCCATTCGGGCGCGAACATCACGTGCTGCACCACGAGCTGCGGCCGGCCCTTGAACAGGTCGCCGAGCGCGACCTTGCCGCCCGGCCCGTCGAACACATAGTCCTTGTCGACCTTGACCCAGGGCAGCTCGCGGCGCTGGCGGCTCAGCGCTTCGCGGGCCTGCGTCAGTTGCTTCTCGCCGGTCATCAAGGCCTTGCGGGCTGCTATCCATTCCTCGCGCGAGACGATCTTGTGCGTTTGCATCGGATGCTCCCTATCAAGGACTCAGGCGTCGACGAAGCTTTGCAGATTGCCGAGGAACTCGGTCCAGCCGCGCTGGTGATTGTCGCGGGCCGTCTCATCGGCGAACTGCGCGTGATGGAAGGTGAGCAGCGTGCCGCCGCCGTCGGACTTGATCGACACCGTCACCAGCGATTCGCGCTCCGGCGTCGAATGCCAGGCCCAGCTGAACACCAGCCGCTCGTTCGGCACCACCTCGCGATAGATGCCGCCGACCTCATGGTATTCGCCGTTCGAACCGGTGAAGCTGATGCGATAGCGCCCGCCGACACGGACATCGAGATCCGCGCGTGTCGTGCCCGGCTTGACCTGCCCCGGCCCGAACCACTGCATCAGGTTTTCCGGATCGGTCCACGCGGCGTAGACTTTTTCCGGCCGCGCACGGAGGCGGCGCGTGAGGGTGAGGCTTGGGCTGGTATTTGGTCGCGCGGCGAGGCCGGCGTCGGCTGCTGTGCTGTTGACCATGGGTTGTCCTCCACAAAGGCGGCAAGGCGATCGAGGTTGTCGGACCAGAATTGCGCATAGCGGTTGAGCCAGTTCATCGCCTGCTCCATCGGCCGGGCGGTGAGCCGGCACGCCACCGTGCGGCCGGTCTTCTCGCGCGCGATCAGGCCGGCATCGGAGAGAACCTCGAGATGCTTCATGATCGCAGGCAGCGACATCGCAAACGGCTGGGCCAGCTCGCTCACCGACAAACCGTCCCGCTCACCGAGCCGCGCGAGCAGGGCCCGGCGGGTGGGGTCGGCGAGCGCCGCAAAGGTGCGATCCAGCGCCTCGTTCTGATACTTAACCATGTGGTTTAGGATAGCCGCAAGGCGATTGGCGTCAAGGCCCCGGCTTCACGATCGCGTCAAATGCGCAGGGCGCGCGCTAATCGTGGTGGATGTGTCGGGATCGCGGCCGCTGCGGCTGCGCTTGCTCGCGAAACAGGAAGCGGGGGTTCTCCCCGCAAGCGAGATACTGGCCGGATATGCTCGCCTGGCATTGCTCGTAGGTTTGATACATGCATTGACCGGGATAGCCGAAACTCGGCCCCTGCGCGCACCATCGGTAATCAAAAGGATCGGCGGACGCAGGAGCGATGCCCGCAAAGCCGGCGAGCGTCGCCGCGGCCACTGCGAGCATTGTCGATCGCGAAAGACGCATGTTCCCCTCCCTCACGCCGCCCTATTCGACCTTCAAGCCGGCGAAGGCGACGACCTTCTGCCACTTGTCGGTCTCGGCCTTGATGTCGTTGCCGAAGGCGTCCGGCGTCTCGATCAGCGGGGCGCCGCCGAGCTCGACCAGGCGATTCCTCATTTCGGATTCAGCGAGCACGGCGTTGACCTCGGTGTTGAGCCTGCTGACAAGCTCCTTCGGTGTGTTCTTCGGCGCGCCCATGCCGAACAGGGCGCTCGCCTCATAGCCCTTCACGGTCTCGCCAATCGCCTGTACGTCGGGCAGTTGCGAGGAGCGCTCCGCCGTCGTCACGCCAAGCGCGCGCAGCGAGCCGGCGCGGATGTGCTCGATGATCGAGGGCATGTTGTCGAAGATCACCTGGACCTGGCCGCCGAGCATGTCGGTGATCGCAGGCGCCGCGCCCCGATACGGCACATGCTGCATCTTGCAGCCGGTCATCGCCATGAACATCTCGCCGGACAGATGCACCGAGGTGCCGTTGCCGGAGGACGCCATGTTCACCTTGCCGGGATTGGCCTTCACATAGTCGATGAACTCGGCGACGGTCCTGGCCGGAACGTCCTTGTTGACCGTCATCACGTTCGGCACGCGGTTGAAGGCGGCGACCGGCGCGATGTCGCGCACGAAATTGAACTTCAGGTTCGCATAGAGCGAGGCGTTGATGTAGTTCGCCGGGTTGACGAGCAGCACCGTGTAACCGTCCGGCTCGGCGTTGACGGCGGCTTCGGTGCCGATATTGTTGCCGGCGCCCGGCTTGTTCTCGATCACGAATTGCTGGCCGAGCTTCTCCGACAGCCGCTGCCCGATCAGCCGCGCGATGATGTCGGTGGCGCCGCCCGGCGGATAGCCGACGATCCAGCGCACCGGCCGCGCCGGATAGTCGGCGGCGGATGCGCGGCCGATCGCGAATGTCGACATCCCCGACCCGATCAGGCCCAGCGCGGTGCGGCGTGAAATCATGAGGCTTGCCCCCGGTGCGGCAGGGTTGGCGCCCTGCCCATTGCTGTTGAATTGCGTCCGTCCGCGTTCTAACAAACAACGCCCATAGCGGCCAGTGCGACACCGCCGCAGGCGACAAAAGGATAAGCCGAAAGGATCGATCATGAGTGTCAAGGTGAATGCGCTCGACCATCTCGTGATCAATGTCGCCGATGTCGCGCGTTCGGTGGCCTGGTACAGCAATATCCTCGGTATGGACGTGGCGGTGTTCGATCCGGGCCAGGGCAGGATACCGCGGACCTCGCTGATGTTCGGCAACCAGAAGATCAATGTGCGGCCGCGCGATGCCGACAAGGTCGA
>Ga0153933_1000400_pt1 | contig 16420 bp, 23 predicted proteins | sample TSNJ017MetaG_FD_102275 | JGI IMG/M metagenome (GOLD analysis project Ga0153933, IMG submission 102275) | Attine ant fungus gardens microbial communities from New Jersey, USA - TSNJ017 MetaG | ecosystem: Host-associated > Fungi > Mycelium > Unclassified | place: USA: New Jersey, Wharton State...
AGCTGGCTCACTCAGCTCGTCCCGCAAGCTGGGTTTCCTATGCCACTTCAGGTCGAAAAGACAGTTTTCATTAGCTACCGTCGCCTGGGCGCAGGCGATTTTCCAAGCCGTGACGCAGCACGGATACGACATTTTCTTTGATTTTCTGGGCATCGCGAGCGGCTCATTTGAAACTACCGTTCTAGAAAACCTTAAAGCCAGGGCGCATTTTCTATGGCTTCTAGGTCAAAATTCGTTGGAGCGCTGTACTGACTCCAGCGATCTTTTTCGGCGTGAAATAGAGAGCGCCTTAGAATTTCAACGGAATGTCGTGGCGCTTTCCCGGTCTGCGCGATCGCGCTCTGATTGGGCTCATGGTCTACACCTTCGCGCGTGTGGGCGCGGCGGTCTCGATGAAGGTTGAGGACTACTTTGTGCAGGGGCGCCGCGGCTGGGTCCGGCTTCACGAGAAAGGCGGCAAGGAACATGAAATGCCCGCCAACAACGATCTCGACCGCTACCTCGACGAGTACATCGCCGCGGCTGGCATCGCGCAGGAGCGCAAAGGGCCGCTATTCCGCACGAGCAAGGGGCGTGCCGGTGAGCTGGCCGACCGGCCGATGCTGGAATCCGACGTATGGCGTATGATTCGCCGGCGTGCGGCGACGGCCGGGATCAAGACCGAAATAGGGTGCCACACCTTTCGCGCTACTGGCATCACGGCTTACCTAAAGAACGGCGGCAAGCTCGAGGTCGCGCAGCGGATGGCCAATCATGAGAGCGCGCGCACGACCAGGCTCTACGACCGGCGCAGCGACGAGATGTAACTTGATGAAGTCGAGAGGATTGGGATCTGATCGGATTAGTCAATTCTCTGACGTATACGGGAAGACGCACTAGGGTGTTGCGTCCACAAGTGACTCGTCCCAGCTGTCCTCATCAGCAGCCCACTCTAACGGCTGTAGAACGAAGCTTGCATGGTTCTGGCCAAGATGCCGTAGTCCTATGGAGAGCCGCACGAGGGCGGCAGAATTGCGATCTGTCAGAAAGCTCTCTATATAAGCCTCAACCCGAAAGGTCTCCTCGTATATCTCGGGCAAGTGCAACGTAAAGCTCTCTATATAATCTTGCCGGGTGCGAAAGCCGGTGAGATTGGAAAACGAATTATGAGGTCTAAAGCCGGGCCAGCTGGTTGACGAGTCTAGCCGCCGCTTAAGTTCCGTGCGGCGTCTCATCTCGCGAGCAGGGTCCGTTGCGACGCTCCCGCTGTCATCGCTTCCTGATGCAAAAGGCTCAAGTTCAGATAGTCCTTTCGTAACAACCAGGTAGTCAAGATAGAGTTGTGCTGTTTGGATCAAGATTTCCGATAAACACTCCTGCCAGCTCTTCGAAGTAATGAGCGCTGGGGAGAAAATCTGGTCTACCGCCCGACGGTAGCCGATTAAATCGGCTTCAAGTTTGACGAGTTGGTTGTTCATTGTTCCTCAATATTGCAGAGCGAATTCTAAGCCGGCCCACTATATGACCTGTGGCAGTAAGGCTGAGTCGGATCGATTACGCAGGGGTTCACGATGATGAACGGAGAAGATAGAAACTTTTGCAAATCGCTACCTGTGACCCCAATGATCCGCTGCAATACTTGTCTATCGAGCCAGGCCGCTTCTCAGCTTTCTGTAGGATTTGCTTGGACGAATTCGCTATTTCGCCTCTCCAGTGCTGTACCGCTGGATTCTCAGGATCTGCTGCGATCTTTTCTAAATGCTCAAGGATGTTTTCATAAAGCGCCTGGATTTACGAACCTGGCATCGTTGTGTTAGTAGTCAACTCGCATACTAGGGTGATCTGGCCCAACGCATCCTTTTGCACTATCCGGCTGACGCCATTTTCATCAACGATCGTGACAGCGCGACCGGTGTAAGTAAATGTTTGCACATGTAATTGTCAGCTCAAAGCAGTGATTCTTGGCCGAGCACGTCTTCCGCGGTGAACGAAGCAGATAGATATTCAGGCCTGCGCTCGCAAAATCTATCTAAGCGTCGCATCTTCAAGATGTGTAACTAGTAGTTGCAGCGTCGCTCGCTCTGAACGCACCTGCTCGTCTTCGATCGCCTTCAGAGTGGCATCACTCGGCTCGCGCTCATCTGAAGACTCCTCAGAACGATCGACATCGAACACTCGTCGGCGAGTATGAGGAAGAATCCCGAGCTTTGCATCTAGCGCGATCGTGCTAAACAGCGCTGCTGTCTCGCGGTGAATGTGCACTTTAGAAAAAAGGATAACCGCGAAAAAATCGCCGGAAGGCAAGAGCCCGCCAAATCCCAGGACCGATTGGACTCCATGGTCTCGGACAAACTCCTGTGCCGGAATTGAAGCATCCTCCTTCGCGTGCTCTACGTGAAACACATTGAACGCCTGCTGGTCAGCATCCAAGAGCAGCTGCGGGTCGGGATAAAGCGCCTCATCGATTTCGAGTCCCATTTGTCGAATGAGAGAAGCAATCATCGGAGCCCGCTCGACAATCTCAATACTCTCAAGAGGAATGGCGATGTGACCGCGCGATTTACGGCGATCGTTCCACTCGGGCACTTCGCCGGCGGTTGCCAGCAGGGTGAGACATGGCATCAGCTCCCGCGTGGGCTGTTTCTTGACCATGGACTCCAGTGCTGCCTGCGAAAGTTCTGGCGGAAGTAGGCCGAAACGATGCGTCTTAAAACAGCGTACCAAGGCGTAGTTGGGCGCCCCATTTTCGGAATTAACGAAATTGGTATAAAAAAAACGGACGATCTCACGCGCTGCGCTCTCCATCGTGGGAGCTTTTTCAGCAGCCATGCGCAGAGCCCGGCCGCACCTGATCATGTCGCGAAGATCAAAGCGCTCCAGATCATAATGGGTATGCAGAGTAGGCAGGTTAGAGGCCATCTGATTGGCTTGGTTCCCTAGGAGCATTTCACGCCCTCTCGAAAACTATACACAGCTTTTTTGATGACGACGCTCTTCCCGAGGGGATGTGATATCGATCGCGTCGATGAGGGCATGGCCCGCCGCTATGGCAACACGGCGTGTATGCCGGTAATGATCCCATCGCCTGTTTGTAGCACCGACAGACTTTTCGGTGAGATGGCCCTACCGTCCCTCGTAAAATGTATGGCCAGGGCAGAGCGCAGACACGCGCCTGTCACTGCCTCGCCGCTCATCGGAAGTCGGATGAGGAAGTTTTTCTCCACACTATCCGAACAGACGGTCAAGTTCACATCTCCATGAAATGAGCTCGGAACCTCGATGGTAAGCTGTGATCGCTTTTCGCATCCTAAGACCAGCATCACCCAGAAAACGATGGTACAGGCTGAAAGATCGCTGCGCATGCGTAGAGTATTTGTATCGCAGCGTGGGATGACCCAACCGAACCGTCCATTTGTTGAGAGGTAACAATTCCGAATCGATACCAATCGAGAAGACTCCCTCCTGTGCACGTCAGACTCTGACTCGCATTCAATGATCTTTCGCAAGGCGATCTTCGGCTTTTACTGAATCTTTAGAGTGAGCGTAGTGGAACGCGACAGTTCTCCTGACGCAGCGGTCAGAATCATGGAGTAGGTTTCGGGACCTGGTTAAAGTAACCGCTAGTGGCTCCGCAACCGCCAAGACCGGCCACGGCCATTACTCCGATCGCGAGGAACAACAGCCGGCAAACTGTCCGGCCCAGTCGCTTGCTGGCGCGGCGAAAATAGCCGATGAAGGGAAGGAGCAGAATCCCCCCTAACGGAGGCGGGAGTTGCCGTTTGGGCATATCTCCGCCATCCAGACTTTCTACTGCCGATGGCAACCGGATCGTCAGTGAAATGGCGGTCACCGCAGCCTGAGGTTGCAACCGCACGAGCTGGCTGCTTACGTTAGCAACGGAGCATGTCCCACGCTTGTCAGTTGTGCGAGGGACCGAGAACCCTGGCGATCTTAAGAGGAAAGAAAGCGCATCTGAACATTCCTGATCCTGATCTGCGTCACTTTAATCTGGACTGATGGGTACCAGGGCTGTCATCCGCATCTGATTCAATGACAATGGAGTTGCTACTGTAGGTTGGGCTGTGCCCACTTCAGCCGATTCCGAGAAGCCAGCTAGTTCTATCCATTCGACGCGAGGCGAGCAGGGATTTTCGGTGAGCTGGGGCTGGGCATCGTGAAGAGCCTAGGGTGGGCATGTGCGCTCATCATGAAGGCTGCGGCTGTCGCTCTATTCTTGGTCTGATGCGTTCTTAACGGCCGTTTTACTGTTTCTGTTTTTTTTTAACTCTGACGCCGTAGTTGCATCAACGTTATAGAACCGCGATAAGTGTCGAATTTTGAGTTGGAGCGATTTTCACAGAATGTTTAACTTCGGGAAGCCTAAGACGGCGGGTGATTGGATTATCCACATCATAGGGTCGATCATCGCGCTTTTCCTCATCGTATGGTCAGTGCCTATATTCACGCCGTAGCGAAATCTTCAGTTGTAATGTCTTCTCCGCTTCGCAGGTGGTAGCGATAGACCGCGCACTCTGGTTTCGCACCGTTTGGAAATTCGCTCATCCGCATGATCTCAGAAGGCTACTTATTAGTAGTCGCCGGTACGACTACGTCGCGAGGTGGACGCTTCGTGTGCGCCCATCCGGTTCTCTCAAGAAGGGTGCTCATTAAGCCGGCAACTTCTCAATTTCCGGGTACTGGTGTTGTTCCCGTCCAACCTTGCCGTCATACATGGTGGTGGTTTTGAAGCGCTCGAGTCTTCCATCTGCGGACCACATTAGGCACCGGTTTTCCAATGCCTCGCGTTCTGAATCGGACATCGGCGTGAAAGATGACGCGATGGCCAGATTCTGGTCGAGAATCGCCTCTGATTCCATTCCACTGATGGTCGTAGCGACCGGCAGGCTCATCGCGTAGCGCAAACCTTCTTCCGGGGTGACGGCTCCGCGAGTGACCATTTCCCCCGATCCGCCCAGACTTTTCATGCCCAACACTGCGACGCCGCGACGCGCGGCTTCAGGCAGAACATGCTGTTGGAAGCTCCGAAAACGCGCATCGAAGCAATTCAGCGGCATCTGGATTGTATCGAACGGGAAATCGTGCGAAAGCATCTTCAAATGAATTGCTGGATCTTTGTGCCCGGTAAAGCCCACCCAGCGCACTTTACCGTCCTGCTTAGCCTGTTCTAATGCCTCGATCGCTCCGTCGGAACGGAATATCAAATCCGGATCGTTATAGTAGACCACCTCGTGAATCTGCCATACGTCCAGATGATCGGTCTTCATTCGGCGCAATGACTGCTCAAGCTGCTGCATCGCTATTTTTTTGTCGCGACCGTGCGTGCAGACTTTAGTCATTAAAATCACCTTGTCGCGCTTGCCCTGCAGTGCGATGCCGAGACGCTCTTCGGATTCGCCTTCGTGATACTCCCAGGCATTGTCGAAGAAATTGACGCCGGCATCGATCGCTTTGCCCACGATGGTGTTTACGGTCTGCTGGTCCTTCGCCGAACCAAGATGAAAACCGCCCACACCAAGTATGGATACCTGCTCCCCTGTTCTCCCGAATACGCGGCGCGGTACCTGCCTGCCAAGCTCTTCGTCCGCCAATTTCATCTCCTGAGCGTTTCCGTCCGTGGTGGTAGAGGTCAGCGATCCTGCTCCAGCGAGGGCTGCAGACTTCAGGAAGGTGCGCCGTGAAAGAGAATCGTTGTTCTTTGTCGAGTGATTCATAAATCCCGCTATCCCGCCTGCACCGTCGGAAATGGCTTTCCGGTGTTATCAGTGTCTTTGAGCATCTCTTTTACCTCGACCGATTGATCGTCGAGGGGGAAGCCATGAGCAAGACGCGCTTCGGGGTTGTCGTATTTCAGTGACATTTTGTAGAGCTCGAACCGGCCATCTCCGGCCTGTTCGCGGCATCGGTCGCGCAGCTCTTGCATTTTCTGTTCGTTGAGCGGCTGAAAGCCCTGGGCGATCTCAAGATTCTGCTCCACGATTTCCATCTTCTCCATGCCGGTGATGGTCGTGGTCACGGGCAGGCTCATCGCGTAGCTCAGTGCCTCCTGCGCACTTAACATGCCTTTCTTTACAGACTCACCGTGACCGACGATTGGCTTCATTCCCAAGACAGCGATGCCGCGTTTGTTCAACTCCGGCAACATAATCTGTTCGAAACTCAGAAAGTGAGCGTCAAAAGGATTGAGAGGCATCTGCACGGCATCCCATTCAAATCCGCAGTTGAGCATCTTCAAATGGATGTCAGGGCGCTTGTGACCGGTGAAGCCAACGAAGCGGACCTTCCCCTGCTCCTTAGCTTTTCGCAGAGCCTCAGCGGCGCCGTTAGGACGAGTGAATAGATCGGGATCGTTTTCGAAAGCGACGCCGTGAATCTGCCACAGATCAAGATGATCGGTCTGCAGGCGACGCAGCGACTCTTCCAACATCTGTGTGGCGATCATAGCCTCGCGCCCGTGCGTGCAGACCTTGGTCATAAGAAAGACTTTGTCACGCTTGCCGCGGAGCGCCATACCCATCCAGCTTTCCGACTTGCCGCGGTGATATTCCCAGCAATTGTCGAAAAAAGTGACGCCACCATCAATCGCGCGATGGACGATGCGAATGGCAGTGTTCAGATCCTCGGCCTGGCCCAGATGATGACCACCCAGGCCTAAAGCGGAGATTTTGACCTCGGATTGGCGGCCAAAAGGCCTAGTTGGAATGGAAGAACTCAAAGGGAAAGACTCCTGGGAAGATGTGAACGAGAAACGCGTTCTTCCATACGATGCCGATATCGTCGGCACCGATAGCTGACGCGTGGAAGCACGTTTTGATTGCCCGGCGAAAGATGTCCGGCGGATTAGCGCCGAGACGTTACTAGCGATAATGTATGGTCCGCCGCGTGACTGCAAGTGTAAGTTTGGTCGAGAGACAAGTCTGCGGCAATGTATTCGTCAGTAAGGGCGAAAGTGTTGTCGAGGGCAGAGATTACCTTACCGCCGCGATGAGCAACGCTCGAGACCAAGGAGTTTCGGAACCAGAGTACGAGCGGGTTCTCATCGAATCGACTACGGAGGAATATTCTCCACCAACCATCAATACGGCCCCAACCGCGACCATGATTCTTCTATGCGGACACTCGGCCTGTGCTGGGTGCGAGAGCGCCTACTCAGCCTGTCGGTCTGGCTTGCGCTGACCAGAATACGTTTCAGGCTGCTCTCGATGAGAGAACCTGCGGATAGGGCTTTTGAGTCTGCAGGATCCAGTACATCTGAATCGCCAGCTTGCGCGCGGCAGCTACCTTGGCGACGATGAAGTGCTTTTGATGACAGCGGTGGGAGTACTCCTTGCGGAAGTCGGGATCGAAGCGAATTCGGGGGCACTCTTGAAGTGACCGAAGGATCATAACTGAGAGTCACGTCTGTGGGCAGCAATAAGGTCACTTACGATACAGTTTAAAGACTTGTCATTTTCGATCCCGTTCGATGAGCGCATTGTTTGAATGCTAAGTCTAGGAGGAGCACGAGGGGTTGCGAAAGGCTGAACTCAGCGGTGAAGCTGATTAAGAGAACTACCTCGGAGGCTCCTCAGAGACGATATGCCGTGCTATAGCGGGCACAATCAAATGGAACAGATTGCCAGCGTCATATTATGGAGTGACAATGGCCTTACTGGTTTCGATCATTGTCTCGATGGCTCCAAGAATACATAGACGAAAGTTCTTAAGTCAGCACAACCGCTCCGGGAGATTCTATGGCGCTGAATTGCTTCAATCCCGCCTGCAATCGAGAACTACGCTATTTGCGAAATGGCCGGATAGTGCGTGTGATACGAGGGTCGAACGAGAATCCGTCGCTGGAACATTATTGGCTGTGCGGACAGTGCTATCAGAGGCATGATTTCGACTTTCCCTCAGACGGGTCGGTTGCGTTGAGAACTAGATCGGGCAAGAACGACACCGACGAATTCTATCTGCGCGATGTCCTTTTACCTGACCGCAGGAGCGTTCACAGGGAAGAGGACTAAAAGAGATCGCGGTGTCGATACCGGCCGCCAATCAGCGAATAGCAACTTCGATGGTCCTGGCTGAAAACTATTCTTTCCCTTTGGAAGGAGCCCGGCCAAGCCTCCTGCCTATATGTTCCAGCAAGTCTGCGGGCAGGGTGAGTTGCTGGAGCTGCAAAACCGGAAGATCTTTTGGTGCGATCTGCAGTAGCAGATCCTTTTCGTCTTCGCTTAGGGCCGCGCCCAAGACAAGCAAATCGAATCTGCCGGTACGAAGCTCATATTCCGCATCGTGATGCAGGGCGGTCACCGTTTCATAGCCCTCATGCGTCAGCAGCGCAAGTCGCGTTTGCAGAAGCGCAGGATCTTTTCCCACTACAAGAAGTTTTAGCCGAGCATCATTCACGGCATCGTACCTGCAACTTCCAACGGAATTAACGCGGGGGAATGAACATATTCTACCGTCTGCCCCTGCCCAAAGTCCGCTGTTAACACAACGGTAAACAGAGGCTCGACCATCCATATCAGGTAGCGGAGACGCCGATGAAGGATGAATCGCAACCGAGAGTGCCCATCAGCCTCGCACATGCGGCGGCATCATATTTGGAAATCCTGGCGAACGTGCACTATCTGTTGCGATCGACATGTGCGGAAAACGAAAATCTTAGGCCATTATTTGACCTGCAGGACAATGCGTTGAAAGCCCTGATCGAGATCATTGGTAAGCACAGCGGCTGAAAGCCGGTTTCACCCGTCGTAGCCAACCGGAGTGCATCATTAGACCTCCTAGAGCACAGAGGAATACATCATGGCAGACGAAAAAGATCTGGTAAAAGACGTAATTCAGGTATTGCACGACGGACATAAAGGATTCTCGGATATCGGGGAACATCTGAAAAACCCATCCACCAAGGCTTATTTCCTGGAGGAATCTCAGACCCGCCACAAATTTGAGCATGAACTTAAATCCGCCGCCGGAATCACCGAAGATGTCGGAGGAACAGCGTCGGGGGCGGTGCATCGCGCCTGGGGAGATATCAAGGCGCATCTGGACGGCGGCGACCACGCTCTTCTCGAAACAGCGGAGCAGGGCGAAGACGCAGCCGAGAAAGCCTATAAGGATGCGCGGGCGGGGCAGCTCAGTCCCGCAGTTCGCGACATCCTCGTCAGCCAGCAGGCCCATGTCGTGGCGTCCCATGACAAGGTAAAAGCCTGGAGAGATAGCAAGGCGGCATAGCGTTAACCCACGAATGAAAGGCCGCGCCCTCAGGGTCGCGGCTTTTCATTTTCTGAACTGGAGCAACCTTCACCCCCATTGCCGCGTTGCCCTCCCGACAGATAGGTTTGGTTTCGGCCGCACATTGGAATTACCCTGTTTGTCTTTTGGCGAGACTCTTATAGCTGCGACGATTTCTCCACAAACAAGCACCTCATTTCCACAGCCGAAAATGATTGGAAACCCGCACTTTCATTGGTCCTGCGTGCTATCGTTCTTCTCAACGGAGGAGAGATCTTCCAGAAGGAGAGAGAGGATTGAACCTGGTGAAGGCTTGGCAACAAGCTTTCCACTGGCGACAAAAGACTCTTTACGACGGTAGGGATAACGGAATAGTCCGGAGACGCGGGCGCAAGCTCGTGGAGCTGAATGAAACCGGGGTTGCAAGGTCGTGATTCGGGTAGCCGAACCGAATCTTCGAAAAATCGGATAGAGAGGGCGAAGACCCACAAGGGAATTCGCCCTTTCGCTTTTGGAAGGGCCAGGGATCGGCGCAACTTCCAACCCACAACTCAACCCATAAACCTCGCTGTCTCGCATAATTTCCGCGCATTTGGGCCGTCCTCGCGGCGTTATAAGTCGTTGTAAAACTTAATACGGGCCAATTGGCACATTTCCTCATCATGCAATATAAAGGGCCAGCCGCACGCTGCCCCCCGGACTGCGAACGATCGCTATTGAAGTTCTATCAGGGCTCAAACCTCGACGGTCGCGTTTTTCTCCGCCTCGATTTTGGCGTGATCATGGAAGGCGGCCTGCTTCTTACCCGCCGCACCGGTGTATTGACCAACGGGAGTTGAATCGGCAGGGACCAGCTTTTGCGATCCAGGTTTGGGGCTATACGGTTTGACGTCGAGCCCCTGGCCTCCCTTAACCTCAGACTGAACAACCGTGAGGCCGTTGCCCTGATTCCACGGACCGGCATAGTCGGTCTCCCCATACTGGCTCTCGCCCGTAGAGGCGTTGAAGAATTGATCGACCAATCCCGGCGTGGGTTCGATGATGCCGATCGAGAAAGCCGCTTTTTCCATGCTTTCTAGTGCCGCGGTGAACGCCCTCATGTGAGTGATTTCTCGTGTCATGAGAAATTGCAAAGCCTCCTTGCTTCCCTGATCTTCGGTGAAGGCGATGAGTCTTTCGTAAACGATCTTTGCCCGTGCTTCCGCCGCGATGTTGCTGCGCAGATCAACGGCAAGATCACCCGTGACCTTGAGGTAGTCGGCGGTCCAAGCGTTGCCCATGGAGTCAAACAGGGCCACGCCGCCACCGCCCGCGATCGCTACGAGAGGGTCGGCTTCGGCGGCCTCCCGTTCACTCTTCATCGGCTTTAGGTGCATGCGGATAAGAGCTCCGACGACTTCGAGGTGGCTAAGCTCCTCGGTCCCGATGTCCATCAGGAGGTCTTTGCGGGCAGCGTCCTCGCAGTTGAATCCCTGAATCGAATATTGCATAGCTGCTGCGAGTTCTCCATTCGCACCGCCGAACTGTTCGAGCAGCATCCGGCCAAATCTCGGGTCGGCCTCGCTGACATTCACGGTGTACATGAGCTTTTTTACGTGGTGATACATAGTTCCCTCTCGACGATCAGCAGAGACACGCGTGTATTGCCGATTATCATTTGCGATTTAAGATTTTGTGGTTTGAGAGGCGCGTGCGGCGTACCGCCGTCTACAGTCTATTCGGTAAGAGTCGAAATCTGACTCCACAGTTGTCCGGACGCAATACAAGCAAGAAGCGCGACCAATTCGTGCCAAACTCGAATTCCATGGGAATACCAGTGACGACGCCAAAAGCAAAATTGATATCGAAGATTTTGCTCCAGAAGTGGACGGCCTTGTTATAGCTTTCCTTCCCCGCTTTGATTGCCGGTGTCTTCAGAACGACGATGAGCGGGGCGAGACCCATCGTGAGCTGCGGGAAACAAATAATGGAATGTGATTGTAAAGCCCGAGGCAGTTTTCTTAGGGCTGTAGATCGCACTTCCCAGCGAGATGGCTATACGGGTTGAGTGTGCAGTATGGCGTTTGTGTGCGTTGCTGGCGCACAACGATGGGATCTTGTGAACTTGACAGGTGTTTCATAGACTAACGCCGGCCTGGAACCTCATAAGCACACCTGACGTTCGTAATCTCCCGGCGATCCGATGGCTCATGAATCTGGAACGATTGCAAATCGAGAATCCAGAAAAATACCAAACCATACTTCAACAACTTGACGCGGCATTATCTTGAACGGATTGCCACATCGGAACCTTGCAGACACGGTTTGCAAAACCTAACGCTGCCTTCGAAACGAGCCATAGGACGCCGCATCTGTAGGTCTCCGAGGTAGCAACCTGCAATGTGCGAGCGCATCGTATTAATTGGGCAGCACGCCGCAAACGCCCTCCTCGGGTCGATGTTCCTTGCACGCTGAGGACACACACCTCAACAGCACCGAGCGGCACGGGCACCTCCTCCGGATCGCTCCCAGACCTATACCGAAAAAGGACACATTATGAAGCTGTTCTCTGCCAACATCGAAGATTTGCGCAGTTTGTATTTCTCCAGCCTGAAGAAGGCCCTGGATATGGAGCAGAAGATCACCAAGGCTTTGCCTGATCTGATTGAGAAATCTTCAGACGCTGCATTGAGCGCCGCTTTCTCCAACCATCTTGAAGAAACCCGTGGTCATGTGACGAAGGTCGAATCCTTGCTTCACAGGCACGTGGGTGAAACGGCCACCGAGACCTGTAAGGTCATTAACGGGCTGACCACGGAGGCATCAGACACAATAAAGGATGTCTCTGATCCGGCTGTGCGTGATATCGCTTTAGTGGGCGCGGCACAGCAGGTTGAACATCACGAAATCGCGGTTTATGGAACGTTGCGCAATTGGGCAACGATTCTTGGCTTCCACGAAGATGCCGTTGTGTTGAAGGCTATCGAGGCAGAAGAGATTCACGCAGATCGATTGCTTACGCAAATCTCTGAAAAGGTCAATCTCGAGGTAGCCGCCTAGAACTTCTAAATGGGATCGAGGCCGATCTGGCATTTCACATTGGATTTGGTGCTGGATCGGCATCTCTCGGATCAGGTTGATTTGACGACGCTCGACTGATTCGCTTCACACCAACTCAGGCGGTGCAAATCAGCATCTCATCCGGAATTCAGAACAATTCCCGGGATCAGGCGCGATTGCGTCACGCTGCGTTTTTCACTGTTTTAGGACGCGCGGAAAGAGCCGTAGCTGAAGTCCGGATGGGATTGCAATTCTTTGTCCATGTCTTTCCACCCTTGCTGCCAGCTCTCATGCCGCGTGACATCGAACGGCTCATTGTCGATTCGGGCTTGCGCACCGCGTCTATAGATGGCGGGTTCGTCAAGACGGCTGTTGATGTGTTGTATTTTCATGCCAACTCTGCCCGATTGGGGTGATGGATATGACTCTATGCACGGTGATTGAAATCAGTATCTTTATTGGGCTGACGTTCGTCCGGTCTCAATAGCCAATTCGGTTAGTCCCTCCTTGCTCCACCTCATTGACGCGTAGCGGAACGAGAAAATTGACGTGAGCTGGGTCTACCTTGATGTATGACAATTTGTCGACGACTATCGAATCGCCGTGTCTGTTCTTCGCAACTAAACAAAACGGATAGTCAGCGCCTAACCTCTTACCGTTGACTGTGTCGGCGCTGATCACGTCCGACTCCATATCGAGATCAGCACTCGATATCGCTAATTTTTCTTTGAAAGCCAATGAGCGCTGGAATATCTCAAGTCGGTATCCCGAAGCGGCGGCAATCAGGTGGCTAAGGGAGACACCCTCGTAGCGATTTACCTGATTCGTCTTCCGACCTAGAATGTTGATCGAGACTCTATTCATCTTTAGCAAATCTGAAAGAGTGATATAGCTCCACTTCTTCGTTGCTAGGGAATCAATGTTCAGAATGGGATTCGCCTGTTTTCGATTCTGAGCGATACCCCCGCCGTGCCGTTGCGCGAACACGTACCCCGGAACCAGAGCTAACAGAATCAGAACTGCCCTCATTGGGTACATGGCGCCTCCATCTCCCATCTTCGTCAATGCTGGGCATTTTATACCCGACCTGCATTGATAGTCATCGCTCAGAACTAAGCCTTTTGAGCCAGAACAATCTCGAAATTCATTTCCCGGCAGTCTGACGCTTTCCTCCCAAAGCGTGGACAAAGACAACTACGGATTTTAGAGAGGTTCATGTCGAGAACTTGTCTGACCCCCAAGATATTCCTCGAAGCGCAACTTGCCGGGGTCATGGGTGTCTAATTTCATAGTGGAAGTGCCGACGAGGAGAAAAGGCAAATGGCTACGAAATTGAGGATTTGGATGGTTTCTGCTACCGCGCTTGCATTAGCGGTTGCTACAGCAGTGCCGAGCGTTATGGCCGAGAATGCAGCGAACGACAACCGCATCCAGGCTGCACTGACGAAGTCACTGAGCAACGCAAAGTTCAAGGACGTTCAGGCATCGGTGCAAAACGGCACAGTGTCTCTAACAGGAACAGTAAATGTGTACGGTGACAAGGTGGAAGCGGAACAGAAGGCGCACAAGGTCAAAGCTCTCGCAGTGCGGGACAACATTCAGGTGGGCGGTCCAGAAGTACCTGACCAAGTGTTGCAGCGCGAGCTTCTCGGCAAGATTGAGACAGACAGGATCGGATACGGTACAACCATCTTCAACGCGATCTCTGTTGGCGTCGAAAATGGCATAGTGACGCTTGGGGGAAGCGCGTACGGCCCGGTAGATAAGAGCTCCGCTGTCGCTGACGTAAGTTACACCCCTGGGGTGAAAGGATTCGTGGACGATGTCAAGGTAGACCCCGTTTCCATGATGGATGATAGGATTCGTGCCATTACGGCCCGTGCAGTCTATGGCTATCCTTCGCTCAACAAGTATGCGATTGATCCCACCAGGCCTATCCGCATCGTAGTGCAGAACGGAAATGTAACGCTGGAAGGGGTGGTGATCAACCAGGCTGACAAGGAAGTTGCCGGACTGCGTGCAAACGCCGTTCCCGGCGTATTCAAAGTCACCAACGATCTGCGCATCGTCAACCAGCAGTCAGAACACAATTAATTTAAGCGGTCTGCTTCACCGGCCTTCATCTGCAAAGAGGTGAAGGCCTCGCTGTCTGCAGGGCAAATAATCAAACTAGACCGCACCCCTAAGCGGCTGGATTTTCAGCTAAACAAGCATGCCCTGCCGTGGCATCTAGATTGCTCTTTGGAACTGAGGCATGCTGGCGCGAATGTGGAATCCGCGCTATCGGCTTGCCGTGGAGAGCATTTTGAGAACCATTGCTGCTCTGACTCTATCGATAACAATCTTCTGGTGTAGTGCAGCTATTGCTGGTGGCGCCGGACGTAAGGTAGATGTGGGTGGATACGCGCTATGGATGCAAAGCCGGGGAGATGGAAACCCAACGGTCGTTTTCGAGAGCGGCGGCGGGGAGGACTCAAGCGAGTGGTCCAATATTGAACCCGTCATCCGCGAAGGGGCAAAGGTAAGAACCGTAGTTTACGACCGTGCCGGTCTAGGGAAAAGCGACCCTAATCCCCGGCCTTATCGTATGGAGGATGAGGCCACTGCGCTACGACGCGCTCTCAACAAATGTGCCGTGCACGGGCCCCTTCTATTGGTGGCTCACTCCTACGGAGGGTTCATTAACGAAATCCTCGCCTCCAAAGACAAGCGAGTTAAAGGTCTTGTGTTGGTAGACGCAAACATTCCATCTTTTCCGGACGATAAAGAAGCAGCGGTCGTCTCTGCGCGTTACACACCTCTGGCTGAAGATTTGATAAAGGAGAAGCCTGCCTTGGGCCGCAATCTACTACGCCAGGATCAAGCCTACCCGGCCACCGCCGGTTATATGCGTGGCGTGAAAGTTCCCTCGGACCTCCCCATAATCGATATCACCGCTGAGGATACTTGGGTTGATGCACCGGAAGAGCTTGCAGCGATGCGGCGCGCTCACTCTGAATTCGTAACGGCCTCTTCTAATCGTGCGGCGATCTTTGCCAAAGGGAGTGGGCACTACATATCCAAGGACGGACCAGAAATCGTGATCGATGCCGTGCTCCGCCTCATTTCAGAAAATAGATAAAAGGGATCGGTGACGCAGGGACAGGTTTCTCCAAAGTCGCACTATCGGCAACTCCAAAAATTAGTTTGGGAATAGGCCGCTGCGTTAAATAATTGGGGAATTCCACTTCAGTAACCATCACTTGCGCGCTGGTGTGTTCCCACCGTAAGGTGAAATGCGGTTCGACGAGTGGTAAGGTCTATTTCAGAAATACTCCTTATATCGCTTTCCCCCATTCCTTTCTCCCGCTTCAAACTCCGCATCCAGCAGGACCCTTCAAATTGCCTCAAGCATCTCAGCAGTGAGGGAATCCACTGTGAGACCACATCATGGATGTTCGATGCCTGAAGAACACGCTGACTACGACCACGGCGTGCAAGCCCGGATTGATGACGAACCGCTGGACGAGTCGCAGCCGGAGTGCTGGCGGGCAGGATGGTTAGATATGGATAAGCAGATTGCGACCGTAGGCTTGCCGCCCACGCATCCCCAGCAGTCCCATACCCGGTAGACCGAGTAGGCCGGAGCCACGCGTGACCTTGCCCTTACGGCGGTCCCGTAGCAATTTGAAGCAATTCAGCGCCATGATTTTGAGCATCGTGAATCGTGTTGAACGACGGGCTCGCGTATGCCTCCGGAATCAGAACCAACCCGTAGTAAGTATTAACAGCACCGTGCATTACTTCGTTTTGATACTGCTGACTCCATGGAATTTTGATAAAGATATAGCCGGAGTCAATATCAAAGAGGTCACTTCCAGAAACTGGAACATCGATCTGTTGCGTTTCCCCAAAAGCGTGAAAGCAGACCGCCCATAAATGTAGTCTTTGGAGAATTTCTCAACCATTGAGACCCTTTGTGGATGGCGATTCGGCAGGCAGCGGAATCAAATGTATTGACGAAAGCTCGCGTTGATGCGCACAAGATGGGGTGCTCACTCCTCGGCAATGGCTGCAATCGAAATTCTCATTCCAGGAATTCGGACTGGTAGCTTCGCTCCTTGTCGCGCTGGTGGGTCTGTCGGGAACCACTTTAACCATTCTTCATTCATCCCCGCGAAAT